>Ga0210020_1000723_pt1 | contig 31144 bp, 27 predicted proteins | sample CryGeymeta201514_FD_183980 | JGI IMG/M metagenome (GOLD analysis project Ga0210020, IMG submission 183980) | Groundwater microbial communities from Crystal Geyser aquifers in Utah, USA - Crystal Geyser metaG 2015-14 (SPAdes) (version 2) | ecosystem: Environmental > Aquatic > Deep subsurface >... | reverse complement strand
AGTCTTTTATACAAATTTTTCAGCTATATCAAAAGCTTTCGCATAATTTTTAAGATATTGGTTTAAGAATTGGAGATTAGCTCTAATTCTAAAGAATAACACTAAAACTTGACCTTCAGCCCTATTTAAAAGCTAAAATAAACAAAAGAGTTAAAAGGCATGTAAACTAAAACAGCAATAAAGAGGAGGCTTCATGCTCTATACCGAATTAACAGCCTTGATAAAAATGGAGGCACAGACAGACGAATCAGATTTTGAGAAGGCTACGGATAAGATTAAAAGGGCTTTATTTTCGCTTAGCAAAGAGCAACTGCTCCCGCTGCTCAAAGAGATTGGGGCAATTCCTGAAAACATAGACCATGACTCCACAGAAGAAAAATTATATGCAAAGGCAACCGATATTATCCTGGCTAAGTGTTTTCATGAATTAGGACTTCATGCCGATGTAACCAAAGAACGAGCAAATTGCGCCGATATCGTTGCGAAAAGCCCTATTCATGGCTATACCCTTGTTGGTGATGCTAAGGCGTTTCGTTTAAGCAGAACTGCTAAGAACCAGAAAGATTTTAAGGTTAGATCAATGGTAGATTGGAAAGGCGACAATGATTACGCCGTTCTCGCTTGCCCTTATTACCAATATCCAAAGAGTAACAGCCAAATCTATGGTCAGGCACTTGACGGCAATGTTTGTTTGCTCAGTTGGGAGCATTTTGCCTATTTCTTGGAGCATAATGTCAGGGAGTCAAAAAAACTAAACCTTTCTTTCATCTGGAATTTATCCGCAGAGTTTAGCGAGTCTGTAACAATCAATAATAAAGACAAGAATGATAGTTTCCATGTGCTTGGCAATGAGTTTATCTGTAAACATATAGGGAGCGCGCCAAACACCTTGATTGATTACTTGCAGGAATCAAAACAAATAGTCATTTCAAGAGGCACAAATGAAATTGAGTATTGGAAAGCCATAATCACTCGAATTCGCCAATATACAAAAGAGCAGGCAATAACTGAATTGATCTCAGCAATGAAAATCAATGAGAAAATATCGTCAATCAGCAAATATATCAAACGACTAAAGGCGACATCATGAATAACAGCTATATAGACATGATTACACAGGGCGATTGCCATAACTTTTTGGGTGATATTGATAACGAATCGATAGATTTATTTTTATCTGATATTCCATACGGAATTTGTCTCGACGACTGGGATGTTTTACATTCAAATACAAATTCAGCTTTGCTCGGGCAATCTCCTGCACAATTAGGCAAGTCCGGGTTTAAAAGACGTGGTAAGCCTATAAATGGATGGTCGCAGGCAGACAGAAATATCGGCAGCGAGTATAGAGAGTGGTGCGGGACATGGGGCGCACTTGTTTTCCCTAAAATGAAAAAAGGCGCATCTCTTTTTGTTTTTAGTGGAAGGCGCACCATACATCAGGTTATTAATGCATTTGAAGATATTGGTTTTTTGTTAAAGGATATGTTGGCATGGAAAAAACCGTCGGCGCATCATCGCGCTCAACGAGTAAGCATTGTTTATGATCGTCGAGGCATGGGCGATGCAGCTCACAAATGGGAAGGATGGAGACTTGGTAATTTAGCCCCAATTTTTGAGCCTATTGCATGGTTCGTCAAGCCTTATAAAATCGGGGGGACAATTGCGGATAACATTTTAGAAAACGAAGTTGGCGCTATGAATGTTGATGAATGCCTAATCAATGGAAGCTCCCCGACTAACTTATTGGAATTTGATTACAGAACAAATGAAAAACGAATACACGAAGCTCAGAAACCGTTATCCCTTATTGAATTTCTGATCAAATTAACGACGAAAGACGGTCAAATTATATTAGACCCGTTCATGGGATCAGGCACAACTGCTGTTGCAGCTAAGCGCCTCAACAGGCATTTCATAGGGTTTGAAATTGATAGCTCATTCTGTGCATCTGCAAGCGTAAGGCTGCAAGATGAAGTCACCACAGGCGAATATCCCGCCGAAATAAAACCCCTCAAATTATCCTTATTTGAAAGACAAGAAAAATACAGTGCTAACAAATCGCTCAAGCAGATGCGGAAAAAACCCCGCCCTGCGTAGTTCAAAGGATATGCAGCAGCCGCTCTATTTTTATCCCTGAGCCTTCGCCTAGGGCGAATGACTTGCCTATTGCAAACAATTTACCGTCAGGATTTTTAAGCCTTAGATACGAATCCACTTGCAATTCAGGCAAATTCTCAGGTGCAATCATCGCCCCATTTAGCGCCCTGATAAAATCACGGCTGCTCAGGATAATATCTTTAAAATGGCTGAGTGAAGCCTCAATGGAACAAATAGATTTTTCTTTATTAGGCAATTCGTCAAGTTTTGCTGAGTCTTCAAGAACAAAATCTCCAATTTTTGTTCTCTTAAGCTCAACGACATGCGCTCCTATTCCAAGAGCTGTTCCTATGTCATCGCACAGCGTGCGGATATATGTCCCCTTGGAGCACAGCGCCCTTATCTCCAGAAAAGGAGGGGCAAAGCCGACCATATCCAGTTTGTATATATTTACGCTTCTATGCTGTCTTTCTATTTCTATGCCTTTGCGCGCAAGTTTGTAGAGGGGGCTGCCTGCGACCTTTATTGCAGAATACATAGGAGGGATTTGTTTAATAACGCCTCTGAACCGCTCAAGGACAGTTTCTATCAGATTTTTATCAACAGAGAAATGCGGCGCTTTATAAATTATTTTGCCTTCTGAATCTAAGGTGTCGGTCCGTTCGCCGAGTTTCATCACGGCCAGGTATTCTTTGTCGGCGTCTGCAAGAAATCTTGTTATTTTTGTCGCCTCGTTGAGGCATACAAGCAAGATGCCGGTTGCAATCGGGTCCAGCGTTCCTGCATGCCCGGCTTTTCTGGCAGCAAAGATATGCTTGAGCTTTGTGACTGCCTGCTGCGAGGTTATCCCTTTTGGTTTGTTGAGGTTTATAACTAAATTTTTTCCGTCCATTCAGGGTTTCCCGAGCAGGCATACAGCATAAGCTGCAATGCCCTCGCCCCTGCCTGTAAAACCCATTCCTTCATTTGTCTTTGCCTTTATATTAATAAGTTCCGGAGAAATCCCTGCGCTGCTGAGAGCCTTTTTCATGGAATCAATATAAGGCGAGAGTCTTGGTTTTTCCGCAATTATTGTTGAGTCTATCCACATAACCTCAAAACCATTCGTGAGGACCATTTCAATTACATTCTTAAGCAGGGCAGCGCTTGATGCGTCTTTCCATTCAGGTTCTGTGTCAGGAAAGTGTTTTCCTATGTCTCCGCGGCCGAGGGCTCCGATGAGAGAATCTATTATTGCATGGCAGAGGACGTCCGCATCCGAATGTCCTGATAGTCCTTTTTCATAGGGGATTTCTACGCCTCCGATAATGAGCTTGCGCCCGCTAACAAGTCTGTGGGAGTCATATCCAAAGCCTGTTCTCATAAGACAGTAGAAAGCAGCATCTCCGCTATACCTATGTCTTCAGGAGTTGTTATCTTTATGTTGCTGTAAGAGCCCATTATCACTTTTACTCTGCCTCCGTATTTTTCTACTATCGCTGAATCGTCTGTTGAATAAAACCTCTCGTCCATTGCTTTTCTGTAGGCCGTCATCAGCGCAGAATATTTAAAGACCTGAGGTGTTTGTATCGCCCAGAGAACATTCCGATTTAATGTTTTCTTCACAATGATTTCTTCCCCTTTTCTCCTGACCCCCGAGACCTGACACGCGACTTCTTTTATTGTGTCTTTAAGAGGGACCCCGGCAACAACACCGTCAAATCCCTTGAGTTGTCTTATGGATTCTTCAACGGTAGATTTTTTGATGAGCGGCCGCACGCCGTCATGTATTAACACTACGTCTGTTTCTTTGTCTATCAAATTAAGCGCGCCGTAAACAGAGTCCTGCCTCTCTTTTCCTCCGGGCGCAATCCTTTTGACCTTTGAAAATTTAAATTTCTCTAACAGCCCGCATCCAAGCGCCATATCATCTTTTTTAAAAACAGGCAGTATCTCCGCAATCTCATTAATAGATTCTAATATCTCAAACACCCAGACAACAAGCGGTTTATTGCCGAGCGTCTGGAACGGCTTGCTGCTTCCCTGTCCGAATCTTTTCCCAAGCCCGGCTGCAGGAACAATGGCTGTAACTTTCTTATTCATTATGCTTTTTTATTTTACCGCCCTCAATTCTCTCTCTCGTAATCCTCTTTTGTCTTGGAGAATATCATCCTGCCTGCTGTTGTCTGGAGCACGCTTGTCACGGTAACGTCAACATTTTTGCCTATAAGCCTTTTGCCGTTTTCTACAACAACCATTGTGCCGTCATCAAGATATGCTACCCCCTGATTATGCTCCTTCCCTTCTTTGATGACAAATAGTTTTATGGTTTCACCGGGAAGAACGACAGGTTTAAGCGCATTTGCCAGTTCATGTATGTTCAGCACGGATACCCCTTGAAGTTCGGCAATCTTATTGAGATTAAAATCGTTGGTTATCACCTTTGCATCAAGCGCCCTCGCAAGCGCTACGAGTTTTGAATCGACCTCTTTTATTTTCGGGAAATCATCATCCACAATCTTTACAGTAACATTGGACATCTTCTGGAGTTTGTGGAGGACGTCAAGCCCGCGTCTTCCGCGTCCCCTTTTAAGCGAGTCGGAGGAATCTGCGATATACTGCAGTTCCTGTAGAATAAACTGCGGGGTAATAAAGGTCCCTTCTATAAACCCTGCTTCACATACGTCAGCGATACGGCCGTCTATTATTACGCTTGTATCCAGCAGTTTAAGATTTTCCTCAGCCCCCTGTCCTTTAAAAAGTCTGAGTATGCCTGATACGGTTAGCTCCTTTCCCCGTCTGAGACCTATCAGCAAGCCCGCATATCCGAATAATGCATTCAGAAGAAATGCTGTTGCCGCATAATCCGGAACGATTGTTTTCAGAGGGAAAAGCGCCAGATTTGCAAACAAAAGACCTGCTGACAGACCTAATATCCCGCCTATAATCACGCCAATTGAAATTTTTTTAAGAGCGGTTTCCGTAAAAATGGTAAGCGCTCCGGCTGCCGCGCCCCATGCAGCGCCGATAACCTGCGAGTCATATTTGCTGCCAAGCATATAACCTGCCATTAAAAAGACTGCAAATACAGCTATCCTTAAAACAATAAAAATCACTTCGTTTGCCTCCTTTTAAAAGTGTGTCAGTCGTCAGTATTTCTTTACTGTCACTATAGCAAGCAACAAAAGAAAGTTGTCATTGCGAGTCCCGGGCAGCTCGGGGCGTGGCAAGCTCATCAGAAAAGACGAGATTACTTCGCTTCGCTCGTAATGACGTTTTATTTATATCGTTCACTATAATCACTGTTTATGACGCCTTTATTGCCGTGTAAAATTTTTGCCCGCCTCTGTTAATGAAAAGCAATACTGTTGCGTCAGTCCTTATAGCAGAGGCAATTTTGTTAAAATCATTGATATTGGTCACCTTTTTGTTGTCTATCTCCTGAATAACATCCCCTTTCCTGAGTTTAGCCTCTTCCGCAGCGCTTCCGTTCTCCACCTTTAAAATCACCACGCCCTTCTCGGCTCTGTTCAATCCTAACTGCTGCGCGATATCTTTTGTCAGTTCTATTACTTCAAGCCCTGCCAGCGCTTCACCCCGGACGGCATCCTGGGGCGCCGGCTCAACCTTGGCCTCTCCGGGTTCTTTCGGAGATTCCGTTATTGCTGCGGATAGATTATATTCTTTCCCTTTCCTCAAGATTTTGATATTTACCTGAGAGCCTGCTTTGGTCTGGGCCACTGTATTTCTCAGGCTGTCGGCGTCTTTTACTTTTTTCCCGCTATATTCAAGGATTATATCGCCGCGCAGTAGGCCTGCCTTTTCAGCAGGACTGCCTTTTACGATGTCGCCTACAAGCGCTCCGTTTGAATCCTTGATTCCGAATTTCTCGGCAAGCTCCGGGGTTAATCTCTGTATTGAGACTCCGAGCCAGCCTCTTGTTTTCTTGCCGTATTTTATAAGGTCTTCCATCACAGAGCGCACAAGATTGCTCGGCACTGCAAACCCTATGCCCTGATACCCCCCTGTCTTTGAAAATATTGCGGTATTTATGCCGATGACTTCTCCCTTAATATTTACGAGGGGGCCGCCGGAATTGCCCGGATTAATAGCCGCATCTGTCTGTATGAAGTCTTCGTAATCTGTGATGCCCACACTTACCCTTCCCATGGCGCTTATTATCCCCATTGTTACTGTATGGCTTAGACCGAATGAATTGCCGATGGCAAGGACGAATTCTCCGACCTGCAGTTTATCTGAGTCTGCCCATGCGGCTGTCGGCAGGCTGTCGGCATTAATCTTTATTACTGCTATGTCTGTTTTCGGGTCAGAGCCGACAATTTTCCCCTTAAAACTTTTTTTGTCATAAAGTGTCACCTTTATCTCTTCAGCCTGCTCAATAACATGGTCGTTTGTTATTATATAGCCGTCGCTTGAGACAATAACCCCTGAGCCCAAACTCTGCTCTTTCCATTTTTTGGGGAAACTAAAATCATTAGACGGGCCAAAGAAATTAAAAAACGGGTCGTCAAAAAAAGAGGGCGCCTCTCTCTTAACAATCTTTGTTGTTGAGATATTCACAACGACAGGAGAGATGGTTTTTGCTATCTCGGAGAAGGCATTTGAAGTCTCTATTATCTGGCTCGGCACTCTCGGTGATGCTGTTGAAGACAGCCCCGAGCCGCTCGGGGCAATCCTGCCGAGGATATAAAATGAAATCCCTCCGAGAAGGAATCCTGACAGCAGTACAATTACGCCGACGAATACTTTCTTTCTCATTTTTTAATTATAATCGCAATAACGAGTTATTGTAAAGATAATGGGTGCTGAGCAATTATAGATAAGCACATAATCTAATATTTTCCTTGACAATAAAACCGCCAATTGATAAAAATATCACAAGATTTCTCTGAGACTGCGAGTCAATAATGGGATAATAACAGTAAGTAAAGATTCCTCTAATATAACAGTGGCATTCCGCTATGATCCTGAATTCGTTGAAAAGATCAAAACGATTCCAGGCCACAGATGGCATCCAGAAGAAAAACACTGGAGCTTTCCGAATTCAGATGGAACACTGGAAAAGATTTTAGAAGTCTTCGAAGGTGAAGATATCCATATAGACCCCGCATTGCAGGGGACTGTCCCAGATTTACGGACAAAGCGAAGCGGAGTCGTAGAATCGGGACTGTCCCCGACATTGGAAAACCTTCGCAGAGAACTCCTCTCCAGAAAATACAGTTACAGGACTGTCAAAGGCTATCTCTATTACAACAGAGATTTCTTAAGTTTCATACGTAAAGAACCATCAGGCATTAATGACAGCGATATAAAGGATTATCTCCTTCACCTTGCTGAAGAAAGACAGTCAGCAACATCAACATTGAATCAGGCAATTAATGCTTTAAAATTCTACTACGGCACGATGCTGAAAAAGAAGTTCGTGTATGAAGTCAAAAGACCCCGCAAGGACAAAAAACTGCCGGTCGTTCTGAGTAAAGAAGAAGTTGCAAAAATCCTCTCGTCTGTGGATAATCTAAAGCATAAAGCAATCCTGATGCTCGTATATTCTGCTGGATTGAGGGTTGGAGAAGTGGTAAAATTGAAACCAGAAGACATTGACAGCAAAAGAATGCTGATTCGTATTAAAGGTGCAAAAGGCAGGAAGGATAGATACACTTTGCTTTCTGAGATGGCTTTAGAAATACTAAGAAAATACTGGAGAGATTATAAGCCTGATAAGTGGCTCTTTGAAGGTGCAAAAAAGGAGAGATATATTTCAACGCGAACAGTTCAACATATTCTGGAGCATGCATGTAGACAAGCAGGCATCCGTAAAGACATATCAGTGCATACACTACGCCACAGCTTCGCTACACATCTTCTTGAAGGAGGCACAGATTTACGTTATATTCAGGAACTTTTAGGCCATGCCCATAGCAAGACAACGGAGATTTATACTCATGTAAGCACAAAGAGTCTTAGTAAAATACAGAGTCCGTTAGACAGCTTAAGTATCGCAAAGGGAGGTGATGATTGACATTTATTGGCAATAAAAAGGAAGGGAAGCGGGTATCTGCCAGAATCAGCATATCCGCCATATGTCGTCTAAGATCCCAAATCGGGACAAAAAGCGACATAAGTCGTCTATGAAGTAGTTATACGCAATTCAAAAAATATTTTTCTTTTTTATAAGGAATTTTGACAGGCTTTTTAAAAAGGGGAATAAATTTGTTTTTTATTTATTAGAAAGGGGTATAAGGTGTTTTCTCCGCTCCGCTACGAAAACGATTTATTTATAAGGGGAAAACGAATACAATAACACTAGCTAACTTGGAAATAATTTATGCCAAAAATTAAGGATATACCAAAAATCGATCGCCCAAGAGAAAGGTTTCTAAAAAAAGGGGCTGACGCACTTTCAAAAAGTGATCTTTTGGCAATTCTTTTAGGTAGTGGAATTAAGGGAAAAAATGTTAGACAGCTTTCTGAAAATGTCATTAAAAAATTTGGTAAAAACTTTTTGAACATAACCGTTGATGATCTTTTGGAAATTACGGGAATTGGGCAAGCAAAAGCCCTCCAAATAGCGTCTGCAATATCATTAGTCAAAAGGTTTTACGATGAAAACAAAACCAACGAAATTATTATAAAAAATTCTCAAGATGTTTTATCTCTAACTTACGATTTAAGAGATAAGAAAAAAGAACATTTGGTTTGCCTTTATTTAAATGCAAGAAATGCTTTGTTGAAAAAAGAAGTTGTAAGTGTCGGTCTTTTGGATAAAGCGTTGCTACATCCGAGAGAAATTTTTTATCCAGCAACCGAATTAAACGCCGCCAGCGTCATTTTGGTTCACAATCACCCTTCGGGCGATTCTTCACCAAGCGAAAAAGACAACCAAATTATTGAAAAAATCGTACAGGCTGGCGAGATAATGGGAATACCAGTTATTGATTTTATTATTATTTCTCAAAACAATCATTGCAGTTTCTACGAGAAATTAAACAATAGAAAAGCAAGTATTGATTATGTTGCGGACGGAATACAAGGCACTCTTTTTGCTATGCTTGAAATTGAACGACCATCCTATGAAATAACCGCCGAAAAAATTCAAGAAAATTATTTTTATATCCCTCAAGTAAAAGAAAACCATATTCAATTACATAATCGAAGATATATTGGCAACAAACACAAACTGATTGAATGGATTTTTTCTATAATAAATAAAGAATGTAGTGGCGATTCTTTTGCAGATATTTTTGCAGGAACGGGTGTTGTATCCGCTGTTGCAACAAAACACTTTGAAAAAGTTTTATTAAATGATTTTCTGCATTCAAATTACGCAATATATCGGGCTTTTTTTGGAAAAGCGGCATGGGATAAAACCAAAATAGATAGTATTATTAAGAGTTATAATAATATTTCTGGTGATGATTTAGAAGAAAATTATTTTTCTAAAAATTTCGGCGGTAAATTTTTCAGTAAAAATTCAGCGAAAATCATCGGTTTTATTCGTGAAAATATAGAGGAAAATAGGAAAAACTTAACCGAGAGAGAATATTATATATTGACCGCCTCGTTGCTTTATACCGCCGATAAAATCGCTAACACAGTTGGACATTTTGACGCTTATTTCAAAAAGGAGTTTGTAAATGACAGCTTTTTTATGAAACCGATTGATCCGATAGATACGCAAGAAATAACAATTTTTCAAGAAGACACAAACAATCTTGCAAAAAAAATAAGTGCCGATGTGGTTTACATTGATCCACCCTACAACTCAAGACAATACAGCAGATTTTACCATGTGCTTGAAACATTAACTAAGTGGGATAAACCAAAGCTTCACGGAGTTGCATTAAAACCAGACCCAGAAAATATGAGCGACTACTGCCGAGCTAATGCCAAGGATAAATTTGCGGAACTCGTTAGAGACCTTGACGCTAAATATTTGGTTGTTTCATATAATAACACCTACGATTCAAAAAGTAATTCCTCAAGAAATAAAATCACACTCCAAGAAATTGAACAAATTTTAAAGAAAAAAGGTCCAACCAAAGTTTTTGAAAAGAATTACAGACATTTTAATGCAGGCAATACTAATTTCAACAATCATAAGGAATACCTGTTCGTAACAAAATCAAAGATATGACTACCAAAATAAGAAGATCCCCATTGTTTTACGTCGGGGATAAATACAAACTGATGAAACAACTGGTAAATTTATTTCCTAGAGAAATAAATAATTTTTACGAACCCTTTGTCGGCGGAGGCACGGTATTTTTGAATATTGAAGCAAAAAAATATTTTCTCAATGATATAGACAAGCATTTGATAAATATTCAAAAACTTTTAATCGCCAGTTCAAAAAATCCAGAAAAGTTTTTCAAAGATGCCGAAAAAATAATCCGCAAATATAAATTTTCCCAATCATATAAAAAAGACATTGTTCCCAATTCATTAAAAAGGGAGTTTAAAAAAACCTATTACGCAAGATTCAATAAGGAAGGATACGATAAATTAAGAATGAGCGTAAATAATTATCAAAAAAACGACCCCCTGATTTTATACATCCTGCTTATTTATGGATTTAATAGAATGTTAAGGTTTAATGGCGGAGGCAAATTTAATTTACCTGTTGGTAATGTTGATTTTAATAAGAATGTAGTTAACGCCTTAAACGGCTACTTTGATTTTGTACATGATAAAAAAATATCTATAACCTCAAAAGATTTCAAAAAGTTTTTTTCTAACAAAAAATATTCAAAAAATGATTTTGTATATTTAGACCCTCCATACTTAATATCCGCAAGCGAATATAATAAATTATGGAACAAAGAATTAGAAGCTGATTTATTAAAAATGATCGATGTCTTAGACAAAAAAGGCGTTAAATTTGCCCTATCAAATGTTACTCACTATAATGGAAGCAAAAATGACTTATTATTAGAATGGATTAAAAAATACAAGGTACACAAAATTGAAAGCAACTACATTAATTATCATAACAACGGCAAAAAGATAATTAAAGAAGTTTTGATTACTAACTATTAAATTTATGAATAAACGACAACCTGAATACAAACCATTGCTATTCACGACAACAATGAGGAATCCTGAACGTTTGAAGGATTTTCTAACCGTGCTTGCGGAATACGACAGCGAAATTTTAACAAATGAAATTATTGATAAAGTTGCCAAATCCTTAATTCAAAAAGGATTATATCAGCCAATGAAAGTATCTTCGGCCATAAAAGATAAATGGAAGAATGAGATTGAATTAAGCGAAACTGAAACCAAAAAGGTATTTTCCGACAACCCTCAAAGCCACAAAGAAGCAGGATTTGAGAAAGGATGGCCATCAAGATTCGATACTTGGTTTAAAATTGCCAAAGAACTTGGCTTTGTTTGGTATTGGCAAAATGAAGAAATAAAATTTTCCGAAGGCGGAAAAATGTTATTAGACAAAGAAAAGCCAGAAAATGAGCTAATGGTTTTTGCTAACGCTTTTGCAAAATATCAACGCCAAAATCCGTTTCGTCGTGTTTTAAATAAAAATGTTCCGCTTATTTTACTTATACAAACCATAAAACTTTTAAACAATGACCCCGCATACAAGGGGGCTGGAATATCCAGATCGGAAATACCATTGTTGCTATGCTGGAAAAATGATAATGCCGAAAGTTTATATCGAGAAATCAAAAAATTACGCAAAAAACATGCTTATACGCCGAGCAACGAAGTGATTTTGGATCTTTGCTATGAATTGCTAAACGAAACAAAGAGAGATGATAATTCAATTCTCGGTGATTATCCTGACGATTTTATACGAAAAATGCGCTTAACTGGCTTACTTTCTTTGCGTGGCGGTGGTCGTTTCATAGATATAAACTCAAAGGAATCTACAACCGTGGATTATATTTTGAAAAATTATATTTCCTATAAAGAATTTGAAAAGGAAAAAGAATTTTTTGAATATATCGGACAAGTTGACCACGATTTAATTTCAACACTTTCTGTATTTAAAGCCCCTGCAAAAACCACAAAGGCAGAATTAGAAAAATGGGTTAATCATTACGATTGGGAATCAATTAAAAGCGAACTTCTTAATTTGGCACAGAAAAAATCTTCTAGCGATGATATTTTGAAAGTTATTGAACAGCCCTTACGGTTAGAGTTTTTAACTTCCTTGGCAATCCTCAAAAAATTACCAGATGTCATTGTAAAACCTAATTTCATATCCGACGATGAAGGACTGCCGACAAGCTTTGCGTCTGGCGGTAGCCCCGACATTGAATGTTTGGAAGAAAAAGACACAGTTTTGATCGAAGTAACTTTGCTGACTGGAACGCAACAACATATCAGAGAGTCATTTTCTATACATCGACATCTTGAAGAATATGTAAAAAGAGGTACGAAATCATATTCCGTGTTTATCTCGCCAAAATCTTTTATTGATACTGAACGTTATTTTAATTTTATCAAAAAGGATGGAATGGAGGTTAGAATTTCGAATATTGATAAATTTGTTAATAGTCTCGAACTAAAAACGACATTAAATGAAGTAACTGCTTAAAGAACATGAAACTCAATATATTCAAAATTTCAATGGATAAAGTCGCAGATTTAAAAGTTAAATTTGAATTATTGGGGCTTAAAAATATTAACTCCAGTGAACAAAATGGTTGGAAAGCTGATTTTTATTTTTCTAAAGATATAGATCCGATTCAAATTCCATGGGCATCAACATACAAAGAATTCTTCGCTGAGGATAAGCCCGAGAATAAAATATTTTTTTGTGCCTATATTTGGGAAAATGAAAAATATTGTTTTGCATTAAGCTATGGAAAATCGCATTTTTATCTGCGACAATTCTGCGATCATGATTTCGGCATTCATATTGCCAAAAGAATTGCGAACCAAAAAGATATTAGACAGAAATCGTCAAAAAAATTTGCAGGAAGAAAGAAAAAAGAAATAAAAAGTTATACAAAAAATAGCCAATTGGATATTGAAAGCGGAGAATCTATTGATTATGTACAATCATCTATTTCTAAAGATTCTATATTAATTTTTGGTAAGTCTGGAAAATTTGGCTCTTCTGCTCTATTAAATCCATTAATTGGGAAAGAGGCACTACCAGAATTTTTAGAATCACTAATTAAAGTCTACGATTCTCCCGAATTATTTAAACTACCAAGAACCGTCATCCTTGATAACTCCCCTATAACAGAGGGATACGAAAATAAATTAGTAGAAGAAATCATCGCTTCAAAAGATAGTACTGATTTTACTTCTAGCAGTCATGAACTTATCGGAATTGATTTTATTTTCTCGGGGCAAGAAAAATATAAATTTTCTTTAAATAATTATGTTTCAGAAGAATTTGAAGATCTTTCAATCGATAAACTAAATTCTTTTATTTCAACGCACTCTATACCAAAAGAGCAAATCCTAAATATCAGGGTACATATTGCAAAAGAAGACGCAAAGCCTTTTTCAAAAACAGTAAAAGAATCGATTGACTATATAATTGATGATCAAAATATACTTCTGACTCAGGGAAAATGGATGAAGTTTAATGAAGATTATATGGATCAACTAAATGATTACATAGACAGTGTTGACATGGAAGAAGTAGAAAGCGATTTACTTGAAATTACCAGCACGGAGGGCAATTTTAATAAAAATCTAAAAGAGCACGGATATACAGATGCCGATAAAAACTTTTCAATCATTAAAGTTAAAACTGGGACACTAATCGAGGCATGGGATTCAAAAAAAGACGAAACTGTTTATGCAGTTAAATTTGGAACTGCCCAAAAATTAGGCTATGTTTGCGATCAAGCGAATAATACGCTGGAACTAATAAGCAAGAAGGCAAATATAAAAAAGATAGACGCTAATTTTAAAAATTATTGCATTTGGCTGGTTATACAAAATAAGAACTTACCAAAAAAGATATCTGAAATTAATTCTATAATTCTAAAACAAAAGATAGAATCGTGGGCAAGAAAATGTTTTGAATTAGGGATAGCCCCAAAAATAAAAATGAGTAGGTTAGTAAAAGAAAACAAACAGACAAAAATTCCCTCCCCTTAAACCCCTTCCTTTTTGTCTGTTTGTTTTAAAAGAAATAAGGAGTTTTGGATTTTGGGCATTCACCCCTACCCCTCTGCCCCTTGCCCAAAACGGAAAAAGAAATTTTAAAATTTTTTAAAACAATTCCGACTGCTGTCGGAAAAAAGAAAAGGAATACATCAGCTAACACGGCATATCTGGTTACGGCTTTTTACAAAAGCCTCCACCCAAATTGCTACGCAACTTCAGATATGCCGAAACGTTAGCCGCTCATTGCAGGCAAAAGGAGAAGGAAATAAAATGTTTAAAAAGAAAACTGTTGTTCTATCTCACTAATTCGGTAACTTTCTGGAGTTTATCAAAAGGTCTCACCCCCTTGATTTTTAATTGCCTGAAATAACACATCGCATTGACAGGGTTCTGATAAGGTTGACTTGCCTGCTTTCATATAGTTAATATTTTCTATGCATTCACATTCGGACTATGTCCCCTTGCACCTCCACACAGAATACAGTCTCTTAGACGGAGCAATCAAAATAAACGAGCTGGTTGCCCTTGCATCCTCTTACAGAATGCCTGCCCTTGCCATCACCGACCACGGGAATCTCTTTGGGGCCGTTGAGTTTTATAAAAAGGTCTCAAAGGCCGGGATTAAACCTATCATTGGCTGCGAAGTTTACATTGCTCCTAAAAGCCGCTTTGATAAAGAAAAGGATAATGTTTCAGAATCATCTTTTCATCTTATACTCCTTGCAAAAGATAATAACGGATATAAAAATCTTGTTATGCTTGTGACAAAGGCTTACACAGAGGGTTTTTACTACAAGCCGCGCATTGACAGAGCTCTCCTTGAACAATACAGCGGAGGGCTTATCGGCCTTACCTCCTGTCTTAAAGGCGAGGTGCCTTATTATCTTCAGAGAGGGCTTTTGGATAAGGCGAGAGAAATTGCGCTTGAGTATAAACACATACTCGGGCCGGAGAACTTTTATATAGAGATACAGAATAATGACCTCTCGGAGCAGAACAATCTTAACGATAAACTCATTGCCCTTGCAAAAGAGCTTCATATAGGAATTGTTGCCACGAATGACTGCCATTACCTGAGAAAAGAGGATGCAAAGGCGCACGATATACTGCTCTGCATACAGACCGGGAAAACGGTTGCCGACAGCAGCAGGCTGAAATTCAATTCTGAAGGCTTTTACTTCAAATCTCCGGATGAGATGAAGACATTTTTTAAAGAGGCGCCGGAGGCTGTTCTGAACAGCAGGGCAATTGCAGAAAGGTGCAATGTGGATTTTACAACCGGCAAATCCTTCCTGCCGACATATAAGATTGAAAGCGGCCTCTCGCCTGATTCCTTTCTTGAAGAACTTGCAAGAAAAGGCCTGCACGAGAAATTCGGAAGCCAGCCGCCTGATATATACATTGAAAGATTCAAAAAAGAGGTAGAGATAATCAAAAAAATGGGTTACTCCTCTTATTTTCTTATAGTATGGGATTTTATAACTCATGCGAGGGGAAAGGGGATACCTGTCGGCCCGGGCAGAGGGTCAGCAGCGGGAAGCCTTATTTCCTATTGTCTTGACATTACGGAATTAGACCCGCTTAAATACGGACTTTTATTTGAGAGATTCCTTAACCCTGAGAGAATAAGCATGCCGGATATAGATGTTGATTTTTGCAGGGACAGAAGGGCAGAAGTAATTTCGTATGTGTCTGAGAAATACGGCAAGGACTATGTATCCCAGATAATAACATTCGGCACCATGGCTGCAAAGGCGGCCATAAGAGACGTTGGGCGGGCGCTTGATATCCCCTATGCCGAGGTTGATAAAATTGCAAAACTTGTGCCTAATACCCTGAATATTACTATTGACGATGCTTTGCGGGCAGAGCCGCAGCTGCAAGAGCTTTATGAAAGCAATCCGCGCGTAAAAGAACTCATTGACATAGCAAAGAGGCTTGAGGGGCTGTGCAGGCACGCATCAACCCATGCAGCAGGGATTGTAATATCACCAAAACCGCTTACAGATTTTACGCCGCTGTATAAAAATCCCTCCGATGGAACTGTAACAACACAGTTTGACATGGGAACTATTGAAAGCATCGGACTCCTGAAGTTTGATTTCCTCGGGCTTAAAACCCTGACTGTAATAGACAAAACGCTGCGCCATATAAAGGATTCAGGAACGGAGTTGTCTCTCAGGAATGCGCCTCTGGATGACACTAAAACGTATAGTCTTCTGTGTTCGGGGCAGACAACCGGCATATTCCAGCTTGAGAGCTCCGGCATGAGGGAGATACTTGTTAAGATGCAGCCGAACAGATTTGAAGACCTTATAGCGCTCGTTGCGCTTTACAGGCCGGGCCCGATAGGAAGCGGCATGATAGATGATTTCATCAAGAGGAAAAGGGGAAATACGGCTGTTAAATATGAACTCCCCCAGCTCAAGGAAATACTTGATGAGACCTACGGCGTAATTCTTTATCAGGAACAGGTGATGCAGATTGCAAATAAACTTGCGAACTTTACCATGGGGCAGGCGGATATACTTAGAAAAGCCATGGGCAAGAAAAAACCGGAGGAGATGGAAAAACTCAAAGAGGCGTTTATTAAGGGAGCGGTTGCAAACAAGCTGTCGGAGAAAAAGGCTGCAAGGCTGTTTGACCTTATGTCTTTGTTTGCGGAGTACGGCTTCAATAAATCTCATTCGGCTGCTTACGCATATCTCTCATACCACACTGCATATCTTAAGGCGCATTATCCCGTTGAGTTCATGGCGGCGACACTGAGCGCTGATATGGGTGATACGAATAAAGTAGTTCATCTGATTGCCGAGTGCAGGAATATGTCTATAAAAATGCTTCCTCCTGATATAAATGAAAGCGGGAGGGAATTCAAAGTCGTAGGCAGTTCTATTAGATTCGGGCTTGAGGCGGTTAAAGGCGTTGGGGCTTCAGCCATAGAAGCAATCCTTGATTCAAGAGAAAAAGACGGGAGTTTTTCTTCAACAGAGGACTTTATTCAGAGAGTGGATACAAGAGTGGATACAAGAAAGGTAAATAAAAAGGTTATTGAAAACCTCATAAAGGCGGGGGCCTTTGACTCGCTTGGTTTAACGAGAGCAAAGGCTATGTCGCTGGTGCAGGATTCCCTTAACGGTTCTCGCGGCCGAAGTCTTCTGGGGCAGCAGAACATTTTCGGCTCACAGGAAGATGCGAAAACGATTAAAGAATGGGATGAAATGAAGACTCTCAGCTGTGAAAAAGAGGCTCTCGGTTTTTACGTTACAGGGCATCCCGTTATTAAGCACAGGCGCAAATTGTCAGCGATGCGCATAAAACGGACCTCTGAGCTTGACGGCATTACTGACAGGGACGAAGTTCAGGTTGCAGGCGTTATAAGCAGCATAAAAAAAATCCAGAGGCGCGGGACGTCAGAAACAATGGCATACTTCACTCTTGAAGATGAGGAAGGAAGCGTTGAGGCTATTGCATTCCCGGAACTCTTTAAAAACAATAGGGAGCTGCTTAAGAAAGATGCGCTGGTTATTGTGAAGGGGATAGTTGATAAAACAGAAAAGGGCACAAAACTTATCTCAAATAAGATAGCAGAGATAAACGGTTTTGGTTCCAGAAATGGCTTAAAATGCGAGATTAGTATAAAATATCCTATTGCTGACGGCCTGAGCCTAAAAAATCTGAGGAAGACGCTGTCAGACAGTCCGGGAGAATGCCCTTTAAATCTCAAAATGGATTTACCTGACTCTGAGGTGTTTATTGCCACAGGGTTTCAGATAGATATAAGCAGCATGATAATAGGCAGGCTTGAAGGGATACTTGGGAAAGGAGCCGTGAGAATAGTAAACAGTATATAGTAGACAGAATTCAGGAAAAGACCTGTCTACTGACTACTGTCTACTGTCTACTGTATTTATGAGATATTATCTTGAGTTTGAAAAACCCATAGAAGAGCTTGAGCTTAAAATAGAAGAGCTTAAACGTCTTTCTAACAGGAAAGACATGGATATAGGCTCGGTAGTAAAAAAACTTGAGAAAAAGGCGAAGGAACTCCGCTCTGAAATCTTTTCCAATCTCACCCCGTGGCAGAAAACGCTTCTTGCAAGGCATCCTGACAGGCCGTATACCCTTGATTACATAGACATGCTTTCAGAAGATTTTATGGAGCTTCACGGCGACAGGAGGTTTTCTGATGACTCTGCGATAGTCGGAGGTTTTGCGACTGTAAACGGCGTGCATGTAATGATTATAGGCCACCAGAAGGGAAGAGGGACAAAGGAAAGAATATACAGAAACTTCGGGCAGCCTCAGCCGGAGGGCTATAGAAAGGCTCTGAGGCTTATGAAACTTGCAGAGAGATTCAAGAAACCTATAATCACGCTTATTGACACGCCGGGCGCTTATCCCGGCATAGGCGCTGAAGAGAGAGGCCAGTCAGAGGCGATAGCAACAAATCTCATGGAGATGTCAAAAATAAAGACTCCTATAATTTCTATTGTCATAGGCGAGGGCGGAAGCGGCGGGGCGCTTGCATTGGGAGTTGCAGACAGGATTTATATGCTTGAGCACTCTGTTTATTCTGTCATATCACCTGAAGGCTGCGCTGCAATATTATGGAAAAAAGACGGAGAACTTACTTCCGATGAGTTTTCAAAGGCTGCGGATGCGCTCAGGCTTACTGCCAAGGACATCCTCGGGTTTAAGATAATTGACGGGATAATACCCGAGCCGCTTGGAGGCGCCCACAGAAACCCGGAGGCAGTTGCGAAAAGTATTTCCGAGATAATAATGCAGTCAATAGAAGAGCTTGGCAGCAAGAGCGGCGGGAAGCTTGTAGATGAAAGGTATAAAAGGCTCAGGAAGATTGGAAGTTTTGAGGCGAGTGAAGGTTAAATTAATAATGTCTTTTGAATTGCCAGATTAATTGCTGTGACTGTTTTCATCTCAATCACCTCCTGCCTAAAGTTTACCTGAATACCCTCTACAATCACAATCACTTATTAAAAAATTGACACTGCCGTTATCTTTCTTGACGCTCCATGTTTGGCAATGTTAGTATTACACATATAGTTACACATATGGAGGCGGGGATGAAGAGGACCAATATAATGCTTACTGATGAGCAGCACAGGCAGCTCAAGTCATATGCAAGAAAAGAAGGAAGCACTCTCGGCGGGCTTATAAGGGAAGCTCTTGACGTTACTTATGGAAGAGATGTTCTTGAGCACAGACAATCTATTGCCCTTGAAGCATATAGAGAGGGGCTGATAAGCCTCGGCAAACTATCTGAAGTGCTGGGCATTGATGTTGTGAGCGCGCGGCTCTATTTGATGAAACGCAGCATACGCATAATGCTGCAAAAGCAGCCTGAGATTTTACAGGATGCTGTAAATGCCTGAGCTTTTATTCGACTGCTGTGTGCTGAGCAATTTCGCACTCTCAGATTCCTTGCATATCATCAAAAAACTCTACTCAAATTCTTCGTATATGACTAATTTTGTGGCGGCCGAAAATCTGAGAGGGATACTCGGAGGCCATAATAACCTTGTGAGAGTTAACGAAGCTATAAAAGAGGGCTGGCTTAAGGAGATAGCATTGAAAAGTGAAAAAGAAAAGGCTTTGTTCTATATGCTTTCCGTATCTCTCGGTTTCGGCGAGGCGTCCAGCATTGCAGCGGCAAAGACAAGGGGTTATGTATTTGCCTGTGATGACAGGGCGGCAAGGAGAGAGGCAGATTTACTGGGCGTGAAACTGGCAGGAACAATAGGCATTATTATAAAGGCAGTTAAAAAGAAAGTTATAAGCAGCCAAGAGGCAGATGTAATATTAAATCAGATGATTGCAAACGGTTTTTATTCGCCGGTAAGTTCAATAAAGAATCTTTAGGAAAGAGCCGCTGTTAAGTCTTTTACAAGGGTCTGCTGTAATTTTGCTGCAGTCGGAAATATGAATGTTTGACCTTATCTGCAACAAACATTTAAAATCAACAGTAGCCGGTGTGGTGGAACTGGCAGACGCGCCGGACTCAAAATCCGGTGGGGGCGACCCCGTGAGAGTTCAAGTCTCTCCACCGGCACCATTAAAATCAAGGAGTTAGCGAGTTTCATTCGCTACCTCTTTGTGCCGAATTGAGTTGATTGTGCCCAAATTGTGCCCATTTGCAATTTTTTTATGTTTCTTCACAGTATCTTCGTGCAGCTTGTGTACCTTCTCGGCTGCGCTTTTCAGGTCAGCCTCATTAACGATATTATAGCGATCGAATACTGACCTGGTTTTGTGACCGCTAATATTCATCGCCACCTTCTCCGTAACTCCTGCCCGAATCATATTTCTTACGCCGGTCCTTCTAAGGTCATGGAAAAGCTTATCGTATTTTTTAAGCTTCTCACTGCCACACTTATAGCAAGTAAGCTCATTTCTCTTTATCCCTTCAGGCAATTCTACTACTGCGCCGCATTCTTTACATTTGAAGGTTGGCCTATAGCCGCATTTAAGTAATGCCGAATCCCATGCTGCCCTGAAATCTTTAATCGGATTTCCCTCCCGGAAAAATACATGCCGGCATTTAGGGTATTTTTCATCCCTGATAATCTTCTGGTTCAGAAGTGATTCATAAAATTCACCTTTGAGATAAATAATACGTGGCTCGTCATTCTTAGTGGTTCCGGCATCAAGAGTTATTTTTCCTTCGATGATATTCACCTGATACCATTCGAGAGAAAGAATCTCTTCTCTCCTCATCCCCGTATAATAAGCCATAACAAGAATAGGCTTTAGATAGAAGGGCAGAGCACCTTTCAACTTCAGATACTCGTCACACTCAAAAAATCCGGTTCGGACATTATTCTCATTCAACTTGGGAATATAAGGAACCTGAGTAACCTTGGACGGTGTCTGCCTTGCTCCAAGTGAATACATCCTCTTTAAGGCTGAAAGCTCTCTATTGATCGTTCCGTTTTCAGCCCCTTCCTCCTGTCTCCTGACTATATATTTCTTTACATAGTCCGTAGTGATGTTTACTGCTCTCATTTTTCCGAAATGTGGGGCAAGATGCTTAATACTCAGATGTACTCTGTCTAATGATTTCTTACGATTAATTATGTAATCATTGATCAGGTCTGCCGCAAGCTCATCGAAAAGTACCTTCTCCACCCTTAACCCATTGAATCTTCCTTCCGCAATCTGGCCCTCGCGCAGCTTAAGTAATCTTTTTGCTGTGCTCTTCTTGGTTGAGTGTGTACTCTCCCGATAGGGTTTTCCATGACGATAGTACTTAATCCAGAAAACTTTACCCCGCTGATAGTAAGTTCCCATTTTCTCCTCCTTTTTAATCTGTAAAGAGTTGCTTATTTTTTTCGATCAGCTCATCAAGGTCATTTTTGTCCACATATATCCGCCGATCCCACTGCACTTTGCGTAACTTTCCATCCCATATCATCTCTCGGACGCCGCAAACCGATCTGCCCAGATATGCTGCTGCCTCCGGAATCGAATATAGTCTTTGATTTATGCCTTGCTGTTTTTTCATAGGGTAAAAAAAATCATTTTAGTTGTCTCACTCCTCGCCTATTTTGAAGGTAATTTCCTCAGTATTTGGCGGAGACCAGCATTTGAAAGGCGAATATATATTTTTAGGTAGCTGTTTAATCCGTACAATAAAGACTCTCCTGCTCACTTGTAATTCACGCGCATTCATGTAAATCCACTTTACACGTTGCATTGTATCGGTAACGATCAGCAGTGGATATTGAGAGCTGCACAATTTTTTTTCGAACGAGTGCTTACCGATTGTGCAGCAATCCCTTTCAACGTCATAAATTTGCTCCTCGTTATCTTTTTTACCTAAATGGACCCGGAAATCTGGATATCCGAGTCCATTAATATTCCCATTTTTGCGCTGCTGCACTTTTTTGAGGAAGTGTTCAAATTCCAGATTGACTTCGATTTCATCTTTGGCGTTGAAAATGAAATTCCTGGCGATTTGTGCTGTTGTTAAATCATGATAAAAATCACTATTCTTGCCAGCGTGTGTCCATGCATTTTCGATTTCAAGACTGTGGACATTGCACACAAGCTCAGCGCCTTTTTTCCCTAGGATCAGTATCCTGTCATCGGCGCGATTATCTTCAATAATTTGTATGAGATTTGCGTCTTGCATCTTTTGCAATCTTCGGAGCATCACCCGCCAGCGCGTCTTTTTGTGTTTTTTATCAGTGTCGAAAAAAATAAAAAATATATAGGAGACTGCAGCAGGCCCGTAATAAAGATAATGCAAGATTTTGTAATCACGTTCATTCGTCATGATTCCCTTTCTCATTCTTTGGTCCTTTCCCGCATCAATATCATGCATGTTTTTTTCAGTCGGCGCGGGGTTGCCCAGCTGTCAATTATTGTTGTAGCCCGATGGCTTCCAACGCCTCTCACCGAATATAGTTCATGTGAAGATTCCTCTATGACCTGAATCGTTCTGACTCCGAAAGTCGATACTATATTTTTTGCAGTGATTGGGCCCACCTGAGGGAAAATTGATGAACCAATGTATTTTCGGAGCTCGTCAAATGTTCGAAGTGCCATTTCATTTTCTTCCCCTTCCTGTACTCTTTCCCCCCCTGATTGGTGAGTTTTCATTTTAGAATCCTCCTTACATCTTGTAGGTTTATTTAAACTAAGTTAGTAAATTTCTATTACTATGTTATCATTAATTTAAATACTTGTCAAGTAGTTAGTTGTTTTTTCTTTGTTATGTTAGTATAATAAACATATGAATTTATCTTTTCTCATTAGCACTATTAGAAAATCAAAGGGAATTACTCAGGAGGAACTAGCCAGAAAAGTCCAAAAAAATAGGTCAGCTATTGCTCAATTTGAGAAGGGTCACGCATCGTTATCTAAAGAAACTCTTTCTAAGATTGCTATTGATCTTGATATTAATCCCGAATATATTGTAGGAAACGTGAGCAACCCATTTTCAAGCGATAAACTTATTAAACTTTTTCTTACGGGCATATTTCCCGAATATTTTCCTCTCTACTTGTTAGTTCTATATAATCAATCTCTTGAATTTATATCGCTTATACCACCGATGAATATTATTGAAAAAATGCGATTTTTGCCTACTTTGCGGACAATTGGTGCTTTGAGGAATTTTGAGTCTTTTTTGGGGAAAATGGTTTATGCGGTATGTGCCAGAGATGTAGATGGAAATATTTTTATTTTTAGACGGAAACAGATAAACGATTTTGTTTTATGGGGCAAAATTGACTTAGAATCTTTTATGTCAAGTGCCATTGCGAATTACGGTAAAGACAAATCAAGATTCTCTTTCAGAGTAAAGGAAATAGATAAAGAGCTTTTTAATAAGATAAAAGACTGGACAGTAGAGAGGGAAGATATAGAGCCGATGTTTAGTAAACCAATTTCTGCCCTAAATGAACAAGAGAAAGAACTTATTGTTACACTCAGGGAAAGACGGATTGAGCCTACGTCAGTGCTTAATTTAATTAACCAAACCACTAAAAATATCACTTCGCACAAAAACGAGCAGTAACTCTTAATCTGGATACAGAATCTTTATCCGTCGTAAAAGCCTTGATTGCAGCTAAGAATATCGAGATTGCTTGAGAGATAGAGGAAGGTTGAATAAGTAAAAGAATGTATGGGCTTTATTGGGCACAACAGACTAAATGATATGATAAGGAGGAAGAAAGCAGATAATAAAAAATTCTTGGAAGGCCGCTGACAAGTGAAAGAGTGAAAGCTTGTGCTTAAGGCTCTCAAAAAATTACTTAATGATGAGATTAGGGCAAGACCATGAGTGGGCATGAAAAAAGAAGTGTAAAAAAGGATGGTCAGACCCAAAAGAGCAATAAATTCAATTGGTTACAGAATTTGCCGTTGCAGAGACAGGGACAGGGTTACGTGCAGGGTTATGTACAGGGGGAAAATAAAGCTTAGATGCCTGCTACGACTAACTTTATCTGATTTCGAAAAAACATGGATTTTGAATTAGTTAATAGATTATTCAGAATTTTATTATACGAAGATTCTCAAAAAAGAAATCCCGGCGAAATGCAATGGTAAGTTTGTCCAGATAACCAATGAGGATACCGGCAAAGAATATATCGTACTTTCTCCAAGAGAACTTTCTGTTCATCATGCAAATATCGTAGAAAGATTTATGTTAAATAGGGGGAAGGGGACATATAACCAGAAAAAAGATTTTTTCACTATTCATAATCCTGAGTGGGTGGTAGTCGGTGGAGGGATTTGGGCAATTGATTATCCTAATAAGGTATTGAATTTGTTTGGAACGTCTCAGTGCTATGGGGAATTTGATTCTACTGGATTAAAAAAGAAAATCTTAACGATAGCCAAAATGATGGGGTTTACAATCATAATCGACGGCATTTAATAGTTAAATTTTTAGGGTCTTCGCGTCTTAGTGTGGGTCAATTTATATCTCCTTGAGCATACAGGTAAGGATTTTCAGCCGAAGATAATCTTCATCTCTTAACCCATAAGCCCTTCTTTGAATCACCCTGATTTTATTGTTCAGTCCCTCAACAAATCCCAATGTGACTTTATTCTCCGGCCTGCTGTAAGCTGCAATGCCATCCCAGTGCCTATCGATCATTTCCGCAAACTTCTCATAGGGCTTTAAACGCTGCCATTTAAGAGCATTCTTCCAGTTTTGGAAGAATCGCCTCGCCCATCCCTCTGCCTGATAACTCCATAACTGACCAAAGGATTCCTTTAGGAGATATGCAGCATTAAGCCGCTTGTTTGCCTTTAGAAGCTTCTTTAATGCCTTATTGCCATCAAGCGTAAGGTTTTCACGGTTCGACAAAAGGGTGTACTTCTGTCCCTTGATATATGAACGATCCTTTCCTGAGAGCCGGAAATATTCCGTCTTGCGCACTTTATCCAGCGCTTCGCCAAGATGTCTGATCACATGAAACTTGTCATAGAGAATCGCTGCGCCAGGAGCGTTCTTCTTTGTAGATTTCTCAAACGCCTTCCACATATCCATGACCGCCAACTGTATCTTCTTTGTCTTCTCCGGTCCAAGCCCTTCGTAAAACATATCCATGCTTTCCTCAGACCTGTCTTTCCCGCCATACCAGATCGGCCGCCCTCTGGCTATATCGCTTACAACGATCCGATAGGTATGTCCCTTCCGCAGGGATAGTTCGTCTATCCCTATTACACGAGGCGCAGCCACAGGATTTCTCCGAAGCTGTTCCTGCATGTACTCTTTGTCTAATGCCTTTACTGTATGCCAGTCCAGTTTCAGTTCTTTTGCTACGTCCTTGACGGTCATGGCTCGACATTTCCTTCCCACGTAGTAAGAGAATCGGTTCGTATAGAAGGGATTGTTTGCCAGCCATGGAAGCTTCTCCCGCTTCACTTTTCCACACCTCTTGCAATGGACTCGCCGAACTTCCACTTCCAGATATATCCGCGCATCCCCGCAGGATAAATCCCGTATCCGCCGCACTGTCTTGTCGTAATAGCTTCGATGCACAGCGCCGCAACACCCGCATACTGTTTTTTTTGACTCCGCTTAAGTTGAATAACCCGTGCCTTCGGGTCTCCCAATATCCCCTGTATTTTAGATCGCGGCCGAAATCCGGGGAACTGATATTCGTCCAGTAATCGTCTATTTTTTCCCATCTATAAATCATACTGATTTCTTTATGCCTTTAAAAGCTCTTTTCTCTTTATTTGAAGCCATGTTATACTTCTTGAAGTTCATCAGTTTACCCATACTCTTACACGATGAGCCAGAATTTCTTTATGGCCTTCCGTCGCGGCCATAATTAAAGGGGTAATTTGACGATGCGTCCATTTGGCATTTACATCAGCTCCATTGTTTATCAGGACCCTTGCCACTTCCTCATACCCGTTCCCCGAAGCTACCATAAGAGGTGTAAGCTGCATTCCTGTGACATTTACGACAGCGCCAGCCTTGATAAGCATCTTTACAATTCCTGCATCTCCCTTGCGAGAAGCCCAGAGCATGAGGTTTCCGTTTGCCAGCAACACTGAGACAAGCAGGGCAAGAACCGCAAATGCTATAATGCCCCTCCTGTGCCAGACAGTGCCCCACTTTTTCGGGACAAGCCTAAGGAGGACGTACGAGGCAATCAAAATCGGGCCCAGAAAGGCATAGTTTCTATAGGACATCATTCCAAGTGTAGGGAGAAGAAAAAACAGAATTAATACACCATACGTTACCTCGTTGGCTCTCCATACGGCCTGTTTTATCTTAACTTTCTCAAGCTGCTTGAAAGCCTTTCCAACAACCAGAGACTCAAGGTATACAGATACAAAAAAGGCAACAAGAAGTTGGAGCGCAATTGGCAGAAAACCTGTTAAGATGTCTTCTGTATAAGAAGTCCATTCCTCTCCTAATGCCAGGGTAAAAACAAATGCCATGGGCAAGCCAGCAATTGTCGACAACACATTGGCACACATAGAAGGCTTAATGGCCTTTTTGTATCCGATATCCAGATACTTCCGCAGAATCGCCGCTTCAATAAGGATTATCGGAATAAGCAACGTGATCATAAAGCCTGCTGTGGTTGCAATTACAGGCACTCCAGCATTGGCGTATGCAACAGACGGGAGGACAAAAACTACGCCAAAAACTACCATGAAAAACTTGCCTTCATCTTCATAACGAAAGCGTGCCCGCATTCTAATCCTCCTCATTATTCTTTTTTGTTTTTGCAAAGCGACTCGCATTCCTCTTTTGTTTCAAAAGGAACAATGCCGTTACAGCCGCCATATATGAACTCCTCGCATTTTTTTGTTTTTGCGTTGTAATAATATTTCCAGAATAAGCCTTTGCACAGCCCTCTGTCAGGGATGAGACTGCATTTTTCAGGCGGATTACTATTCCCAGTCAGTAGATCCTTTGTTTCACCAGCTACATTTCCTGAAAATACAAAAAATATTATTGCAATGAATCCCCAAAGTCCTGCTTTTGTCATACCTTACCACCCCTGCTGCAGAATCTCTTCGCGCTTTAGTCGAAGATCTTCATCGTTGCCGCTCCTGTATCCACTTGCTTTATCTTTTTTACGCTACTTTGCGAGGGGCTTACTTAAGAACAAACCCCACTTTTGCTTTGTCGAGAAATCTTCCATATCTGTTCGCTTCTATTATCTTTACGGCGTCCTCGTCTGAGACTACAATATCCGCCCTATCGGACTTTACCCCTTTTGCCGTAATCACCATGGGATTTTTTACCCCTCTCGACAAAAGCCCGGCTTTTGCCTTTTCTATGCTATCAGCATACTCACCCACTCCATGCAACAAAAGTATATCCTGTTTTACCGATTTAGGATTATATACCTCATAATCCTTATCTGAGAGAATCCTGTTTATGAGACCAGCCCTGAAATTCTGCTCCTTTGCATCAATTATCAGGCCGTCAAAGGGGGAATAGGGATACACGAGTTCTATTGTGAATATCTCTTTCTCATCATCCCATTTTGCATCAGTTATCTCGATGCCTGAGATTTTTTTCGGCAGCCTGTTCCACTTCGGAAGCTTCACTGATTTTACCGCAGGCGATTGTAATTGACCATCTTTAATCGTAATTTTTTGACCTCTATATCCGATATGTATCAGATCCACCACCACATGGACATCCTTAACGATTGTTTTTGAATCTATCTTAAAACCTCCTACCCTTTTGCGGGATGTACTCACTATAGTCATTGTTTTTTCGTCGGTTGCAGGTGAAAGCCGTTCCACTTCTTCAGCAATATCCCTTATGCAGAGAAAAAAAGCAACGATGAACGCCTCTTGTTTTCTGACCTCCAGCGGTGCTTTCTTTGATGACGGGTAACTTTCGCTTTGCACTATAATTGCTGATGCTGTTTCACTGCATCCCATTACGCTAAGCAGAACCAAAAGCAATACGGCCAATGCCTTTTTCATGTCCTATCCTCCTTACCTTACCTTGCCGATCGGAAAATTAACTCCAATCTGATTAGTCGGAGTCTGTTGTCTTTTAAACACCTGCTCTGAAAGTGTTATTACCTTTTCTTCCACATAATCTGCAAGTTCATTCACTTTTATAAATCCGTCTTTATTCATATCCGCCTTGCCCTGCAGGCCTTCATTTAAAACATATGTGAACAGCCCATGTCCTTTATAGCCCTCAAGCGCCTGCTGCGTATCAGACGATGCTGAAAATACCGTTGAGCCTACAGCCCTCTGGAGAAGCTTTATTGCTGTTGATTCCGTAAGGCCTCTGGTCTGCTGAAGAAGCGCCACTGTTATCTCTTTCCCTGCCTTGCCTGCATGACAAGTGTCAAGGATTATGAGTTTCTTCTGGGCAGGAATAGCTCCGATAAGCTGGATGAGTTCTTTCTGGCTCATTGCATCTTTGCCTATGTGCCTTGATGAAAGAAGGAGCACGTTGCTTGTAAGAAGGTAATACTGTTCCTGATCTTCCACAATATCAATAACCCCGTGAGAGGCATTGTAAAACACAAAGAGGTCATTGGGCTTTACCCTTGTCCTGATTTCCACAAGCGCCTTTTGTATTGATTCCTTTGTCGTTTCACCGGAAGAAATGAGAAGCTTGACATTGATATTCTCAAATAGAGTTTTTGCAGCTGCCTTAAGCGTCTCTGCAAATGCCTTTGCATCAGGGACTGCATAAGTCAATGAGATGGATTGGTTCTTGTATGTATTAATGCCTACAACTATGGCATACAGATTCGGTTTTTGTAGCATAGCCTTTGAGATAATGTTTATTGCCGCCGGGTTTGATTCCATAGAACCTTCTTTGTTGAACGCAATTACCCGTATCTCGTTCTGTCCATCTATAAGAGGAATGGTAAATGATAATAATTTTTCATTGTCTGATTCCTTGCCCTTTATAATTACGCCCCTCGTATCATTGGCTACCTGAGAACCATTCAGATATACGTTCACACTACCGACCCCGCCTCCGCTGTCCGTGATCTTGACGGATAGAGTGATAGTATCTTTATCTACTGTTCCTGATTGAGGTGACATTATCCGGATTGAAGGCGCAGGTTTTTTGGCAAGAACATCGGTGAGGCTTTCTCCTTTCGGCAGTTCTTTTCCGGCAAGGGCCAACTGAACAAGCTCCGGGCGGTAGAATTTTGAGTAAAACTGGTCAATGCCATAGACGTTGTTCCCGATGCGCACATTGAGATGCTTCGCGCCATTCGGCGAGGCGTTGAAATAGCCTTCAGGCGTGATGACAACCCACTCACCATCGGTAAAAGCGTATAATTTTGCGATTTCAGACTTAGTAGATGGATTGTATAAGACTAAGGCAGGTCCTTCTTTAGAAGCACTGTAGTTCCAATCTGTTCGCTGAAACATAAATATATGTCCCTGTGATATATTATTGTAATTTTCGTTTTTTTTGTAATCATTCTCAAAAAAGTTTTTAGGTATCTTTGAATAATAAACATCTGGGTCAGACAAAGACCATCTTTCCCTCTCTCCTTTTATGTCCTCGTCATAGATTTTCTTTTTATAGATTCCTGTTGAAGACGATTCTGACTTCTCTAATTTCCCTTCTTTTATATTCCATAAATTGAAAGTCAAAGTGGATCTTTTCTCTTCGATAGAATATTCAGTTTCCATATTTAACAATTTACCATCGACTGAATAAATGTTCTCAAAAACTACAGGTTTTACTCCAAAACTTTTAATCTCGGTTCCTGTATTTAAATCCAACATTTTGATGTTTCCATTATAATGACCATGAATTAGAAAACCCGGATGAGTTTTACTAAAAACATACGAAGTTACATTATTAAGAGTATAGTTTTTCTCTTTATACATGCAATTATCTAAAAATTTTATGACTGAAAGTTTTTTATTCTCACCAGTCCCCGGCTTGGCTGCCCAAGTTGAATAATCAAAAATAATCCGGCCATCTGGTAACACTGAGAAGTGAAAACGCTCGCGCTTTTCTGGATAAACCTCGCCAGAAATAGGCTCTCTACGATTAATAGAACAAAGAAGTTCTCCTGTATCTAAACTATACAAACTAAATGTGGTAGTTTTCTCTTTACGGTTCCTACCTGTATAATCTGTATAAAGAAATTTTGAATTCGGGTCTATTTCCCCCCCTACTACGATGTCTTTAAATATGCCTTTTGACCTTAATTTTAAGTTCTCATCATATATAACATATTGCAACTCTCCTTTTTCATTAACAAAAAAAACACCGAAAAAACCAAAACCTAAGCTAACTAATCCATCCGCTTCCGGAACCTTAATTTCTGAACCGTCTTTAATATCGTAAAAATGAACATTTCTGAATGCATCAATGGTATAAAAGAATTCCCTGTTTTTTGTTATAAAGGTCTTATCATAAACCTCTATAGGCAAATCAATCTTTTCAATTTTCTCACCGTGTATATTATATATTTCAATAGATTTCTCAGATACGACAGCAAATTCTTCACTACCCGTAAAATAAACATTCATGACTCTGACAGAATAATGAATTTTAATTGTTCTAATCTCTTTACCTGATGAAATTTCCCAAATTTTAAGATATTTACCATCCCTAGCATTTTCTACAGACACCAAATATTTTTCGTTTTTATCCACATCTAAAAATTCTACGCTGGAGGCATGTCCTGTTTGCACAAAAATCTCAGGCTTTTCAGCGGCAATTGCAGGGGTTAAGAAAAACGCAAAAAGGAAAAGGCTTATAAATACTTTCTTTGCAAGAGAGGTTTTATGCAACTCACACCTCCACTTAAATCATTTGAACCAAATTATATCAGCGCCAATCGCGCAGGTAAAGGTAATTTTCACATCCCAATAAATGAATTTGAATTTTATATTATAGGTAGTCTTCTGATACGATACTCTTTTTCATCTATTGATATGATTGCCCCTTCAGTCAGTTCGGTCTTAATCTGCGGCAATACGGCATTCA
>Ga0210020_1000718_pt1 | contig 31188 bp, 29 predicted proteins | sample CryGeymeta201514_FD_183980 | JGI IMG/M metagenome (GOLD analysis project Ga0210020, IMG submission 183980) | Groundwater microbial communities from Crystal Geyser aquifers in Utah, USA - Crystal Geyser metaG 2015-14 (SPAdes) (version 2) | ecosystem: Environmental > Aquatic > Deep subsurface >... | reverse complement strand
CGATCGGTTATCGGGCAAGGTAGGGGGAGAGAAAGAGGCTGCGATTTCCGCAGGTCCCTTCACCACCACATCATAGACGACGACGCTGAAAGCCGGCCAGGAAAACGCGAGCGTCAGCGCGATCCCGACCTTGAGGACGTCATGAACGATATCGCGCGCGCCCAGCCTTCCGCCGAACAGCAGGCGGATGCCGTAGAGCGCGATAAACAGCGTCAACAGGCCGGTCAGTAGGATCGCAGCCGTCGATCCCGGTTGGGCCAGCGACTGATAGCCGAAGGTGCCGATATTCTGGGTCTGGCAGTCGATATGGGCGAGCACGCGGAGCAGGAAGCGGTCGCCGGTGATGATGGCAGGACAGGTCACGATCAGGCGGCCTTTTCGAGCAGCAGGCTCATCCAGGCATCGGGATCGGTGCCGGTCTTGGCGACGATCTCGTCGAACAGGCGCACCGTGCTTTCGCGTCCCGAGAGGATGGTCAGGATTTCCTTCTCTCCCGACAGGTCGAGCCGCGCGACGATGCTGTCGTTGCCATGGCGGATCAGGAAACAGTGCGAACTGTCGGGAAGCGTGCGGACGAGGTCGAACTCGTGCCGGCTCAGGCCGAATCCGTTCATGTAATCCTCGGCGCGTGCCTTGGGGTTGATCATGAATATCTGCGTCGCCGCCTGCTCGATAATCGCGCTGGCGATGCGGCTTTCGAGCGCGTCCTGCGCACTTTGAGTGGCGAAACCGACGATACCGTTGCGCTTGCGGATGGTCTTTTCCCAATCCTTGATCCGCCGCACGAAGACCTCGTCGTCGAGTGCCTTCCAGCCTTCGTCGACCACGATGATCGCAGGCGTGCCGTCGAGCCGCTGTTCGACGCGGTGAAAGAAATAGAGCAAGGCCGGGGTCCGCGCGATCGGATCGTCGAGGATCGATGTCATGTCGAACCCGACCGTATCGGCCGATAGATCGGTGAGATCGGTTTCGTTGTCGAACAGCCAGGCGCGCTCGCCCTCGCCCCACCACGGGCGCAGCCGCGCATAGAGGTCGCCCGAATGGGGCTTGCCGTGGCCGCGGAACAGCTCGGCAAGGTGGCGCAGGCGGCGATGCGCCATCGGTTGCGCGAAACTGGCGTCGAGCGCGTCGCGGATCATGTCGAGCTCGCTCGTATCGATGCCGCCGACGAGCCGCGTCAGCCATTCGATCAGGAACTGGCGATTGGCAGGCGTGTCGTCGATCTGCAGCGGATTGAGACCCGAGGCGGCGTCGGGCCGCAAGCGGTCATATTGGCCGCCGATCGCGCGGATGAACAGCTCGGCGCCGCGATCCTTGTCGAAGAAGATAATGCGCGGCGCATATTTGCGCGCCTGCGCGAGAAGGAAATTGAGCACCACCGTCTTGCCCGATCCCGACGGGCCGATGATCGTGAAATTGCCGAGGTCATGCTGGTGGAAGTTGAAGAAATACGGCCCAGCGGCGGTCGTTTCGAACAAGGTAACAGCATCGCCCCAATGGTTGCCGTGCGGCTGGCCGACGGGGAAATTATGCAAGCTCGCCAGCCCCGCGAAATTGCCCGTCGAAACCAGGCCATGGCGCGCGATATATTTGAAGTTGCCTGGGAACTGCGCCCAGAATGTCGGTTCGAGCGCGATATCCTCGCGCACCGCGTTGATGCCGAGATCGGCGAGCAGCGCGATGATTTCGGCGACATGGCCGTCGAGCGCGGCGAGATCGTCCGCATGGACCGCGATCGTCGTGTGATGCTCGCCGAACCCCGCGCGCCCGGCCGCGACCTCGTCCTTGGCGACCGCCAGTTCATCGCGCAAGCTCAATGCCTCGTCCTCGGCCGACCGCATCCGCCGCAGCACCAGGTTCATCCGGTCGAGCGCCTGGCGCCGTTCGACGAAGGCGAAGCTCTGGCTGACCGTCATCTCGAACGGCAGGCGATAGAGCTCATCGAACATGCCCGGCATCGTCTGGCCGGGATAATCCTTGATCGACACCAGCGCGGAGAAACGCCGCGGCGTGTTGCCGGTGGGTGCCAGTTCGACCGTTTCCTGGCCGAAGCTGATCCGGCGCGAGGGAATGTGATGGCCAAGATCGCCATGTGGCTCGATCGCCGGGCGCATCTCGCCGTTGAACAGATACGACAGCAATTCGAGCGGCTCCGAACAGGTCCCGCTTTCCCCGTCATAGCGGCTCAGCAGCTGCGGCGCGTAGCTGCCCAGCGCCGAAACCAGCGCCTCGCGCGCAGTGTCGAGCGAACGTTTCTCGGCGGCGATCAGTGCGGCATCGCGCTGCGTCGTCCGCGCGAACCAGCCGCGCAACCGGTCGGCGATGCCGATGCGGCCCTGCAACGGTCGCCGCACCAGCGTCAAGAACAGCTCGTTGACATACATCTGCTTGCCCGCCAGCCGCTCGCGCCAGCGGCGGTCGAGCCGGGCGGAAAAATCGTCGGCGTAATCGCCGTCGATCGCCGCCTCGGCGCGGCGCCGCACGACATGGTGGTAGAGCGCGAAGCGCGACGATCCCACCGCACGCAGCATCGCGTCGCGCAGCTCGGCGCGATAGTTGAGCTCCTCGCTGTCGGCGGTCTCGAACAGCAATCCGCCGATGCGGATCACCTGCATCAGATATCCGTCGCGCGTTTCGATCGTGACGTCGTCGATATGGCGCGCATAGGGCAGGTGGACGCCCGCCGGGATTTCGCGCCGGGCGACCCTGGGATCGCGCGTCAGGGGCGGTAGGAGTTGCATCGCCACAGCCGGTAGTTCTTGACCCGCGGGCATTTGCTGACGCGCGCGATCCACAGGTCGAAAAAGCGCGGTTCGCGCAGGCACAGCAATGCGCCGATCGCATGCAGGACGAGCGCGATCAGTAGCACCTTGAAACTCTTGAAGACGAGGAACAGCTCGACCGCCAGCACCATGTTGATGATGAAGAAGCTATAGGTCACGCCGGCGAACATCTGCGGCCGCGTCAACGCGACGAACAGGATATCGCGGCGCAGGTCTCCGGCCATCGCCTGCGCTCAGCCCCCGATCGCGGCGGAGCGGATTCCGCCGACGATGCTCGCCGCGCCGAACAGGACGAAACATCCCAGGATCACGACCGCGCCGTGGCGCCAGTTGATCCGCCCGGTCAGCATCGCGAAACCGACCGCCGCGACCGCGATCACCGCCGCGACCGTCGCCACCGTGCCGAGCAACGTCCCCTGCATCCAGCTGACCGCACCGACGATAACCCCCGACCCTTCCGGATCGATGCCCGCGGCCTGGGCAACGCCGGCCTGCAAAATCGCGGCGCTCGCAACGGATACAGCCGCCATTCTATGTGTGCGCGAATCCAATCTACCCTCCCGATAAACCACGGATAACTCTGTCAGATGCCGGGCGGAGTTGGAAGGGATAATATTTTGGTTAGGAAAAGGAGGGCGATCCATTCACGCCAGTTGCCGCGGCGCGTCTCGTTATTAATTATGCCGGGATGCACAATGCGCGACAGTAGGACCACAAAATGGCTACATAATTAGTAATTAACTAGATAGCGTAAGCCTAGTATCATTTATTACGGATCTCTATCATATTCTGTTGAACTAAAACCTTTCGCCCAACTTCGCTTAATTCCTCACATGCGAAGCTAATCATAAACATCGCTTGTTCTGTTAATAGTTCGGGCTCATAAAAAAATAAAATTACCCTCCTTAAAAGGAAGCGCGATGATTTTGCCATCACCGCCAGCATGCTCTCGTATCAACTCAGAAACCGACATGTTTAAATAGTTACTATTATTTCCATCATTCTGGAAATCTATTTTTGCAATTGGTTGCATTGAACCGTCTGAAATACATACCCTCTTATCCGTCAAATGCTTGTAAGACAAAATTATAAAGCCATCCTCTACCGTACCTTCAAATGCTACGAGCGGTCTATTCTCATTTATTTCTTGTGAAGAACATGAGGTTATGAATAGTGCAACGCACATGATCCTATAAATCCTCATGGCTCGTCTCCATCTCGGCGAAATCCAAACATATAAACCCAATTGTCTGCCTTTGCGACGCCTCCTTTCGCTGCTTGTCTGGCAGCTGCGGCTTGGCCCCTTATTCCCGCATCCATATTACGCGTATTTCGCAGTCCGGTATGCACCGTCTCATGCGCTAATGTGACAGATAAGTTATTTATTGACGAAACTGATAGAAAGGCGCGTGGATTTATCAGTATTCCTTGGCCTAATAGGCCGGATTGAGCATTGTCATCCATAGATTTTGGGCCTAGGTTTGCCGGCTTATTACTATTAAGCTCTTTAAGCACGGCTCGCCCGAAGCTTATAACTGTATTTATCGCCGCTACGTTGGTGCCGCCGCCCTTGCCTAGATACTTATCGAGATCTTTACCCGCCTGCTTCTCTGCGCTCGATAGTTTTCCGCCGCTCTTAAGCTTTTCGGCCAACCCCTTAAGTACTCCGATACGAGAGCTAATTTGCTCCTTAGCAGAATCTTGAGCCTTCTCAAATTTTTCACATTTTGTCGTACCTTTAATGCCCTCGCCGCATGCATACGTTCCCGTCGGATCCACCAAATTAACCGGATCGTTGCCCACATAGGCATACAGGTTCACCTGATCCTCATAGCCGATCGGATCGGTCTGCAGGAACCTGCCAAGCGTCGGCGAGTAGATCCGGGCCTTGTAGTAATACATGCCGAGCTCGGGAATCCATATCTGGCCGGTATACTGGAACCGCCCGCTGTTGCCGCCGCCCGGGATGCCGTACTCGTCGTAGGCGTTGATCGTCGTCGCGGCGCCGCCGGCATCGCTCAGCGCGACCACGCTGCCCTGGCGGTCGGCGTGCAGGAAGTGCCTCACCGACGCCCCCGTCACCGCCGCATTGTTGTAGGAGACCAGCGGCTCGTCGACGCCGGGGCCGTGAACATAGCGACGTTTCAGCACGCCATCGTCGTTATATTCCGCCACCAGCGCATCGCCGTCATAGACCAGCCGCCTGTTCTCGAACGTCGCGCCGAACGCGTAGAGCCGCCCCATCGGGTCATAGCGCAGCACCGTCTGCAACGCGCCCGTATAAGCCAGCGAGCCGCACACGGCGTTCACCTGCGCCCGCTTCTCGACCAGCCGGTTCTCGATATCGTAGAGATAGACGCTCGTCCCGTCGGCGGTCAGGTTGCCGTTGGCGTCGTGGCAGAAGCTCGCGCTGCCCGCGCTCTCATACTGGTTGAGGCCGTTGGTCGCATAGGCGCGCTCGACGGCATCGGTGGCGAGCATCCGGCCATCCTATTCGGGGATTAGGTAAACTGTCACCGTAATTTGTCCCCGGAATTCCTCGGAATCCTAGTATACTGCGTCCGGAATTGCCGAGAGGTCAGCTAGAAATAGAAATAACTTTAACGATAATAAGAGATCCCAAATTTAATATAATACTAAACACAAAGGATACTATTAATAGAATAGGAACAGAGAACTGCCAATTTGGCATAAAGTTGTTATTAGTAATAGCAAATAAAAGGAAAAATATTATTGATGACATAGTAAAAGTAGACACGATTAACGGTATAATATCATAATTACTTCTATACAATCCTAAAAATGCAAATACTATAAATCCTAACAAAAAAAGCAGTGCTGTTGATGAAAAAACTATCGCACCAATATTTTTTATGGTTCCCTCATTTAATACAATCTGAGATAAACTTGAAGTTAATAGTAAAAATAGTATTATGACAAGAACCATAGGTCTTTCTTGGAAGCAATTAGTGTATTCTACTAGAGGTTTTAGCATTTGTACAATTCCTCAAAAAAATGAAGAAACAAATCTTTTTGCTCGGTTAAATGTTTGTCTTGCTGAATCGGCGCCTCTTTTCACTTGTTGTACTAAAGGGCGAAGGGTAGCGTTACCAGATACAGTCACAGTAGCTCTACCAGACAGACCCGCACCTAATCCAACTCTCGAATTGACTGGACCCTTTACAGTGCCACCCTTTCTCTTACCAGCCACTATAACTTCTGTCGACGAAGAACTTTTTGTTCTAGTTACCCCTTTGTCAGTGGAAGCCGTAAGCCTACCCGTTGATATTTGTGCGGATGCGGTATTCACTGTATTCGCGGACCCAGCGCTTACGTTCGCTTGTGCCGTACCAGTAGCTTCAACAGCGATAGCTGCTTGATTGCCTTTTGCTGAGCTTTCTTCGCGGTTGTATTCGCCACCAATATCGGCTTCGATGCCAGCACCAACTCCGACTGTGACTGAGCCGCCGGCTTCTAATGTCGCTGTGTCAAAATTACCGGATATTTCTACTTTTTGACCGAAAACTTCAACTTCTACTTTAATTTCGTGCCGTTCAAGCCCACTCGGATCCGTCCCATTAATCGGATCATTCCCAACGTACGCGTACAAATTCACCTGATCCTCGTACCCAATCGGATCGGTCTGCAGGAACCGGCCGAGCGTCGGCGAGTAGATGCGGGCCTTGTAATAATACATACCGAGCTCGCCGATCCACGCCTGGCCGGTGTACTGGAACCGCCCGCTGTTGCCGCTGCCGGGGATGCCGTATTCGTCGTAAGCATTGATCGCGGTGACCGCGCCGCTGCTGCCCGCCACCGCAACGATGCTTCCCTGGCGATCGGCGAGCAGCTCGCGATGGTTCGACCAGGCGCTCGAGCTGCCTTCGTACCAGATCATCGGCGTGTCGGCGCCGGTACCGTGAACATAACGCCGCAGCATCGCGCCTGACGCGTTATATTCGGCGACCAGAGCATCGCCGTCGTAGAGCAGCCGTTGCGTGCCGTTGGTGCCGCCGCTGATCTCGTAGAGCCGCCCCATCGGATCATAGCGTAGCGTGATCGTCGTCGCGCCGACGGTCGCGCTGACCAGCCGGTTCTCAATATCGTAGAGATAATTCGTCGTGCCGTCGCTCGTCAGGTTGCCGTTGGCGTCGTAGGTGAAGCTCGCGCTGCCGGCGCTGGTGTAGTGGTTGAGTCCGTTGGCAGCATAAGCGCGCTCGACGTTCACATGGTCGGTCCAGGCATAGGCGTCGTTGCTGCGGCTCTGGCTCGCCAGCTGCGACGAGGGGGTAAAGCCGAACGTCCAGGCAACATCGTGCGTCGTGCCCGCCGGATCGTGCGTGATCGAGCCAAGCCGGCCCGCGGCATCGTAAGTGTAAGCGCTGCCGGTCGAGCCGGTGATGTTCGCCGTCCCGCCGCGCGGGTTGTAGGTGACGCTGACCAGGCTCGATCCGGCGGTGATGTTTCCCATCCGGTTGAGTCCGTCATAGCTATAATCGAACGCCGCCGCATCGGGATGCGTGATCTTCGTGCGGTTGCCGTTGCGATCGTACTGATAGCTTAGCGTGCGCGTTACCGAGTCCATCGCCAGCGCGTTCGATGCCATCCGCCCGAACCCGTCATAGGCGGTGGTCAGCCCCTCGCCCGAGCCGCTGTCGAACCGCGCATAAGTCTGCAGCCCGCGCAGGTCGTAGCCGTAATAGACGTCGCGCGTATGCGTCGACGACAGCCCGGCGCGCGACGGCACCGTCTTCACCGTCATGCGACCCAGCGCGTCGTAGGCAAAGCTCAGCACCGACCCGTCGCGCTTGCGCAAGCTCAGCCGGTTGCCGTTGGCGTCGTAGGTGTAGGCCTCGTAATCGGTGCTGCTGACCGTCGCGGTCGCGGTCTTCGACGGGAAGTTCCACTGCACCTGACGGTCGTGACCGTCATAGGTCATCGACGCCTTGTAGCCGCGCGCGTCGGTCATGCTCGTCATCTTGCCGTTGGGCGAGTAAGTGTAGGTCGCATAATCCTGCTGCAGCGAGGTCGCGAACGCCTTTTGCACCTTGAGCACCTGGCCCGCCGCATCGTAGACGGTCTTGACGATCCGGTCGGCGCCGAACGCATTCGATCCGGTCCCCTCGGTCCCCAGCGTGCACGCGCTGGTTGGCAGCGATCCCCACGCCGCCGGGTTCATCCGCTGCGCCGTGCATTCGAGGCGGCCGACGGCGTCGTAGCTGTACTGGACGACCGATACCGCGACCCCGTCGGATCCCTTGGCGGTGTCCTTGAGCTTGCGGCTCATCGCATCGTAAATCGTCTCAACGCTCGACAGCACCGTAAAGCCGGTCCAGCTCGCCGGCGCGACGCTCTCCGACTGCCAACTCGCCAGCTCACCGGTCTCGACCTTGATCGCGCGTCCCGCCGTATCATAAGTCGTGCGCGTCGCCGCGTATTTGAGCGCGCCGGTCCCGTCGGGATCGGGCGCGATCGTCCCCGTAGTCCGCCCCATCACGTCGTACCGCGTCGCCGAGGTATAATCGGAAGGCGAAGACTGCGCCGATGCCGGGGTGGCCGCCAGCGGAGAAAGCAGTGCCGCGCCGATCAGCGCCGCGCCAAGCCGAACCGAACCGGCGCGCATCGTCCGCGCCCCGCTCACGGGCAGCTCCCCAGGTTGGCGTTGGGCTGGGTCTCGCTGATCTTGCGGCCGTTCGCGTCATAGCCGTAGCAGGTGCGCAGCGTCGTTCCGTCCGCGGTCACCGCGACGCCGCGCAGCCACAGATTGTTGGGGCCGCTGTTGGGACCGTAATCGTAATCGGTCACCACCTCGTCCGCCGCGCCGCCGACGCAGCTTGCCCCCGACGGATTGGTCGTCCGGCAGCTGCGGTCGCGCACCAGCAGCCAGACCGGGCTCGCCGCCTGCGAATAGCCGCCGCTGGCGTTCTTGATCCAGGCATAGCGCTGCGCGTATTCATACCGCTTCTGCGGCGTCACGCCATTCACCGCCGGGCCGGTTTCGGTCAGCACGCCGCCATGCGTCGCGTCGTAGGTGTAGCTGGTCGTGTTGCCATTGGCGTCGGTCGTCGATGTCGGCTTGTTGCAGGTTTTCGGATTGGTGCACGACGTCGGATAGACCGCCGAGGTCGTAATGCTGCCGCTGCCCGACTTGGGCGTGCGGATCGTCTCCCAGATATTGCCGCGCTTATCCCCGTATTTATCGTAGACATAGGTGATCTTGTCGCTCTCGGGAGAGGTTTCCGAAGCGATGATCGTCGCTTCGGTGGTATGAAACGCATTCGGGTTCTCGCCGGTATAAGTGAAGCTCGACGCATGACCGAGCGGGTTGGTCACCCCGTACACCACACCGCTTTGCGCGTCGGTTGTGACGGTGGTTTGCGCACTTAGCGCATTGGTCATGACGGTGGAGCTATTTCCGCGACAAATAGGCAGCGACGTATAGGTGTAGCTGTACGTCTCGCCGGTGGCGAAGACCTGGTTCGTCACCCGGTCGCGACTGCCGTTCGCGGTTGGGTCGGCATCCTCATAAGGATAGTTGCTCCCGGAGCCGTCGCACTGATCGTACGTGTTGGTCACCGAACAGACCGACTGGCCCGGCTCCTTGACGCAGGTCAGGTGCATGTTGTTGCGGCCGCCATAAGTGAAATTATACACACCGCCATCGGCGCGGGTGATCGAGGTCGGCTTGGAGAAGCCGGCGTCGGTCGAGCCCGCCGCAACCACAGTCACGCTCATCGCGCCGGTCGGGCACGACGTGAGATTGGGCAGATAATATTGTGTGAGGTTGAGCGCGCAGATCTTGCGCGTCGTACCGCCGCCCGTCGGCGCCTCGAAGAAGATCGCCAATCCGCGGTTGCTCTCGATCGAGCGATAGGTCGAGCTATAGTTGAACTTTAGCGTCGTACCGTCGGGTTCGGTCCAGGTATCGGCATAGCGCTTGAAATCCGTGCTATCGATCGAACGGAACTTAATCGCTTCGCCATTGCGGCCCGTATAGGTGTGATATCCCGACGTCGAAGTGCCGGTATAATGGAAAGTTTCGCCGTTCAGCGTCGTCGGATGATAAGGATTGGTGTCAAAGGTCCAGTTGTAATTTTCGAACCCGGCTGAGCGTTGCCCTACCACGACGTTATACAGGAACGTCCGCCACTCGGGATGTGGCTTGCCATCGGGCTCGGGAACCTCGGCGGCAGGATCATCGACGATCGTCCGGCTCCAGCGAACCGTCAGGTTGTGCGCCCAGGCGCTGTTGGGCGCTTTGTCGCTGCCGCTATTATAGGTGAGATTATAGCTCAGCGCCTGCGGGAACTCGCCCTGGCCGATCGACACGCCGCCGACCTGATAGGTGTAAGAACCCGTCGGAAAACTGACCCCGCCCGGGCTCGTCGCATCATAGCGTTTCGCCGTCTCCGGGGCACTGTCGTTGCTCGATGACTGGGCGGTCGCCTGCGAGGCAAGGCCCAGCGAGCACAGTACGATGATGGCCATTGATCCGGCGTTGCGGCAAAGCGATTGAACAACCATTCCGGCCCCTTTTGCAAAGTTCATCAGAAACAGGCCGACGACGGCCCGGAAACACCGATCGTCACGGTTCCGTTTGCGCTGGCACCCTGGCTGTCGGTCACCGTATAGGTCACGACGTACGTGCCGTTCGTATAAGGCGCTAAGAAGAAGAGCGTCGTCGCGCTCTCGATATCGACCGCCACGCTATTGGTAGGCTCGCTCGCCGCCGTGACCGATAGCGGATAATGACTCTCCGGGTCGGTATCGTTGGTAATGACGTTGAGCGAGGTTTCGCTGCAACGGATCATGCTGATGTTCTCACTCGTGACGACGGGCGGCTGATTGGTCGTGCCGCCACCGCTGCTACCGCCGCTGTCCAGACAGCTCGCCAACGTGCCCGATGCGTTCGATTTATACGTCGTGCGGTTGCCCGCCGGGTCGTAACACAGCGAATGCGCCTGGCCGTCGTTCACATTGCCCGAATACTCGACCGCGATGAGTCGTCCGAGCGCGTCGTATTTATAGGCTTGGGTCTCCTGAGCAGAAGATGGAAATGCGCCAACATTCGTTAGTAAGCATCCAGAAAGAATGCCCGCTGTGATCCTGCCAAACTTCATATCATCCCCCCGATTGCGACTCGCGCAATCCAATGCCTACACAATGGTATCCGATAGACAAGTTTACGCGAACGTAAGGGCATGGATTCGCGCCAATTTTGCGATTACGCGTTCGCAATTGTCTGTGCGAATCTGTGCCCATTTTGGATAAATTTTCTTCGGTTGTGGAGGGATCCAGAGTAGGTTTTCACCTATTGGCGGCGCCTTGGAATTCTCAGGAGGAATTAAGAGGTGCGCGGCGTGGCCGTACGGAGGGTAATTATGACAGAGCCTTGCGATCAAGTTCACAACATAAGGGAAGTGGACCTCCTACGAATGGAGGTGCGTCGATTAAGCTCGATCATATCAACGATCAAGAGCAGCCTAGAGCAGCATCCCTCTCTAATGTCTGCCGAGTTAAAAAGCGAGAAATGCGGGTTCAAAAACCCCTCCCAAGATGCTGCCGGAACTGAACTGAGAATGAGATCGAACGACATGCATAGAATTCAATCGATATCCGCAACGGATATTCGCAAGATTGTTCGAATGCGGCGCATGCGCGAGCAGTTTTTCCCTTCGGAGTTTTTCGCCGATCCCGCATGGGACATGATGCTGGACCTTTTCGCGGCGAGACTTGAGAAGCGGCTGGTGTCGGTATCCAGCCTATGTATCGCGTCTGCGGTGCCTGCAACGACGGCATTGCGGTGGATCAAAAGCATGACAGGCGAGGGAATATTAGAACGTCGTAGCGACCCCCTGGATGGGCGCCGCGTGCATATTAGCCTGTCGGACGAAGCGGTAAGTAATCTGTATCGCTATTTTGCAGATATGAGGAATGTTTGCGCGCTGTTGCCAATTTGATCGACCACCAATTTTGAGGGCACTCCTAAATGCTGTTGAGCAGTACCCGCATCCGACATCCCTGCTCTGCGGGGTCTACTTGAAATGGGTTATTTGAACGTGCAGTAGCATGTGTTTCCCCGATGAAATGGGCTGCCCGTGAGCGAAGACCGACCTTCTATTGATCACACTGCGATCTCGCGGGCATTCTTGCTCATGGAAGATGCGCTAGAGATACTCGATAGCGCGGGCGCCTGTCTGGCCGCCGCTAAGCTAGACTTGGCGATCGAAGCTTTGCCCGAGCCGGAAGACGGCATACGCATCCGGCGAGAATCATCGATCGACACCTCTAAATTCAGTTGAACTCGTATCCCCACTCTCTCGCAATATGCGAGAGCTGGACACGAAAGCTCTTCCTGAATGCTCGGGAGAGGACGATCAAGTTTTCCGAACAGCTTTGTGTGCTCGTTCGTTCTAGAACCCCGGTTTCCATCAGGACCTCAATGTACCTCATCAAAGTACTGGACGGTGCGCGAACTCGGTTCGCCAACACGTTGAGCGAGGCGCCATCCGCGCTCATCATCTGATCCGCCGTCACGAGCAAGGTTTCCCAAGCTGTGTCCCCTGCTGCGTTTCGAGGAAGTAAGGCGTGCTTTGCATCTTCCAGGGCCAGGAGTCGCTTGATGATCTGGGCTTCGTCCAGGGGAGGAAAATCGCCAAAGGCCTCGTTCTTTCGCAACGCGGTCATGCGCCTACTTCCAGCATATCGTCGCGCCACATCTCGATGAGCATCTCATGCTCTGGCTTTAGATAATCGATAGCTCGCTCTAACCCGTTCTGCTTGTCGAGAAGGAGTTGCGACGGGCAAGCGCCGTGGACATGGCCCAGATTGGGTTTGTGCACCCGGTAGCCGATCAGTGCAGCCAATTCCGGCGAGAAATGACGCGCAATCTCCGGAGGATATACGAGCGTTTGGAGTTCATAGGGTTTTAGCCATCCTAGCGAGTAGCTAACGATGAGACCGCGCCGCGACAGCTTCGTGGTATTGGCGCCGCCCGAATGTTGAACTGAGCCCAAGAAAACAATGGCATCGCCGGGCCCTGCTTCCGCATAGATCGGATCATCTTCGGGAAAGAGCGTCATGTCCTGCGCCTTGTGGCTTTCCGGCCAGATTATGGTGGCGCCATTTTCTTTGGTATAAGGAGTGAATGGCCACATCACGTTGACGAGATATTCGATCAAGCCTTTTTGCCCTCCCCACATATCCTGATCGCGGTGGGGAGGCTGAGCACAAGAGCCCGGAAGGATTTCGATGCCTTGCGTAAGATTGAGCTGAAAATAGTCACACCACGGACTAAGAGCGCTCTCAACGAGCGACAGGATCTGTGGGCACTGGATGAGTGAAACCGCATGTTCCGAACGACTGAGTACGCCCCCAAAGCGTTTGGTCCCGTCCCCATAGAACGGACCTTGTGATACTGGAGTAGCCTCGAATGACGGCGATAAATCCATCGCGAGGTTATTGATCGTCGCTTTGGGAAGGACGTTAGGAATGATGCAATAGCCTTGGTCGGCTAGCTCATCTGCCCACGCGGGATTAGCCGGGACGTCGAGTTTGGTATGCTTCATCTGATCAGCTCCTCAAGCGGCAACATGCGCCGGCAGCGGCTGAATGTCGGACGGCGCATAGATGCCATTCAGAGACAGTCGTTTCGGCGTGGTTCGATCGATCGTAATCCTAAGAGCCGCGGTCAGAATGCCATCGATATGCCGCGGCACGCCGAGCGGCGTGACTTCCCACCCCATCGCGAGAATTTGGGCCAGAAAGCCGGCACTGACGACGCAGGTGTAGGTATGGATGCCATTCAAAAGCGCAAAATCGACGCAAGCCGAGATGAGTTGGTTGCGGATTCTCAAGCGGTCGAGGGCGCGTACACTGGGCGTGACGCACGCTCTCGTGATTTCCCAGACGTTAGCTCCTTTGGGGATGTCGCTATCGCAAAGGTGAGAAAATACTTCGGAAACCATGTGCGGTCGACAGGTCTGCAAAAGCCGGAAGGAGCCAAGATGGCGACCGTCCTCATCGGTACGGATGAAATAGAGCGCGTGCTCGTCATCGAACTGGTCGATTTCATACGTGTCGTGGGTAAGGGCGACCTCCCAGCGCATAGTATCGCGAAAGACGCGCTTTCGCTCAATATGCATCGAGCGACTAAGCTCGGTATCGAGCGGCTTTTTAAATGTATGGATTCTCGTTTGCACTGAGCCCCTCCCGTTGAGGGCTTGATGCAAGGTCTCAGATGAAGCGTCATTCCCCCTAACGGGGGAAGCTCAGTTGATCACTGACGAGAATGGGATCTGACCGTCGTAGATTGCGCGCACTACGAGCTGAGTACGCTTGGTCACGCCATAGCGCTGTCGCGCGGTTTCAATATGCTGGTGAACAGTCTCTCGTGAAAGTCCCAACACTTGCGCAGCTTCCCAATCGGTTTTGCCTTGAGCAATTAAAGTAACGCAGTCGACCTGGCGCGGCGTAAGCAAGGGAATATGCTCATTTCCGCCGTCTGGAAGGCTTTGGCGAACGAGGCGGCGGGCGGCCTCAAAACCGAATACCCCAAGAAGCTGGGCGGCTCGCAGTGAGCAGTCATCAACAAGTTCGAGCGAGGAGGCCCCAAACGAGCAAGTGCCCCAATATTCGCCAGGAATATGGACGGGAACCGTATATCCCTCGCTTAAACCGAATTCCTTGCCGCGTTCGAGAATGCGCTCCTGGCGGTCGGTCAGCGTCATGATATTGCGGACATCGCTCCATTTAAAACCGACCGCGGTGCGGGTGCTAGCAATCAATATTGGATCGTCGATATGATAGCCTTTTGCCGTTGCTTCTCCGACCCATTCGTCCGGATAGCTGGTCAATGATATGGCGTCATAGGGACGCCGGCGAATGTCGACGTGATGGCCAATGGCAAATCGCTCGAAGCCTAGGGCTTGGGTTGCCGCCGCTAGAATGGAGACCAGTGCGTCATTATCTTCCGCGGCATTCATCTGATGGATGAATGCGTTCGCTAGCGCGAATGTAGCTTGGTGCGCGGGGCGATCACCTTCCAGAACTGCCTCCTGAATTCGCTGATACGAAGGAATGCGGCTTTGCTAGATGCCGGCCACTATAAGCGGTCCGACGAGCGCGTCAGACTACAGCCGATCTTTAGTAAATGCTATATTTACAATCTTGGCGCCATCGCGCGGAATTATTCTAAGGGTTTGATTTTTCGCAGTGGCACTGGCCAACGTGGCGGCATGTGGACATACACGCATGCGGGATGCCATTTGCGTAAGCTTTGTCGCGGGCGAGGATCGCGAATGAATGTTATGTTAAATCCGCGGGGACCGCCGGCCGCTGACAGGGCTCACAGCTTGATATGGTAAGCGGGATAGATCGCCTTGGCGCGCGCCAGCACCTCGCCGATCGAAAGCTCTTCCCAATCGCCGCGCACGGTGTTCAAAAATACAAAGCGAAACTGGTCCTTGAGGCCTTGCGCATTCTGCAGTTCTGCCGCCGTGATATTGAAGAAATACCCGGCAAGATCGGCACCGACTTTGGCCTGATTGGTCGACTTGATCTCGATAATGACGATCGCATCGTTGTTGCGCGCGATATCATCGGGATCGTCGAGATCGACCGCGGCATCGAGCCGGACCGCATCATAACCGCTCAACGGCAGGGACTTCCCGCAATGAGCAAACCCGATCATCAACGCTTTGCGCTGCGCACGCGTCGGAATGAGATAGCGCGCATCGCCCCTACACAGGATATCGCGCGCGCTACTCTCCGTCTTGAACAGGTCTCGCGAGCGGTTCGGTTGGCGCGTTTGGCTTGGTGGCATGCCCGCCTTGCCAGTCGGGGCAGCGCGATCGTCGTCGCTGGAATACATATTATAGTTGATAAACACTGAGCGCGGCAATCGCCAATGGTTTCACGCATGGATATGCGGAAACTCGTCGGCGACAATTGTGCTCGCCTCCGCAAGGACAAAGGCTGGACCCAGGAAGAGCTCGCCGAGCGCTCCGGCCTGTCGCAGCAATATCTCAGCGCGCTGGAGCGTGGAAAACGCAATCCGACGATTTTGACCATTTACGAGATCGCGGTGGCTCTCGGCGTGAGCCATGTGGAATTGGTCCGTCCATAGCTTTCGGATGTTGATCGCGCATTAGGGCCGCTTCGCCTCTCCAGCCGCAACGTAAAGATTAGGGGCAGCCCAGCTCCGCATCCAGCGAACCAAATTGAGCAATGTCGCGATCGGGATAGAGGAAGAGACGCGAGCGCAGCTCGACCTCGTTGATCGTTACGCGCAGAGCGCAAATATCAGCGTCTCGAGGAGTGTTCTGAGGCATGATGAACGCCGTGGCTCGCCCGTCTTGGGTAACCAGCACCTTCCAATAAGCGCTTGGTACGCGATGACGTTCATCAGCGCCAGGCAAGGGCGGCTCCATGAGCTCAAACAAGGGGCCGGTGAGAACGTATAGCGCTGTTTGCTCGGCCTGGACGATTTCACGCTCCTTGTTTTCCAACCTCACCCAGGCGCCTTGGTTGAGATCGGATTTTTGCGGCGTGATATTCGACAGGATGTTGGTGTCGCTCCAGAACACCGTGCCCGTGAAGCTTGCCAAGGGAGCTTGGTGTCCGCGGTCTGTTTCGAGTGCGCCATTGGCACCATCATAGTCGCCGGGCTCCAGCGTTTCTGAATCGCTGAGCCAAGGATCCGTTTTCCAGACGCGGTCTTGCGTACCCGAGATGGTGGAGGGCGTGATGCGATAGGCGACCCAGTCGGCGAGCTTGGTCAGATCGTTCGACGCCAATGTGTAGATTTCGCGAACTACGATGTCATCGTAATCTGGGGCGCCCGAGGGGCAGCTTGCGTAACAATGGAAGGTATGGAGTTCCGATTCCTGGGCCCGCGCCGTGACGGAAAATAGGGCGAGAAGGATGCCGCATAATCCAACTAGGAGCGTCTTACCTCGAGCGAAAGTTTTGCTGCTCATAATAATTGGTCCTCTCGTCGGCACTGATTTCCCCGCTTGCGGCGCCTGTCTTCGGCCGATCATCCCTCGAGCGTTTTGGAGCAGCCTTCAATAGCGCAATTGGCTGGAGCGCAGCGACCGATTGGTCCGAAATGAACTATCTTGTCCTTGCACTGACCATGCCCAGCCTCCCCCGTCAGTCAGTGCGTCGCGCCATTTTTTGCAAATGCGAAATGGTGCTAAGGACAGGTGTGGAAGGGGGAAAGCGTGCCCAAAAATATACTCATATTCTCCGACGGTACCGGCCAAGTGGGCGGGCTTAGGCCTGAACAGCGGCTTAGTAATGTCTATAAGCTCTATCGAGCTTGCCGCGTCGATCCCATCAACAGCATCGATCCTGCTGATCAGATAGCTTTTTACGATCCTGGACTGGGCACAGATGAGGATGCCGGTGGATTTTTGCGGGTATGGCGCAGCGTGCGCAAACTTTTGGGATCGGCAACCGGGCGCGGCATCGGTCATAATATTGCGGATTGCTATGAATTCATCGTCAATCATTGGGAATCAGGCGACCGGATCTGGATTTTCGGGTTCAGTCGCGGCGCTTATACCGCCCGCTGCGTAGCCAATGTCTTGTCGCTGTGCGGCGTGCCAACCAAAAATGCCGATGGCACGCCGCTTGATCGCCTACGTCGCTCGACGCGAAAGATCGCCGATGAAGCAGTTCATCGTGTTTATGAGCACGGCGCCGGTTACCCTCTGTCCACCTATGAGCCTGAGCGTGACGAGCTGGCTCGGCGATTCAGAGAGAAATATGGATCTGACGCTGCGGGCATCGCTAACGCAAATCCCTATTTTATTGGCGTGTTCGACACAGTTGCGGCGTTAGGCGCAAAAGGGGCAAAGCGGGTCGGGATCTTCGCCGTAATCGGGCTCGCTATTTTGGCTATTTCTGCGGCGACGGCCGTTAGCTTCTGGTTGCTCTGGGGAATCAGCTGGCTACTGACATCCCTCGTAATCGCCTCAGTAGCGATCGCAGTTCTGTTGATAGATCTGCGGCGAAAAGCACGACGCTCAATCACGGACTTTCCCAATCCAGGCGATCACAATGTTCACTATATCAGGTGGAAAGCGGACAATTACGACCGCAGCCTCAGCCATCACGTCCGTTATGCCCGGCACGCGATTTCGATCGATGAGCGGCGTGCTGATTTTCCGCGCGTAAAATGGGGCAAGGCAGATGTAATTCGAGCCAAGGAATCGCCAGAGGATGAACCGCTCATTCAATTTTGGTTCGCTGGCAATCATTCGGACATCGGAGGCAGCTATCCTGAAACAGAGTCGCGCTTATCCGATGTCGCTCTCGAGTGGATGATCGAGGAAGCTACATCGCAAAATATCCCGCATAAACTGTGTATCGACCGGAGTAAGCTTAATCTGTTCCCGTCGCCTGCAGGCATGCAGCATTGCGAAATCCAAGGATTTGCCAACAATTTTCCACGGCTGCCGCGATGGCTAAATTGGCCCACTAAGCCCCGGATTGGCGTTTTGGGAGCAACGCTCCACCCTTCTGTAAACGACCGGTTCGCTCTGCCCGCGGTATCGCAATGCGGACGGTTTCTGCCATACCGGCCTGAGACGCTCCGAAAAGATGGGCGGTTCGCACATCTCTACAACTGATCTGAACGGCTCTCGGGTCACTGTCAGTCGGTGGGGGGATGGGGGTATTGCGAGAGGTGGTTTCCAGGAAATGTTCGAGTTTCAATTTGCTCCTGCGGGACTAATGCTATCCATCGACCATGTCGCCTGAGCATCACCTATGGGCGTGCGCCAACCTAATCCTTGACCGCTATGGCCAAGATGCGTCGGAGTTCGTGACTCAGCGCCTCGCCCAAATGGCAAAGGAAGGTGACGCAGACGGTATGCGGGTCTGGGAAGCAACTGCGGCCCGGCTCGACCAGCTCACAGTGGCCGAACCGACGCCGCATTAGGTCTACTCGTCCTGATCGGACTCGCTAGGAGTTTCGGACTCGATCGTCGCTTCCGATTCAACTGTCATTGTAAGCGGCGGTGCTTGAACAGCCAGCGGCTCCGCTGGCGTGGCTTTGATGGCCAGCGGAACGTCCTCATCGATAAACCCTTTGACCGCACCATTCATCGGGAAAGTCGCGCTCGTGCCTGTCAGAAAAAATCCCGCAATAGGAAGCAGCGCCACCGCACCAACGACGCCTGCCGTGCCGGTGATGCCCTTATCGTCGAATGTACCGGCAAGTCGGATTTGACGGCCGTTGACGCGGACGAAGAGCAGGCGCGCTTCGAGCTTGCCCGATTTGCCCCACATGCCCTTGTTTCGCACGCTGGTAAGCTCGCCCCAAGCGGGCGACCCTGCCGGAATGACGACGAGGCCGTTCACTTCGACATCGGCAACGACGCGAAGCTGGAATCGCTGTCCGACTTTGGCGACCTTCTTCTTGGTCGTAACCTCTTCGGCCATCGCGAGTGAGATCTCTGAGCCAGCGCGTAGGACGGCATTTGTCGTTTGCGGTTGCGGTGCGATCGCCATTGGCTCCGTCGCGGCTGGCAAGACAATCGATGGTGCATCGGCGGTTTGTGCGTATGCGACAGTGGTTGGGAGCGCGCAAAGCGCGGCCCCGATCAAAATGTTTTTCATAATTGCCCCCCTCTGTATGTTCCGTTCCCTGACGGAATTTGCAAATCCAACCGGTAAACTGAAAAAGAGTCAATAGACCGGGGACTTACAAGGTCCAGATTCGACTTTTGCTAAAAGCGTGCTTAGACAATTTGGCGAAGGGGAGTGCTCATGAAGTTATTAGGCCTAGCAACAGCTGCAGCGCTGATGGCGACCACTTCGGGGCCGACACCCGCCGTAGCCCACAGTGGCAGGACAGCGGCAGACGGTTGCCACAACGACCGCAAAAATGGTGGGCGCCATTGTCATGGAGCAGCCAAGAAAGCCAAACCCCAAGCAGCGCGATCGTCTGGCCAAACCTATTACGCCAATTGCGCGGCTGCGCGCGCTGCAGGTGCGGCGCCAGTCCGGCGAGGCGATCCCGGCTATGGTTCGCACCTCGATCGCGACAATGACGGCGTTGGCTGTGAGTAGTCCCCGCTAGTGTCGACCCGTGAGACGCCTCGCCCAATGAAGGTATATGCGCGTCTGCACGCTGACAGCGGTCCCACGAGGACGGGCAAATTTGCCCTCGACAGTTGCCGAAACGAAACGCGGTGAAACTTTGGCCGCTCCCAGACGACCCGCCTTCCACCGGCAAGGGCATGCGATTTGAAGCGTGGCTGGTAGGCCTGTCCTTGATCGTGATACTGCTCTGGTCATTGGCATCTTGCTCGTCGTCGCGGGCCAAGGAAGACGAGCAAACTCCGCTTCAAGACTGCTACGTAGTCGATGGCGATACGCTGCGCTGCGGCGCAGAGCGGATCAGGTTGCTTGGGATCGATGCGCCCGAGACGGGAGGACGATGCCGGCCATGGCGCCAGTGCGTTCCAGGCGATCCCCTGAGGTCCAAGCTTGCACTGGAGCGGGCGGTAGCTAGCATGCGGCTCACTATCGACGGTGCCGGCCAGGACCGCTATGGCAGAACATTGGGCGTAGTATATGCTAACGGTCGGAACGTATCCTGCGAGCTCGTGAGGGGCGGCTATGCCGAATATGTCGAGCGCTGGGATAACGGGGGAAGGGTGCGCCGCGACTGCCCAGCGGTTTCTCGCTAAAGCCTAGGTTGGTCTCAGGCCTCCTTCATTGCAGCTGTCAGTGGGGATGCTCGGCAAGATACTCTCGTACTGCCAAGAGCAGGCCTGCAGCTTCTGCGGGCGCGAGCCTGTCCTCCCAATCGAGCCCGCCTTGGCCTTTGAAGCGGAATCGCCACAGCTTGGACTGGCCCGGCTGGTAACTTTCGGCGATGGCTGCAAGTTGCTCAGCAGGAATATCGAAGCCCACGACCTCGCGATAAACGCACAGACCTGAGCTGCAGGTGACAACGTCCTTGGATATTGAAACGACGGGCACGCTCGCGGGTCCATCGGGGGTGGCGTAATTCACGCTCGTGAATTGCCTCCATTCGCCGGAATAGGTAATCTCTTGATAAAGCTGGTAGCGTACCTTTCCGCTCGCCTTCACGATAAAGGCGCGCAGAAAATTATCCGAGCGCACCCTATCGGTGAACTTGCCTCGGCTTTTCCAAACCTTTTCAGAGGTGATCGTTGCGACCGTTTCGAGGTCATCGTCCGAAATTGTTATCGCTCTTTGTGCGGCTTCCGGGGTGAGCGCCTGGAGTTGCTGCATTTGCTTGGCGGAAGGTTCGATAACCTCATAGCCTGCGGTCAATTGCGCCACTGCGGCGCCGGGTGAAAGTGCGAGCGCTAAAAGGGGCGCTGCTATAAGTCGCATATCTTATCCTGTCGCCGATGAGTAACATCGCCAACGTGCTTGGCTGGGTAAGCAAGTCAAGTGGAATGTCACTCATCGTCTGTAGAACTATCGGCGACATCGTCGTGAGGTGCGCGGGTGGATATTCGCCAGCGCCTAGCCCTCAACCTTCGTCGATATCGACACGATGCCGGCTGGAGCCAGGAAGAATTTGCCGATCGCGCTGGGATACATCGGACCTATGTTAGCGACCTCGAACGCGGTGCCCGAAATCCCACGATTACGATCATAGAACGGTTGGCTAAAGCGCTTAGCGTCAGTGCGGGCGCGTTGTTAGACTAGCGGCAGCTTTGCGCCCTCAACCCGGTCGTTCGCCGCGTTTGCTCCGCGGCGTAAAAGCGGACGTCGTTCTACACTTTCCAAATCAACCAGAAAACGAACAGTCTGGCAGTCTTCTATTAAGCCAGAGAAGGCTGAAGCTGCCTTTCGTTCAGTTTAGCCGGGCGACAACGACGCAAGGGTCGGCGACATGGATAGATCTTCCCATCAAATCGAGCGTTAAGAAATACAGGCCAGAAGCCCCGCCTCGTTAATCTGTGACGGGCCGTCCCATCCCTCTCGACCGTCAAGCAGCGATGGGTCGCACCAATGGTCCGCGGATATCCGGCCGAACAGGTTACCGGCCCACGAGTGCAAGCTGATGAAAATGTCCTGCACTCGCGAAGTGACCGAACCCTTGTCCCGCTCGCCGCGTGATGCGCGACGAAATCTCCGATCTCTCGCTCATCCTCCCGACTGTGAGCGCGGTCTCGCAGGCATTGGAAGATCCTGTCGAGATCTTCGATCCTTCGCTCTCCTTTCAGTAACCGCTCTACCCGGCGTTGTATCTCAGCGTCGATCATGATGAGGGCAAGGCCTTAGTCTGGTGCATGCAACTAGCGGCTGACCGCGTCCTCGCTTGTCAAGTAGCTGGCGTCAAAGGCAGGGTGTGGTTCGAACCGCCGCGTGTGAATGACGATGCGGCCAACCTCGGTGGGCTCGTTCTCGATCCGGTCCAACGCGTCGTTGACTATGCGGCACTGCTCGGCATCAAGGTAGAACCGGTTCTCGTCCAGGAAAGATCGCGACTTGTGGAAGGTGTCGAGTGTCGCTCCAGCGAGTTGCGAGACAGCCGCCTCGATCCGGCTCCGCGTGAGTCGCGGACGGAGTAGCGGGATCACGTCCAGGGTCCGGTCTTCCGAGATCACAAACGCCATCCGCGATACCGGCGCGCCCGTGACGTAGCGTACGGCTGAGTTAAAACGAGCGCCGCGCGAGGGCGTGCTCTCTTCGCTCGCCTGACCGTCAAGGATGACCCCGATCGAATGGCAAACCCCATTCGGATCGGCGAGTATGGTTCCGTCGATCGATGTGGCGCGCTCGATGAGCTCCTTAGTAAGTGGCGTCGGGATGATGTTGGTGCCTTGCAAAGCCAGGCGCTCCGCTTCGGTTTCCGCGTCCGTGGCGATGACGAGTGAGCTGCCATGCCGCAGTTGGGCGAGCAGATCGAGGACGATGCGGAAGCGCGCGATCGCCGATTCGTCGATCCCGGGAAAGACCCGCCGCATATTATCGATGAAACGCTCTTTGCCAATCGTCTCTTGGGGCAGGCGCACCTCGCCCGAGCGTGAGCGCATCAGCACCTGCTCTCCGCAACGCAGATCCCAGTGGTGATAGTCCAGAAACTCGACCGAGAAAGGGGGCGCGCTGACGTCAGATACGGTTCCTAGTCCGGAGATGGTGTTATACTCGGCGATCAGCGCCGATTGTTCGCTCGCCATCTGAAGAAGTTTGCGCGCCCAGCGCGTCTCGCTCAGCGGTACCGGTCGCTCAAGGCGCACAACGTAGTTAACATTGGGATCTTCAGCCGCCGCCAAAACAAGCCGTCCAACGCCACTGCGTCCCTCATATCGGTGCTGCGACAACCGGTTGACCGCCTCGAACAGGTCGAAGGGGCAGAACTTGCCTGCGATGAACGAAGATCGCATGAAGTTGGACGCTGCTCGCCGGATCATTTCCTCGGGCGTTCGCATTCCGTCTTCGCCGATCATTCGTCCGGGCTCCGGAAGCGCCAGGCAGCGACGCGCCTCGTCGAGGAGGACGTTAATGCAGGCATCTACAAGGCTCGTCTCATAGACTTCGCGCTGCCATGTGACCGTTACCTTCGGAAACTGCCGAAACAATCGGTCGGGCAACTGCAGCACGCAGACGACGTCGTAATCGTCAACCGGAAACGCCGCGCTGCAGAAGCTTTGCCAGCTGGCCATCTGGCCGGCCGTGTCCAAGGCGCGCTTGACCTCGTTGGCGATTGTCGAATGTCGGATGCGCTCCGGTTTCTCGCTCATCGCTCGTTCGTCGCCATAGAACATGTTTTGCGCGGGATGCGCGGGGATCGCCTCCTCGACCTTCTCCGGAAGGCCTTCGAAGAGGGTAAGGGGCCATAGACCGTCTTCCGGCTCGATGCAGACCGGATGACCTTGCTCGGAAGTCGGGCGGCGAGTGCCGACAAGGAAGACACGCGGCTCGGTCTCGGCCCCGAGCAGTTGAAAGACGCTCTTAGCCCGGTATTCAAGCAGAGTGCGGAAGTGGGTCTGGTACCCCCACATGAACAGGTTAATCGTGTGCGGCATGGTCGTGAAGGTTTGCAGGTCCGGGCAGGAATACTCAAGCGGTTCCTTGTGAGCTCGAAATCCGCTACGGTTGAGGCTTATGATCGGTGAGGCCGAACACGTAGCGGGAGATGCCGCACCCTTTCGAATACTGAGCTTAGATGGGGGTGGCGCGAAGGGCTTCTACTCGCTTGGCGTCCTGCGGGAGATCGAAGGTCTCGCGGGCAAGCCTCTGCACGAAGTGTTCGACCTAATCTATGGAACAAGCACCGGTGCGATCATCGCGTCGCTCCTCGCGCTAGGGCGGTCGGTCGACGATATCCACGCCTTGTACGCCGAGCACGTCGTCAAGATCATGGGGCGGAAGTCCGCCTCGGAGAAGACGGTTGCGCTGAACGATTTGGCGCGCGACGTGTATGGCGACGTGGGATTCGACGCGATGCGGACCGGAGTGGGCATCGTCACGACCAAATGGGACATCGAACGGCCGATGATCTTCAAGGCGCACCCCGCCCAAGCCCATGGCCGCAAGGGGACTTTCGTTCCTGGATTCGGAGTACCGGTCGGCGACGCGGTGGCCGCGTCCTGCTCCGCCTTTCCCTTCTTTGAACGCAAGACGATCACGACCTCCGCCGGGGACCGGGTTGAGCTGGTCGATGGCGGCTACTGCGCCAACAATCCGGCCCTCTACGCCATCGCCGATGCGGTTGGAGCGCTAGGCGTGCCGAGAAGCGCGATCCAAGTGGTCAGCGTCGGAGTCGGAGTCTATCCCGCGCCCAAGCCTGCTTTTCTAAGCAAAATGTGGCTCGCACGCTATTTGCTCAGCGTCCAGCTGCTGCAGAAGACGCTTGAGATTAACACCCAGTCCATGGACCAGCTGCGACACATCCTGCACGACGATATCCCGACCGTGCGGATCAGCGACACGTTCGAGAAACCCGAGATGGCGACGGATCTGTTCGAGCACGACTTGAATAAGCTCAACCTCCTGCGCCAGCGCGGGGCAGAGTCGTTCGCCAAAAATGAGACTGCATTGGCGGCCATTTTGGGGTAGCCGATGACGATGAGTATCTCGGAATCCCAACTCGACACTTGGTCGCACCAAGGTTCCGTCACTCAGTCGGCGGACACCTACCAAGCGCTAACGAACGTGCTCGAGCGTTCCGACGCCCACTACGCGCATCGAAGCTACTCGACCTTTCTTCAAGGGTCGTACGGCAACGACACGAACATCTACGCCGACAGCGACGTCGATATCGTCATGCGGCTGGATTCGATATTTTACACCGATCTGTCATCGCTGGCCGAAAGTGATAAGGCCGCTTACGAGACCAATCGCTCCCCAGCGCAATATAGCTGGAGCGAGTTTCGCAAGGAGGTCATCGCTCAGCTTACAAAAGTCTACGGGTCGTCGGTTCAGCCGGGATCGAAGGCCATCTTCGTCGCTGGTAGCGGCGGGCGCCGTGACGCCGACGTGTTACCGGCTGCCGAGTTTCGGCGCTACTTCCGATACGCAAGCCCGTCGGATCAGAACTTTGCCGAAGGCATCTGCTTTTGGCTGCCGGATGGCACTCAAATCGTCAATTATCCCAAGCGACATTCAGCAAACTGCACCGCGAAGCATCAGCGCACAGATTTCTGGTTCAAGCCGACCGTTCGCATTCTCAAGAACATGAGGAATGCGATGATTGCAAAGGGACGGCTCGCAGAAGGCGTCGCCCCGTCCTATTTCGTCGAAGGCATGCTTTACAACGTGCCCGACGGGAATTTCGGTACGACGTACGGCAATACGGTGGTGAACGCTCTCAATTGGCTGAACGGATGCGACCGTTCGAGGCTGGAATGCGCGAACCAGCTATACCTATTGCTCCATCCTTCTTCACGAGTCACTTGGCGCAAAGAGCAGTTTGAAGCTTTTCTTACCGCCCTGATTGGGTTTTGGAATGATGGCGGATAGGCGCAGACTTCGTTGGACTCCGCCCGCACGGACCGGGACTGTGCCCGGTCCGTGCCGCCGGATAGGGTGGGTCACCAGCCGCAGCTCAGTATATTTTCCGACGTTGCCGCATTCTCGACCTCAAAAAGTCACTCGCAGGCCAAACCTTGCTAGTGTATGCCGGCCTCGTGGCGAAGAACACTGGAACAGGTAGTCGAAAGGGCGCGGTGAAGGAGCGCGTGCAGGCGCTCAACCCTGTCACCAAGCGATACGTCAAGATCGACACGAGCACGGGCCGGATCGTTGATCATAAGAAGACCGCGGGTCCTTACAAAGGTGTCCGCGAGGTCACGGCCAAGAAGAAGTAGGTGGCACTCGTCTTCTCGCCTCTGTCCGAAGACACTTTGCTGACCACCCCGCGAACCCTCTTTCCGGGCAGCGCTTTCATCATGCGACAGATCGGCAATCCCCCTGCGCTCGACGAGACGATGGCTGCGATCGTCAAAGAAGTCTTTCACGCCCGGTCAATCGGAATGAAAGATGCCGATGCCTCGACCGGCGCAAAAGATTTTCTCGAACGGATTTTGGGCTTGATTCGCGGAACTGGCTTCACAGTCGCGATCTTCTCTCAAGACACGCGGGGAACCGCAATGGCCAACATCGCGCTCGAACTTGGGTTCGCATCGATGTGCGGCAAACCGCTCGTCATAATCAAATCAACGGCGGCGGCTGCGCCCTCTGACCTGACCCGCACCGACTGGATCGAGTATGACCCAGATGATGATGCGCGCTTTCGCGCAAAGCTCAACCAGGCGATTGATGAGCTTATGGAGATAGCAGCGTTCACGGAGCTCCTTCTTGATACGGCGATGGACGCGCCGGCGATGGATTGCGCGGTCGCATTCGAGCGGGCGAGCAAAGCTTTTTTGCTGACGAAACAAACTCGTTTTTTGGACAGTGCTGAAGAAATCGCTCGCCGCCTGACGTTAGCCGCTCGAAACGACGACATTGCCGATCTTGAACGCGTGCGAAGCGAGGTCGCCATGTTTGTCAGTCAGGGGCGACGGGCCGTTCTTGCGGCGTCGATCTAATGCGCATCGGCACATGAGTGTTTTTGGGTCGTTGGTTGAACGACTACTTTTCGCGGATTGAAGAACAGAACCAGACGGTCCGAAATCCGCCCAAAATCTGTTCGCCGGCCTCTCGGTTGACCGGTTTCGGAAGTTCTACGGTGAACTTCGAGACTCTCGCGCCCGCCAAGGGTATGAGACCTTGTGAGAAGCGGTGCGTCGGACGCTCCGCGTGAATACACTTGGAACCTGAATGTTCATTACGCATGATATCGACGCAGGCGAGATGCTGGCCGAGCATCTGAAGGGCCGCCGTGTCTCGCCGGTAGCGACTGCCGCATTTGCCAATCTCGGTCACGACCGCGATCTGTGTCCGCACATCGCCGGTCAGCTGAGCACGATGCTCGGGGTCTACAGGGCCTACGGGCAGGAAGTTCACGACATCCAGAGTTTCCGCGACGACGGAGTCGACGTACTCTTGCAGCACGAGGATCGCGAAGGACAAGAGAAACGGGTTGGCATCCAGATCAAGAGCGAAGACGAGTTCCGAAAATGGGAAGACAAGAAGCTCTCCTTGATCCAGATCCTTAAGGGGCAAACCGCGCAGGCAACGGCCAACGTTCGCCTTGACCATTATTACATCCTGCTCTGTGTGGACGCCGTGCGGCATAAGAGCCGCATCAGGACGGTGTGTTCGGAGTTAAAGAATTTCCCGCAATGTGAGATTATCGAACCGGTCGATGTACTGGGGTTCTACCAGCTGAGCCCTATGGATATTTGGGTGCGCACGACTAGGATTCTCTGCCAGAACGACAACGTTCTTCTTGCTGCTACCTCCGAATGCGACAGCAGGGATCCCGACCTTGCATTCTTTCTGATCACGCTCGTGTGCCAAACACTCGGTGGTCACTTATCCCACGTCGATGACGGCCAATTTTTCGAAATCTGGAATGAGTGGGAAGATTTTGCCGGAAAGGCCGCCGGTAGCCAAGACCGCCTCTCGAACATATTGTGGGCTTTGAATGGCGACGGAATACTGGGAGGATCGGCAGGTGACGATTACTCCATCCAGATCGGGCAGCTGCCTGCCGCGCTATGCGCACTTTATTACGACCTGAAGGTACGATCGTCGGACAGAGGCGATGATCTGCGCGACAATATTCTCGGTCTCGTCGAATTGTCGGAACGGCTCGGCGACGAAAACGAATTCGACTAGTTCGACGACCAGCAGGGTTCAGTTTCGCGGCATGGGGAAAAGGCTGTCGGGGATGAAATCTGGGCTATTTCCCTTTGCCAGAATGGAAGCGTTAGCTTTTGACACTTGAGAAACGCAAAGCAGACTGGCAGCTACCGGCCCAATCTCCGACATTAGCTTCATGCGGGTACGAGCTGGAGGTCACAGATGGCTTAGAGCTCGATAAGTCCACATTGTCTTAAAAATTCAAAAATCGCATCGTACACGTGCGTGGGCCGAGTTTGATCATTCTCGTTTCCCTTGGGGACAAAGACGACCAGCCCTTGTCGCGCCCGTGTTAATAGAACCCGATAGGAGTTCGCGATGAAGGATTGGCGCTCTTCGTCGTTCACGGCTTGCCACCGGGAACCTCGAAACTGGAGCGTTTCCCAGACTCCGTCTTTTAGTCGCAGATTGGCATCCCAGCACAAGCACGCCCAATCTAGCTCTAGCCCCTGCACGTCGAACTCGGTTGCAGCGTCCTCCAAAGCGTCTGATGATCGCACATCGTATGCATCAGAAAGAAACCACTTCTCGGGTCCGATCTTAGCTTTGACGAACACACCGTGGGGCTTGAGGCGCGCAGCATTGGATGACGCGAGCAAACCTGCACGCTCCTGTCCTCTCCTCTTAGACCTTAGCCAAGCTCGGGCCTTTTCGAGATCACGCGTGATGAGGAGCGGATAGTCTGCGAGCTCTTCATGAATATGCTTCGCCGCCACCGCGTCACCGTCGATCAGATGCCCAACGAAATCCGATAATTTCTCGGCCCTGAAAGAGCGGATTGAGGTAGCCAAATGAAGCGCAGGCGCGTGAACTTGGTTTGGGAGCTGAATTTTGGTTTGCAGCTCGCCGGAAATATGCGCTTCCCAATGAGGAAACGACCTTTTCAACGCTCTCAGCCACTCATCGATGCCGGCTTCGCCCGTGTTAATCTCCTGTCCGCCGCCGACCAGACAGACGATCGCACACCAGTCTGGATGGCGGTCCATCACGCTAAGGAGGAACTCCGGCTCAGACATGACAAAGCCAACTTGCCCCTTTTTTTGCCGCATAAATTTCGACGTTTGCTCAACGTCCCAGGCCCGCTGAGCCTCATCAAATACAGCGACTTTCTCGTCCGGCGCGACATCCGATGTCAGAGCCTCGTCACGGAAATGATGGATGTTTTGAATGAAGGCGGACGCCCGTCGCTTTTCGAGAGTTTTTGACGTTGGAGTCCCGCCAGCTTGCGCTCGCTCAACAGCATCAATTGCGAGCGCTTCTCGAAGCACCGCAACCAGCGGTCCGTTACCGGAGAGAAAAACCGCGTGCTCATCTGAATGAGCACGTTGTCGAGCGGTCGCCAGGTTCAATCCCGCAAGGGTCTTGCCTGAACCTGGGACACCTGTGACAAAACAGATGATTTTCTTATTGCTGGCTTTCGCATCTTCAATGGCCTCAGCCACATAATCAGAGGTCTTTGTCAGATTCTCAGCGCCCGCCTCAGAACGCGAGATCTCTTCCACATCATGGCCGCTGTACAAGGCTTGTGCGGCCTCAACGATCGTAGGGGTCGGGCGGTACCGGCCAGCCAACCAGGCCGAAGGATCGATCTCCTGCCCCTGCCCCCAGACCCGACATACGAAGTTTATGGCCGGCGCGAGTTGATTGGAATTTACACGAAGGGGCTGAGCCAGGCTGTCCTCGCCCCACTCGAGAGGTGCGACCACGTCCTCGTTTGCCTCCGTAGCCACCAAGATTGGTACCACAGCGAGATCGTGGCTTGGCTCGTGAAAGTGCTTGAGATCGAGACCATAGCCGTAAGTCTGATTAAGGCTTGAACGATCGAACCTCTTTGCCCCAACCTTATATTCAACAATGAATATAATTCCCGAGTGAAGGATTATGAGATCAGCCCTTCTCCCCATTCTAGGGATTAGAAACTCCATCGAGAAATGTGCGCCGGGCAATTCTCGCGCAAGGTCGCGCAAATGCTGAATCTGGTACTTCCAGGCAGAGCGTTGAGCCGGCTCTACGGGAAAGGAAAGCTTTCCCGCCAGCTGACCATACAGCTCATCATTGCTCACAAATTCTATATTGGAAGCAGAGATGGAAACGAAGCTTCGATGCATCAAATACGATTGTCTCATAGTCCGCTCAGAGGCAACTCATCATGGGATCTAAGATAAGATTGCAGCCCTAGCCAGCATGCACCGATGTATCAGGAGCCCCTACTTTCGGCATTTCTCTTAGCCTTTACAGGCGCACCCTTTGCTTTTCGTGCAAGTCTTGTCTCGAGCGATACAGCTGTCACCGCACGCTTCACGTGGTTCTTTTCGTTATCCGGTCAACCAAAGCGGACGAGATCACCCGACTCTCAATCGGTCGGGGTGCGGCGAACGAGCGCCACGGTCGCGGCTTCGGCCGCCGCCGTGACACGGCCCTCCAGATCATGCGCTTCGGCGACACCGACCGCGACCAGTTGCCCCAGCGCCCGATCGATCCGTGCACGCGCCGGATGCGCTGGCGCGAGCAACCCCGGGTCCTCGACCACCACCGCCTCGAACCATTGGACGACCTGATGGCCGACGCCCGCCGCGATCCAGAGGCCCGGCGATGTCGTGCGGCCGAACCACGCCTCGGCTGCGTCGAGCAGGAAGTCGAGATGCCGCGCGCGCGGCGCAACCAGCAACAGGTTCATCGTGCAGCGCGCCACCAACACGGTCTGCCCGCCAGGCAACATCGGGCGCAGCACCGGCAGAAAGGGATCGACCCTGTCGAACAGGGCGCGCGGCAAATAGCTGTGCATCCCGTTGATCATCCCATAGGTGTTGAACAGCATCTTCGCGATGACGCCGCCGCTCTCCATGTCGATCCGCGCTTTGGCAGGGTCGCGGGCATGCTGCCACCGGTTGAGGGTCATCACACGGCCGACCAGCTTTTCGCGCAGCGCCACCGGTCGCGCCGCCGCACGGCCGCTGTCGTTGAAATAGAGCGCGTCGGCGGCATGCTGCACCGTTTGCGCGACTTCGCCAAACGGCGCGTCCGGCAGGTCGGTCACGAACGGCAAGTCGGCCGCGAACGCCGCATCGTCGCCGGCGAGCAGCCGCTCGGCGTAGAAGGCGTAATAGTGCATATTCCAGTCGTTCGGGTCGCGGCTGACCTCGGCATCTGC
>Ga0210020_1000700_pt1 | contig 31608 bp, 26 predicted proteins | sample CryGeymeta201514_FD_183980 | JGI IMG/M metagenome (GOLD analysis project Ga0210020, IMG submission 183980) | Groundwater microbial communities from Crystal Geyser aquifers in Utah, USA - Crystal Geyser metaG 2015-14 (SPAdes) (version 2) | ecosystem: Environmental > Aquatic > Deep subsurface >... | reverse complement strand
TATCATCTATTTTAAGGGTTGTAACTTCCATTGCCCCTGGTGTGGTAGCCCAGAAAGCATACCCTTTGGAAAGACCGAATTAATTTACGATGATGGCTCTAAAGAAATCATTGGTCAAGAAATTACGGTAAAAGAGGTTATTCGCGAAATCTTACCTTACCAAAGATTCTTAAAAGACCATCACCATTATGGTGTAACCTTGTCTGGAGGAGAACCCACCGCCCAATGGAATTTTTATTTTGAACTTCTTAAAGGTCTTAAATATTTTAATTTTCCTACTGCAGTGGAAACCAATGGTTCATCCCCTCAATTTATTGCCTCCCTCCCTTATCTGGATTTAGTTTTTTGTGATATAAAACATATGAATGCAGAAATACACCAGAAATTGGTTGAAAAAGATAATAAACAAGTATGGTATAATATCAAAAAAACTTATGAAGCTGGAAAAGATTTAAGGATAGTAATCCCTGTTGTCCCGGGATATAATGATTCAGAAGAGAATTTTCAAGAAATTGCCAATTTTCTTTCTCCCCTGAAAGACGGACTCAAGGTAGAACTGTTAAAGTATGGAAGACAGGGAATCTATAAATGGAAAGCTTTAGGAAAAGACTATCCTTTGCTACATCTCATACCCCCTTCTAACCGAAAGATGATAATCTTAGCTAATATAATAAAAAACAAAGGGATTAAAGTAGATATTTCTTAAAAAGAAACTGACCCCGGATCCAAGCGCGGGATAATATCCTTTTTTAAAATATCAGGAGATAATTTTCGAGCATCACCATATTGACCGTGAATTCTTACTATAACCGGATAAGGATATTTTTCAGGATGTTCAGCTACATCTAATAACTGTTTGGAGGAAAATACATTAAAGTAAACATAACCTAACCCTTGTCCTTTGCCTTCCAGAGAATAATCAAAAATAGCTCCGATAATATCTTTCAAATATTGAGCCTTTTGTTCTAAATTCATCCCCTTGACACCTTCTGGATTAATACTCATGGCCACCGCTGAACCACCGGTCATAATTTCATAATTTAATTTTGATTGAGAAAGAATTCTGGTCAAAAGACCATTGGTAGCCATCTCCGGAGAAGGATCAAGCCCAAAACTTAAGCTTTCCCGCGCTTTTCTTCCGTCAGGTGTAGCTCCGGTCCAATATCCATAAAGTAGATTAGTACTGGGACTACTCCAATCAGCAGCAAAATTTTTATCGAAAGTATTTTTTTGCCGATTAATCTTTTCGCTGACTATTTTTACCAATTCCACCGCTTCTTCATCAGCATAGTCAATATTATTCCCATATTTGGGCACCTGCTGGATAATATTCTGTAATTCTTTAAATCCTTCAAAATTTACTTTTAGAGCAGTAATCAAATCATGCAGAGAAAATTTTACTTGAGAATCAGGGTTAAAGAGATATTTGATCACAGTCAAGGAATCAGCAGTGGTCCCTAAGCCATGAATCAAGCAGCCAGAAGCATTATATTTTGTCCCCAGGCCACTATTACAATCTCTCATATCGATTCCAGTTTCTCCTCCACCCATAAAAAAAGAAGCAAAAGGTACCGGTAACAAAGAAAGGGCCTCAGTACAGTTATTTGCTGCCTTTATCATTTTCTCAATAAAATAATCCAGATAGCGGTAAAAAACTTTTTTAGTTTCCGTAAAAGAAGTAAAGGGATTCTCTTCCAGCCCCAATTCTTCATAAGAAGGACCTAACTTTTCCCCGGTAATTAATGAATACCCCTCATTTAAAGAAATTTCTAAAACTTTAGCCAGATTCAACCAGCTATTGGTGGTGTTCCCGGTCTCTTTGCCTTTAATCAAGGGTTCCTGACAACCGGCAATAGCATAATCTTTTAAATCCTCTTCGGCAACACCTTTCTTCTTTAAGGCAGAAAATACTGCTACATCATTAAGAAAAGAAGGAGAACTATGTCCAAAATTAAACATAAATTTTGATATTGCCTGATAAAATTTAAACGGTGTATGGGGATGCATCTTAACTGAAAAATTCGGCTGAGGCCGATTGAATTGGTGATAAGACTCTAATATAATATAAGTCATATCATTAGATAAATCATTACCTTTAACCTCTGAGCCGCCTACCATAATATTCTGAGAAATAGCCCAATCTCTATCTCCCACTTCAAAAAAGGCCAAAAAATGGCGTATCAATTGCACGGCTAATTTTTTAGAAATCTTGGTTCTTTTATAATAAGGTTGCATTATCCTATCCAGATTCCCTACGGAAAAGGCGTAAGGATTAGGAAGTTGCTCCAAATTCATCACCTGCCAGAGCAAAATATAAGATTGTAAGGCTTCATATAAATTTTCTGCACCTTTATAGGGGACCTTATGACAGGTCTTGGCTATCCATTGCAATTCCTTCTTTCTTAGCGGATTGCCCTCTTGCTCAGATTTCTGCCCCGCCAATTTACTATAGCGATTAGCCAGAGTTATAGTCGACTGTAGAGCCTTTATTATACTGTCAAAATAATCGCTCTTAGCCGGAAATTTCTTTTTATTTTGTTTTAATTCTATGATTATGCCTTCTAATCCTTTTTCCAGAGCCTCTTCAAAACCAGGAATGGTATGACCAGTAACCCTTTCCACAAAATATACTGCTTCTCTGGTCTGATTTTCAGTATCATTATATATCTCTCTTATCTTCGCTATCGAAGGATGTCTGCTCCAGAATATTCGGTTATTTTTAATCATCTCTTTAGTTACTTCGATATCACTCATCTTATCTCCGGGTTTTACATCATCATAGAAAGCCATCTCATCATTATACCCCTGGAAACTTTCGATATGAAAAGCAGGGTTAATCAAGGCATAACTTGCTGAAAAAGCATCTTCTTCTGTTCCAGCAAAAATCTGTCCTGATTCAATGAAAATGGGTATCTTTTCACAGACTGATTCAAGCAAAATGCCTTGAGTCATAGCCGGAGAATATTTATCACCAATTTCTAATAATTTCCTTCGCTGAATATCTTTTGCTAACACCCAACCAATAAGGTTCTGTTTTTCCGCATTCCTCTTGACGATTAAATCTAAATATTCTTTTAATCTTTCAACATCTAAAATCTCTTCTAATGCCATTTTACACTCCCTTCTCTTTTAATCTCTTAAAATCTTCTTTTAAATCTTGATATAAAGATTTATAAATTTCAAATTGCTTAGTGTAAATATCGACATTTTCAGGAATTGGCTTGGTTTTTTCTTCTTTAAGTTTTACTACTTTTCTACATCCATCTTCTACGTCTTTATATATTCCCACTCCTATCCCGGCTAATATGGCCGCACCCATTGCCGCCGGTTCGATAGATTGAGTCATAGATATTTCTTTATTAAAAATATCGGCCTGAATCTGTCTCCATACTCTACTCTTTGCCCCTCCTCCGGAAGCAATTACCTGTTCAATCTTAATCCCTAATTCTTTAAACACCTCCAGGCAATCTCTTAAAGCAAAAACTACTCCTTCCATAACTGCCCTAATCAGATGAGCTCGGTGATGTTTTAGACTAAGTCCAAAAAATACTCCTTTGGCCTCCGGATTCATATAAGGAGATCTCTCTCCTAAAAGATAGGGAAGAAAAATTATAGCTTCACTCCCTACTTTAATTTTATCTACGTCTTCATCAAATATAGGATAAGAATCAGAAGTATGTAATATATTTTCTCTTAACCATTTTAAAGATAATCCGGCAGAAAGAATTGCCCCTTGTAAGTGATAGGTATCGGGTAGGGCATGGCAAAAGGTATGAATTCTTAACTTAGGATCATAGGTGAATTTATCCAGAGTGATAAACAATTGACCACCTGTTCCGATAGTGGAAGAAAGAATTCTTGGTTTAATTACTCCATTACCGACTGCCTGCATCGATTGATCTCCTCCGCCATAAACTACCGGAATCCCTTCTAATAGTCCGCTAGATCTTGCTACCTCTGCAAGTAAATAACCAGCCACCTCCTGAGATTCATGAACTCTTTCTGGAAGAATTTTAAAGGGCAGTCCTAAAATATCCAATAACTCTTCTGACCAACATCTTCTTTTAATATCCAACAATAGACTGCTGGAGGCATCAGTAACCTCAGCCCCTAAATTTCCAGTTAATTTATAGCGGATATAATCTTTGGCTAAAATCACTTTATATATTTGATTAAATTCTTCGGGCTGATTCTCTTTCATCCATAAAAGAGTGCTACCCATAAAACCAGTAGCTATAGGGTTCCCAGTCAGCTCAGCAAGTCGCTCTTTACCAATTTTTTGATAAATAAATTCACATTGAGAGCTGCTCCTCTGGTCAGCCCAGATGATAGCCGGACGAAAAGGCTGTAAATTTTTATCCAAAAAGACGGTACCATGCATCTGCCCTGATAATCCTACTCCTCTTACTTGTTTGGGGTTAACCTTTGATTCTTTTATTATTTCTCTTATTACCTGAATAGTTGCTTCCCACCACATTTTGGGATTCTGTTCTGCCCAACCTGGCTGGGGTATATCTATAGAATATTCTCTCCCTGCTAGAGCATAAATTTTACCCTCCCTATCCATAAGCACTCCCTTGGTCCCGGAGGTGCCTATATCTATACCCAATAGATAATCCATTTTATCCCTTTCGCGAATAAATTTTTACCAATAAAAGAGATATTTGAAAACTTTTGTATTACTCTTACACAGTTATATAGCTTAACCTTTTAAAGAACCTTGCATCAAACCTCTCAAGAAGAACTTTCCTAAGAATATATAAACTAATATAGGGGGCAAAGCAGTAAGAAGAGCACCGGCAATCTGAACATTCCATTGGACGATATAACTGCCGGCTAAATTATTTAAGGCCACAGTGATAGGTTGAGATGCCGGATTGGGGGTTACGATTAAACCAAAGAGGAAATCATTCCAGATAGAAGTGAACTGCCAGATCATAGCCACGGCAAAACCAGGCGTAGATAAAGGAAAAATTATCCATCTGTATATACCTAAAAAATTTGCTCCATCTATCTTAGAGGCTTCCACCATTTCGGTAGGAACCGTTATATAATAATTACGAAAGATTAAGGTGCTTATGGGTATCCCGTAGATTACATGGACTAAAATTAATCCGGGAATTGTCCCATAAACATGCAATTTCTGCAAAGTAAGTACTAAAGGAATAATGATGCTTTGATAAGGGATAAACATCCCAAATAGGATCATAGTAAAGATTAAATCCGAACCATAAAATCGCCATTTGGTTAGAACATAACCATTCAAAGAACCAAATATTGCGGAAATTATCGTTGCCGGTATAACTAACCATAGACTATTTAAAAAACTTCCCGAAAGACCACGAAACCCTCCTTTTGCACTCCCTAACCAGGCAAGACGGAAACTTTCAAAATTTAAGCTCCTGGGCAAATTCCACATAGTGCTCAGTCCAACCTCGGAAAAACTCTTCATCCCGGTTAAAATCATTATGTACATAGGGATAATATAAAAAACGGTAAATAAAACCAAAATTAAATAAATTAAAATGCGAGTAGTAGGTATTTTCATCTCTAAGCCTCTTTACGGAAAGTAGATATAAGATAAGGAATAATTAATAAAGATATTAATAATAACAATATAATGGCAATACTTGCTCCCTGAGCAAAATGGTTTCCTCTAAAAGTGGTGTCATACATAAATAAAGCCGGGACATCGCAAGAAAAAGCTGGCCCACTTCCGGTCATAGCCACAACTAAATCAAATATCTTAAGGGAAATATGGCCAAGAATAATAATGGCTCCAAAAGTAATGGGTCTAAGAAGAGGAAAAATAATATAGTAAAATATCTGCCATTTATCGGCACCATCTATAGCTGATGCTTCTCGTAGTTCTATAGGTATACCCCTTAGCCCGGCAAGATATAAAGCCATGGTATAGCCAGAAAATTGCCAGATAGCAGCAATAGCTACGGCAATTATTCCTATTTTGGGATCAGTATACCAACCACAAGTTAGAAAATTTAGCCCCAGCTTTTCAAATAATTGATTAACTCCAATGTTGCCCAATTGAATACTGCCCGGGTTAAAAAGCCAGCGCCAGATTACCCCACTGACCACGAATGAAATTGCCATAGGCAATAAAAATAGATTTCGAAATATACCTTCACTTTTAATCTTTTGGTCAAGAAAAATTGCTAATAATAAACCAATTAACAAACAAGAGATAACAAAAATAACTGTAAAGACAAGGGTATTACGAAGGTCTATCTGAAAGCGCATATTAGCAAATAACTTACGATAATTTTCAAAGCCTATTAAAGTGTAATTAGGAAGAACATCATTCCATTTGGTAAAAGATATAAATCCGGTCCAACTAATAAAACCATAAACAAAGACACCAACAGTTATTACTGAAGGCATTATGAATAAGATAGGCATTAATTTATCTCTTTTTAGGCGCATGGATTACTTCTCTCTGCAATTAACTGTAATTAACAAAATTTTTAGGGACGCCAGAAAGCGTCCCTAAAAATTTATCTTTCCATTATTTCTTTAGATACTCTTCAGCAGCTGTTATTAGTGCCTTCTGGGCATAGGAAACATCAGGTTTTGAAACAAATAGGCTTATAATATCTTTATACTCTGTGCTCCACCCTTCGCTGGCTGCTGCTCCATGTACTACACTGGGAGAAATAGCATCCTTTTGCCAATCTTTCGCGGCAGATTTCAGATAATCATTGTAATCACTAATATCTACATCTGTTCTTGCCGGGATTGAACCTTTGGCTTTATTAAAACCATATTGTCCTTCTTTGGAACCAAGAACTTTAAGCCAGGCTACAACATTTTCCTGATTTTTACAACCTTTTGGTAAAGCAAAACTATCAGAAAGAGCTAAAAAGATACCTGCAGTATTAGGAGACGGAGCCCAACCATAATCTTCAAATCCAACAGACATAAACCAGCCATTGGTCCAGTCTCCCATAATCATCATAGCACCTTTATCTTTAAGTAGATACTGCCCAGCTTCATCCCAGGTAAGAGCAGAATGATCAGTGTTTAAATAAGAAGCTATTTTAGCAAATGTCTCTAATGCATCAGTAACTCTGGGATCTGACCATTTTACTTCACCAGTCCACAAGCCTTTATAATCATCTGCTCCAAGTTTCCCAAGTAAGACTGACTCAAAAACATGCCCTGCTTCCCAACCCTCTTTTGTGCCCATAACAAAGGGGACTATACCTTTTGCTTTTAATTTATCACATACCTCAAAGAATTGGTCAAAGTTACTAGGGGGAGTAATTTCATACTTAGTAAATATAGTTTTATTAAACCACAATACATTGGAGCGATGGATATTTACTGGAACAGACCAATAATCTCCTTGGTATGATACAATGTCCAGTACACCCTGAGGCATAGAGTTAGTCCAACCCTCAGATTTATATAGATCGGTTAATGGCTGCACATATCCTGGTACTACCCAGGTATCAATTAATTCATGCCCGGCATGAACCTGAAAAGTATCGGGTGGATCTCCACCAAGCATTCTGGTTTTAAAAACAGCTTTAGCATTTGTACCTGCACCGCCAGCCACAGTAGCATTGATAAATTCTACATCAGGATATTTACTCTCATATATTTTAATGAGAGCATTCAGACCTTCTGCCTCACCACCAGCTGTCCACCAACTATTAACTTCAACTTTACCACTAAGCGATTCAGCTAATACTGGAAGAGCAAAAAATACAGCTACCATTGAAACTAAAACCAAAGCAGTTAACAATTTACGTAACATAACTAATACCTCCTTAAATATTATATTTATAAATTATTTAAAGATATTATAGAAATATTAAATAAAAAACCCCCTTCCTTTTTGAAATATTTTCAGCTAAGTATCTTCTTTCTGTAAGTATAATTATAGCACTTAATCCTCATTTATGTCGAATATATCTAAAAATAAAGTATCGATTAAAGTACAGTAATAAGTGATGAGTAATGAATAATAAGATTAAATTTCTGAAATTATAAAAACAGTTACTTATTACAGGTTACTTATTACTTATTACTTCAATTTCTGGTTAGCTGGTTAGAGGTTAGATGGATGAGAAAATAGGAGGAAGGGAAATAATTATATCTAAACTACTTTTAGTTGCCACATATCTGTGCATGTCTATTGAAGCAGGAAGCATATAAGTCTCTCCCTCTTTTACTTTAAAATCTCCCACATTTGTTGAAATCATTCCTTCTCCTCTGGTAATTACTAGAGAGGCAAATCTTCCTTCAAACGATATTTCTATATCTTTTACCTCTTCCATTAACATCATTTCAAAACATGATTTCATATATTCCCCGCCATTTAATCTATAAAGTTTTCCTCCTCTAATAGAAATTAGTATCTCTTTTTTCATATGATATCTCTCCTTAATTTCGGCAAGAGAATATCCTTGATAATCAAATATATCTAATGATTTATCCCAACCAAGACCTAAATGACAATCTTTTTCTTTTAAAATATGAACACCTATCTTTTTTTCTATAGAAAGAGTAAAATCTGTTGGTTCCTGAGTCTCTACCATAAAAACCCCTTCTCCAATGGCATGAGGAGTACCTGGTGCTACAAAGATGGCATCTCCTGACTTTACTTCTATTTTATGCATAAAGCTGAGCATTCTTTTAATATCTTGTTCTTCTACCATTTTTCTCATTATATCTTTATTTATACCGGGTTTAAATCCTATAAATACATAAGGATTTTCTTGGTCTATCTTTCTGGTGGCAAGAATATACCAGGCTTCTGCTTTTCCAAAATTAGAATTTAAATATTTTCGGGAAAATATTTTACTGGGATGAGCTTGCAGGGGAAGACGAATAGATGAATCTAAAAGTTTTACTAAAAGATTTAAGAAATTACCATATTTTTTAACATAATCTTTACCTAAGATATCTTCTGGAAAATGTTTTAGCAGCATCTCTAAATTATCTATGCCTTTAATAGTTTTAATCTTAGAGATACTCTCATCAGATATGCCATAAGGCTGCATTGCCCTTACTGTGGAGAGGATCCAATCTTCAGGGTAATCAGAATCTTCCGGATTTTTTATACCTCTAAATTTTTCTAAAAGATGCCCCCCTCTATAAATTCTAAATACCCTGGTGGGAAGAACCTGAATAATTCCTAGATCACTTTTCTTCATCTTGATATACCTCTTTTTTAAATATGAGCATGACCCATTAAGAGGGAATAGCTACCATTATCTCCATCAAATCTAGCTACCGTAATTTCTCCTTTTTTTAATCTCCAATGAGCAACTCCCGGAAACACTTCTCCATTTTAAGCAGCCAGATTATAATATTTTTACTATATTATTTTATAATTTCTTTTCAAAAGGTCATCCCTTAACAATTTTCTTAACAAGTTTCTACTTTTAATAAATTGGTGCTGCCGGGAACCCTAAAAGGAATTCCGGCAGTAATCACTATTTTTTCTCCCGGTCTAACTAATCCTGTCTCTAAAGCTACTTTTCTCGATCTGGTAATCAGATCATCAGTATCAGCCAATTCTTCTGTTTTAAAAGGATAAACTCCCCAGCTAAGGGTAAGTTTTTTCACGGTAGAATCTTGGGTACTTGCTGCGATAATAGGAACAGGGGGACGATATCGGGAAACCATACGGGCAGTGCTCCCAGAAAAAGTAAAGGTAACAATCGCCTTTACTTTTAAATCCAGGGCTACCTGACAGGTGGCATGACTTATCGCATCGGCATTAGTGGGTTTAACTGAAATTGATCTCTCGCTCAATATTTTTTTATAATCTATAGCTTTTTCAATTCTTAAGGCTATCTTATTCATTGTTTCTACTGCTTCTAAAGGATAATTACCTACTGCAGTCTCCTCAGATAACATAATAGCATCTGTCCCATCAAGGATAGCATTAGCTACATCGGTTACCTCCGCCCGAGAAGGTCTAGGGTTGCTCATCATTGATATTAGCATTTGCGTTGCTGTAATTACTGGCTTCCCTACAAAATTGCATTTTTTAATAATATTTTTCTGAACCAGTGGGACATTTTCTAAGGGTATTTCTACTCCCAGGTCACCCCGAGCTACCATTATCCCATCAGAGGCTTCAATGATTTCTTTCAGATTATCTACCGCCTCTTTCTTTTCAATCTTGGCAATCAAGGAGATCTCTTCGGCTTTATTTTCTTTAAGAATTTTCCTCACCTTGAGGACATCTTCAGCCCTTCTGATAAAAGAAAGACCGATAAAATCAACTTTATTTTTTATTCCGAAGAGAATATCCTGATAATCTTTTTCGGTCAAAGAAGGAATATCTATAGATATGTTCGGAATATTTACTCCTTGGTGAGAGGTTAATTTTCCACCCCTCACTACACGACAGAGAATATCAGTAGAAGTAAATTCTTTAACCTTAAGCTCTAAAGTACCATCAGCTAAAAAGATACAGTCCCCTTTCTTCACTTTCTGGGGTAAAGAAGGAAAAATAACCGAGACTTCCTGATCATTACCAGTAACCTCACGGTTAGTAAGAATAAAGGAGGAACCTTCCTTTAAAAAAATAGGTTCTTTAATAATCTTGCCGATTCTTATCTTTGGCCCTCCCAAATCTTGAAGGATGGCTATTGGTTGACCTATCTTTAAAGAGGCCTGGCGAATATTTTCAATAACTTGAAGGTGTTCCTTATAGCTTCCGTGAGAGAAATTCAAACGAGCAACATTCATCCCCCTTCTTATTAACTTTTCAATTACATCATATACCCTGCTAGCAGGTCCTATAGTACATACTATCTTAGTCTTTCTCATCATATTCTCTTCTCTCCTATAATAATAAAAATATTTTTAAATATTCCTCATCTTTATCTTTAATAAGAAGATAAAAATTCCTATAACCAAAATGAATTGCTCTACCGGGGAATTTAAATCTATGATACTTCCTAAAGTAATATATTTAGGAACTGGAAATAAAACTAAATCATCTCCCATTTCCTCACTGGTAAAAGTTTTTCTTAATTTGGTCAAAATAAAAGTCTCATCTATTAAACCCGGCAAGATGGAATATCCCTTTAGTTGGTTGGGAGTAATAATAGCATTATATTCTTCTATTGCCCCTGGAAAAGTTACTCTTTCATCTGAAAAAGCATAGACTAATACTTCGGTCCCCCCAGAGGGAACACTTAAAAAACTAATTTTTAACGGATAGACCATTTCATCTGAAAAGAACATGATCCCTAGAGGTTGAATAGCACCGCTATAATTCTCAGAACTATTTGTTGTTTCTTCAGGTTGAATTTTCATAGCTACAAAAAACCAATTTTTCTGCACATAATAATCCAGTATTTCTTGACCATTTGAGGGGAAGGCATAACCATTATCATTTAACCATCCTACTAAACTGTTCGGATCAGTCGCCGATAAAGTAGCAGTTTGATAAATTCCTACCTGATTTTCTTCCCAGATATGGACTCCTCCATCTTCTTCACCAGGCATAGGGTAACCTGCTCCCCATCCACAACCAAAATTTGAAGGAGGAGTAATCTTAGTTAATTGATATAATTCATAAAATATCTCATCTTCAACGGAAAACAATTTTGGATAACCGGGCACCGGAATGACCCAGGCAAAATCTTCTGCATCTCCTTCATAATCTATCTGAAAAATTATTTTCTCCACCATATCATCAAATACAATCATAGCTAATTGATTGGGTTCATATATATCTCTATATAACTGGGTAAATAAACAACCATCAGCTAAAGAAATTGAGGGTAAATAGAAAGTTGCCATTATAAAAATTAAAATTAAATAAAAAATCTTTTTCATCAATTTTTACCTCTTCTTATAGTTAAAAGTCAGGCTTCTAACTATTTTTACTATATTTTTTATATAATAATTATACTACAAAACAATTAAAAATCCTCTTTTTTTATAAATATTAGTATATTCCCGCCTTTATTCTATTGCTGCCAGTTAGTATAAAATTTATTGGACATTACTGATAGATTTATTGAACAAAGAATGATATACTTTTATTTATTTATTCTATAACCTCTAATCCATTTTAAAGAAATTATAGGATGATATTATGAAAAAGCTTTTTAAAAACAGAAGAAAAAATACAAAAAGCAAACAAGATACGGTTTATTCCAGAGTATTAAAAATGCACCGATTGAAGCAACTCTAGCGGTTATTTATCTGGGTATTTTCCCAGCTGCCTTAGCCTATGTTACCTGGGCGTATGTCCTATCCAGGATTCCAGCTTCTTTAGCAGCCAGCTATCTTTATTTATCTCCGGTATTGGCTATATTAATCGCCTGGATATGGTTGGGAGAAGTACCTTATTTTTTATCACTAATAGGAGGGTCTCTTACTCTGATTGGGGTTATAATTGTGAATATTTGGGGAAAATAGGGGTTAGAAAGTTTTAGACCTATGGCTTTGCGTCCTACCCTTTAGGGTAGTTTGCCTTTATCATGCTTTTAGAAGAATTTTATTCTTTTTTTAAAATAACTCTACTATTTATTATATTCCCTAAAACAGTGAATTTTAGACTACCTGATTTATACTTTCCATTACACAATACATACCCTTTCCTGCTCTTATTGGCACAAAACACTGATTACAAGAAATACAAGTAGCTCTTTCAGTATTACCTAACTGCCACCGCTTAATCAGTCCTGGTTCCCTAATTAAAGGACGAGATAGTGAAATATAATCTGCTCGCTTCTTTTCTACCAATTCCTTAACTACCTCGTAAGAGCGGATTCCCCCCACCAGAATTAAAGGAACAGTAATTTTTTCCTTATATAACTTGGCGGCATCACTATAGTAGGCCTCTTCTTCTTGAGAATCAATCTCGCCTAATCTAGAAGAGGAATATTTACTTAGACTAAGTCCTGTTCCACCACTTAACTCAATGGCATCAATACCTGCTGATTTAAGCATTGCTGATACCTGCACCATTTCTGGTGCAGTAAAACCACCTTTCATAAAATCATCCGAATTTAGCTTGATTAAGACAGCAAATTGCTGGCCCAACTCAGACCTAATAGCACAAAGAATTTCCAAAATAAAGCGGGTTCGATTTTCAATACTTCCTCCGTATTCATCATTTCTTTTATTAAAAAAAGGAGATAAAAACTGGCTAAGTAGATATCCATGAGCTGCATGAATCTGGATTCCATCAAAACCTGCTTTTTTCGCCCTCACTGCAGCTTTTTTAAAATCTTCAATAGTTTGAAATATTTCTTTTTTAGTCATTTCTCTACAGTTTAGACCATTTTTAATCTCTAAAGAGGAAGGTCCAAGGGGTTGACTTTTGATTAATTCAACTGAAGCTCGAGCTCCGGCATGAGCAATTTGCATCATAATCTTACTACCTTCTCTATGCACCTTTTTAATCATTTCTATATAGCTGAAAATAAGCTGGTCACTATAGATGCCTAATTGTCTTATCCCGGCCTGTCCGTTTTGATTAATATAGGTATGACTGGTGATAATCATTCCTACCTGACCTTTGGCCAACTCTAAGATTAAGTTAGCAATCTCATCATTACAGGATCCATCGGGGTCAGCTAATCCTTCCCAGGTAGCACTGCGGACAAATCTATTTTTCAATTCCAGCTGATTAATCTTGGTTTTAGCAAACATTTTTTTTCTCCAAGGAGTGTAACATCAGAAATAGAATGAAACTAATCAATAAAGGAACAGCAGCTAAACGATAAGACCAAATTAGACTGCTTTGGTCTGCAATCCATCCATAGAGAGTTGGGGCAATGGTAGCAGAAAGTCCCTCGACAAACATGCTTATTCCAAAAAACCTGCCCTGATAGTGAACTGGACAAATAAAGGTTAACCAGGTACTTTGAGCCGGGAAAAATATTCCATCTAAAATACCCAAGATTACCACAATTAATACAATGAGTAATGGTTGGACAATGAAAGTGATACCAATAATGAGAAAAGTAGTACCAATAGTGGTTAATAATATTAATATAAGTGGTTGGTTTTGGTCAATAATTCTACTGGAAGTAAGACTACCTAGAAATACTCCGCTAAAATATATACTAATAATCCAGGCAGAAATCCCGGGTTTTAAACCAATATAATCTGTAGCGTAAAGGGGAAGAAAAGAAAGAATAGCCCATAAACCCAGGCTTCTAATAGCCTGGGTAATAAAAAACAAATAAATATAACCTTGCTTAATTTTCTTTTCTGCTTCCGTTTTGAGATTTTTTTTATCCTTTTTTGATTTTAGGTAGGCATAAGCCAGGAAATAACCAGGTAAAGAGAATAGTAAGCAGGTAATTTTCCAGCCCCATATTTGAACAAAGATACCGAATAATAAACTGGCTACAATTATTCCTGCTGTTCCTGCAGCTGAAAATAAGCTTAGATAACGTCCTCTCTGGCTTGCTTTAGAATTTTCTCTCACCATGGCAGTTGCTAAAGGGTGAAAAGTTGAAACACCGATAGCTAATAAAAATAAAAAAACAGCAATAGTGTGAATATTATTTATCCAGATTAGACCACCTAAAAAAATAGAAGAGCAGATAAAGCCACTGGCTATAACTACTCTTTTATCATATTGATCTCCTACATATCCGAATATTAAGGAAAAAATAGACCTTAAAGCAACATGAGTAGTTAAGATCAGTCCTGATTGGAAATAATTGAGCTGAAACTCTTCTCTAAAAAGAGGCAAAAGAAGAGGTATAATAAAAAAATAAACATCATTATAGGAATGGCCTAATGCATTTAATTTTAGTTTTGATTTTACTTCTTTTCTATCTTTATCTTTATCAACCATTTTTTCTCTGACCTTGAATTAATACATTATAATAATATAAAAAATCTCCCTTTTATAACGATTCCTTCCCGGTCATTTTTTCAATCTTCACTTTAATAATAATTGTTTTTTCCAAAACATCTTCGGGATAATGAAATAGAGGTAATTCTCCGAATAACCAAAATTCATGGGTATTATATATGGCTCATCTTGCCAGCACATAGCTACCCTACAAACACTTGACCTCTTAATAATGGATACCATTACTTTCTGATCAATTATTTCTTTATCTTTTCTTCTCATAATACCACCAATAAACCTCCCTGTTTAATCTTAACAAATTTTTAAATCTGTCTAATGTTGAGACCTGCTTCTATTTATTTTTACCATAACCCGGGTTTTCCGGTCAAGTTAAAATTTTAACCAATCAGTCAGTCCCATAAGTTTAGAGGACATCAATAAAACATAAATAATTAGAAAAATTCTGATCCATTTGTCTCCTTTAGCAACCGAAAAATTACTTCCCAAATAAGCGCCAATAGCACTACCAATAGCTAATATAAGACCTAAAATCCAATCTACTTTTCCACTGATAATAAATACCAGTAATGAGCTGAATATATAAATTCCGGTAATAAACATTTTCAGACTATTTATCTTCACCAAAGACATTCCGGTAATTAAAACTAAAATTGCCATAATAATAAATCCCACTCCTGCCTGGATAAAACCTCCGTAAAAACCAACAAAAAAGAAAGCAATCATGGCAATAATCAATCGAACCCTACTTAATTTTTCAATATTTATATTTTTTAAATATTTCTTCTAGTATTGACAAATCCAGAGACAATTCCTACGACTAAGATTAATCCAATATATTTTAATTCCATAATGAATACCTCATCTTTTTGATCAATGAGCTTAGAGATATATTTTATAGATAATATAATAATTTCTAAAAATAAACAAGACACAATAACCATATAATAAAATAAAGTTACCTCCTAAAATAAAAGATCTAACCTCGTTTTAAAAATATTTTAAAAAAACAGGGTTTTCAGTTATTTTATGGTATAATTATTAATAGTAAAGTATCATAATTAATATAATGTATTTTTTAATTTTTTATCAAAGTATGATCTATGCACCAACAGATAAATTTAAAAAAATTTTTAGGAGGTAAGCTTCAATGAAAAAGAGTTATTACTTTTTTATAATTTTAAGTATTATAGTTTGCTTATTTTTATGTTCTTTTTCTTTATCATTTTCTGAATCGATCCCTGCTGCAGAAGAAAATTATAAACAAGGGGAAGAACTTATAAATCAGGGGAAATATGAGGAAGCCATTACCTATTTTGAAAAAGCAGTTGAAATTGATCCAAATTATATCAACGCTTACTTTAACATCGGCAGGTGCAAAAATAATCTTAATAAAAAAGATGCGGCTATTAAAGCTTATAAAAAAGTCATTAGTTTAAATCCTAAATATGCAGAGGCTTACAGTAACCTCGGAGATGTTTATAGAACATTGAAGAGATACGAGGAAGCCCTCCAGATGCTGAACAAAGCTATAGAACTAAAACCTGATTATGCTTACCCTTATTATAACTTAGGACTTATATCTGCAGACCAAGGCGACTTTCCCAAGGCTATAATCTATTATAAAAAAGCAATAAAATATAAACCTGATCACAAATGGAGTTATTACTACTTAGGAGATGCATTAGATGATATAAGTATTGAGTTATACGAAGAAGCGGTAGAAGCATATTTAAAGGCTATAAATATAGATCCCAAATATGGCGATGCCTATAATGGTTTGGGATATGCCTATAGAAAATTAGGAGAATATGATAAAGCTATTGAAGCGATAGGAAAGGCTATTCAGTTATATCCAAATTTTTATTACTATTACTATTGTTTGGGTGAAACTTATAAAGATAAAAAACTTTATCCGGAGGCAATAAATAATTATAAAAAAGCAATTCAAAATAATCCGGAATATAAATATAGTCATTTTAGTTTAGGCTATTCCTTAGATCAGAGTAAACTTTATGAAGAAGCAATAGCGGCATATAAAGAAGCAATACGTATTGATAAAAACTTTACTGTGGCTTATTTTAATTTAGGACTTAATTATAAAAGATTAGAGCGATATGACGAAGCTATTACCACCTTAGAAGAGGCAATAAAATTAAATCCAAAATATACTAATGCCTATTATAATTTAAGTCTGATCTATTATAATTTAGGTAATAAAGAAGCAGCTATGAAAGAATATGAAATAGTTAAACAATTAAATGCAAATTTAGCTCTCGAACTACTTCCGTTAATCAGTAAATAACTATTCTATGTTTTTTTATTTCTACGATTTTAGAAAGAATAAGGTCTAAACTTATTTAGAATTTTTATAATTCGAAAAATCCCTTCAGCATCTAAATCAAAAAGCTGGTTATCTTCTTGTTCTCCCAAACCGCGTGATTAAAAAACTAAAAATAATGCTTGACATTCTTCCCGATTAATATATAATAAAAAAATCACTTACCAATAAGTGAAAAGGTTATTAAATGAATAATTTATAACCTGAAAAACTTAATCCTTTAGTTTAGGATTGAGCTAAGTAATATTTGAAATAGAGTTTTTTCTATCTTGTTTTACTTTTCCTCTAAAGAGAATGTTACTGAAGAAAAAATAAAAAAGGAGGAAAAAGAGATGCAAGGTAGTAAACTTTATGTCGGAAATTTAAGCTATACCGTAACTAACCAGCAGCTGGAAGAGCTTTTTGGTAAACATGGTACTGTAAAAAGTGTCAATATTATCGAAGGCAAAGGTTTTGGTTTTGTGGAAATGTCTTCTCCAGAAGAAGCTGAAAAAGCCAAAGAAGCTTTAAACGAAACTGATTTTAATGATCGTCCATTGAAGATCGACGAAGCCAAACCACAAAAACCCAGAAGAGATTTTAACGATAGCCGAAGACGTTATTAATTTTTAGTTAAAATATCTTAGTTAAGAAATGAAAAACCCCTTTAGTACATATGTACTGAAGGGGTTTTTCGTTTATTTTTAAGTTTCTTTATTGACCTATAAAATATTAGGTTTACGCTTCCTTTTTATTTGGGGACGGTTCAACTAATTTATTCTTAATCTATTGAACCGTCCCCTGATTCACTGATTTATTTTATTGAGTAATGACTTTTAAGGGAACAGGGATAAATTTTACTCCCAAATTCACTCCGTTTACCACTAGATAGCCATTCATTACTCCCAGAACTCCCATCATCCAGGGTTGCTGGGCAATAGTAGCTTTCATATCTCCTGCTTTGATAGCATCCAGGGCATCAGGCACAGCATCAAAACCTACTACAAACATCTCCTTCTGTCTTTTAGCAGCTTTGATAGCTTGAATAGCTCCCAGGGCCATTTCGTCATTCTGAGCAAATACTGCATCAATTTTTGGTTGAGCTTGAAGGATATTTTCCATAACGCTCATTCCTTTAGCTCTATCGAAGTCAGCAGTCTGCTTGGCAGCCAATTTGATTCCAGAGAATTTGGCAATATAAGTATCAAATCCTTGACCTCTCTCTCGAGCAGCAGATGCACCGGTAATCCCTTCTAATTCTACTACAATACCCTTTTCTCCTAATTGTTCTACGGTATAGGCTGCAGCCATTCCTCCTCCTTTAACGTTATCGGAAGCAATATGCAAGGCAACTTCTCCACCGTTTACGCTACGGTCAATAGTTAAGATAGGAATGCCTGCTTTATTAGCCTCTTCTACAGCAGGTACGAGAGCATCGGCATCAGTAGGATTCAAGAGAATGACATCAACTTTTTTCTGGATTAAGTCCTCGATATCAGATACCTGTTTCGCTGGATCGTTTTGAGCATCCATCACCACCAAATCTACGTCAAGGACTTTTGCTTGTTCTATGGCGCCATCCCTTAAGATAACAAAAAATGGGTTATTTAGAGTAGAGACTGATAATCCAACAGTCATACTGCTCGCAAAAGCAGAAATTCCTAAAATTGCTACTAGGCAAAGTGCAAGTAATAACTTTTTCATTTAAGATACCTCCTTATTATTTTTAAAATAGGTTAATACTGACCTGAAAAGATTCTTTTTTCTATTCTTTCACCTCCTTTTTTAGCGATTTCTCATTTCTTGCCACTTTGAGCTACTGTTACAGCTATTAGGATGACTATACCTTTTACCACCTGCTGGTAAAAAGACGAAACATTAAGCATATTTAATCCATTATTCAAGATTCCCATAATAAAAGCTCCCACTAGAGTTCCCCATAACTCTCCTTCTCCTCCAAAGAGATTGGTTCCGCCTAAGACCACAGCGGCAATGGCATCCAATTCATAGCCCATGCCGGCTGTTGGCTGTGCTGAGTTAAGTCGAGAAGCTAAGACTATGCCGGTTAGTCCAGAAAGGAAACCACTGATAGTAAAATTGGAGATAATTATATTATCTACTTTTATTCCCGAGGCTCGAGCAGCATTAATATTTCCACCGGTGGCGTAGACATAACGACCAAAACGAGTTAATTTTAAAATAATATAAGCCAATATAAATATAATTAACGTCAAGATGATGGGGAAGGGAATATTTCCTATATATCCTCTTCCTAAAAAGGCAAAGGAAGAAGGTAAGCCAGTAATGGGACGCCCTTCGGTATAGACCAAAGTACCTCCCCGGGCCATAGCCATCATAGCCAGCGTAACAATAAAAGCTGGAATCTTTAATTTGGCAATTACCAAACCGCTAAAAGCTCCCAGAATTACTCCCAAAGCCAAACCCGCAAGAATACCTAAAAATACTCCTTCTTTTTGTATTACCCCTGCTGCTACCGCTCCGGAGAAAGCCAATACAGAACCTACTGAGAGGTCTATACCAGCACCCAGGATTACAAAGGTCATACCCACACCCAGGAAAGCTACGATAGAAGTTTGCCTCATTACAATTAGCATATTAGATATAGTGAAAAATTGCTTAGACAAAAGTGAAAATACAATAATTAATCCGGTTAAACCGAATAATATACCATATTGTCGGATAATATTTTTAAACTGTAAATTTTTCATCTTAAGATACCTTTTTTCTAGTGGCAAATTTTAAAATATCTTCTTCGGTAGAACTTTTCGGATCTAACTCAGTAGTAATTCTTCCTTCACTCATTACTAAAATTCGATGAGCAACGCCTAATATCTCTGTGAACTCGGAAGAGATAAAGATTATCCCTATTCCTCTTTGGGCCAGGGTATTAACGATATTATAAATTTCTAATTTGGCTCCTACATCTATACCTCGAGTAGGCTCGTCCATAATTAAAATCTTAGACTTAGTAATTAGCCATTTACCAACCACTACTTTCTGCTGATTGCCTCCACTTAAAGATTCTGCTTTCTGGGAAAAGGAGGCAAAACGAATAGATAATTCCTTCTGGATTTTTCGGCCTATAGTTAGTTCTCTCTTCAGGTCAATAAAATATCTCCTGGCAATATCCCAATAAAGCGCCGGAAGAGAAAGATTTTCTAATACACTCCTGACAATAATCAATCCCAGCTCCCTTCGATCTTCTGGTAGTAAAGCCAGACCTTGTTTTATGGCCTCAAAAGGTGAGTTTATGTTTACTTTTTTCCCCTGTAAATATATTTCTCCAGCATCTAAATGATTTAATCCAAAAATGGCCAAAGCTACTTCGGAACGACCAGAACCTACCAGTCCGGCCAAACCAATAATCTCTCCCTCTTTAAGCTGAAAAGAAACATCCGAGAATTGCCGCCTTTTGCTGATATTTTTTACTTCTAAGATTATCTTAGCCTCTTTTTTCTGTTCTACTTTGGAAGGAAAGAAAAACTCTAAGGATCGCCCGACCATATTGCTGATAACCTGATTTCGATCAATTTGAGCTACCGATTTAGTCAAGATTAATTCCCCATCACGTAATATGCTTACTTCATCGGCTACTTCGAATATCTCTTCTATACGGTGAGAGATAAAAAGTATGGTAACCCCCTTTTCTTTTAGTTCCCGAATTAATTCAAAAAGACGGCGGGTCTCTTCTAAGGTTAAAGCTGCACTGGGTTCATCCATAATAATTATTTTGGAATTTAAAGATAGGGCTTTAGCTATTTCTACCACCTGTTTCTGGGCTACAGTTAAGTCCTTTATCTTTAAGTGAGGATCTAAATAAAACATCTTCAGAGACTCTAAAATCTTTTCAGTGCGTTTATACATCTGGTGATTATCCATAAAGGATAAATACCCTTTAATTAATTCCCGACCTAAGAAAATATTTTGAGCTATATCTAAACTGGGAACTAAACTAAATTCTTGATGAATTAAACTTATCCCATAGTGATAGCCATCAGAAGGAGAGCTAATTTGGGCTTCTTGACCAAATACTTTGATAGTCCCAGCATCACGGAGCAATTCTCCTACGGCTATTTTCATCAAGGTTGATTTACCAGCCCCATTTTCTCCCACAATAGCATGAACCTTAGCTTTTTTAATCTGAATACTTACTTCTTTCAAAGCCTGTACTCCGGGAAAACTTTTGGAAATATTAATAAATTCTAAAGCTAAATTATTCAAAATAGCACTCCCGAAATTAAAATAATATTAGCATAGGGGCTACACTCCCCGGTCCTGATAATTGCTCTGGCTTGTTTTGATAATTCTTTTAACTCTTCATGGGAAATAAACTTAACTTCCTCTATTATTGAGGAAATCAGATTTAAGGTTTGAGGATTTTTTTCTTTAATTTCTTTAGCTACATAGGCCTCTTCGATCTGTAATTCGGAAAAAACTGCTTGTAAGACTTCCTTAAAGGAAGGAGTTCCGCACTTCAAAGCTAAATCTATTCTTTCTACCTCCCTGGGGATAGGCAATCCCGCATCAGCGATAATTAACATATCACCATGCCCCATTTCGGAGATAATTCGATTAAGTTGAGGATTTAAAATGCCACCTTTTTTCATCTTTAAACCTCCCATCTGCTTACTGAACCCCTCTCCACAAGTTCGGTCTTAAGCTCTATAGATTTCTTGATCTTTTTTTTATCTATCAGTAAAAGTAAGATTTCCACTGCTTTTCTACCCATCAAGTAAGTAGGCTGGTTAATAGTAGTTAAGGGTGGGTTAGTACAATCAGAAAATGGTATATTATCAAAACCAATAATTGATACCTCTTGGGGAACTTGAACCTTTAATTGAGCAAAGGCCTTTAAAGCCCCAATTGCCATCAGATCATTGGCTGCAAATATTGCACTGGGTAGGTGATTAGAATTCTTAAATTCTGGCCAATGGTGTATTATTTTCTGATAAGCAGTATCCAGGCGAAAATTAGCTACTATCTCTTCTTGCCAATTTATATTGACCTCTTTCAAAGCAGTTAGATAACCTTTTTTTCTTTCTTGATTAGTCTTGGTTCCTTCTATCCCCGCTATATACATTATCCTTTTATGACCCATACTTAATAGGTATTTGACTGCTGAATAAGCCCCAGCAAAATTATCTACTTTGATAATAGGAGTAGCCAATCCATTTATCTCTCTATCAATAAGCACCAGGTGCATCTTTTTCATTAAAGACAATTCTTCTTCAGAATACTTTTCTTCCCGATATCCTGCAACTGTCATTATCACCCCGTCTACCCGGCGGGAATATAAAAGTTTTAAGTAACGACCTTCCTTTTCTTGACTATCATCAGAATTGACCACCAATACGTTGTATCCATATTTTTCACAAACATCTTGAATACCCCGGATAATATTAGAAAAAAAGATATTAGTAATATCAGGAATAATCAGCCCAATATAATTCATTCTATTGCGGGGCATGCTGGCCGCTATCATACTAGGAATATAAGATAATTCTTTCATCACCTGCATCACCTTTTGGCGAGTATAAGGAGCTACTATCTCGGGAGAATTCATCACCCGAGATACTGTTGAGGGAGAAACTCCAGCCTGGCGAGCTACATCATAAATGGTAATGGTCTTGGTCATCTTAATTTACTCCAATCAATTTCGAACTTTCTCGGAAAAGATATCGCTGCACCTTGCTTATCTAATTTAACAATAACTTCTTTCACTCCCCGGGATTTAAGGATACGAATTCCTTTTAAAACATCCTCGGTATGGGTAAGTTCTTTTAATTCTATTTCGTTAGGAAGAAGATAATCTACCAATTCCCAGATATGATTATTGCTAAATTTTTTTATCGGGGCAGGATCCATTATGGTCTTTAAGCCATGCTCTTTGGCAAGCTTTAGGGCTAATAGAATGGATTTTAGGGGGACTTCAAATTGGGTTAAAAGCCAGAAGGCGTCATCAAAGAATTTTTCATATTGGATAATAAAATCTTCGTCAACTTCTCCATTGGCTCCGGGATAGATTATGATAGAATTCTGACCCTGGGTATTGACCCAGATAGAGGCGGAACCGGTAGAATTTTTCTGGCTTTTAGAAATTCCGCTAGTATCTACTCCGCTTTCTTTAAGTGAGGAAAGCGCGAAATCACTGAAGACATCTTTTCCTACTTTTCCTAACATCAGAGTAGGAACATCTAATTTAGCCAGGGCAATGGCCTGATTAGCGCCCTTACCCCCTTGAAAGATGCCGAAATCATTACTAACAAGAGTTTCACCAGGATGAGGGTAGCGAGAGACGAAGGAAACAAAATCTATATTAATACTTCCTAATACCAGCGCTTTTTTCATAATTTCTCCTATTTATAAAATCGCTTTCTGATATCGATTTCATAATAACATAATTTTTTCTCCTTGTAAAGAAAAATTTTTATAAAATGGGGGCTGGCAAAAATATTCATATCTTTGAGAAAGATGGTGGTTTTCACTACATTCTCCAAACCTATGGAATAGGGTTCTAAAACTGCTTGCAAATTTTCCAATGCCCTCCAGGTCTGGGTTTCAATGTCTCCCTCTATTATTTTCCCGGTCTCGGGGTCAATGGGGAGCTGTCCGGAGGCAAATGTTAAATTCCCCACTTTCAAGGCATTAGAAAAAGTTACCGAATTATTGAGTTATTACAACCGTCCCCTGTATTTTTATAGGATTTACAAAATTAGAAGTAGTCTCACTGTCCCAGGGGAAAAGCACCCAGGTATCCTGACTAACCTCGGCAACAAAAGTATCCACCATCGGTCTTCCATCGGGTTTAGCATATACGGTAGCAAAATAAGCTCCCGGAATCATATCCCGAACAGCTTTTCCCGTTTTTCCGGTATCTACTAAATCGTCGATAATTAAATACCTATCTCCTCTGTCCTTAAATTCATTAACCCTTTTTAAGATGGAAAGTTCTCCCTGATGCTTTAAGGTATAACTGGAAATACAGACCGTGTCAACATAATGGATATCCAATTCCCGGGCAATAATAGCAGCCGGAATTAATCCTCCCCGGGCTACAGCGATAATTCTATCCCATTTCTTCCTGGTATCCAGTAATCTCCAGGCCAAAGCCCGGCTATCCCGATGAAATTGTTCCCAGGTTACCGGAAAATTTCGCTGATAGCTGTTTTTATTTTTACTCATATTTTCTTTTCTCCTTTTATCGTGATGATGAATGGATCTCTTGCCATTATTTTTAAGTTAAATTAATTCTCTACTACTATCATTATAACAAATCATTACAATTAAAATAACATTTTACCTTATAGGGGTTTTATATATTTATACTACAAAATTTTTAAAAATCCTCTTTTTGCAGAAATAAAAATCAGGTTCTTAAGTTGTTTTATTCTCTAATTTTAAAAAATAAAAATTAGATGTCAGATAAAGGATAAAAAGAAACGGGGAATCACTTCACCTTTTTTATAAATGAAGATAATATATAAAGAAAGTAGAGTTAATGCTTATTATATAATCCAATAAGAATTACAAGTCAGAGGAAAATTATGATTTTTAAATTGAATCCAAGGAAGTTTTCTAATTTTTTTGGGAACGGCTAAAATAAGTTATTTTGATTCAAAGAACTAATTCACTGCTATTCTACAATTTTCAGATAAATAGAGGATACAGAAGAGATTGTTTTGCCTTTTTAATAAATAAAAATTAATAGGATTATAAGGAAGATTGGATTGATTTAACTCCGAGATTTTATGTTAAATTTGTTCCTTTATTAAATTCTAATATCCCCTTCTTCCGAATTAAATCTCAACATAGAATCCACCGTTCTTTCCACAAGTTCGGTTATCTTTATTTTCTTAAATGCTTTCATATAAGTTTCAATAATGCCATTAAATGGTTCATACCATCTGGCATCTATTCCATCTATCCCCAAGATTATTCCCAAAACAGTGCCTACTTCTCCGGCATTACAATCTACATCATATCCAAAAGAAGACACAATCTTCATACTTCTTTCAAAATTTTCCCCTCCAAACCATAGTGTGGTTATTACTCCAGCAGTATTGGGATACAAATGAACCCAGTTATACTCCTTAAAACGATTCTCAACTTTTCGAAGTACTTCTTCCCAATTTCCGGCTTCCTCACACCATTTTATTATCATACTTACAACTTCTCTAAATTCTGTACCTTCCGGTATATATTCTACCGACTTCTTCACAATACTTCTTGGTTTATCATAAACAAAAGCCAGACTGGTAAGTACTGCACTGTGTATTCCACCATATATCCCATTCCCACTGTGAGATATTTGAGAATCTAAAAAGGCAAGCCTTGCCGCTTTACGGGGTTTTCCCGGAGAAACAAGACCCTGCACCATACATCTCATCTGAGCACCTATCCATTCCTGATAAGGATTGGCAACCCGCCCGGATAAAGGAGGATAAATCCCCCGTTTAAGATTCTCCAGGGCTACATATTCCGCAGACCAACCGAAGGGGATATAAGCAACCCAATTTAAGGCAATATCTTTAGAGGTTAAGTGTGTTTTTAATTTTTGGTATGCTAACAAGAACGCTATTTCATAGGTAATATCATCGTTAATAGTGCTAGGCTTATATAGGTATGTTCCTAATCTATCTCCGAAAGCATGAATCAAGGCATCATGAGTATAACCCTCAACAGCTGTCCCCATCGATCCCCCACATATCTGTCCTACCCAACCACCATAAATCTTATCTCTTAAAATATCTGGAGATATACTGATATCTTCATCATCTGCAAAATGTTCGGCTATCCCCTCCCAGCCAAGAGGACGTTCGAATTTATGATAGGGATGGCTGGGGATATCTTTAGCCTCATTTAACAAATGGAATATATTAGAGGTAATAGCTCCCAGAGAGACCAGGTCATTCTTTTCCAAGGCTTGGAACCCATCTTCCAACAGTCTTTCTGCTTCAGTTACATCCTTACCCATATTTTCTACTGACTGTACTGCTCCTGCCACTAAATGCTCCGGAGCACCCGAACCGGGGACAAAACTCAACCAGAAGAGCTTGAGAAGTTCCTGATTAAATTTTTCAAAATTGGAGATACCTCCCCAGTAGGGTAATTTATTCTTCTCGGGCTTTGCAGAACTCAATAGATCATATTCAATCTTCCAAGCTTTTTTTCCCTTACTCGCCATAGTTCATCCCACCTTTTGTTCTTTTTTAAATCACCTTCCAAATTCCTGCATAGGCTTTTCATCGGTCCTCTGTAGAAGCCGTTCTTTAATCCTGTTTGCTTCCTTTACCACCTCTTTCACATCTATGGTCAGGAGTTTGCCCTCTATTACTACCACCTTCCCGTCAACAATAACTGTATCAATATCGCTTTGAGAAAGTGAGTAAAGGATATTTGCAAAGATATTTATTGCAGGATTCATATTAGGGGAATCTTTTTTTATTAAAACGAGGTCAGCAATATAACCTTCTTTAATTTCGCCAATCTTTTCATTCCCCATTATCTTCCCCCCTGAAGAAAGTAAAGGAATAATTTCCTCAATCCTGCCCTTTTCAGCATCTCCCACCGATAATTTAGCAAGTAAGGCTGCATCTCTTGCTGCTTCAAAGATAGACATACTGGAATTAGAAACAACTCCATCGCTGGCCAGAGCAATTTTTATCCCTGATTTTAGGGCTCGGGGCAAAAAATCTTTCAAAAAACCAAATCTCATATAAGTTTTAGGGGCATGAGCTACCCCGGCACCGGCATTTTTTATAATCTCAAGATCTCTATCGGTAGCCCAATAGGCGTGGGCAAGGATACTATTTTCCTTTATTAAACCGATACCAGCCAGATATTGTACTGGGGTTTTGCCTTTTTCTTTTAAACTTTTATCTACCTGCCATTTTTCCTCAGACACATGTATATGTATCTTTAATCCAGTTTTGTGGGAAATATCCCCTACCTTTTTAAGAAAATTTTCGGGGCATATATAAGGAGAATGGGGACCCAAGCTAATACTAATTCTTTTATCAACTCCCGAAAATTTTTCAGTAAAATTCATTGCCTCTTTAAAATTCTCTTCTTGATCGTCCCCCCTTCCAAATACCGCCCAGGCAAGGTCAGCCTTCATACCAGCCTCCTGATAAGCCTTAAAAGCTTTATCCATATAAAAATAGTGATCACATACCAGGGTTACTCCTGATAACAGCATCTCTGCCGCCCCCAGCAGAGTTCCTATATAAACATCTTCCGGAAGAAGGTTCTTTTCATATACCCAAATATATTTATTAAACCAATTCAGACTATTTACATCTTCTGCACAGCCTCTCAATAAGATCATACCGGTATGACTGTGGCAATTGGTAAGTCCAGGGATGACATAAAAATCTGCTCCTTCAATTACCTCATCATCTCTACCCTCATATTTAAGATTACTATCTTTTTGCCTCTCTTCTCCAGATCCATCGGGTTCGATAGATTTCTTTTTAATTATTTTCTTTATTCGATCCCCTTCGATCAGGAGGTCTACATTCTTATGAATTGATAGGTCACTAAAATTTAGTACAGTTACATTTTTTATAATCATATTTACCCTTTACCCCCTGTCAAGTCTTTTAATAGCCTCAAAAGTCAAGTCTTTAAATTTTTCCAGATCGAGGTCAAAAGCTACCTCAACATTGGGAGCCTTCCTGGTAATTCCATAAACATCAACCACCGTCTGACCCCGGGTGAACTCACCCCTGGTTTCTATATCCACATGTACAAACTTTGTATTTAAAACCGTCTCATCAATTACATAAGAAACAGCAAGAGCATCATGTAGTGGTGCCCCCTCAAAACCAAACATTTCATGGTTGGCTCGGGCAAAAAATTTTAAAAGAGAGGCTACAGTTTTGGAAACTTTTCCATTGAGTTTTTCCAGTCTATCAATATCCTTAAAAGAGAAAAGGGCTTTATTGGTAACATCAAGACCCACCATGGTCAGTGGTAAACCTGATTCAAAGACTATTTTAGCCGCCTCCGGGTCCACATAGATATTAAATTCAGCAGCAGGGGTAATATTTGAATCAAAGACTGCCCCTCCCATCAATACAATCCTTTCAATCTTCTCACCAATCTTCGGTTCACGTAAAAGTGCTACCCCAATATTGGTCAGAGGACCCACGGGGATAAGATATAACTTCTCCTTAGACTCGAGTAAAGTCTTTATAATAAAATCTACCGCATGAAGAGGAGAAGGTTTGACCTCAGGTACAGGTAAGTCTGCACCATCCAGTCCTGATACACCATGAATTTCAGGAGCGGTCACCAACTCCTGCAAAATGGGTTTATCAAATCCCCGGGCAACTGGAACATCTTTCCGGTTAATCAAAGTTAAAATCTTCAAGGTATTATTGAAAGTCTTTTCCCCTTCCTGATTCCCGGCAACTGTAGTTATCCCTGTTACCTTTAGTTTATCTGAAGCACAGGCTAACATTATAGCAATCATATCATCATGACCTGGATCACAATCTATTAAAACCTTTCTCATATTTCCTCCTTTTCACTTAGAATCTTTTTTCTTCTACTCAATCTTATTGAATATATAGCCAGAGCGACTACAGTTACAAAATAAGGAAGAGAGTGTATAAATTCCGAGGGTATATTTAAGGGAGAAATATAGATAGCTATGGCATTAACTATCCCGAAAAAGAGTGCCCCTAAAAATGTTCCCAGAGGAAAATTCCCCCCTAAAGCTGCCGCAGCAATCGCAATAAATCCTCTCCCGGCAGTCATATCTCGAGAGAACCAGGAGACATAACCCATAGAAAGATATAAGCCTCCCAAAGAACCAAAGAAACCGGAAAGTAAAAGAGAATATAATTTAATTCTATTTATATTTACCCCTACTGATTCAGCGGCATCAGGATTCTGTCCCACCGCTCTAATTCTTAAACCCAGTGAGGTTTTATAGGTTAAATAATAGAATAAAGCAACTGATATCAGGGCAAAATAGGTAAGAACATTATGTCCGCTTATTATCTCCCCTAAAATAGGTATTTCTTTTATAATCGGTATCTGCAGGGAGGGAAAGACCAGGCTTGTAATAGAACTCGAAGTCCCTTTATCATGGGCAAAGATATATAAAAAGAATACGGTTATTCCGGAAGCAAACATATTTAAAGCTATAGCAGCGATAATTATATCTGCTTTTAATTTTAGATGAAAATATCCTAACAAGGCACCCATTCCAATACCAACCAGAATACCGCCTATCAAAGCAAGTAATAAACTTCCGGTAAAGCCACTGATTATAACTCCAAAAAAAGCGGAAACCAACATTATTCCTTCCAGTCCTATATTTATAGAACCGGAAAGAGCAGAAATTGCTACTCCTATCGCTGCAAATAATAGAGGAGTAGTAACTCTGATTATGGCAAACACAAATTGAGGAGAGAGTATACTTTTAAGTAGAGGGCTCATGTCCTTCCTACCTCCTTTGCTTTAGCTTCTCTAACCGTAATCCTATATTTCCATCCTGCCAGAAAAGCTTCAGCGGTGATAAGAAGTATTATTATTGACTGGATTACGGTAATCATCTCAGCAGGTATATCTGAAAGGAGATTTAAAATTTTACCACCAACTCTCAGATAAGCCAAGAATAAAGAAGAAGGAATAATTAACAGAGGATTATTTCTTCCGATAATGGCTACCACCACACCATCCCAACCATACCCTGGACTTAATTGCCAGTTAAATCTTCTGTGTACCCCCATCACCTCAGTCATACCACCAATAGCGGCAATAAAACCTCCGATCACCTGGGCAATTATAATTACTTTAAAGACATTAATTCCCCCAAATCGGGCAAAATTTATATTAAAACCGCTGGTCCTTATCTCGTATCCTAAAGTAGTGTGGTATAAAAAATAATATATCAGCACTGCAAACCCCAGGGAAATGATAACTCCTATATGAATTCTGGTACCCGGAATAAATTGAATAAGCCAGGCCGTTTCGGGAAGTTTATAGGAGACCAGATAACCGGCAGCTTTATCTCTAAAATGAAAATTAATAAGATACAATCCGATAAAATAAGCCACATAATTTAACATAAGACTGATCACAAGTTCACTGGTATTCCATTTGGCTTTTAGAAATCCGGGGATAGATCCCCAGAAAGCTCCCGTTAAACCAGCCACCAGTAAGACTAAAGGTATATGTAAAAAAGCCGGCATATTAGTAGAGACGCCGAATGCGGTGCCGACTACCGCTCCTATAAATAAGGCCCCTTCTGCTCCTATATTAAATTGTCCGGCCTGAAAGGGAATAGCAATGGCCAGACCACAAAATATAATCGGGGAAGCAGTCTCTATAAAATTTCCGAATCTACTCTTAGAAAGTAAGGGCCCCAAGAACAATGACTTTAAAGAAACCCCGGGCTCTTTACTTATAATATATATAATACAAACACCGATTATTATGCCAATCAATATGGCTATTACTGCTCTGATAAGATTAAAATATTTTAAAATAAATTTTCCCACTTTATTCCCCCTTCTTTTTCACTCCGAGCATATATGGGCCAAGATCCTGCTGGGTTACATTTTTAATTTCATCAAATTCTGCTACTATTTCACCGTTATAGATTACTATTATTCTGGTGGATAGTTTCAAGACTTCGTCTAAATCAGCCGAAACAAAAAAGATAGCGATGCCATTATCTCGGGCATCTTTTAATAAATTATGGATAAGTTCTTCTGAGCCTACATCTATACCTCTGGTCGGTTGAGAGGCGATAATTATTCTAGGATTTGAAGAAAGTTCTCTTGCCACCACAACTTTCTGAATATTTCCACCTGATAAAGATAAAATGGAAGCTTTTGAAGAAGGAGCTAATATTTTAAATTTTTCAATCAATTCATTACTAGACTTACTAATATATTTCCAATCTAGAAATAGATTTTTATTAGAAAAATGATCCTGATAGTATCGGTCAACTATAATATTCTCTTCTATAGTCGCATGTTCAGCAACCCCGTTTTTCATCCTATCTTCAGGAATATGGGCAACCTTCTCTTCTCTTATCTCTCGAGGAGAAAATCTACTGATATCTTCTTCTCCAATAAATATTTGGCCAGAAGTAGCCTCTCTTAAACCAGTAAGAATTTCCACCAGTTCAGTTTGACCATTACCGTCTACTCCAGCAACTCCAAGTATTTCTCCTGCTCTAACCTCAAAATTAATATTTTTTAAAGCATATATTTTCTCTTCGCTTAAATAACTAAGATTTTTAACGGTAAGCAGAGGATTTCCAATATTTTTTGTCTCAGGAATCCTCTTGAAATTTATCTTTCTTCCCACCATCATATGAGCAATCATATGCTCATCTAATTGATTAACATCATTGGTACTTATTACCTTCCCATCCCGCATAACTGTAACTTTATCCGCAATTAATTTGACTTCT
>Ga0210020_1000688_pt1 | contig 31813 bp, 27 predicted proteins | sample CryGeymeta201514_FD_183980 | JGI IMG/M metagenome (GOLD analysis project Ga0210020, IMG submission 183980) | Groundwater microbial communities from Crystal Geyser aquifers in Utah, USA - Crystal Geyser metaG 2015-14 (SPAdes) (version 2) | ecosystem: Environmental > Aquatic > Deep subsurface >... | reverse complement strand
CAGCAGTATCTCCGGCGCCAGCAACGGCAGGAAGAACACGGGCTGAAGCAACTCGAAGAAGTAACGGCGGTTCGCTTCGGTATTGAGACCAAGGAGAACGGCGCGAGGGTGTCGGGCAAGCGTCAATACCACCTCGCCGGGGCTGTGACCATAGCGTGAGTAGAGCGATAGGTAAGCGGAGGGGGAGCCGTCGTTCAACGTCTGCACCACGCCAAGGGCGAGGGTCTGGGTCAGCAACCCAAGACCGATGGTCCACCAGCCAACCCGCCTATCCACCGTCAGGGCAAACACTCCCAGCACTGCAATGGTCAGCCCCATCGTTTCCTTCGTAAGCGCAGCCAGCACCAACGACACGAAGTACGCAGCCCGCCGCCGCCGGTGCAGCAGCCAGAACGAGGCCAGCAGCAGGGGCGTGGCCAGCGCCTCAGGATGGAAGTCGAAGGTGTTGGTCCACTGCATCGCGGGATAGCAGAGGTAACACAGCGCAGGTAGGAGAGCGAGGGGGGCTGATCGCAGACGATCGCGTGCGAACGCGTAGACCGGGAAGGCACCCATCGCGAGCGCGAGAGTCTGCACGGCGAGAAGGGCTTTGGGGCTGTCCCACACCCAGTACAGCGGCGCAAGAAGGTAAAGGATGGGCTGGAAGTGATCGGCGAGTATATGCATACCCCGCACAGTCACAAAGGGCGCACGCCCCTGGCTAATCAGCCACACCGCCTGGTCGAAGATGCCCAGATCAAAGGCCGTGAGTCCAAAGTGCTCGAACCGGTAGAAGCACTGACGAGTGAAGAGCAGTACGTACGTGAGGATCGCCAGGCACAGCACAACCAGACAGACACGCGCCAGCCGCGGCGACTGGCCGCCTCGTTGGGTCGAATCCGGCACTCCTGACTGCTCGTCAATTCCCGCTGTCACGCCCCCCCCGAGCAACTGTGAAGGCCCGCCCACACCCTCGTTGTCGGCGTCACCGGATGCCTCTTCAGCTTCCGGCAGTCTTGAGATCACCGCGTGGTGTCCGGCGAGTTCTGATCGTAGCTTCGCTGTCATGGGCATACACATCCCGCGATCACGACGGATGCCCGAGTCCGCGATGCCTCGCGAGCAGCCCGCAAACCCACGTCAACACGTCAGTGGACAGGCAGCTACGTCACCGTTGGGCAGCGACCACTTTCACCAGTTGGCGCTTGCGCGGTTTGCGCTTCTCCCCAACCGACGGACATGGGCACCCCTCGTTGAACGCGCGTTCTGTCTCGCCCCAGAAGTCCGGACCACGGCTCCCCCGAACGCCGCCCGGCGGCGACAACGGGTGCCACTCCCACGCAGGCAGAGGTCCCCAAAGGCCAGCCAGGTCAACCACAAGGCGGTGTGCCCCGTAGTGCAGCACCGCACCCCCGAACCGATCACATCCTTTGCGTTGCGTCGCACTTGTGTCGCCGTTACTCCTCCTCACCATTCCCTGCGCCACCTACTGGTCCTCTCTCTCTGGCTTCACCATTCCGAGAAGCCTCACCGTCACCTTCGGGTCGGTTGGGAGGTCGGTGAGGATATCGATGGGCAGGTCCAGACTGCGTTCCCTTTCCTCGACGCACTTAACGCTAATGGTGATCGGGTGGGAGGTCGCGAACCTGTCCCCGTCATAGTGCCCTGACGGTCTCGGTACCTGTGTGGATCGCTCGAATGCGGAATCTGCGCTGGTAGGGCGACCAAACGCGCAACGCTTTGCTAACTGTCTCGCCCGGTCGCAGGATGTCCACGGAGATGGCGTCCGGCGTGGCGAGGAGTTCCGGCAGCACTTGGCCGCTCACCGGTATCTCCCGCTTCGGCTCAACCGGGTCGTTCGTCCACAACACCAGCTTCGTGAAGAATCGCTCGCGCGTTCGCTCTGCCACCGGTCGCACGCAGAGCACAGCGTCGCCCTCTGTTGTCGACCGAGAACTCACTCGAAGCAGCTTCCTGTCGTAGACCACCCGACGAATGGCCACTCGCAGGCCTGGCCGATGCAAAACAGTCGCCTCCGTCGCCACAACCCGATCGACGCGCATTGCCGGCATCTCGATCGCATCCGGATACTGGGACACCACGTTGACCCGTGTCGAGATGCTACTGGGTGACCCGTATCCGGCCGCGAACACTTTCAGGACGAGTTGCTGCTCACCTCGTCTTCCAGAGCTGTCATACACCAAGTTCACCGCGTGCTGTCCGAGGGGAGGTATGCGGAAGCGTTGACTACCAGCGACGGTCGTGCAGCCACACGACGTTTCCGCTTTGACGACCTGCACCGACCTGTCACTCGTGTTCCGAATCGTCACAGAGAACGGGACAGAATCAGGGGTGAACACGTCCCCCAAGTCCCCTGAGGAGGCCGCGACTACCGGGGGCGGAAGTCGCCTTTGCGCGGCCGTCCGCACACCAGCAAGGACAAGCAGCGCCATGGAGGCCACCACTGATAGGACGCCCAACACAACGCTCCGTCGGATCCGGATCATCCGTTCACTCTCCGTCAAGAAGGCAGGAAGCAGACTACCTTCCCACTGTCACTCCCGCAGGCCATTTCGAGGGGCCGCCATTCGGCCGCCCTCGCGCTCCACCACAGTCTCACAATGGATGGACCCGCAGCGCCATCGTGCGCCTTAAGGTAGAGCATCACTTCCGCCACCTTCACTGGCTCTCCCCGGTCATAGTGGTCCGAGAAATCGTCCGCCAGCCTCCAGGTTCGATGCTCAGTCCCTATGCGGATTGCGTTGCCAAACACCGCCGCGTCAAGGATGGGAGTGTAGGGTGCCTTCAACTTGGAGAATGCCCTATACGTCACCGCACTCGCAGGGATGCACACTGCCTTGAGCTGGGGCTCTTTGACCAAACGCCTGATCACAGCCGCCATAATGTCAAGTGGCTTACTCTCGGCATCCATGCCCACATCCTTGGCCCACTGGCGCAGTTCAGACACCGGAATGATGCACGTCGCGTGCCTTGCGGCAATGTAGTCCCTGTACATGTCCGCCGTCCGGTCGCTACCATTCATCAGCAGGAGGAGGCGAGCGTCCTCCAAGAGCTGGCGATGTTGCTCGGGAGTGATGGGTGTTCTGAACGTCACCCTGAGCCGCGACCACTTGCGCCGGAAAGACCGGGACTCCGATAAGGGCGTGTACGGGAGAGCCTGCCAGAGTGCCACTGCTTTGTCATGCGTCACGGGCTGAACCTGTTGGACAATGCTCGTTCCCATCGCGACTCGCACGAGAGCCGACCGGGCAAGCCCTTGGCCCTGAAACCAGATTCGCAGAAGGATGGCAAACGGCAGCGCCAGCAGAAAGACCAGGAGAACACGAGATCGGAACTTGTTCATCGCTACCCCCTTGTGGAGAAGAGAATGCAGACAGAGCGGCGAGCCCTGAAGGATGCCGCTCTGCGTGCTTCCTATGGAAGGGGCGCGCAAGTGCACTTTGCACGGCCCAAATCCACGACGCACTTCGAGTAGGTGCCTGGAGGGCAACACACTACCTCACTGTGCAAGAAGCCACAGCAGATACAACACGTACCCGCCGGGCAGCCAACGGACTGGTTGCACCCCACGCATGCCGCGTTGCTTGGCAGCGGACAGACCACAACCGCCAACAGCGCGGCAAGGCACGCCCAAAGTGATCGATGTCTTCGCAGAACCAGCATCTTCCGCCTCCCTATTCATTCCTACCTACTGAATTCATCAACCGCCCCCCGACTTCGTTCGCAGCCTCAGAAGTCAACGAGCTGACACGGCAACACCTCTCTTCTGCGCCCGGATTCGAGATCCCTGCTGCCCGTTCCCGCCGGGAAGCGGGCACTCCCGTCACGCGCGACGCAAACTCGAAGGCAGCACGGGAACCACAGCCTCATGTTGTAGCAGAGCAGGTACGTCGATCTTCCGCACGACGGCTTCGGCGATGCGGTCGATTAGCTTGTCCGGCGCCTCGTCTGCCACTCTACGGAACCTCCGTGCACGTCAGTATAGCCCAGCAAGGCAGACAGTGAATGAGTAATATTACTCATTTTTCGCAGGAATTTCCGCTGCACCCGTCTCCGTCTCCCGCTCGCCCAGGGCCCCGAGCAGGAGATCGCACCGGTAGCTCAGGGCAACAGCCTCGGTGCGATTGGCGACGCCCAGCGTGGCCAAGAGGTGAGAGACGTGGTTCTGCACTGTGCGCACGCTGGTGCCCATCTCCTGCACCATCAGGTCGGCGGGCTGAAGTACTCGCAGCCCTGGCAGTTGACAGGGCACGCGAAACTAGGGCAGTAATGGCACGGGCTGCAGCCCTCTGCCGTAGCGCCCTGAGTCATCGACTCGAGGGTGAGGCCCGTGTCAGCGTCCTGCAGCACGACGGGGTCGGCCAACTCCGGCAGCACGCGAGCGATCACGTCTGCTATCTCTGCCGATAGCCTGTCGGCAAGCTTGTCAGTCGCCATGTTCTCGCCTCCTTTCTCGTAGAGTTCAGAGCAAGTTATCTTCCGGTTTCCGGGATGGAGTCACGGCCAAGCGCCTGGATCTGGCTGGCGAACTTGAACGTCGCGTATGCCTCGACTGCTGCCTTCAGCCCGTCGGGATCGCATACCCGGGCTCGCCAGTCGCCGTACTTGTGCAAGGCGGTTTCTCGACAGCCTCCCACGCAGATGGGGAAGTAAGTGCACGTCTCCGGGCATTCCCGCCACGGCTCGAGACAGAGGTGCTCGACGTACGACACGTAGAGCTTGTCTTCCGCTACGTGCCCCACCGCCATATCGGGCATGCCGATGAACCCCTGACAGGAGTAGAGCACTCCGTCGGGTCCAATGCAGATTCCATTTCCGTGAAACTCCATGCAGGGGGTCATGCGCTGCAGATCACACAAGTCGAGCCCTCGCTCCGCACCGATTTCCCACAAGCGCACTGCTGCGTCCATGAACTCGTGAAGCGCAAACGCGTGGGCGTCGCATGAGCGCCCGCAGGGCCGAGTAGGCGCAAGATAAACTTTCACCCTCCCCTGACCTTCGCCAGAGGGATCCCCGACCAGCCCTGAGTCCACCAGGTATGCCAGCAACTCCGGAATGCTCTCCTCGTTGGTCTCATCGACTGTGACTCTGAGGGCGAGGTCCAATTCACCGCGGTTGGCGGCCAGGTTGCGCTCGATCTGCGCGAACCCACCCGATTGCTCCTCTCTGAAGGGGCGGCGGCGATTGTGCACTGGAGGAGGGCCGTCCAGCGTCACCTGGCAACTCAGCGTGTGGACACCGAATGCGTCGCGGAGCGAACTGACCAGTGGCTGGGCCAACAGCACACCGTTGGTGACCACATGCGGCTGGAACCGGAGGTCATGGCGACGACAGAAATCCCGGAGTTCCTGACCGATGTGGAGAACAGTCTCCGGCTCCAGCAGTGGTTCGCCCCCATAGAAGCCCAGCTTGATCTCTTCGGCCTTGCGGGCTATTGCGGCCCGCTTGACCCACGCGATGACGCAGTCGGCCGTGTCGCGGGTCATCGGCCGCTGCGAGGCCAGGTCTTCCTGGTAGCAGTAGGTGCAGGCACAGTTGCAGTCGAGGGTGGGGCAGACGGTCACAGCCAACCCGCTTCCGTGCTTCAGTTGGGTTCGCATGTACCAGCGAAGGCGGACGATATCTTCGCTGACCTCCCTAACCAGCAGACCATTCCCGAGAAGTTGCTCAGCAATGGCTCTCCGGTCCGGTCGCAACTCCTCCACAGAGCGTGCGGAAGCCACCGACCCGAGAAACGCACGCGGTATCAAGGCGGTCGCGTACGTTAGCGTGTTGAACGCCAGAAGCGTACCAGAAATGCCCGGAGCAGGCCACGCGTGAGTGTAACTTGACAACTGCATTCCTGGAGACCTCCGTGCCGCCCGAGCATGGGCGGCCGCAATGCCGTCATCCGTAATCCGTGCGACGAAGACACTCCACAGAAGTGTCCGCCCCAGGACCACCTGCCGGCTCAGGCGCGTCACCCAGCCGTCAGGCAAGCCAATCGCGCGCGCGTGTGTGTGTCCTGATGCAACAGCACATTCCACACGGGAGTCGTCTCCTTAGCGAGACTCCAACATAGTGTGCCAAATGATAGGCCACCTTTCGCGAATGCGCACCCCCCGTGAAGGACTTTTTTCGCGAGCAGCAACGAGCCCGTCGCCTGCGGCCGGGCTGACGCCCACCAGCGACGTCGCGCCCCCACCAAGCGCTTGTTCAGTCTCTGCGGGGGCGTCAACAAGTTGAAGGCCGTGAACTGCTTCCCGCAGGCAGCCTTGTGACGGGCGATCCGGCGTGTCACCCGCTGCGATCGCCCGTCACAGACGCGTTTCCACTGCCTGCCAGTCACCGTCAGAGAGGCGTCCGGTGGCAGTCACTGGACGCCAAGGGAAGCGTCGCGAGGAAAGCACGGAAGACCGAAGGGCGGTGCAAGCCAGCGGCCGGCCAGTCCCGAAGCACGCAGTCAGTGGGGTATCGGCCCCGGCGGTCTGGGTCGTCAGCAGGCCGACGATCACCTCGGGACGGTGCATGTGATAGGCATCCGAGGACGCGACGACCGCCGGCCGGCGCTTCACCCTCGCCGACGGCTAATACGGGAACGTCTCCGTCATCGGCGCTTCCGACAGCTCCTTCAGGAACTTGCTGATCCGGTCCACGACGATGGCGACGTATGCCTGCCCCTTCTCCTTCGTCGCCTTGCGCGGGTCCCCCACGCCGGAGTTCTTGGTCAGCAGGTGGAAGGGGCGGGTGATGGAGGCCCAGCCTTGGTTGAGGGCATCCAGCCGCGTCTGCTTGACCGCGCCGTCGTCGGCATCCTCCAGGTGCACCAAGTGGGGGAAGAGCGCGAGATTCACTGAGGTTTCCATCTCGTCGGCATGGTCGCCGGGCTCCTCGAAGATCTCGTGCAGGACGTCCTTCCCCACCTGCCACCAGTTCACGAGAGTCAGGAACATGGGGGTGGTGCCGTAGAGGTCCCGCAGCAGCGGTTTGAACTCGTTGCCCCCATGCCCGTTGAAGAGGACCAGCTTGTGGATCTCGTGTTGCGCCAGAGAGTCGGCAATGTCGGCGACCATCGCGTTGAGGGTGTTCTGGCTGACATGCATGGTCAGCGGGAACTCGAGCAAGTTCGAGTCGACGCCGTAGGGGATGGTCGGCAACTGGATCACTTTCGCGCCCAGGCGATGCGCTCGCTCGCACGCCATGTCGGCGATGATCTCGGTGTGGAACTGGTCCGAGCCGTAGGGCAGGTGCAAGCCATGCGGCTCGGTCGCGCCCACCGGCAGGACCGCTACTTCGTAGTCCCGCTCCTGCACGGCCTTGTAGGTGATCTCCTGCAACTTCCATTCTCGAGCCAAATGCGTGCCTCCGTTGTTACGCCGATTGCTTTCCTGGGTACAGTTTGACGCTGCCGCTAAGAGTCCTGCTTGCAGCTCAACCGCCCGCCAGGGGCGCAGCCTTCGTCCCCCAATCACACCGTGAGAAGGAAACGAAGGGCGCGATATGGTACAATGGGCGCCAGCGAATCGCGACAGCTTCCGTTGGCCTCGTCAGGATTCGTCACCGCTTCGGGCGTGCAGGAGGAATGCCGGCAATACTAAAGCGCCACCAACCGTCGTCCACCCCTTTCCGAGACTGGAGTGTCAACCCAATGACCATTCAGGAACTGCTTGAGCAGCTCGGGAACACGTGGCTGGAGCTGACCTGTCGCAACTGCGGAGAGTCCTTGCGTGACTCATTGCTCTCCTTCGAACATAATCCCTATAACCGCCGTTGTGGACAGTGCGGCACCGAACTGCCGCTGACAAAACTGGTGCCCCTGGTGACCAGTATCCGGAGTTGCCTCGCGGACTGGTCTATCGAGGTCGTCGAGACGGCACCGGCACCGTCGAATGGCGGCATGGCTCGAAGCAGCGAACCGGCCTACGTGTGACCCACTTAGCCCGCTGAGGTTCTGCCTCAGCGGGCTTTCTCGTTCCGTCAGGAATCAGCATGGACCAATCACGGCACATGACGCGAAGGGGCTTCGTGAGAGGCGCAGCGTGCGCAGGCTTGGGCGCCGCGATGGGCGTGGTGAGCGAGGCGAAGGCAGGGCTCCCCGACCACCGGAGCAGAGTCGTTCTCGTCCGAGACGAGAACTTGCTTGACCACCGGCACAAACCACAGCCAAGAGTTCTCCTCAGCGTGCTGGACACGGCCGTGTGCCTGCTGTCGGGGGAAGTGGAACCAGTTGCCGCTTGGGGCCGCTACTTCCAGCCGGACGACGTCGTCGGTCTCAAGACCAATGAGATGATGCTGAAGACGCCGCCCGCGCTGTCAGCGGCAATGCGTCAGCGGCTGCGTGACGTCGGCGTGCTCGCAGGCAACCTTCACGAGACAGACCGGGAAGCCTACCGACTCCTCGGCAAGTGCACGGCACTGCTCAACACGTGCGGTTTCAAGAGCCACTGGCTCTCGGGCGTCGGCGGGGCCGTCAAGAACTACCTCACCTTCGTGCCTCCCGACGAACGACGCAATTATCACGGCAACTACTGCGCCAACGTCGGCACCGTGTGGAGCAAGCCGAGCTGTCGAGGCAAGACGCGCCTGGTCGTCATCGACCTGCTGCGCCCGCTGTTCAACGGCGGCCCGCAGGTCAACCCCAACTACCAGTGGGACTACAAGGGGCTGCTTGTTTCCACCGACCCGGTTGCAGCCGACACGGTGTGCCTCCGGCTGCTGCAGAACAAGCGCGACGACTTCAAGGGCGAACGGTGGGACCTCTCACCGCCGGCAGTCCACCTCGAGACGGCGTGCAGAGAGCACAGACTGGGCACGTGTGACTGGGGCAGGATCGACTTGGTCAAAGCGGGCTGGGCCGCGGACGCACTGGTCTGACAACGCCACGCCCCTCAACGCTGTCTCTTCTCCGCGGAGCCTACTCGTTCTCATCGTCGGCCCCGGCCGCCGCGCCGGGACGAGTCTTCACCAGTGCCAGGGACAACATGATCAGCAACAGCGCGCCCGCGATCACCGCGTAGGAGGCCCACGTTGCTGCATCGCCCTTGGCCAGTACCTCGTCGGCCACTCGCCGCCCGGCGACCACCCGCAGGATCGGCTTCCCGGTCAGGAGCCACAGAGCCGTCAGACCCAGCAGCAGCGGGCTTGCGGTTCTTGTCGCGGAAAACCGCAGCGCTGCCAGCCCCAGCGTCACGAGACCGGTCACGATGGTCGCGGCGATCATCACCGCGGGGCTGAACGAGAACAGACCCCAGGCAAGCAGTAGCGCTGCGACGGTGCACACGATGACGTTGTAGATCGGTTTCAGGTTCTTCATTGTTTGCTCTCCAAATCCGCGGGAGCCGGTCAGAGGCTGCGTCAAAGCCACCGGCTCCCGAAGCATCGCACGTTCATCCGTGCGAGGTCACCCAGCACAGACGCACTCCCGCCCCCCTCTGTCAACGACGAAGCAAACGCGGAGCGAGGCTTCAGGGGTGCCTCGCGTTGCCCTCCCAGCGCGAGGCGGCTTTCAGGTCATGCCCGTCTGCGGCCAGCGGCCACCAGCGGAACAGCGAGTAGCAGGCACAGGAAGACGGCAACTGCAGATATCCACATCGAGTTCATCGATTCCTCAACAGAAGCGACACGGATCCGGGGTAGCCACGTCGAGATGGTTGGCGAGGGAGTTCAAGCCCGAGCCTACGGGTCCGGGGGGAATGCAGACACGGGGCACCTTGCCGGGTCAGGTTCACCCCTTTGTTGGACACACAAGGCAGACTCCCTTCTGCGACGAAAAACTATCTACAGCGTGGGAGCGCCTGCAACCAGCACCCTGAAGACATGCGCAGCGAAGTCGAACCGACTGTCACCCAAGTAGGGCTCGCCGTGATCTTTCGGGACGACGAGGTCCTTCTCGCTCGCCGGCACCGTGACGCCCCTTTGGGGGGCTTCTGGGAGTTCCCCGGCGGCAAGGTGTGGCCCGGCGAGTCCGTCCTAGCGTGCGTGGAGCGGGAGGTCGGAGAAGAGGTCGGCGTGCAGGTGCGGGCGGAGCCGTCGTTCCTGACGGTGGAACACCAGTATGCCCACGCCCGGGTGCGGCTTGACTGCTGTCGGTGCACACTGATCGCGGGCGAGCCACAGGCCCTTGAGTGTGCAGAGGTACGCTGGGTGCCCCTCGTCGAGCTGGCCCAATATCGCTTCCCTGCGGCCAACGCCTCACTGCTGACGCGGCTGGCAGAGCTCGCCCGCTCCGCGCGTTGAGGCGGATTGCCACGCGCGCCACAATCCCATCGCCTTACGGGAGAATAGACACTGAGAGGTGAGAGTTCATGGCTGTCCTGGAAGCCTTCCCGGCATTGCACGCAGGTCTGCTGATGTTCGTAAAGTACCTGTTGCTGCCCTTGATCGCCTTGGTGCTGTTCCTGGCGTTCCTCAGTCGGTCGCCAAAGACCAAGCGAAAGAAGCCGAGCCTCGATGACGAGTGAGGACCCGGCGCCCGGCAGCGCCTCCTCCAGGGCCTCCCGCGCTCACGCCCGCCACTTCTGCACGAACCGCACGAGCGTCTTTAGCAGGTTGTCGAAGACCGACAGCCGGGCGACTTCGTAGCCGTGGCTGTTCTCGCGCACAATCCCGACTGTGCCCACCCGCGGGGCCCCTCCGCTGGCATACACTTCGCTGGCGTCAGAGGCGGCAGCGTCGTAGACCGCAGTCTGCAGTTCCGTGCCCGCCGCTCTCGCGCAGCGCAGCAGCGCCTGGACCAACCGTTGGTCGAAGTGCGTCACTGAGTCCTTGCTCCACGTCCCCGGCCGGCCATCCAGCTTGAGCGATGAACCCGGCGGAATCGGGCACCCATCGACGGCCAGAAATACCTCCGGACGCTCCCGGTCAGCGAGCACTTTGGCCCCGTGACAGCCGCCTTCTTCGTGGACGGTGAACGCGATGATCAGATCGCCTTCCGGCTCGATAGCGTCGTCTCTGATCGATTCGAGCAGGCGGAGCAGCGTCACCACGCCACCGCGGTCGTCGAACGTCCACGCAGCCACCAACGGGTCGGCGGGGTCGCCGAATAGCACCGGCCCACGCATTGCGCGGAAAGGCACGGCCGTCGACCCAACCCGCACGCCGGCGGCTGCGAGCTGCTCTCTCGACAGCCCGGTCACCACCCGCCAGTCACTCCACTGACCGCCTCCCGGTTCCGCCCCCTTGGTGTGGGTGGAACCATAGCTCAGGACCCCTCGGACGACCTCCCCGTCGCCCACGATGTCCACCGGGCATTCACCCAGCTTCCACGGATAGAGACCACCCGACCGGTCAACCCGTAGCGCGCCTTCGTCGCCAATGCCGACCACCACCATGGCGATCTCGTCAAGGTGAGCTGCGATCACAGTGAGGGGCGCGGCGCTGTCTCTCCCCGAGAGACGAACCACCACATTCCCGGCGCCATCGGTCACCGGTACGTAGCCGAGGTCCGCGGTCTTTGTGCTCACCCGCTCGCCCAAGCGCTCCTCGCGGCCGGAGGGTGCAGGAATGTCGAGCAGCTCAGACAGCAGAATGAGAGCGGGATGATTCAGGGCAGAGGCCATGCAGAACCCCCGGTTCACCTAGGAAGTCGGGCGTAGTAGTTCGCCCCCTCACCCGGTTCTCCTCTTGACCCGCCACGCCCGGACCGGCGGACCCAGGCGACTCCACACGCAAGACCGCCCGGGGCCCTTCCCTCGGCTGAGCTGCTTCCTACTTTGTCAGCTCCGCGCGGATCGCTTCCCGCTGCAGCTGAGGCACGCTGCCGACCAAGACGAAGTTGATCCCGTCGCTGTTCCACATGAGCGCGTCGCGCCGGAAGAACCGTGCCCCCCCGGGCCCCTGCGGTTCCTTCTCTCCATCGACGGGGGTCTCAAAGAGCGATAGGAAATTGAGCCCGTCGATGTAGCGCAGCCAGACCACCTTCCGGTCACCGTGCTCTTGGAGGCGTGCGCTCTCGAACACAAAACCGCCCGGCAGCATGGGCGGGGCCGCTACACTGAACGGGGCTTTCCGATCCAACTCCTTGAGCGACAACGGCGGCAGTTCGTTGGTCTCCGCGCCCCGGCACTGGGCGTCGGCCGGCCGGGTGAAGTCGAACAGGGAATCGTCGAGGGGCTTCCTGAATGTCACCCGGACGAACTGCGACGAGCCGAGGGACCGCCCGTCGGCGCCGAGCCGCTCCTCCTTGAGTCTCGCGTAGGTGGCCGCATCCACCCAGAACCGGTGGACGCCCCCCTCGAACCTCTTCGAGCGCAGCTCAATCGCGTACGCCTTCCGACCGGCAATCTGCTGGATTCCCTTGGACGTGGCTTTGAAGTTGGCTTTCAGAAGGCGTACCCGGAGGACCTTGACCGCCTCGGTCCTCGACCTCACCGGCAGCGGGGTCTGGAACAGCACATTGCGTTTGGGCAGGTACGTCGTCCGAGTCCTGCCATCGCAGACAGTCAGATGGCCCCGCCGCGACTCGGGGTCCAGCACCTCGATCCGCTTGCGGTGCCAGGGCTTCAGGCACACCCGTTCCCGAACCGTCTGCTTCTCGGCGCTGCCAAGTCTGAAGTAGATGGTCTCCTGCTCGCCTTCCAGCGCAACCTCCCCTTCAGCCCGAACCATGCGGACGGCGATCTCCATAGGCGGAGGTGGGGCCGCGAACAGAGGCAACGCCCCAGCCGCCAGCGCGAGCGCTGACGCCAACGCGAGGTGGCTACGGCTCAATGGCTGCGGCGTTCTGTTGGGGATGTGCATCCTGGTCTCGCTCTACTGCGTGTGCCCGTGCCCGGTCAGAACGAGGATGCCCCGTTGCCGCTCTCAACGGGAATTGCTTCTTGCCCCAGCAGCCGGTCACCGCCGTAGGTGGCATGCTGCTCGACGCACTGGAGGACATACAGCGCCTGTTTGGAGGACTGCACGTGTCGAACGCTCCGCTCCGGGGTCTTGGGGAACATGACCGCCATGGCCGTTGCAGCGGCAACCAAAGCCGGCAAAGCGACCTGCAACCGCAGCCGCGGGGATTGCAGCGGAACCCATGCCCACCGGCGCTTCGGTGACGCGGGCAGCCTCGCACTCAGTCGGTTCCAGAAGCCGGCAGCGGGCTGATCTGTGGGCAGCAATTGCAGTGCCCTCACAGCCTGTCGCATGTCAGCGTGCAGCTTCTCGCAGGCCGAGCACTCCCGCAGATGCGCCTCGACGCTCTGCTTCTGCTCGGCCGAGAGTATTCGGCTCACGTACTCGGAAACGAGTCCTCTTGCAGTCTTGCACTTCACAGCGCGTGCCTCCCGTAATCGCTGATTGGCGGTCAGCGTGCCTCGACATAGGATTGGAGTCTGCGCCCGAGCTCGGCCCGGGCGTTGAACAACCGGGACTTCACCGTGCCGATCGGGCACGACAGCGTCTTGGCGATCTCTTCGTACGACAGCCCCTGGATGTCGTAGAGCACGATAACGACACGGAGCCTCTCCGACATTTGGCCGAGGCAGCGCCAGACACGCTGCTGCAGCTCAGTCCGTTCCGCAATCTGCTCCGGACTGCCGGACCGGTCAGGGAGGTCGCGAGGGTGCTCCCCCCCGTCCTCCTCCGTGGGCGCATCGAGCGAGTACGCTACCGGTACCTGCCGCTGCGCACGTCGCGAACGGTCCACGCAGATGTTGTGCGCGATTCGGTACAGCCACGTCTGGAACGTCGATTCGCCGCGGAAGCGATGGATGGATTTGTAGACACGGACGAAAACATCCTGCGCCATGTCCTCGGCGTCGGCAGGGCTGTTCGTCATCTTACACACGAAATTGTAGATCCTGGTCTGGTAGCGCTGAACCAGCTCCTCGAATGCGTCGAAGTCGTTCTGCTGGCACCGCTCAACCAGAGCCGCGTCAACATCGGTCATGGTAGCGAGACCGCGGATGGCATCTGCGACCATTTACGAACACTCTCCTGCGGGCATGGAGATTCAGACGATACTGCCACATGAGTGTTCAGCCGCAGAGGCATTTTCCCCCAGTTCAGCCGCAGAAGCAAGCCCGCTCTTCCCGCACCCGCGGGGGCGGGAACCGGATAGCCGAGCCCGAGCCAGCGCGGTCGTCGCGCTAACGCCGGCACTACTCCCCCTGCACCAGCCGATCCGCCACATACTGCCGCATATCGTCAGAAAGACTCGCGAAGTAGGCGCTGAACCCCGTCACTCGCACGATGAGGTCGGGGTGCTTCTCCGGGTTCTTTGCCGCTTCCAGGATCGTCTCCTTGTTGAGGACATTGAGATTGACGAGCGTGCCACCCATCTGGAAGTGACCCCGGACCAGCGCCTCGGCTTGGCTGACGCCCAATGCGGTGCCGGCCACCCCTGGGTCAACGTCGAGCTGCAGCGGAGCAGTGTTCCCGTAGCCGGGCTGGACGGCGGCGACTGCGGCCACCATCTGTGTCGGCGTGCCAGGCCCGCCGCCGTTGAACCCGGGCTCCGGGTTGGGGCCATGCGAAACCGGTTCCCCCGCCCGTCGACCGTTGGGGGTGGCCCCAAGCCGCTGCCCGAAGGCGATCACCTTCGCCCACGAAAACAGCCCGGGGACCATCCGGAACCCGTCGGGCGTCGGCTTTCCAGCGACAGCGTCGGTGAACGTGCGCGATAGCCGCAACGCCCACTCGTCGGCCAGGCTGCCGCCGCTGCCGAATCGCGGGACGTTCCGCATCATGAGCCGCGCCCGCTCGCCGTGGTCCCCGGCCCAGTTCTCCTTCAGATGACGCGCCAACTCGTCCCAGGTGAGCCGCTGCTCCCGCTCGAACCGAAGCCAGAGGTCGGCGACGCTGGGTGGCTCGTCACCTGCGGCGCACGGCGCCTCTGTTGCTTCCCAGAAGGCGAGGTCGAACACCCTCGCCAGGTCGATCTTGATCATGTCGCACATGCCGTACTCGCGACCCGGAATGGCCAACCAGTGGCAGCCGGCATAGGTCCGAGTTCGCGCCACCTCCACCGGATACCCGTTTCGCATGAACCCCTCGGTGACCGCCCTGTCACCGACGAACTTGGGGAAGCCCATCCTGTCCTCGCAGAGGATTTCGAGCCCGCGGCGGAACAGCTCCTCGCTCAGCCCCTGGCCGACGCGCACCGCAAGGTTGGCCGGCGTTTTGAGTCGATGGACGGCTTCGAGGACCAGGAACGAGACCCGACTGGTGAGATCTTGCCCGTCGGCATCGGGCCCACCCAACTGGATGTAGGCTGTCTCGCTCAGCAGCAGGCAGGCCAGGTGGAAGACCGCTTCGTCGTCGGTCAGGAGGCCGGCCGCTGAATCGCGCTCGTAGTAAGGCCGGAGCAGCTTATCCAACTGGCCCCACTCTCCACTCCCGTTGTACATCTTGGCCACTGCCTGGAAGAAGACCAGCCACTGGCACGCCTCGCGGAACGTTTCCGGTGGCGCGCACACCTGACGCGCACAGATATCGGCGAGGGTCGCGAGGTTCTCGCGGAGCTGCGGGCGTTGCTCGGCCTCCGCCATGCTCCGGGCCGCCTCGGCGTGCCGCCGGACCCAGTCCTGCACCCCTGTGATCACGTCCTCGAGCCCGTCGTAGAAGTCGCCGGCGTCCGCGTTCTCGTGGCGGTAGTAGCGCACCTTCTGCAGCAACCCGCCCCAGCCCAGCTTCAGCCCGAGGGCCAAGTCAGGACAGAAGTGCTGCCCGCCGCCGATACCGTGGTCCAGCCCGTAGAACTCCTGCTTCTGCCTTCCTTGGAGGCGCTCTCGATCGGGGGGCGAATCCCGAGAGGCTCTGGTTCGCCCTCAGTGGTTCAGTTCCTGCGGAACCGTCCGCTGTCCTCCGCCTGGCATCGTGTCACGTCGGCAGGGAATCGGCGCTCGGTGATGAAACAGGAACGTCGACAATCACCCATCCAGTCCAGGAGGTCCTACATGAGATCCCAGACTACCAGGAGAACACGTCTTGCCTGCAGCGCGGCCGCTGCCGCGGCGCTGTGCCTCGCGTTCTGCGGTGTGTCGTTCGCCGCGGAGGCGGTGGTAGAGGACGGCACTGTCCGCGTGACCGCGGGAACGAACCAAGTCAGCTTCGCGATCGAGAAGGGCACCCTCGCCATCCGCGGCGAGGGTATCGACATCGAAAGGAACGGGACCGCATTCCTGCTGTCCTCCGGCGACGGCGGCGCCAAGTTAGTCAGCCTCAAAGACGCGGCCAAAGCGGCCGGCGAACTCGACCTCCGCAATGCAGAGGCGTTGGTGGCAGTGGTGACGCTCTACGAGAAGCCTCAGCGGCTGGCAGTCGGCGTGCTCGAGTTGCTCGGCCGGCAGCAGACGATCAGTGTTCCGCTGGGACAACTCGGGCTGGCTCAGGACGCCGTCTTCGCCGGCTATGACCTCACCAAGAACTCGTTCCAGGGCCCGCTCACCGGGGCCTATTCCCGAGTGCTGAACGGGAACGAACTGGCGCTGGTGGCGTTGGGTCAAGCTGGTGCCGAACCCCTTCTGCTGTCAACGTCGCGAAGCACGGCCGGCGCCGAGCCCGACCTCGGCGAGGTCCAGTGGGACGCCCAGAAGAAGACGCTCAGCGGCACGTCCAGCGTCGAGGCAGACCAGAAGTACGAGCTTCGCCTCTTCGCACCGCCGGAGCCGGTCCGGTTGGTCGCTGAGACCGCCTCGGTCTCGCCTCCCGACAAGGACGCTGGCGTCACCACCGACGTCATGCAAACCCGGCAGTGGCTGCGCGTCTTTCTGAGTGGTCCGAAGGCACAGCAGGTGAACTGGCAGGTGACCTTCGCCGAGAAGCCCGCCCGAAAGGCCGGCGCAGTCGCGGTGAAGCTCTCGGCCACAGCGCTGTCAGGGCGGCGAGTGCAACTGCGGTGCTCCAGCGGCGGGGAAGAGCTGCTCCTGCGGCGCAGCGACGGTGCCGTCCTCGCCGTCAACTCGCCCTGGATCGACGACACCACGGCAGCGCCCGACACGGAGTACACCTACACCGCGCTCCCTCTCAGTTGGGCGGGCAACCAGGCGGTCCTCGCCACCGCAACGGTGAAGACCCCGCCACTGCCGCCGCTCCCTCCCCTACCCGACATCTACCTCGCAGACCTCCAACCCGAGAAAGCCGTCAACGGCTGGAACGGCGATCCGCGGCGCAACCTGTCCATCGACGACAACCCGCTGTCGATCCGCGGCGAGATCTTCCAGAAGGGCATGGGCGTGCACGCCGTGTCTGAGCTGGTGTACGTCCTGAAGCCACACTACAAACGGTTCGTCGCTGTGGTCGGCGTCGACGATGAGAAGAACGACGCGCCTTCGGGCAGCGTCACCTTCGAGGTGTACGCCGACGACCAAGAGTTGCTCAAGTCCGACGTGCTGACGCCTTTCGACGAGCGACTCGGCGTCAATGTCGAGATCCCGGCCGGAGCCAAGCGGATCCGGCTGGTCGTCGGTGACGGCGGCAACGGCAACGGCTGCGACCACGCCGACTGGGCGAACGCCGGCTTCCTCACCCTCGGGGCGAAGCCTGAGGAGCCGGTGGCCGAGGCGCCCGCCGGCTTTGCCGTCCTCTTCAACGGCAAGGACCTGGACGGGTGGGACGGCAATCCACAGTTCTGGTCGGTGAAGGACGGCGTCATCCGCGGCGAGACAACAGCGGAGAAGGCGGCAAAGAACAACACCTTCCTGATCTGGCGCGGCGGGGAGCTGAAGGACTTCGTCCTCAAGCTCAAGTTCCGCATTCAGAACGGCAACTCCGGCGTGCAGTACCGTAGCAAGGACTTGGGAGAGTGGCGTGTCAGCGGCTACCAGGCTGAGGTGGAGAACAACCCCGGCACAGTCGGCTTCCTCTACCACGAAGCGGGCCGCGGGTCGTTGGTGAATGTAGGCGACTGTGTGCAGATCGACGCGACTGGCGAGAAGCGGATCGTCAGCCAAGTGTCGGACAAGGACGCGCTGGTCAAGGCTGGCTTCTACAAAGACAAGGACTGGAACGAGTACACCATCACGGCCCGCGGCAACCACCTCGTCCACGAACTCAACGGCTACCCGACGATGGAACTGATCGACGACGATGCCGCGGGAGCGCTACGGGCGGGGATTCTGGCGCTGCAGATCCACGCCGGCCCGCCGATGGTGGTTGAGTTCAAGGACGTCTGGCTCAAGCCACTCACAGCCAACTACGGCAAAGCCGTGCGTCTGTTCAACGGTGAGAATCTGGACGGTTGGACGCCCTCCAGCGACCAAGTGAAGGACACCTTCAGCGTCAAGGACGGCGTGCTCGACGACACCGGCAACCCGGCCGGCTACCTGCGGACCACCGCCGACTACGACAACTACGTTCTTCGCGTCCAGCTTCGCCACCTAACCGACGGCAACAGCGGCGTGCTCTGCCGGATGGTTGGCGAGGACAAGGTATGGCCGCGGTCCATCGAGTGCCAGGGGCAGAAGGGCGCACTCGGCGACATCTGGAACATCGACAAGTTCCCCATGAAGACCGCCCCAGACCGCCCCAACGACCGACACACCCGGAAGATGAACCTGTCCAACGAGAAACCGCTGGGCGAGTGGAACCAGTATGAGATCACCTTCAACGGCAGCGACCTCGAGCTCAAGGTGAACGACCTCGTTCAGAACACCGCCACCGAATGCTGGGAGACCCCGGGCAAGATCTGCCTCCAAGCAGAGGGGGCCCACATGCAGTTCCGCAACGTGGTGTTGGTGCCGATCGAGAAGGGCAAGTGAGGTCACGAACGAGGACAGCCGAGGACCGGTCTGTGCTGTCAGACCACACGCCCCTCTTGCTCCCACGCCCAACAGCCGGCCTCTACCACGAGCTATACCCGCGAAGGTTAAGAACACACCGAAGTGGAAGTTCGCGGAACTTCCCCGGCAGGCGTGCAGCAGACGTAGGACAGAGGGTATTCTCCCAGACGGAGCCGAAGTCGCACCGGGACTTCGGTGTGTTCTTAACCTTCGCGGGTATATGGACCTCGTGGAACGGCTCGCACAGGATGCGGTCGCCAACCTTCAGGATCTTCATGGTTTCGAGCTGCGCTTTGTACAGACGGCCTTTCTTATACAGACCCATGGGCACTTCTTTGCCAACGATGGACTGGGGATCCTTGGCCTTGTTGGCCTTCCACACCTTGGTGATCCTCTCGATCTTCACGACCAGCTCTTGGTCGCCCTTCTTCACGATGGTGCCGACCGCCATGCCCTTGAAGCCCTTGATGCCCTCCGGCAGCTTGTACTTCACGGGCTCGTCGGCCGCGAACGAGAGGGCACCGGCCGCCGAGGCCGCAACCGAGGTTACTACAAACGCTCTCCGATTCATGGCTTAACTCCTTTGGTAAACACCGACTACGTGCCCCGGCAATTGAGCTCGTCAGTCTGTCGGTTCGAGAAGCCGGGATCAGTCCACGGCCTTCACATCTACCACACGCCTCCCTTCCGGCATCTCCCAGGTCAGGACTACCTGCATGCCGAGCCGCAGTCGGCCGAGCTTGGCAAGCATCTCTTTGTCGAACCCACCGCCCTGCGCTGGGTCGCCGCCGACCCAACACGGCACAAACCGTTGAGGCTTGCCGCCGTCGGGAGTCACCTCGACCCAGGTATCGCCCAAGCCCGTGACCTTGCCGGCAACTGTCCCGCGACCATCAAGATCGACGGCGAGCTTCCTGCCGTCGTCGATCACCCATGTGACGGTGATCTCGTCGCCCGGATTCACCTGGGAGGCTTCGAGCACGACTACCTTCCGCCCCTTGGAGATGGCGAACGTGGCCGTGTCTTCGCCGACCTTCAGCTTCAGCACGCCCTCCTCCGAAGAAACCACCTTCCCCTTGGTGTGTTCTCCGCGCCGCAACACCAAGTCGAGTCGCGTGTCCTTGTCGCGCAGGATCTTCACGTCTCCCCGTGTCTGCGACAGATAGCCCTCTGCGCGAATCTCGAGTCGGTACGTGCCCGGTGAGCACCAATCCAGCTCGTAGACTCCGCTCTTCCCGGAACGAGCATCCACCACCACTCCCTCGCCGCGCAGAATCAGGACGGCGCCAGCCACCGGCTCTCCGGCTCTGTCCTTCACGAATCCAACAAGGCGACCCTTTCCGTCCAACGCGTTGGCTGCGGCGCTTAGCAACGCGACGGCCGCCATCGCGGCCAGCGCCATGCTCAAGGCACTCCGTGTCTTCATCCTGTGTCTCCCTCGGGAAACGACTGCTGGTCCGGCGCGGCCGGATCAACCCCGGGCTACCGAAACGGAACCGGACCGAACCTCCGCTCGTTCGCCCTCCGCCAAGGCGATCGTCTCATGGTCGTTACCGAGCCACACGCAGCCGCTGCGCATCTCGACGGTGGCGTTGCGCCGGGACGAGTCCAGCCGAACAGCGAACTCCGCCTCATCGGCCATGACAAAGCCGCTGGGCAGTTCGACAGAGAACGGCTCGGCGCCTCGGCGGACACTCAAGCGGAGGACCGACAATGCCCCACCAACGAGCAGCCCAGCCGCCGCGCCGGCCGCGAATACCCAGACCGGTCGCCAACGACGTGCGGCCGACGCCTGCGCCGTCTCTCGAAGTCTGCGATCCAAACGGTACGACACCCGCTGCTCGAAGCCCGGGCGCGGTTCTACCGGGCGCACCAACGCCTCCAGCCGCGCCTCCACCAACCTGCTCGCCTCGATGGCGGAGCGGCATTCGTGACAACCGGCGAAATGCGCCTGCAGGTCCGTCTCGGCGGCAGGTTCGCGGTTGGCGTATTGCTCAGCAAGCCGTCGCGCCTTCCGGCAGTCCATCGCGGCTCACCTCCGTCTCAACCATGCAACTCAACTTCTTCCTCAGCAGTTCCCGCCCCCGCTGAAGTCGCACCCGGACAGCGCCGAGGGACAGCCCGAGGGCATACGCAACGTCGATCACAGAGGCGTCGTCCAAATAGAACATCAGGAGTGGGATCCGGTACTGGTCCGGCAGCGTGTGGAGCGCCTCGCGCACAACCAGAGCGTCTTCCCGGGCGCCGATCCCGCCCGTGCCGACTAACTCGTCTGAGAGCTCCTCCATCTGGGACATCCTGCGCCACCTGCGCTGAGACTCGAGGCACACTTTGGCGGCGATTCCGCGGAGCCACGGGGAGAACTCACGCTTCGAGTCATACCGGTCCAGCAGTTGGTACGCACGGACGAAGGCCTCTTGGGCTGCCTCGTCGGCTTCGTCCGGATCGCGGAGCAGGTGCAACGCCAGACCGTACACGCCAGCGCGGTGCCGAGACACCAACCCCTCGAACGCACCCCGGTCGCCAGCCTGGGTGGCAGCAACCAGTTCCTGATCGGAGGGTAACGGGGCCGTCGTCTGCGCTTCAGCCATGTCCGGCTTCCGAGATCACTACTGATTGGCGCAGCCGCTCCACAACGTTACAGCAGCTTTGCGGTACACCCGGCCGGACGGATGTCGCGGCTCACACTTCCAGGAGGTCCGGGCCCGGTGCCGTCTCGGGAAGCGGCTCTAGTGCGCCGGCCGCCGCCAACTCCGCCAGTGTCGCGAACCGCCGCCTCCCCTGCCCCTCCAAGTGCTCCAACACCGCGTCGAACAGCCGGAACGCGTAGTCGTAGTTGTCGGCAATCCCGTGCGTGTGCGCCAACAGCACGCCCACTGAGCTGCTCTCCGCAATACGGTCGACGTCGGCCTTCGCCATCTCGATGAACGCCGGCTCATACGCCGATGCGCCCCGCCACGTGTACTCGCCAACAATCGGCACTTCCACCACCTCGCTGTACCACCGGAACGGCGCCCGCGGCCAGTTGTCGGTCCAAGTCTGGTTCGGCTTCCCGCCCAGGGGTCCCAGATGGTCGTAGCAGCCCATGTTCAGGTACTGGCCGGTGTCGTAGCGAATGCCCAACTCACTCAGCGCCTGAAACAACGCCTTGCAGATCGATCCGCACGGCGGTCGGAAGACTGTCGGCGTCAAGCTCAGTTCTCGGTCAAACTCTTCCAGCCCGATCTCCAGCACTGCCCGCATCCAGCCCAGCGTGTAGTTGGGCAGCAACTCCGCTCGCCGTGCCTCGAACTGCTCCAGGAAGCTCGGCAGAATCCGCGTCGCCGGAGCCACCGGCGGGCCGAACTCGAAGCAGTCGCTGTGGGTCAGCCCGTGGAGCTGGAGGTCGTGCTCGGCATCCCGCCCCTCCAGGAATGCCCGTTTCCAGTCGTCGCTCCACGGCTGCCCGCCTGGCTTGGGGACTACGAACCACGTTGCTCGCAGTCCTCGGCTCTCCAGGAACCGACACGTCTTCCGAACGGACTCGACCCTCTCCGGCCCGCCGCTGCCGGCGTCGTCGATGGTGAGGGTGTAGGTGCAGTTCACATTGGTGCTCCCTTCGGACCTCCGGCTGTACCTGCTCCCGCCGGATCGGTCGGACCTGCCCGATCTTGCTCGATCCGTCAGATCCCCATCGTCTCGCGGATATGCTCGCGCGAGAGCGTGAGCAGCTCCAGGGGTGGGCGGGCGCCCTCGCTGCTCCCGGGCAATGCCAATTCCACTACAAAGTCGCCGGTGAAGTTGATCTCTTCGAGCACCTTGGCCAACTGCCGGTAGTCTACATCACCCTCGCCGAGGGCATCGGTCCGCGGGCCGCCGAGGTGGTAATCGCGAATGTGGAGCAGGCTGAGGCGGTCGGCGTGCGCGCGAACGAACGCCTCGGGGTCGACGCCGCCGACGCGCAGCCAGTCGAGGTCCGGGTTCAGCTCGAGCACGTCGGCGGGGACGTTGTCGACGACGAGGTTGAGGTCTTCGATTGGTTCGCCGTGCGTGTGAAGGTTCAGTCGGTGTCCCTTGTCGCGGAACAGGCGGCCGACTTCGGTCCACATTGCCACGCACTGCTCGTTCTCGGCGTCGGTCCGGTCGGCCAGGCGCTTCCCGCCGCAACTGCAGCCGCATCGCAGCGAGCCGAGTCCCAGCGCAGTCAGCTTGTCACAGAATGCCTCCATCTCCGCGACGATCTGGTCGTGCTTGTCGATATCCCAGAACGGTTGCCCGTGGGACACCCCGATCAGCCGCAACCCCGCCTTGTCCAGGGCGCCAAGCACACGCTCCCGCGAATCGGGTGCGTCCAGATTCGGCGCGTACATCTCGACCGCCGGGAAGCCGGACTCGGAGACGATTTGGCAGACCTCGTCCAACTGAGTGACGGGATCGTAACCGTACTGACAGAAGAAGTAGTTGTGAGCACCTAACAGAAACCTGGACATGTGCGACCTCCGGCGGTGTGGTCTGACTGAAACACAACACGCCCTCTATTCTGCACCGACAACGCGTTCCATTCCTGCCCTCAACGTTGCGGACAGCCCCCCGGGGAGCCACCCGCGCACTGCCTGGTGACCCGCCCCGTCAGCGCTGCACCCAAAGGTGCAGCCGCCAGTCCCGCGAATAATCAGCCGACAACGGAGGCTTCCAGGAGGGTAGACCCCTTGTCCTCACCTGCCCACGTCGTGGCGGTCATCGTCGCGGCACTCTTCCTCGTCTCGGCTCAGGGCCGCGTCCACAGCGCCGGGGAGGCATCTCCTGCGAACTTGGCCGGAGCGGCCACGGCGACTGCCTCCACTTCGGCCACTCCGGTCGGCGACCAGTACGGCCCCGACCGCGCTAACGATGGCGACCCCAACACCCACTGGGCCAGCGGCTCCAGCAAGCTCCCGCAGTGGCTGCGGCTCGACTGGGCGAAGCCGACCCGTGTGGATACGGTGCAACTCGACTTCTACGCCAAGGAGCTGCCCTCGCTCTACGCCGCCTGGAAGACAGCGGAGATCGAGTTGTCGGACGGATTCCGGCAACCCGTCCGGGTGGAGGACCCGGGACAGGACACGACCATCGTCCGCCTGCCGGAGCCGCACACGATCACTTGGCTTGCCATCCACCTTCAGGAGGTGCACGAGGTGAAGACCTACGTCGGCGTCGACGAGATCCGCGTGCACCTGGACCCCACTCGCCTCATTGGGCCGCCCAAAGAAGTGCACCGGGCGAAGATGCGCACCGAAGTGGCGATCGCCGGACAGGAACACCACCCGACGGTGTACCTCAACGCCGCCGACCTCAAGCGCGCAGCCCGCAACGCTGAGCGAACCACCTGGGGCGCCGCCGAAAAGCAGAGCGTCCTGAACCAGGCCGAGAGGTGGCTGACCGGCGACGACGCCGACTGGCGGCAGTTCCTGCCGGAGGCGGGTGCTTGCTACGCGTACGGGTTCGTCGCGTGTCCGCGCTGCAGCAGCTCCTGGGGCACGTGGGGAGGCGCGCGGTGCTCGTGGGACAAGCCGGGCAAGGTCACCTGCGCCAACGGGCACGAACTGCCCGACGCCGACCATCCCGACGACGGCACCGGCTGGAAGAACCCCGACGGGCGAGTCCACTACATGGTCGGCTCGTGGAACGCCTGGGTTACCGAGCAGTGGACCACCCGCGCGATCCCGGCACTGGCGCACGCCTACGCCCTGACTGGCGAGGAGAAGTATGCCGACCGCGCCGGGCTCTTTCTCGACTTGCTGGCAAGCATCTACACCGAGTCCACTGCCGGCTCATGGGACTACCCCAGTAGCCCGCCCAGTGGCCGGTTCGCGCGACCGTGGTACCAAGTAGCGCGGACGCTGGCGCCATTCGTGGAGGCGTACGACCTGGTGTACGACAGCCAGTCGATGCTGAAGCCGTCCCTGCGCCCCGAGCTGGAAGAGGGCCGTCAGACACGTCCGACCCCTCAGCAACGCGCAGTTGGCACTGCGGACGAGAACGGCCAGTCGTGGGCAGGCATGACCCGTCGCGACAACATCAACAAGAACCTGATGGAAGACGGCGCCTACTACTGCTACTCGCACACGTTCAGCGGCGCAATCCACAACGGCCACGCCGACTACATGCGTGGGGCCTTGGCGGTTGGTGTCCTGCTCGGGATCCCCGATTTCGTGCACAACGCCGTCGAGAGCCCCTACTCGATCTACGCCATGCTGGCCAACAACGTGGACCGCGACGGGCGCTACTACGAGACTGCGCTGGGCTACGAGCAGCACACCCACGACCTGTACCTGACGTTCGTCGAACCGCTGCTCAACTGGCGCGACCAGCGCTACCCCGAGGGTGTGCGGCTGTTCGACGACCCGCGGATGCTCGCCTTCTACCGCCTTCCCGCCTTGGGGCTCCAGCTTTGCGGCCACGCCCCCAACTACGGCGACGCCGCACCCGACAACCAGTTTCTTCAGCCTCAGGCACGCCCCTTCGACGGCAGCGACTACAACTTCGCTGAGCGCCTCTACGCCGGCTGCCGGGGCGAGGCGAAGCAAGAGTACGCCAAGCTGCTCAACTTCCTCTGCGACGGCGACGTGGAGAAGCAGCGCGCGGCGAGCGGGATCAGGCGGTGGTTGCTGTACCACGCCGATCCGGTGCCCGCCAAGTCCGGAAGCCAAAGCCCGCAATCCGAAATCGGTGGCGAACTCCAGCGCCAGGTCTTTGGCTCTTGGTTCCTTGGTCAAAAGGGGATCGGGCTGCTGCGCGACGGGGAGGGCGCCAACTCTCAGGGCGTCCTGCTCCGGTACGGGCCGTCGCTCAATCACGGCGACCTCGACGACCTCGGGCTGCTCTACTACGCCAAGGGCTGGCAGTGCACCTCCGAGATTGGCTACGGCCTGGGCAGCACGCACAGCCACATGGGCTGGGGGCAGCAGACGGCCAGCCACTCGCTGGTGGTCGTCGAGGAGAAAAGCCAGCACGGCGGCTCCGGTGGCAGCCTGCGCCTGTTCTGTCGCCTGCCCGGTCTGAAGCTCATGGAAGCCGACTCGCCCCTGAGCTACGCTGACCGGCAGGTGTCGCTGTACCGGCGGACGGTGGCGCTGATCGGCGAAGGCGACGACCAAGTGCTGGTGGACCTGTTCCGCGTGAAGGGCGGCTGCCAGCACGACTATCTCGTCGGCTCGCAGGGGCAGAACTTCCAGGTGGCGGCGGTGGATCTGGGTCCGGAGGAGGACGGCTCTCTCGCCGGGCCGGAGAACGCCTGGGGCGAACGGCAAGGCGTGGACGGCGACCTCCTCGGCTTCCCCAACAAGCCCTACTGGAACCCGCCGCCGGGCAACGGGTACGGCTTCTTCTATGACGCTCGTCGCGGGCGAGCCGTCAAGCCGTGGTCGGTGGACTGGTCAGTGGGGGGACCCAACCAAGCGCACTTCCGCGTCCACGTGCTGCCCGAGGGCGACGACGAAGCCATCGTCGCCAAGGCACCCGGTCTCTACCCTCACAACCGCAACGCCAGCTACCTGATAAACCGGCGACGGGGCGACAATCTCAGCAGTTGCTTCGCCTCGGTGATGGAGCCATACGCGGCCGCCGCGCCTCCAGGCGGCGTATCGGCGGAGCAACTCGCTCACGTGATGACCAGCAGCTCGGCAGACACGAGGCTCATGCCCGAGTACGACGCGTTCCTGCTCAAGGGCACCAGGCCTGGCGACCAGATGACCTTCTCGATCCCGGTTGAGAGGTCTGACACGTACCAGGTCGCGGCTCGCATCCTGCAGGCGCCCAGCTACGGCGCTGTCCGACTGCTGGTGGACGACAAGTCGCTGGGCAAGCCGTTCGTCGCCACCGCAGAGGCAATCAAAAGGCCAGAGTTCGTTGTCTTCGGTGAACTGGAGCTGGCAACGGGCAAGCACGAGTTCTGCTTCGAGATGACCGCCGACAGCGACCAGTACCTGGTGAGCGTCGGCGCGCTCAACGTGACTCCTGCCGATGCCGCCAAGGCGGTTCTCGCCCCGCCGCGACCCGTGCTCAGCTTGGTGGAACGCCTGCCCGTGCGCGGGGAGGCGGCGGAGCAAGCCGTGGCCGTGCACCTTCGCCGCGCCGACCTGGACGAGTACGTCGTGAGTGCGGAGGTCACCAGTAGGGACCTGTCTGTGGAGACGTTCGCAGGCCCACTTCGCTGGAGCGGCGCGGCGGCCTACGTCGGGATCCGCGATGGACAGGTCGTCCGCCTCGCGCTCCATGGCGCAGGTGACGTCTCGGTCGCCGGGTGCACGCTGCGCCCGCAGGCGGCGAGCCTCGGCGGCGAAGTCCGCCGGCTGGACTACGACACTCGTTGGGTGGAGACCTCCGCCAAGCTCCCCGTCGCCGGGCTGGAAGGCGAGCCCCTCCTCTTCAGCAACCCACGTTACTCCCGCAACACCGCCTACCGGATCAGCCGCCTTGAGCCAGTCCCCGGCGGCACGCGGATCTACCTCGGCACGCAGCCCATGCTGCTCGGCCAGGGGCGCGTCCATCAGGTTGCGTCGGAGACGAGCGTACTCAGCGACATCCCCCACGACTATGGCAGGTCCGTCGTCGGCGGCAGCAACCCGCGGTTCTTCGACGGCAAGCTGCTGCGCTTGAGCCGCGGCGTTGAGACCCACCTCAAGCAGATTGTGTACGGCAGCCCCATGCAGCTCGACGTGGACAGCACCGCCGGCCTCAGGGATGGTGACACGCTGTTCTACTACGACGTGCAGGTTGGCGACAGCTTCGTGATTCCCGCTTCGGTGTGGGCGGCTCGGCAGGCCGACGGTACCTGGGAGACCGCTGCCACCGTGGCTGGCGACCTCGTCGCTGGCGCCAGACCCGTGCGCATCCCCGCCTCAGGTCTATAGCGGCCGGCGACACCATTCCTGCGCAAGTGCTCACGAAAGGACCACCAACATGACGCAACCAAGTGAGGGAGGCAGTCCCCTGAAGCTGGGAATCGACGCCTTGCTGAGCACCGTCGGTTCACGCCGCGTGGGGCTGATCACCGGCCCCTCCGCCTGGACCGCCGACCGCGGCCACCCCATCGACTTCCTCAGAAGGGAGGCGACCCTGGCAGCGCTCTTCGCCCCAGAACACGGCGTTTGGGGTCAAGCGCAGGCGGGGGTGCACGTCGCCTCGACCATCGACGCCCGGACCGGTCTCCCAGCCCACAGCCTGTACGACGAGAACCAGGAACCTTCCGCCGAGATGCTGGAGGGTCTCGACGTGCTCGTCTTCTGCATGCAGGAGGTGGGCTGCCGGTACTACACATTCATGATGACCATGGCGCGCTGCATGGAGGCAGCCGCGAAGCACGGTCTCCCCTTCCTGGTGCTGGACCAGCCCACCCCGTTGCGTGGCGATGTGGTCCAGGGCAACGTGGCGAAGACAATCTTCTTTCCCCTGCCGTTGCCCATCCGCCTCGGCATGACTCATGGCGAACTGGCAACTTGGCTGGCAGCGGAGTCCGACTGGCAGTTGGACCTGACGGTGATCCCCGTCGAGGGCTGGACCCGCAACCTGTGGTTCGACGAGACGGGTCTCCCCTGGGTCGCCCCCTCCCCTAACCTGCCGACGCTGCAGTCAGCCGTAGTCTTCCCCTGCACCTGCGTCCTGGAGGCGACCAATGTGTCCGAAGGGCGCGGCACCACTCGTCCCTTCGAGCTTCTCGGCGCGCCGTGGATGGATGGGTTTGCTGTCGCGGACGCACTCTCCGAGAGAGGGCTCACAGGGGCCGCCTTCCGCCCGGCGTACTTTGAGCCGACATTCAGCAAGTGGGAAGGCGAAGTCTGCTGCGGAATTCAACTCCACGTGCTGGACCGCGACGTCTTCGACCCGGTGCGGACGTGCTTCCACTTGCTCGAAGTGCTCCGCACACTGCACCCAAACGAACTCGAGATCCGCGCCAGCAGCTTCGATGTTCGGTTGGGCGACGCGTGGGTGCGGGAGGCGCTGGAGGCGGGGGAGTCTGCCGAGGCCGTGTGGCAGCGGTGCTGCGATGAAGCTGCGAGGTTTGGGGTGGCGCGGAGGTCGTTCCTGCTCTACTGAGCGGCGCGCGTCAGACTCGTCCGACACGTCCGACCAGTCCGACCGGGGAGCACCAAGCGCTTGCTCCCCGCTACAACGGCAACACCGGATACCCCACCCGCGTCACCAGGCCGACGACGATCCAGATCCCCCCGCTGATGCAGTCGCCCAGAATCAGCCCGAGGAAGAACGGGCGCAGGTGTCGATAGCCACTCATGCCGCCGTAGCGCATGATCAGTCCCTTCAATAGCCATCCCATGAGAAACGAAAACCAGAAGCGAGAGATCGGGTAGCCGCTGGCGACAATGAAGCCGACTGGGTGGAGCGGGAACCAACTGAAGCGGGCGCGCAGCAGCAGCATCCCGTACATGCCGGCGATGCCGCCGACGAAATGGGCGATGTTGCTGGGCTTCGTCTCATAGGGCATCTGCTGAAGGGTGGCGGCCCATTTGAACGGGATCTGCGGGGCGATGATGTAGGTCCACGAGTTGGCGGTCATCGTCACGCCGCCTTCGTCGTAGGGCAGCCGAATCGCGGCGTACCCGGAGATCGCAACCCCGGCGACGATGGCCAAGCACATGGCCTTGAGCAGCGACCGGCGGTTGAGGCGCACCTCGTCGGCGGCTTTGTGGGCGTTCACCAGCGAGGGCAGCATGAACTCTCGCAAGTCCATGGTGAAGATGTGCTCCACCAGGGAGGTCACCAGGAGGCTCTGCGCCGACCACACGCGGCTGCCGGTCAGGTTGATGAGCACCTCGCTGGTTGCGAAGGTCGGCTGCAGGAAGAGCAGTCCGGCCTGGGCGACCATCCAGGTGAGCACCACGTACACCACGAAGCCCATGCCGATGTCGGGCAGCGCCATGCCGAGGTGCACGCCCATCTTCATCATCCAGCCCACCATGAACAGGCTGGATACGACGAACCCGATCATCGCCCCGCGATAGGACAACGGTTCGTCCCAGTCGTCGGCTCGCAGCCGCGCCCGCCGCGGGCGTGGACTCTCCGCGTCCTCGGCGGACGCGGCTACAGGAGAACGAGCCGCGCTCTCCGCGGGCGCGGCTACAAAGGCCGTCAGACCGCCAAACGTCGCGCGGAAGACCCGTCTCAGGTGCCCCCTCGCTACCCAGACGCTCCAGCCCGCCAGCCCGATCGCGGCGCCGGCAGCCTCTTGGCTGGAGAAGAGGAAGGCGCCGTATCCCGCCGTCATCCCAGGCATCGGGTAGCCCAACATGCCGATGACTACACACTGCATCTTGTAGAACAACCAGAAGAACCACAGGCTCAGGCACACTTCGCGGCTCAACAGGAAGCTGAACCCGATCACCAGTGGGAAGAACTCGATCCGCACCGGGTTGGCGAACACCCACGGCTTGTTGACGAACCACGTGTTCTTCACGTACAGCCGCATTTCGGGAACGGCCGGGAAGAACTTGTGCAGCCCGTTCGTGGTGTGGAGCGCCATGATGAGCCCGAACCCAACCCACATGGGCCAGGCTCGGAAAAAGTCGCTGACAAGCTGCCCCTGCTTCGGCTCCTGCACCATCTCCACAGGCATCTGCACCAGTGGGAAGGTGAACCGCTCGTTCTGCACCCACTGCCGACGGATCAGCACGGACAGGCAGATGAACGACCCATAGAGCGCCAGCGTGAAGAGACCCCACGCGACGAGCGGCTCAGTCCACACTCCCCACGGGATGCCCTCCCCTACCGGCCGCGCCTCGAAGAACCAGCGGACGGCGTCTTCGTTGTGGAGGTACAGGCTGTTGGGCAGGTTCGGGAAGACGTACTCGTCCCACTTGAACTCGGGGCGAGCGAAGTACAGCGGGGCGGCCATGTGCGGGATGAGGTAGCGCATCAACCCCGACGAGGGGATCCCCGACGAGACCACGATCATGCACCAGATCGCGATCAGCTCTGCAGGGCGGAACACCTTGCTCGGCGCCACCGCCCGAAGGACCGAGTTCACCCCCAGCACCATCAGCGTGAGTACCAGCAGTGCGCCAATGGGGAAGTGGTTCCCGGCGACGAAGGTGGCGCCGACTTTGTTGTCGTTGAATGGGGTAATGCCGCACAGAACGACCACGCAGACAAGCCCAATGACAACCGCGCGGACCGAGACCGCGGACCGCAGGACCTCGACCGGTCCAAGCGCGTCGTGGGTGGGTTGTGGTGCTTGGACGGCTATGTCGGGTGGCTCCTGCAGATGGGAGTGTCACGGGTCAAGTGTCACGGGTCAGGGTGGGGCACCGCTGCTGTGCGAGCGTAGCATTGTATGGGCGACCGCGGCACGCGTCAACTCGTTGTCGGCGCGGCGGACATGCGCATCGCCAAAGGACTTGGCGGCGTCCGAGCGAATCACCTGCTTCGCCGGAAGCAGTGCCGGCCGGACCCATCGCCACACACTTTGCGCCCTCTTGAGAGTCGTATGGAACACCTCGCCTCGCCTGTAGTTGTCGCCCTCGATATCGGCACTTCGTCGTCGCGGTCAGTCGCCTACGACTGCACCGGGGAGATGCTGCCGTCGTCCTTGGCCAGCCTGCCGCATGACGTTCGCACAACAGCCGATGGCGGCGCGGAGTTGGATGCCGAGGCTCTGCTTGAGGAGTCGCTCACCTGCCTGCACCGGACAGAGGCGGCGTTGCGCGAGGCTGGCATCCGGCCCGCCGCCGTCTGCGTGTCCACCTTCTGGCACAGCCTCCTTGGCGTTGATGGTGCCAGTCGTGCAGTCACCCCGGTCTACATGTGGGCCGACACCCGTGGCGCGAAGCAGGTCGGGCAGTTGCGCGCACTGCTCGACGAAGCGGAGTGCCACCGGCGCACCGGCTGCGTGTTCCACACCAGCTACCTGCCGGCGAAGCTCCTCTGGCTGCGAGCGACCTCCCCGGAAACGTGCCGGTCGGTCCGCTGGTGGATGTCCCTCGGCGAGTACCTGGCTGTCCGGCTGTTCGGCGAGCGAGGCTGCTCCTACTCGATGGCGTCCGGCACCGGGATCTTCAACCACAGGTAACTACTCACCTTATCCGCCTTGCCGCTAGCGCGGCGATGGGGGCGGGGCGAGTTTCGCGAGAAGTATACTCCCCCTCCGGCCGCATGTCAAT
>Ga0210020_1000684_pt1 | contig 31927 bp, 28 predicted proteins | sample CryGeymeta201514_FD_183980 | JGI IMG/M metagenome (GOLD analysis project Ga0210020, IMG submission 183980) | Groundwater microbial communities from Crystal Geyser aquifers in Utah, USA - Crystal Geyser metaG 2015-14 (SPAdes) (version 2) | ecosystem: Environmental > Aquatic > Deep subsurface >... | reverse complement strand
TAGGAGACTACCTCATGGGCCTCAAACCCGACCATTGGATCCGCAAGATGGCGCTCGAGCACAGGATGATCGAGCCGTTCGTCGAGGGACAGGTGCGCAACGGTGTCATCTCGTACGGAGTGTCGTCTTACGGCTACGACATCCGCGTGGCCAACGAATTTAAGATCTTCACCAACGTTTATTCCGCAGTCGTTGACCCTAAAAACTTCGACCCGAAATCCATGGTGGATTTCAAAGGCGAGGTGTGCGTCATCCCGCCCAACTCGTTTGCATTAGCGCGCACCATCGAATATTTCCGCATTCCGCGCAAGGTGTTGACGGTCTGTTTAGGTAAAAGCACTTACGCGCGTTGTGGAATCCTAACGAATGTGACTCCCTTCGAGCCAGAATGGGAAGGCTACGTCACCCTGGAAATCAGCAACACCACGCCTCTGCCCGCCCGCATCTACGCCAACGAGGGCATCGCCCAGGTGTTGTTCTTCGAGGCGGACGAGGAGTGTGACATTTCATACGCCGACAAGAAGGGCAAGTACCAGAAACAGCAATCCATTGTGCTGCCAAAACTATGAGCAATTCATTGCGAACCTTCGACTCTCACCTCACCACCGCCGAGCGGAAATCGCTCTCCGGCCTCGACACACCTGCCCACATCCAGGATTACCTCAACGCCATCCCCTACAGCGATGACGATTTCTACCGCTGCCCGTTACGCGTCCTGCGCGAACGGAAGGCGCACTGCTTCGACGGGGCGCTGTTTGCCGCCATGGCGTTGCGCCTCATAAGCTATCCACCGCTGATCCTTGAACTCATCCCCAACGAGCGCGACGACGATCACCTCCTGGCGCTCTTCAAGAAATATGCGCACTGGGGCGCAGTGGCGCAATCCAATTTCACTGGCTTGCGCTACCGCGAGCCAGTTTTCCGCAGCCTGCGCGAACTGGTCATGTCTTACTTCGAGGACTTTTTCAACGCGGCGGGTGAAAAGACCCTGGTTGGTTACCGCACGCCAGTGAACCTGAAGGTTTTCGATCACCTGGACTGGATGAGCAGCGACGCCGGTCTGGAGGCGGTCGCCGACGGCATGGACCGGTATAAGATCATCCCCGTCATCACGGACGAAATGGCTGCCAATCTCGCGCTGGCCGATAAACGCAGCCTGCAAGCCGGGCTGTTGGGCGCCAATCCAGATGGGCTGTTCAAAGTTTCAGGCAGATAGCCTTGGGGAGGAAATATGCCCAAAGAAACATGACTCACCCCGAAATTAATCTTTCGGCTCTTTAGCCACGGATTTACCCTTCGGGTACGATGTCACAGATTTACACAGATTTGGCCGACTCAATCTTGCGAGTCGGCCAAATGATTTTGCCTTACAAGGCATTCTTTCCAATCCGTGCTAATCCGTGTAATCTGGCTGAATCCTTAAGTTTGAGGGGAAACATGTTTTTTCGTTCCGTCAGGATGATCAGGAATTCTCGAAACTTTTCACATCGGCCATTGCCTTCTTGACATTCACAAACAGCAGGACCGCCAGGCCGACGACAAAGAAGAAAATCAACGACAGGATGGCCGGGCGCAGGCTTCCAAAGATTTGATTTACCAGGCCAAAGAGCAGCGGGCCGATCCAGGAAGTGCCGCGCTCGCTGACTTCGTAGAAGGAGTAGTATTCGGCCTGCTTGCCGGAGGGGATGATCTGGGCATAAAGACTGCGGCTGATGGCCTGCGAGCCGCCCATCACAAGAGCAATGAACGCGCCCAGGATGAAGAATTCGAGCACCCGGCTTTCGCCCTTCAGGCCAAAATAGGCATAAATCACGACACCCGCCCAGATGACCAGGCTGACGATGATCGAGCGTTTGGAGCCAACCCAGTTGGCGAGTTTGCCCCACAGCAGCGCACCGAAGAACGCCATGAACTGGATCATCAGGATGACAATGATCAACGTGGACTGGTCCATGCCCACCCCGCCGCGGATAAGCGGAGCGGCCGCGAAGGTGGACGAGACTGCAATCACCGTCTGGATGCCGTCGTTGTAGAGGAAGTAGGCCAGCAGATATTTGAGCGTTTCGGGGAAATTCTTCATTTCCTTGACCGTACTCCACAACTGTTTGAAGCCCACTCTGGTGTAAGTCTCGCCTTTCGGCAAATGCTTGACAGCATGGCGGGCCTGCAGGCGCGCCCACGTGATGAACGAGAAAGACAGCCACCAGATGCCTGCCGAAGCCAGGTTGATGCGCACCGCCAAGTCTTTTGGCACGCCGAGCTTGTCGCTCATCAGATAAAAGGCCAGGTTCAGGATGAGCAGCAACCCGTCGCCGAGGTAGCCCATCGCCCAACCATAAGAGGAGACCCGGTCGCGCTGGTCTTCGCTGGCAATATCGGGCAGATAAGAGTTGTAGAATACCATCGCCGCGCCGAAGGCCAGGTTGGCGACGACGAACAACAATCCACCCAGCCACCAGACCGGGGCGGTGGTGAAAAACATGAGGATGGTTGCGATGGCGCCGATGGTGGCGAACAATTGCATCATCTGCTTGCGGCGGTGGGAATAGTCCGCAATCGCGCCCAAGATGGGCAGGAAGAGCACCTGCATCCCAACCGAGATGGAGATACAGTATGGGAAGAAAGAATCCGGGGCGATTGGGATGCCCAGCAAGTGCGCCATGCCATCTTGACTCGCCTTGGCTGCATTCGCAGCCAACGAAGCCAGGTACGGGCCGAGAAATACAGTGCCAACAGTGGCGCTGAAGGCCGAGTTGGCCCAGTCGTACATCGCCCAGCCGAAGATTTCACGCTTGTCATTGACCATGGGACGTGCAGATTGATCAGACATATATCCTCCAATGAGATTAGACCTCTTGCAAAAGTCTCCAGGATTTTGTAGAGGCGGCTCCTACGCCGCCGAAAGACGGGCATGTGAGCCCGTCCCGCAGAAATTTTCATCATAGGCTGGCACTTATGCAAGAGGTCTATTGTTTCTAGGTGAAACCCCTCTGAGTTATAATGGTTGCAAGCAATAATGTCAACCCAGCAGTTACCTCGTTTTCTTCCTCGTCTTCCACGCCTCCACGATCATCGGCACGATTGAAATGAGGATGATGGCAATGATGACCAGCGAAAAATTATGCTTGACGAAGGGAATATTGCTGAAGAAATAACCCGCTGAGAGGAACAGCGCTACCCAGGTCAGTCCGCCGAACACATTGTACGAAAGGAAATAGCCGTAAGTCATCTCGCCCACGCCGGCTACGAAGGGCGCAAAGGTGCGGATGATGGGCACGAAGCGCGCCAGGAAGATGGTCTTGCCGCCGTGCTTCTCGAAGAAGGCGTGCGTACGCTCCATGTATTCTTTCTTGATCCACTTGATCTCTCCGCTGAAGGCGCGTTCGCCGATGGCGTGACCGATCCAATAGTTGGCTGTGTCGCCCAGGATGGCTGCCCCGGCCAGCAAGATATACAGCACAAAGGGGTTCAGCGCCCCCAGCGCGGCAAACGTCCCGGCAGCGAAGATGAGTGAATCGCCGGGCAGGAAAGGGGTCACGACGAAGCCGGTCTCCATGAAGATGACGAAGAAGAGCAGGGCATAGGTCCACAGACCGTAGGTGGAGATGACCTCGCTCAAGTACTTGTCCAGGTGGAGAAAAAGGTCAACGATTTTGAGCAGTATTTGCATGATTGATCCTTTGCTTGAAGTTAGCGGCGATTATACAGCATTTGGCAACTTGGAGTGACCGCCATTTTCCGCAGGAGTAGGCACCAGAGCAAGAGGGACGGGGCGCAGTTTCCGGTTGACCAATACCAGCACGATCAGAGCGAGCACAGAGAGGATGGCCAAGACGACCATGCCAGCCGTGGCGAGGAATGCTCCCAGCGCATCTGGCCTGCTCCCCGCAAGAAAGACGCGCATCGCGCCGAAAACGATTGTCACGGTCATTCCGTTCCACAGGCCGTGGATGCTGCCGGACAGCGCGTACGAGCCGATCAGGCGCAGGATACGGCGTTCCTGCCAGGCCGAGGCGATTCCCCAACCCATCAGCCCGCTTGCCAGGATGTGCATCAAGCTTCCGCCGGCGCGTGCCACGGTCAGCGCGCCCCAGCCATCCCCGGCGCTGCTGGTGGCCACCAAGCCCTCCACCAGGGCGAACCCCGCGCCGCTCAGTGCGCCCAGGGCGAATCCCTGCGCGGGCGTTCGCAAGCGACCTGCCAGCAGCCACACCGCGATGGGCTTCACCAGTTCCTCGATCAGCGGCACCAGGCCCGACATGACGACGAAGGCCAGCAGGATCATGAGCGGATTCATTGAGTAGGGCGCCAGGATTATCAGGATGGTCTCCAGATCCGTGGCTGTGGATAGCTGCGCCTGTATGTGCGAAAAAGTCCCTATCCATTCGGGGTGGATAACCAGCAGCGCAACGCCCAGGACGGCAAAGCCCAGGTAGATCATGAACTCGGCCAGGGTCGCCAAACCTGGCCCGGCCAGTAACCCGATCCCGAAGGTTCCCCACAATCGCTGGCGGGAGCCGAGCGGTAGGCCTCCCAGCCCGATCCAGAGCAGGGTCAGCACGGGCAGGGCAGTTGCTGGCAGATAGAAGAACGGCGTCACAGGCCAGCTTACCTTGAGGGTGTTTCCCAACCAGTTTCCCAAGAGGATTGCAATAGCCCAAAGCGCCAGGATCACGATCACCTGCCAGAAGCGGATAGGGCGTATGGACGCTGGTTGGATGGGCTTATCCTTCAGCCTGCGCAGGCTGTAGTACATTGACGGGATAAGCAATATCGTACACAGGAACAATCCACTTGCGAGGAGGAAATCACTGTCGGGTGAGGCAGCGAGATTTTGGAAAAGCGTTGGCCGGACAAACGCGAGTATGCCCGAAAGGAGCATGAACATCCCACCGCTGAACGTGGAAAGGATTCCCAACCCGCTAAAGATGGCGAGGAGTAGAGAGGGGAGGTGGTGAGACCGGGTTTGCATTTTGAGTTACCTTTCCTCAATCGTCACACTTATCAAGCTATCTCCAGGCGGGAGCGGGATTCCCGCTTGCGGATCGCGAGCGGACAGTCGAGCCAGCACATCCATCCCCTGCAAAACTTGCCCAAATATCGTGTAGCCATCATCCAGTTGTGGGACAGGGCCGAAGGTGATGAAGAACTGGCTGCCGTTGGTATCCGGCCCGGCGTTGGCCATGCCGACCACGCCCGGCCTGTCGAAACGCAGGGAGGGGTCAATCTCGTCGCCGAACAGGTAACCGGGGTTGCCCATCCCCGTCCCGCTCGGGTCGCCGCTTTGGGCCATAAAGCCGAGTAAGACGCGGTGAAAGGTGATGTCGTCGTACCAGCCTTGCCGCGCCAGGAAGACGAAGTTGTTGACCGTGAAGGGGGCTTTGTCGGCGTACAACTGGATGACCACCTCGCCTCTGGCGGTGTGCAGCGTAGCCAGGTACTGCTTGAGCGGGTCAATCGTCATTGGCGGGCAGGCGCTGAATTGCCGTCCGATCAAGGCGTACAGCCGGACGGTTTGATCCAGGCTGTCGAAATCCGCCAGGCCGTGATAGGGCTGGCCGTTGACCAGGAGAATGGGGAGCACTGTCCCTTGCAGACCGGCCGCGAAGGCGATGGCTTGCTCGACCCTGGCTTTGACGACCTCGCCCTTCAAGTCGGACTGGAAACGGTCCGCGTCCATCCCCAGACCTGCGGCCTGCTGCCGCGCCCAGGCCTCGAATCCCTCCGCCGTGAGCGCGGACCAGTCCCCCTGGCTGGCGTACAGCAGGTTGTGCATCTCCCAGAATTTCCCCTGCAAATCAGCGGCCTCGGCAACCTGCGCTGCCAGCACGGCTTTATCATGCTCGCTGCTCAGAGGCAGGTGACGGTAGACCAGCCGCAAGTCATCGGGATGGGCGGCCAGCAATCCCTTCAGGCTGGCGGATACCAGCGCGCAATTTGGGCACTGGAAATCGCTGTAGATGACGAGCGTGACCGCGGCATCTGATGGCCCGGTAACGTGATCCCCTTCCAGAATGGTCATAGCCTCGGCGGGACTGGGCGTCCCCGGCCCGGGTGGGATGTTGAGCACCAGGCAGGGACAACGAATAAAGGTCGGGCCTGGCGCGGTCGGCGAGGCTCGGGTCGTGGCGGGTGTCAGGGTGCCGCTGCTCAATAGGGGAGTAGGACTGCCACAGGAGGCAACCAGCAACGCCATCAGGATGGGCAGGATGACTTTGCGCATTCTAACCGAGGGCATGAAGCGAAATCGTAATCGTCAATCGTAACTCCTAACTCCTAACTCCTAACTCCTAACTCCTAACTCCTAACTCAATTGGCCACCGCCTCCTGCAACTGCTGGAACGAGCTCATCTGTGCGATGCGGCGCAGGAAATCGCCCAGCGAGGCGCTTTGGGCGCGCAGTTGGCGCACCGCCGGGCCGACCGGGTCTTCGCCCGCCGCGCCGCCGGGAACGTCCGCATAAGCCCCATAGAATGCAAAAAAAGCCTGGTTGAGCTTGCGGATGGCATAGCCATTGTCCCAAAAGAGCTGACGGCGTTGCTCCATGTAAGCCTCGGCCTCTTCGATCTTGCCCTCGGCCAGCAGCTCGTCGGCGTGGACGCGCGTGGTGTGCATCTCGGCGCGGAAGTCGAAAGGCTTGCGTAAGTCGTCCGGGTCAATGGGGCCCAATGGCAGGTTTATCAAGATGGCCGGGGGCAGGAGGGCCTGGGTCAGTTCGGGGTAGTACCGCTGCAGGACGAGCGCGCCGATCTCGTGTCCGGCGATGGAGGCGGTCGTCTCGTTCATGGTGCGCAGTTCAGCGCTGCTATCGTAGTTCATCCCCAGTGGACGCAGGGTCAGCCAGTTGTGGATCCACTCGTGAGCGATGGTGTCGGTCAGCCAGTTCAGGTCGGTGGTGTGCTCGACCATGGTCGGGTACGAGCCGATCCCGCCCACCGGCACGACCAGCGAGGAGACGTTCAGCCCCTTGTCCACGCGCGCTTCCAGGGCGGCCTGCTGGTCTACGGAGAGGTTGGGGAGCAGCGAGATGCTGGTCTCGGATTGGATCTTGTCGCGCCGCGAGACGATCAAGTCGTAGGGCAGGGGCGTGATGTGGAACAGGATGGGCGGGATGGGTTGGCCGCCGGTCGTCAGGCCCAGCTCGTCCACCACCTCGCCGACCTGTTCCTGCAGGAAAGCCTCGGAGATGGGCATCAGTTGGGCCTGGCGACTCTTGAGCTGGCTCAACTCCGCCCTCAGCTCGACCGAGGCGGATTCGGGATCCTCGACCTGCGGATCGGTATAGATCATTTGCAGTTGGTATTCATCCTGCATGATCTTCCCGCTCAACTCCAGGGCGTCTGCCACGAGGCTGTGGCGAGCGTCCTCAGCGAAGTAATACGGCGTACCGAGCGCGCCCTGGGCGAATTTGACGCCGAAGGCATTCAGCGTCCAGTCGAAGTAATCGAATTCGACTGGACGGGTGAAGGTGCGCACACGCTCGGTTGGGTTGCTGGGGGCGAGCAGGGTGCTGCTGCCGAGCAAAAGGGCGAAAAAGATGGCATAGCAGGCGATCTCGATGCCGCGCAGGGTGCGGAAGAACATGGGGGGATTATAACAACAAACGGAGTCCAAAGTCTCCGACAAACGGAAACGGAGTCCAAAGTCTCCGACTTTGGATTACGCTGCTTTCAACAAACGGAGTCCAAAGTCTCCGACTTTGGTTTGCTGGTGCGTTACAGAGTACTGCGTAAATATTTGAACCCAAAGCATGGTTTTTCCCATGCTCTTTGGCTGCTTCAGTTCAGAACTATTTGCAAGAAGCAGTATAATGTCTCCGTCATGCCCGACAATTATGCCCTCTTCCGCACCATGCTGCTCATCCGCCGCTTCGAGGAACGTCTGCTGGCCGAGTTTTCGACCGGCAAGCTGGTCGGCACCACCCATGCCTACATCGGGCAGGAAGCCAATGCGGCTGGAATTTTCTCCGTCACCGACCCCGGCGACGTGGTCTTTAGCAACCACCGCTGCCACGGCCACTTCCTGGCTTATGGCGCATCGTCCCCGGAGGGGAGCGATCCTTATCGCCTGGCCGCCGAGTTGATGGGCAAGGCCACCGGTCTGGTCGGCGGGCGCGGCGGCAGCCAGCACATCCACTGGCGCAACTTCTATTCCAACGGGATTCAGGGCGGCATCCTGCCGGTGGCGACTGGTATGGCGCTGGCCGAAAAGGTGAACAAAACAGGCAAGATCGCCCTCACCTTCCTGGGCGACGGCACGCTCGGCGAAGGCGCGCTCTACGAAAGCCTGAACATCGCTTCCCTTTGGCGCCTGCCGATCCTCTTCGTGGTGGAAAACAACCATTACGCCCAGACCACGCCCATCGAGCTGGCCGTCGCTGGCACGATCACGGGACGGTTTTCTGCTTTTGGGATCACGACCCTGGAACGGGATTCCACCGATGTGCTGGAAGTCCAGGCTGCCGCGTTGGAGGCGGTAGGAAGCGTCCGCCGGAACGGACGACCCGTGGGCCTGATCCTGCACACGTACCGTTTCTCCGCCCACAGCAAAGGCGACGACGTGCGCGATCCGGCCGAGATCGCCCGCGCTAGGGAGAAAGACCCGCTGCTGATCCACGCCCCACGCCTGACTGACGCCGAGCGCGCCCGCGCTGAATCCGAGGTCGCCGCCGCCATCGCCGACGCCTTCGCCCGCGCCGAAGCCGATCCGTTGCCAAATCTGAAAGATGAGAGATGAAAGATGAAAGCTGAAACTTTGTCATCCTCCATTCTTCATCTTTCATCTTCCGTTCTTCATCTCTCATCTCTCATCCTTCATCTTTAGAATGTCCACCGTTCTCGAATCCCTCAACACCTCCCTCCACAAAGCCATGCATACTGATGAGCGGGTGTATCTGCTTGGGGAGGATATTCTCGATCCCTACGGCGGCGCATTTAAAGTCACGCGCGGCCTGAGCACGGCGTTCCCCGAGCGCGTCCTGACCACGCCCATTTCCGAGGCGGCCATCGTCGGCGTGGCTTCCGGCATGGCCTTGCGCGGTCTGCGCCCGGTAGCCGAGATCATGTTTGGCGATTTCGTGACCCTGATTGCCGATCAGATCGTCAACCACGCGGCCAAATTCCGCTGGATGTACAATGACCAGGTGCGCGTGCCGCTCGTCGTCCGCACGCCGATGGGTGGGCGGCGCGGCTACGGCCCGACCCACAGCCAATCGCTCGAAAAGATGTTTCTGGGCGTGCCGGGCCTGCGCGTCGTCGCGCCCAACACCCTCGGTGATCCCGGCCAACTGCTGGAGGCCGCCATCGCCGACGACGACCCGGTGTTGTTCGTCGAGCACAAATTGCTCTACACCCGTCCGCTGCTCGAGGCAGACAAAGGAGATCTTGTGGATTACGAAATCCAACCCTTTGGCGCGCCCTTTACGAGTTACGTTTTACGTTTTACGAATCACGCCGTAAAATCTCACCTTACCCTCGCCTGCTACGGCTACAACTTCGAGCTTGCCCGCCAGGCAGCGCTCGAGCTGTTGATGGAGCGCGAGATATTCTGCGAGATCGTGCTCTTTTCGCAGCTTAGTCCCTTCGCGCTCGACCCGCTGCTCGATTCGCTTGCCCGCACTCATCGCCTGCTGACCGTCGAAGAAGGCGGCCTGACCCTCGGCTGGGGCGCGGAAATCCTGGCGCGCCTCGCGGAACGTAGTAACGACTTCAGTCGTTGCCATTTCCACCGCGTCGCCGCGCTCGATTTGCCGATTGCCAATTCCAAGCCACTGGAAGACGCCATCCTGCCATCCGTTGAGACGATCATCCATGCAGCTCTTGAATTGTGTGAAGTGTGAAGCGTGGAGCATAAAACGTCAAACGTCAAAGATCAAACGTCAAACCTGAAGCGTGAAACGTGAAGCGGGGAACATTTGACGTTCGACATTAGACCTTCAACTTTCAACCTCTATGATCAAATCCGAAATCCTCGTTCCCCTTCTGAACGCCAACGAGCCTGAGGCGCGGCTGGTCGGCATCCACGTCGAAGACGGCCAGACCGTCGAAAAAGGCGCGCTGCTTTTCACCCTCGAAACCACCAAAGCCGCCTCTGATGTAGTTTCTCCAGAAACGGGCTTTATACGGATATTCGTCAAAGAAGGGGATACCCTTTCCGTCGGGGATATTCTGGCCTACGTCACTGACACTGTTGACGAACCTCTGCCTCAGCCTTCCGAATTTCATCCTTCATCCTTCACCCTTCATCCTTCTTCCTCCGTTCTTCATCCTTCATCTTTCATCTTTCATCCTTCATCTTTGCGTATTACCAAGCCCGCGCGCGCCCTCGCCGAATCTTTGGGGCTTGACCTGGCCGCGCTGCCTCCCGACCGTTTGGTGACCGAGTCCGTGATCCGCGAAGTGGCTGGCAAAGTCAGCCTCCCTGCACCCGTGCTGGAGGGCATTGACCCTGGGAAATCTATCCTGATCTACGGCGGCGGCGGGCACGCCAAATCCGTGATGGAAATGGCCCTGGCGATGGGCGGCTACCACATCGCCGGCATCGTGGATGATGGCATACCGGCCGGGACGCGGGTATTGGGTTTCCCAGTGCTGGGCACGCGTGATATTTTGCCGGTGCTTGCTGAAAAAGGTTTACGGCTGGCGGCGAATGGCGTCGGCGGAATCCTCGATATTCGAATCCGCGTCGTGATTTTCGAGCTGCTGGAAAGCTATGGCTATTCGTTTCCCGTTCTGAGGCATCCGAGCGCGACCGTCGAGCCGAGCGCGGTCATTGGCGACGGGGCGCAGGTCTTTGCCAATGCCTATGTCGGCTCGTCGGCGGTACTGCACCCGCGCTGCATGGTCAACACCAGCGCGGTGGTCTCGCACGATTGCGAGATCGGCGTGTACAGTCACATCGCGCCGGGAGCCTTGCTGGCGGGTCTCGTCCAAGTCGGCGAGCGGACGTTGGTCGGGATGGGCGTAACGACGGCGATTGGTATTCGGATTGGCTCCGGCGTGCGCATCGGCAACGGGGCGATCATCCTGGCCGATGTGCCGGATAGAACCATCATCCAGGCGGGGAGAGTTTGGACAGGAAAAGCAGAGACGCCCTGATGGGCGTCGCTGCTAACTAACGGCATGTGGTTGGATGGCGTTTTATCTATAAGGTCAGCCATTTAACGGTTTGACTCAGCGGCAGCGGCGTGACCGGAAAGACTCCTTCCCAATTATCGCGCCAAATCTGGCGAGCCGTGCGTGCCTTCCCCGGCTCTTTCGGGGTCCGATGGAGCCGATGTTAGCCGACGTCGTTGGTTTGCTTAACGTAATCATCAAGTGATACCGCGTAGTTTGGAAATTGCTCCAGTATTTGTTTATCCACAGTTACAATGGGCACATTCAAATCTTGCGCGAGTGCGACAAATTCGCAATCGTATGCAGAGCAGGTACTACTGGCAACCAGCGAGAGGACTTGGAGCGAGGCAATCTCATATTCGCGTCCTTGCATTAGAGTAGTTGCCTCTTCCATGATACGGTTGGCATCTTCGAGAGAAAAAACTGCCTTCCGAATATAGAGTGCCAATACATTGCGAAATTCACTGCGCCAGAGGAGCGGTGCTACCCAATGAGGGTCTTTGAGCAGGGCTTCTTCCGCTTGAATTGAACGTTCACTGGCAAGGTACAGATAACCGATGATGTTGGTATCTACTACTATCATAATCGCCCTGCTATTTTCGCTTGAGCAAATTCATTATCTTTGATGGGGTGGGAGATTGTCTTTTCGCGCAATTTACGTGCCCTTGCCAATGTAGTTTCTGGATTGATTTTGCTACTGCGAATGGCCCGCTCGATGCAGATAATAATCTCACTGTTGAGACTACGGCGATTAATTTCGGCAGATTGTTTCAATTGAGTGTATAAATCACCAGGAATGTTTTTTACTGTAAGCGTGGGCATAGAATCCTCCAAAACGGTTTCAAAGTGCCACCATTATGGATGATTTTGAGCTTATTGTCAAGCACATTATTGCTCAAGTGGCTAACTATATTTTCATCCGCCGTTTGGCGGGTGAAAAGGCTTATGGGCGGCGAAAGCTTAAAAACTCTGCAATTATTATAGCCCGCCTGTCAACTCTCTCGCAGCCTTCGCCGCACCTGCGCCAGTCGCCACCCCTCCACTTCCGGGATATTCTCGCTCAAGCGCGCCGCGGCGACAACCGGCAGCCAGCGGTGATACTCGTCCGTGCCGCCGGGATAGGCTTTATTCACCCACCTTCCACCACGACCATGTTCGTCCTGGCATACTTGTGCCGCAGCGCGCGTGCGGGAGCGTACTCTGGCGATTCGAGCCAGGTTTCTGCCTGCGCTACAGTGGGAAATTCCAGGATTACCAGACGGTTGGCATGCCAATCGCCTTCGAGGGTTTCATTCGGGCCGCCGCGGGCGAGATATTTCCCGCCGAAGAGCTTCACGGCTGCGGGGGCGAGTTTCTTGTATGCCTCGTAACCGGCGGGATCGGTGACTTCGATATCTACGATGACGTAAGCGGTCATTTTCTGCTCCTTATTTCAGGGGATCGTCCATTTGTGTTCTGTGCGTTGCCTGGTTATTTCATCCTGGCAAGTTGCGTCAATCCTCTGGATAATCGTGTCGCTCTCTATAGGGTGTGCGCCTTGATGTGGGCGGCGATTTGGTCAATGGCTTTCTGCGCCTCAGGGATGAATGGCGCGAAGACGGGGAAGACGTGCCACATGCCCGCCCAGATCGCGAGCGAGACATCCACACCTGCGGCCTGCATCCTTTCTTTCAGCCGGGTGGAATCGCTCAACAGGATTTCGTCATTCCCAACGTGGATGAATGTGGGCGGGAAGCCGCGCAGGTCAGCGAACAAGGGTGAAATTAACGGGTTGGCAGGGTCATTCTCGCCGGCGTAGTCTTTCACGAGATGACCGCCATGCGGACTGAGCAGCGGGTCTGCATCTGCACGCGTGCGCATGGATTCGCCAGAGAAGGTCAGGTCTATCCACGGGGAAATGCAGAACAGCGCGGCAGGTAGGGGTTCGCCCGAATCGCGCAAGCAGGTTGAAGTCGCCAGCGTCAGCCCGCCGCCAGCCGAATCGCCGCCGATGACGATCCTGGAAGGCAAAATTTCCTCGTTTATCATCCAATGATAAGCAGCCAGGGCGTCATCCAAAGCGGCCGGAAAGGGGTGCTCCGGCGCCAGGCGATAATCGAGCAGGAGCAGCCGCGCCCCGCTGGCTTTGGCCAGACGGGCGGCCACGCCGCGATGGGTGTCCGGCGAACCAAGGATATAACCGCCGCCGTGCAAATAAAGGATGGCGCGGTCAGGATCGGTCCCGGCCAGCTCGATCCATTCTGCGGGGACGCCCCCGGCTGTCACGGATCGGATCGTTATGCCCCTGGGGAGGGGGATGCCCCGCCGGGCCGCCTCGTTGATCCTTGCACGTTCTTCCTGGGTGGATTCGCCAGAGAAAGCGCGCCCTTTGAGGCGTTTCAGGAACAGGCGGAAGATGCGGCTTCGTAGGCTGGGCATGAACGGTTTTTACTGCTTGTTACTTGTGCGCCGCGGCGATGGCAGACTTGATCTGCTCGACGTGCGAGAATGTGTGCGACTGCGCCTCGAGCATCTGCCAGGCAGCCTGATAGTAGCTGCATTTCCGGGCGACGAATTCCGGCGGCAGGGCAGCCAGGAATGCGACCGCTTCATTAGCCAGGCGCTTCAATTCAGCTAACAACCCTCGCACGTTCTTGTACGCCATGAGGGTAGCATTGATGTGGGCTGGCAGGTTGCCGCCCCAGTCGTCAGCCAGGCGCTCGTAGCCGCCGACCACGTCATCCAGGTTGGCGATCCAGTTGCGTTCGGTCTGGATGAGATGCGCCAGGGTCTGCTTGGCGCTCCATTCGCCGGCAGCCGGCTCATGGTCCGCTTCGGCTTCGGTCACACCTTGAAAACATTGCTCCAGCGCAGCCAGCGACTCGTCGTATTTGGCGCGCACCTGCCGCGCCAGTTCCGCAGGCTGCCAGGGAATCTCCGGGACCGGGCGCTTGGATAGCTCCATGATGACCGTCTTCTTCTCTGGGCCGCGATAAAAAACCACCTCGACCTCGTCGCCGCCTTTTTTACCCTGCAAGGCCGTGACCAGGCTGCCGAAATCGTTGGTGATGGGCTTGCCGTTGAACTGCACCAGCACGTCGTCCTTGCGCAGGCCGGCTTTATATGCGCCCATCGTTTCGAGCGGGCTGTCAATGCGCGTTCCCTGTGTTACCGGTACGCCCAAGGCCCTGGCGATCTCGGGGCTGAAATCGCTGATGTTGATGCCCAGCATGGGGCGGTCGAAGATGCGCCGGTCGAGGCCGGTTTCGAGCACGGAGGCCAGGTTGGGGAGCGTGGAGTCCCATTCTGCTTTGAAGCCTTTGGCGCGCGTCTCCCAGTCTTTGCCATCCGGGACGGTGTGGGACAGTGTGATCCGCATGCCGCCATCCTTTTCCTCGATGCTGACAGCAACCTCGCTCGGGGCCGGGTCGCCGCGCCCGAACCACTTGAAGACGACCGATTTGTTCTCTTCCAGCGAGACATACTCACCCGCAGAGTAGAAATCGCCGTGCCACCACAGGTACATGCGCCCGCCGGGGCGCGCCGCGACTGTGGCGAAGTCGCACAGCCATTCGTGCAGGGCGATGGCGTGGGTGAAGGCGTAATACACCTGCGCGGGTGAGGCTTTGATGCATTGTTCGCTCGATACGGTTGTGGACATGGTTTTTTCTCCTCGAAAATGAGTGGTTTGACCCTTACTCTATTTTAACCCTGAATGATCTTTACCAGGAAGCAACCTTCTTGGGCGTCAATTTGATGAGCAGGTTTTCGGGTGAATTCAGCCATTCCTGCGGCTCTTTCTTCAGGATTCCCTTTGGACCGAGGTATTTGAGATAGAGACGTTCGATGCAGGCGTGGACCTCGGGCCTGCTCCCGGCGAGAAGCTCCACTTCGCCCTCCAGCAGCACGGCAGTGATGCCGCCCTCGGACTTGGGCAGATCCACGATGAGGGCGCACTTGGGGTTGCGCCGTAAATCCTTGACCTTGCGCGTGGACTGATAGGAACTGATCCAGGCCGCGCCCTCCTCCCACAAGAACCAGACCGGCACCACGTGCGGCTGACCGGAGGGGGAGGCGGTTGCCAGGCGCGCCAGGGTGGGTTTGGCGAGTAATGCTTCGATTTTCTTTTGTCTCTCAGCGTCCATATTTTCTGTGCTCTGTTAATTGTAGGGCGGGTATTTTACCCGCCACATCGGATGGCAGGCTTCGCCGTGAGCTCAGCCGAACGGTTAGAAACCTGCCCTACATTTCTTATTTCCAGGTAAATTCCAGTGTTGATGTCAGGGGGAGCGTGATGAAGGTCCCGACAGGTTCTGACTGGCCCACTTTCCCGCCCAGGTAGTTGCAGTTGGCGTCCATCTTGTTGCTGGTGCAGGCGATGGCGACGTAGCTGACGTACCATTCGCCGGATGCAGTGAGGGGCATGAACGCGTAAAAATCGCCGTTAGCGTCGGTCATGGCGTCGTTGCGGGGCGCATCTGTCCCCTGACCCTGGGTAATGGCAAACTGGATGCCGTTGACGGGCTGGTTGTTTGCATCCACCACGTGGCCTTTGACTAGTTGTACGTTCTCCGGCTGGATGAAGGGGATGAGGTCCAGGGGCTGGTCAGACTCCAGCAGTTTCGCAAAGACCCAGCCGCTTTCATTCGTGGGTGTCTGGACGGAGATCCATTCGCCGCCGGGGGACTGTCCCAGCACAAGCAGGGATGTGTCTTTCTGCATCATGCGCAGGGCGGGGAAGAGAGTGCCCGGGTTGGTGCGCAGCAGCAGGTTGTTCACCATGGCGGTGGCGTGGAAAGGAACGTAAGGGGTTGGGCTGGGAGTGATGGTGGGAGTGGGGGGGATGGTGGGGGTGGGCGAGAGCGTAGCCGTGCCTGTGGCCATAGGCAGAAAGGCAGGCAGTCTCGTGGCCGTGAGCGTGGGCAGGAACAGAGGAGCTTCCGGCGCGGATCGGGAGCAGGCGCTGACGGCCAGCAATGTCATCAGAATGGCGACTGATAAGGCTTTGCGAGAGCGAAGGTGTGAGAGGGTGGGCATGGCTCTATTTTATCGCAGATGCAGGAGACAGTCACTTCCGAAAGTGACTGTCTCCTGTGGGGAGTTTCGTTGTAAAATCAAGAAGACCAGCCCCTCTGTGGTCCCCCCATTTCAAAAGTTGTCCCTTTTGGGGATGATATATGGGTTGTCAGAGGAAGAGGTCAAAATCGTGGAAAGGAAATAGCTTGCTCGTGTCATTCCCAAAACAGGATAAACGTCACTAGTATATTTCCCAAAAAGGGATAAAGCATAAGATGCATATTATCACCAGACAAAAACTGCTTGCGTGTTGGATGGAACCCCCAGACGTAGAAGATGCCCTGAAAGCCTGGGAAAAAGAAGCTGAGCACGCCCATTGGAAATCCCCCGTCGACATCAAAGCCCGGTATCGCAGCGCAGATATCCTGCTGGGGAACCGGGTGGTATTCAACATCAAAGGCAAGCATTACCGGTTGGTCGTAAAGATCCACTACAACACAGAAATCGTCTACATCCGGTTTGTTGGCACGCACGAAGAATATAACAGGATAAACGCGGAGATAATCTGATGAAGCCGAAAATCATCAAGAACGAAGCCGAATACCAGTCGGCTCTGGCCCATCTCGAAAATTTGATGGAAGCCCAACCCGGCACACCTGAGGAAGAAGAACTGGAACTGTTTGCCGTGCTCATCGAAAACTACGAGAAAGAGACCTTCCCCATTGGCTTGCCCGAACCGGTAGCAGCCATCCAGTTTCGCATGGAACAGAAAGGGCTGACGCGCAAGGATTTGGAACAATACATCGGTAGTCAGAGCAAAGTTTCTGAAGTGCTGAATAAAAAACGTCCCTTGAGCCTGGCGATGATTCGTGCCCTGCACGCTGGGCTGGATATTCCCGCTGAAGTTCTGTTGAGCGAATCCGGCAGGAACCTGGATGCACCAAGATACAGCCACCGTGACTTTCCCTTCAAAGAAATGTACAAGCGCGGCTACTTCAAGTCATTCAACGGTACGTTACAGGATGCCAAGCAATACGCCGAGGAACTGCTCGAGGAACTGTTTGCCAGTTTTCAGGGGCACGCACCGCAAAGGGTCTACTGTCGCAACTCTGAAGGCCAACTGGATGAGCGTGCCATGGAAGCCTGGCAAGCCCGCGTGCTGGAAATTGCATCCGAACAGGGACTGCCTCCTTACGATCACAGCAACCTGACGCAGGAGTTCATCCGCGATGTGGTGAAACTAAGTAACCTGTCAAAAGGACCTGTGCTGGCAAGAGAACTGCTACAGAAGCGCGGCATCGCATTTGTCATTCTCGCCCACCTGCCAAAAACCTACCTGGATGGCGCATGTTTCAAATCTCCGTCCGGACGGCCCATCATTGGAATGACCCTGCGCCATGACCGCCTTGATAACTTCTGGTTCACGTTGGTACACGAACTAGCGCACATCTACTTGCATCTGGAAAACGGCAATGTGGCATTCTTTGACGATACCGAGCAAGGCGCGTCCCGGACGTGCACTCCGCAGGAAATTGAAGCCAACGACCTTGCTGCCAGCTTGCTCCTCCCTGAAGAAACCTGGAATCTAGAAAAACATAACATCATAAGCGAAAGAGGAATTGTGGCATTTGCTGACAAATTAGGCATCTCCCCGGCAATTGTGGCAGGACGCCTGCGCTGGGAAGCGAACAATTACAACAACTTTGACGAATTGCTTGGGCACAAAACCGTCCGCAAACTGTTTAGCGCTGAAAACTGAGTCATATCCCGCATTCAAACCACGCTCAAGGCAGTCTTGCGCCGAATTCGAGCAACGTATGGAATTCTCGCCGCCAGGCGCGCCGACTCTACGAGAGTCTCTTTGCCATGCAATTTCCCTCTGAACTTGTTCGCTTCCTACGTGCTTCGGAGCGCATTGCCGCGTTGACCGGCGCGGGCATCTCGCAGGAATCGGGCCTGTGCACCTTCCGCGAAGCTCAAACTGGCTTATGGACGCAGTACAAGCCTGAAGATTTAGCGACGCCCGAGGCCTTCCGCAGGAATCCCAAGCTAGTCTGGGATTGGTATGCCATGCGCCGCGAAAAAGTGCGCGGCGCCGAGCCAAATCCTGGTCATTACGCCCTGGCCGAGATGGCGCGCCGCGCCCCGCGATTTACACTAATCACGCAGAACGTGGATGGGTTGCACCAGAGGGCAGCTCAGACCCTAAAGGTCTCCGAGACCTTTTTCGATCAGTATTCAAGCGGGGGTCAATTTCTGGTTGATCGTTCTGCCCAGTATACGCGCCGCGATCTTGTTGGCTGTTTCGGCGGCCCGATCCTCTTCCGCTTCATCCACCACGGCGAAGCTGACCATGGCGCGCTGGTCGAGGTATTTCGACATCGTCTTTTGTCCGGCAGCCACCAGCAGTTCGCGCCGTTCGTCGCTCATGTCGAATTCGGTCGTGCCGTAGCCCTGGGCGGGCAGGTGTACCACCAGTTTCTCGAATGCGTCCATGACCATCTTATCGTGGGCGGAGAGCAGGGTGTTGACCAGGTTCGAGATACGCCGCACGGTTTGCAGCTCGCCAATGCCCGAGGACGGTTTTTGCGCGGCAGGCTGTTCCGCGCCGGGGACAGGCAGCGTCTCGTCAATCAGCAATCCCATCACCGGGGCGTCGCCTTTGGGGCCCATCAGCGCAGTGACGTTTTCCAGGCTGGAGAGGAATAGTTCGATCGGGAAATTCGAGAGCAGGCCGCCGTCCACGATGGTGTGACCGGTGATGTCCTGGCCGAGGTAGAGTCCCCATTCCTTCTGCCAGACGACTTCCTGCCACAGGAGCGGGATGCTCATGGACATGCGCACGGCCCAGACCAGCGGACACTCCGGGGCCGTGCGGTGATTGACCACCAACATGCTCTCACCGGTCGTATCGGAGACGACCAGGGACAGGTCTTTCCGGGTGGCGGCGTAGAACTGCTCGAGGGTTATCCCGCTGAACTGGCGCGGTTTGCGCTTGTATTTACCGCTATCCAGTTTCGTTTGCAGCCAACGGATGAAGTTGTCCGCCGAGTACCAGCCGCCGCGTTCCACGAACGAGACCAGGTGGCTGGAGCGGGGCTGTTTGGCCAGCCATCCAATCAGTTTGTCATCCAATTTCTCTTCGATGGCTTCCGGGATCAGTGGGATGTCAATGCTCTTCAGCAGCGTGAGAATGTCGCTGTCAAGGATCTCCTCTTTCGTGAAAGGGGCCGGCGTGCCCATGAAGCTGGTGAAGACGGATTTCCCGTCCTGCTTTTCGGCCAGCGCCTCCAGCATCTCCTGCGAACCGTAACCGGCGGCGAGCAGTGTGGCCGTAATCGCGCCGGCCGAGGTGCCGAGCAGGCGTCCGTGCGTGTTGCCGCGCGCTTCGAACTCTTGCAGCGCGCCGACGAAGATCATGCCTTTTGCGCCGCCGCCTTCGAAAACCAGGTCAAATTTCATGGGATACCCTCCTCATCATGGCTTGCGCTTGGTTAATTATGGCAGATGCTCCACGTCAGTCAAGTCTTTGAGCCTGCCGCTGGCTTTCTTGTTGGCTTTCAGATGCTTCAGGTTGATCAGATTGACTTGAACGCCATCAAGCATATCTATAATACGTTCCGCATAACACTCGTCAAACCTTACTCCAGAAATTGTAGTCGTAATGTCTATCTTGACCGGCGGAACGCCCATCTGGATGATCTGATTTTCCTTCAGAAAGAGTTCAACCGATAACTCGGGCAAGTCGAATCCGAATTTCCTCAGGACAGTGACCACCTTCTCTGCGTTTTGCGGATGGATGGCAATCCATATGTCCATATCGCCAGTTGCGCGAGGATAGCCGTGATACCCTACCGCGTAACCACCGATGAGCAAGTACTCAACTTGATGTGAGTTGAGTAACTGAAAGAAGTCTTTGAAGTCGGGTGGAAGATGGATCGTAGCCATAAATGATCTGCCGCATTATCTCAACTGCTTCCAAGCGTTCGTAAGGAGTCTTGCTAAACCAATAATCCTTCTCACTTGTTTCGTCGAAGAGTGATGTGACTTTGAACGCAGATCGGTCTATCCTTAGAGAGTCAAGAATGTTCATAGAATCATTATCCTTTTCTGCTATCAATATACACTCAGATTCACTACAATGCAAGCAATTGTCGTTCTCCCACCCACGCCCCGCTCCACGGGTGGAGACTGAGGGTAAGGTGGCCGCCGGAGATGGCATATTCCTGGCTATCCAGCAGCCCGCGCAGCGGGCGGCCATCCTGCCAGCCCAATGAGGCCAGCGGCACGTCAATCTTCTGGATATGCGGCCCGGCGTTGATGGCGATGACGATCTTCTCCTCGCCCAGTGTGCGCGCAAAAACGTAATGCCCGTTGGAATTGTCGGCGAGCAGGCGCCGGAAGTCGCCGCGGCGCAGGCTCGGATAGCGTTTGCGCAGGGCGATCAGCGTCTTGACCCACTGGTACAACTCCATGTTCCACTTGCTTCGATCCCAGGGAAAAGCGCGCCGGCAGTCGGGGTCCTTCTCGCCTTCCAGGCCGATCTCGTCGCCGTAATAGATGGCCGGCGCGCCTGGGTAGGCGAACTGGAACAGGAAAGCCAGTTTGGCCTTTTCGGTGCTGCGCTCCACTTTGGTGAACAGGCGCTCGGTATCGTGCGAGCCGAGCGGAAGGTACATGGCGTAGACGTTCTCGCGCGGATAGCTCTTCAGCAGCCCCTCGGCCTTTTCGACGAAATGCGGCATGTCCAATGTGCCAGCGTAAAGCAGGCGTAGGAGAGCATCGCGCAGCGGGTAGTTCATCAGGCCGTCGAAGTGCCTGTCGTCTGCCCAACGTGGATCGGCAGTCCATATTTCGCCGACTAGGTAGGCGTCGCGGTTGGCGGATTTGACGGCGTGGCGGAATTCCTCCCAGAAGGCATCGTCGTCAATCTCGTTGGGCACGTCCAGCCGCCAGCCGTCCGCGCCCTGCTCGATCCAGTAGCGTGCCACGTCGAGGATGTACTGGCGAACCTGTGGATTCTTCGTATTGAACTTGGGCAGGCTCTTGAACTTCCACCATGCCAGGTAGTTCTCCGCCTCGCCCGGCGTATAGGCATCCAGCGGAAATCGTTGGATGTGGAACCAGTCTTTGTAGGGTGAATTCTCGCCGTTTTCGAGCAGGTCGGAAAAGGCAAAGAAGCCGCGCCCGCAGTGGTTGAAGACCCCATCCAGGACGACGCGCATGTTGTTGCGGTGGGCGGCATCCAGCAGGGCGCGGAAATCGTCCAGGCTGCCCAGCTTCGGGTCAATCTTGTAGTAATCGGTTGTATTGTAGCGGTGCGTGGAGGGGGCCTGGAAGATCGGCGTCAGGTAGAGGGCGGTGACGCCCAGTTCCAGCAGATAGTCGAAGCGCCGCAGGATGCCGCGCAGGTCGCCGCCCTGGAAGCCATGGATGGTTGGCGGACTTCCCCATGGCTGCACGTTGGGCGGATCGTTGTCCGGGTCGCCGTTGGCAAAGCGGTCGGGGAAGATTTCGTAGAAGATTGCGTCTTGGACCCAGTAGGGTGTAGTCATATAGTCGGATAGTTTTGTAGTTGGATAGTTGGATAGTTTTGTAGTTGGATAGTTGGGTGGTTGGATAGTTTTATAGTCTTATAGTCGGATAGTCGGGTGGTTGAGTGGTAGGATGGTGAAATTCTACAATCCGCAATCCGCAATCTGAAATACGCAATCCAAAAGCGGATCAGCCTGCTACCGAGACGCCGATCAGTCTGCCGATCCCGTATACCAGCCCGGCAGCGGCCAAGCCGATGATGACCTGCCGGAAACCGGAATACCACACGTTTTTACCGGTCATCAGCGTGATGGCCGCGCCGACCAGGAAGAGGCCGATGGCGCTGACGCCCAGGCTGACGAAGACGGCGGTCAATCCGCTCAGGAAAACGTATGGCAGGATGGGGAAGATGGCGCCCAGGGCAAACAGAAAAAACGAGGTAAAGGCGGCCTCGTAAGCTGAACCGCCCAATTCTTCGGGATCAATGCCCAATTCCTCGCGCGAGAGGGTATCCAGGATGCTGTCGCGGTCGGCCATCATGTGGGCAGCCATTTCGCGCGCCTGGTTCTCTGGCAGGCCCTTGGACTGGTAGATGAGCGCCAGTTCTTCCTGCTCTTCCTCGGGGGCATGCTCGATCTCTTCGGCTTCGATCTTGATCTGGTGTTCATACAGCTCGCGTGAACTCTGCACCGAGAGCCACTCGCCCAGCGCCATCGAACCGGCGCCGGCCAGCAGACCGGCAATGCCGGCGATGAGCACGTCGTGACTGGCGAGGTTGGCCCCCGCCACGCCCATGACGAGGCTGAGGATGGATACCAACCCATCATTTGCCCCAAGCACAGCGGCGCGCAGGGCGTTGCCGCCGCCGGCGCGGTGGCGGCCTTCCATCTGGGCAACGACCCCGCCGGAGACTCCGCCCTTCCCGCCGGTGACCAGTGACAACATGCGGGCGTGGGATTTTTCATCTCCGGAGAGCGCACCGGTCTCGGCTTCGGGTTGGCTGTCGTAGGCGCGGCTGTCGGCCTTTTCGTGGTTGGCGACGGTGGGGAGCACAAAGGAGGGGCCGAAGCGCTTTGCCAGGAAACGCATGGTGCGGGCGCGCCAGGAGGGTCTGCGCGGCGGGATCTTCGCGCCGGCCTCTTCGAGCCTTTTTTCCCAGACGCGGGCATGTTTTTCTTCGCTGCCTGCCAGGCGGCGATAGACTTCGGCCAGTTGTGTTTGCGTTTCAGCTTCAGCCAGCGCATTATAGAGCGCCGCGCCGTCAATTTCCTTTTGCCAGTTGGAGAGATAACGGGCGATGTCGTTGGATTTTGTCATTTGTTTATGTCTCATTTTGTAGTTGCCCGATGAGTGTACCATAAGGTGGGATTTCCACTGGCTTGTAATCAGGCAAAACCGCCTCTAGCTTGTAACTGGCAATCGTGGACAGATTGTCGCCGAAAAGCTCGCCGACCCTCATCATTATTTCCCTTCCAGCACCACCGCGCTGCGCGGCGACAGCTCGAGGCCAGCGATCTTGCCTGCTTGAACTTTTGCTTTCGACTCGCCAAAGATGGCTGCCAGCGCGCCATCCGGCAAGGCGAGGGCGTCCACGGCAATGTCAACCGTGCGGACCTGCTCGGAGGCGTTGAGGGCAATGACCAGCTTCTCGTCATTCAATTTGCGCCCAAAGGCATAGACTCCATCGGCAGCATACAAGCGGTGGTATGTGCCGCGCCGCAGGGCGGGGGATGCCTGGCGCAAGGAAATGCACTGCTTTGTATAGTTTAACAAATCGCCATTCCACCTCGACTTGTCCCACGGGAAGCTCTTGCGGCACTCCGGATCGTGGCGTCCGTCCATGCCGATCTCATCGCCGTAGTAGAGGCAGGGCGCGCCAGGGTAGGTGAACATAAAGAGCATTGCCAGCTTGAGCGATTCCACGTCGCCGCTGGCGCTGGTCAGGAAGCGCGGCGTATCGTGGCTGTCGAGCAGGTTGAGCTGCACCTGTGTGACGGCCGGGTCATACAAGCCGAGGATATAGTCAATGCGGTCAGCGAATTCGGTCACATTCAAGGGGCGGACTTTATTGCGGTAACCACCAGCGCGGTCCGTCTCTTGCTGATCCAGGTGTTTACCGGTGAAGAAACCCAGAGAAGCTATTGTGACCAGGTAATTCATCACCGCGTCGAATTGGTCGCCTTGCAGCCAGCGTCGGGATTCCTCCCAGATCTCGCCAACAATGTAAGCGTCCGGTTTGATGGCCTTGACGCGGCGGCGAAATTCCTGCCAGAAGCCGTCGTCATTAATCTCGGCGGGCACATCCAGCCGCCAGCCGTCAATCCCGAATTTGATCCAATATTCGGCGACATCGAAGATGAATTCGCGCACAGCGGGCGTGTCCGTGTTGAACTTCGGCAGCGCGGGCATGTCCCACCAGGCCTGGTAGCCGAGGGCTTTCAGGCTGCCTTCCCTGTTTTGCAGGGCGCGCAGTGCGCCGGTATCCGGGTATGCCCCCCAGTGACGGTCGCCGTTCAGGCGTTGAGGGTCGAAGTGGAACCAGTCCACGTAGGGAGAGCCGCTGCCATTTTCCAGCACGTGGTGGAATTGCCAGAAGCCGCGGCTGGCGTGGTTGAAGACGCCATCCAGCACCACGCGGATGCCGCACGCGTGGGCCGAATCCAACAACTCGCGCAGGGCCGCATTGCCGCCCAGGAGGGGATCCACGTTGTAATAGTCGTAAGTATGGTAACGGTGATTGGCTGCCGAGGCGAAGATCGGGTTGAAGTAGAGGGCCGTGATACCCAGGTCCTGGAGATAGTCGAGATGCTCTGCGACGCCCAGCAGGTCGCCGCCCTTGAAGCCGTAAACCGTTGGAGCAGAGTCCCAAGGCTCAAGATTTAACCCTCTCTTGGGAACGCGCTCGCTTTTGGCAAAACGATCCGGGAAGATCTGGTAAAAAACGGCGTCTTTGACCCATTCGGGTGTGTTCATATGGTTTTGTAGTCCTTTGGTCAAGTGGTCTTGTAGTCTATTGGTCGTCTGATCAGTACTTCACGAATTGCTGTGCTGGACACTTGCACCGAACGCAAGTGCGGTGTTGCCAAATCCAGCGCTTATGGCGGATTTGCCAATCCGCCAAAGCATTTTATGGTATTAAAAGCCCTGACAGGGCTTTAGGGCCTGTTAGGGCTAGGTAACATGAGCGTCATGAGCGCGCCGAGTTAAATCCTTACGCGACAGAGGCTTGTTCAATGCTCAAACGAGGAATGAATACGGTGCGCACCTCAGGCACAAGCTTCACCCGCACGAATATGACCTCTTTGTTTTCCTTCTGCTTCATACGGGCAAGTTCCAGATTGGCTGCCAGAAGCTCGGCATCGTTCTCTGGTAGGAATATTACCGAGGCATCATCCTGAATGCGTTCGGTTAAATCTGGATCGGCCAACATCTCTAACATGAACATCTCGAATAGTTCATGATTACGTTTGAATTGTTCTTCACGTTCCATTTTGCCACCTCTCATATCGTTCACGGTAAAACTCCCATTGCATCTTCACGTCACGCAGCGCATGCGTCAAAGCAATACCATAGTTATCCAATTCGAGTTCCTGCGTCTCTTGAGTGCCATCGGGATAGCAGATGTCTTTGTGGGCATGCTGGTGTGCAGTATCAAAACGTACAATCGGCTGCCATTCTCCTCGGATTCGAGCACGGTATTGGACCGAGAACTTGACCACTGCGCCACTCTCACGCTGTAAATGCACCAGGATTTCATCATCCAACGTGAGTGTCATGACAAAGCGTTCGCTGCGGCGTGGTTCTCGCGAAGACTTCATTGCATCCTCACGGTTCAGTGTATCATGGAGCTGGATTTACCGCAAGAAAACCTGTGTGTACCGCGCAACCCTGAAAAATTGGAGGCAAGAGCAAGGTGTTTTTTATGCGGCAGGGCGTGACCGTACCGCGCCCTGCCAGACTGGTTGTTATTGGGCAACAAGCATTTGGAGCTGCGGGAAGTCGTCCGCGGACAGTTGACCCAAGGCCGCGCTGCTGCTGGTGTAGGTCGAAAGCATCTCTTCCTGCGTAGGTGACTCGCCCTCGGGCCAGGCCAGGTCAATGATGCGGGCAATAGGAAGAGGTGGTCGTTAAGTTCTCAGCGCCGCCTCAATCTGCTCTACCACGCTCCTTTGTGGCGAACCATCGCCGGGCTCCCGCACACGGGCAATGCGCTCTGCTTCCAAGAGTGGGATGCCTTCAGGTATCGGTGAGATGGTGTCAGGGCGCGGCGCGCCGATATCGTTGACGCCTGTCTGCCACCAATCGCGTAATGCGATCAACATTTGCCGTCCTTCTTGTCCGCGCGCCAAACAGTACGGGATAATGGGTCGCAACGGCGTGCCTTGCGGTCGCCCGCTCAATACCTCATCCAGCAAAAAGCGATTGTAGCGCAGGGCGTAAATCAGCGCTTGCTTGAAATAATCCAGTGCGGTGGTTTGTCCGTTTAATCCGATTTTGTCCGTTGTCATCCCCTGCGTCAACCGTAGCGATGCGAGATGGTCGTTGTATTCATACTGCTGTGCAAGTTGCTCCGCTTCCGCGAGCAATGGCGGGATTGCGGCATAGTCTCCTTGCGCGTGTTTGACGCGAGCGAGACCTGTGAGGGCACTACTCTTGAGATAATAGCAGCCTAAATCACTGTTTAAAGATTGGTGATAATTTTCTTCAGACTTGACCCACACATGGCGAAGTTCGAAAAGTTTGCCAAACAAGTCCAATGCCACGGTATCGTAATCAGCCTTGAGGTTTTTCTTCCAAGTCAAGCTTCTGCCAAGATGCGATTCAGCATCATTTAGATTTCCTTCCCAAAGAAGAATTTCGCCCCAGAAGGTCTCCCAATAAGCCAAGAAGAACTCATCGCCCATTTCTTCTCGAATGGCGAAGGCCCGCTCAAATCTTTGATGAGCTTCGTTAAACTTTCCTTGATGACCTAATGCATGGGCAAGATTTACATCTGTTTCGGATGCGATTTCTGGCGTGTATATTTCTGACAATATGCTATGAGTTTCTCGGAAGTTGCGTTCTACTTCAGCATATCGTCCCATCCATATCCAACCTCGCGTAGTACGCAAGGTCTCCAGTCTGACAAATGGAAAGGAAATCAGAGATGAGGCTACATCACAACCAGCCTTGTGCATTGCAAGCATTTGCCTAAAATCGCCAACCAAGTTGTAATTCCATCGCAACAAGAAATACGCATTGGCTACGCCCCATAAGTCATTCCGTTGAATGCAAAACTGAAGCATTCTATTAATCGCCGAGCGAGCGTCCAGCCATGAATGCTGAAGTTCATACACTGTGCGTAAACTTGTAAAATTTGAAACCAACTTGCTATCCAGAGGAGCAATTTGCAAACTACGATGGATAATATCGGTAATTTCACTGAGAGCCATGCTTGTTCCTAGGGGATGGCTTAGTACTCGAATAGGCCTACATAGTATGTCTCCCCAATCACACAACGCATACGCTCGTAATTTTGGCTCAACGTGCTCCTCGTTCCCAATTACCTGATATACTTTCTCTGCTTCGGTAAGCCGCGTCTCTAAATGCGCCAACCTCGCGTTATAATACTCTCGCCACAATCTACTATTCTCGCGCTCCAGCACATACGTGTTCGCATCATTCAACAAGGCGCGCAAGCGATTGACGAGCCGATACTGCAGCAACTCTTCCGCCATCTCCTGAAACAATTTAATGCCCGTTTCTTCATCCGCGCGGATGCGATGATACAATCGCTCCAGCCCCAGACGCTCGGTGAGACTTCCGAAGGCTCCAAAGACTTCGGAAGTCTCGGCTTTCTCCAGCCGCTTTTCAAAATATACCGCTGCGCGCTCGTGCAGTTCGCGATGCCGCTCGGAATCTTGGACGCGCAGGTTCTCGTCCACGATCTCGCGTACCGCGTCGTGCAGCGCCAGCCCTTCAACGCGTACGCGCGCAAACGGGAATCGCCGCAATTCGTTGTACACGTCGCGCACGTCGTCTTGCTTCATCACCGCGCGCAGAATCGGCTGGTCGAACCAGCGCACGATTGCCGCCGCTTCGAGCGTTGGTATTAACTCTTTTGGCACGCCTTCCATCAACAGATCAACAAGATCAGCCATCACTTCGGGTTTGACAGCTTTGAGATCCCCAACGCGATCTGGATACTTGACCCATAATCGGACCACACTCGTCACCGCTATCGGCAAGCCGCGCGCAAATCGGATAATCGCTTCGACCTGCGCGGCGTTCGGCTCGCCACCGCGCATCGTCGCATAATATCGCCGCACCAACTCGCGCATATCGTCTTCGGTCATCGGTTTCAGTTCCTCGACCTGCGCTGTTGCCATCCAACTCTGCCACGCGCGGCTCCAGTTCGGCAGGGCGCGTCCCGCGATCACGAAAAGCGCGTTCGCATGCAATCGCTGCGCGACATCGCGCGCCCAATCGTCGAGCGCGGTCATCTGCTCGAACGTGTCAAGCATCAGCACGATGCGCCGCTTGTTGGCCGCGTTCGCGACATCGGCGAGAAAATCGTCTGTCAGTGTTTTCGCGGGATCGAGGAGCAAATCAATGTCGGGTTGTTTGAGGAAGCCGCGCAGCCAATTCACCAATGCCTCTGCGCCCATCCCACCCAACACGCCGCCCAGCGCGCTGCCAATCGCCGTGCCAATGCCAGGAATGACCGAGCCGATTGCCGCGCCCGCGAGCGCGCCGACTGCCGCCTCCGTCGTTTTCGAGGCGGCTTTGCCGGCGATGTCTGCCGCGCGACCTCCTGCCTTCTTCGCTTGCGCGTCCACCTGCGCCTGAATCGCGCGATAATGCTCGAATGTTGCATCAAACTTTGGAAAATGCACTCCATCTACTTTCAGGTCGGGTACCCAGCCGCGCTCTTCACCCGATAGACTCTTGAAATAGAGCACTGCGAGCGCGGATTTCGCTTCATCGCCCGATGCGAGCGCGACGGGAACCTTCACGCTTTTGCAGTGCAAGCGAAACATTCGCAGGAGCGACGACTTGCCAACTCCGCCGACGCCATGGATGACGAGCAAGCGCTTTGTCAGTGTCTGCGCGGCGACGAGGGATTTGAATATGTCGCGCAGGTGCTCTACGTCGGTGAAGTAGGATTGGAGATCTTGATCAAGGTCGGAGGACATAAAAAATCATCCTTTGAGTGCGTCGGCCAGGATGACACACACCAAAAAATTCACCGAGGAAAAGGTTGAGACCTGGAAGAATTCATTTTGCGTTGTCACGGTTGGACGACATAAATGTTGCGGTACAGGGGTAGTAGTTATTTTATCTGGAAAATGTACACGGCGAAGGGCGGAAGTTCAAATATGGGTTGACTGCTCAATGGTAAAACATCTTTGGTTCCCAACAATGGAAGGAGGGAAAATTCTCTCAAAGCAAGCGGAGTCCCCTCCAAAGCGAGCGCGTAATCGCGGATGGGCGCGTCGCCAAGGTTGACCAGCGCCAGGATCGCTCCATTCTCATCCGCGCGCAGGAGGGCGAATACGGCGGGGTTATCGGTGTCAAGCACGAGCGCGGAGCCAGTCCGAAGCGCGGCGTGTTCGTTGCGGAGTCGGATGAGCGCGCGGTAATGTGAGAGCAGGGAGGCGGGGTCGTCGGTTTGTGTGGCAACGTTGACGCCCGCTAAATAATCTGTGTTGAGAGGCTCCCATGGCGCGCCTACGGTGAAGCCTGCCATAGCATACGCGCTCCATTGCATGGGTGTGCGGATCAACTTGTCGGGTTTCGCGCCGCTCATGCCGATCTCCTCGCCGTAGTAAATGAACGGCGTGCCGGGCGCGGTCAACAGAAGCGTGGCGGCCACTTTGGCTTTGTCCACGTCGCCATTCAAAACCGTCATCACGCGGTTCTGGTCGTGGTTGGTGAGAAATGTGGCATAATTGCCATCGGGCATTTCGTCGAGGGAAAATTTGTAGGCGCTGTTCACCGCGCTAGCCACGCCGCCGTTGGCGCTGTTTATGAATCCGCTGGCAAGTTCGAAGTTGAAGATCTGATCCATCTGGTTTTCATAGGTCTTTACCACCTAAAACGCTCCTGCGCCGTATATCTCGCCCACCGTGTACGCCTGCGGATGGTCCGCCTTGTAGTCGCGGTAAAACTCGGCGAACCATTCGTGCGTGGAAAGTGGTTGAAAAAAAGGTTAGCGCACCAAACCGATGGGGCGGCAGTTCAACTGCCGCCCGAACAGGCGAACATCCCATCGCTTTGGCGTGCATACAAAATTTGGGTGGCGGTTGGGTTGCAGTAGAAAGACTCTATACCGTGTGGAGGAGTCAGACAAGCCCCAATTCTCGTAACGTGTCCAACACCGGGGGAATCTTCCAAAACCAGCTTTCGCGCAACCAAAAGCCTGGCAGCGCCTTCGAGTGATAGATGCCGTTTTCGTCCGGTAAAATCGAGCGGTAGCGCCCGGCCTCGTCTCTCTGGTAAAACACAGCCTGTTCCCGCTCGGGGTCAATCAGCCAGTATTCGGGGATACCGGCTTGCTCGTATTCGGTGAATTTTTCTCCCCGGTCGCGCGTGTCGCTTTCAGGGGAAGTTATCTCGATCACCAGATCAGCGGGGCCGTCGAGGTGGGTTTCCTTTAATCGTGCCAGATTTTCAGCAGCTACAAAGATCAAGTCTGGCTCACGGCCAGAGTATTCCAATCGCATCTGGAAAGGAGCACTCCTAAATATTCCCAGGTGGTGCGCCTCCACGAAGGATCGTAGCACACTCGTCAGGAAATCAGAAATGTCTTGATGTCTGCCGCTTGCAGGACTGGTCATAATTACCTCTCCCTTCACCCACTCAGCATGTGTATCCTCGTCAGCCCAGGCAAGGAATTCTTCGTAAGCCATCCAGCGTGGGGCAGTCAAAGCTTCCGCCAGGCGACGGCGCAAGTCGTCGTCCAGCGCGCCCGGCCTGCGGATGATTTCCAATAGTTCACGGGTTGCATCGCTCATCGCGCACCTCCTGGCCTAATTATACTCCTTATACGCTACACGCCCTCAACGCCTCCCACCCCGCATACTTCGCCGTATCGCCCAGCTCGGCTTCGATGCGCAGCAACTGGTTGTACTTGGCGACGCGGTCCGAGCGGGCCGGCGCGCCGGTCTTGATCTGGCCCATGTTGAGCGCCACGGCCAGGTCGGCGATGGTAGAGTCCTCGGTCTCGCCGGAGCGGTGGGAAGTGACCGCCCGCCAGCCGGCCCGCTGACAGGTCTCGACCGCTTCGATGGTCTCGGTCAGTGTGCCGATTTGGTTGAGTTTCACCAGCAGGGCGTTGCAGGTCTTTTCGCGGATGCCGCGCCGGACGCGTTCCGGGTTGGTGACGAGCAGGTCGTCGCCCACGATTTGGATTTTATCGCCCAGTTCCCTGGTCAGCAAAACCCAGGATTCCCAATCGTCTTGCGCCAGGCCGTCTTCGATGGAAACGATGGGGTAGTCCTTGACCCATTTGGCCCAGAATTCGACCATCTGCGCACCGGTCAGTTTCTTGCCTTCTTTGCGCAGATTGTATGTTTTCGTCTCTTCATCGTATAGCTCGGAGGCGGCGGGATCAAGGGCGATGGCGACCTGTTCGCCGCGCCCGGCCTTGAAACCGGCTTTGGCGATGGCTTCCAGGATGACTTCCACGGCTTCGTTGTTGGCCTTGAGCGCCGGGGCGTAGCCGCCCTCGTCGCCGACCAATGTGACGTAGCCCTTTTCCTTTAGCACGGATTTGAGGGCGTGATAGATTTCCGCGCCCCAGCGCAGACCCTCGGCGAAGGTCGGCGCGCCGAGCGGCATGACCATGAACTCCTGCGCGTCGGTGGATTGCCAGGCAGTGTGTGCGCCGCCGTTGAGAATGTTCATCATCGGGACGGGCAGGACGTGAGCGTAGACGCCGCCGATGTAGCGATAGAGCGGCAATCCGAGCGAGGCTGCAGCTGCCTTGGCGACCGCCAGCGAGACGCCCAGGATGGCGTTTGCGCCGAATTTGGATTTGTTGGGCGTTCCGTCCAGGGCGACCATTTCGGCGTCAATGGCTTTCTGGTCGGTTGCGTCCCAGCCGAAGAGTTCCTCGGCAAGCACCTCGTTGACGGCGGCGACAGCTTTCAGCACGCCCTTGCCGTTGTAGCGTTTCTTGTCGCCGTCGCGCAGTTCGAGCGCCTCGTGCACGCCGGTGGAAGCCCCGGAGGGGACCGCGGCGCGGCCGCGTGAGCCGTCCATCAGCGTGACCTCGACCTCCACGGTCGGATTGCCGCGCG
>Ga0210020_1000672_pt1 | contig 32277 bp, 29 predicted proteins | sample CryGeymeta201514_FD_183980 | JGI IMG/M metagenome (GOLD analysis project Ga0210020, IMG submission 183980) | Groundwater microbial communities from Crystal Geyser aquifers in Utah, USA - Crystal Geyser metaG 2015-14 (SPAdes) (version 2) | ecosystem: Environmental > Aquatic > Deep subsurface >... | reverse complement strand
ACACCGATGGAGAAATTTGAAAAACTTTTGGAACAAAATCTTGTTTGTCTATAATATCCCTAACTTGTGATATTTTACGAAGTAATTTTTCTACACAACCTGCCTATATTGTACATATAACCTATTATTTTTTTCCATTTTTCAGGCAGTAATATATTATCATCATCCAATTTCATGACATATGAATATTTGGATTTTGAAAAACACCAATTATAGTAGTATGCCAATGAATGAATACTATTGGATATGTGCGAGTTCAAATGAGTTTTGAAGCAATAGTATGTAAATAGTTACTTTTCATATAAAATTTATAACGAGGAAATAGAGGAAATGATTGAGTAGATTTTTTTTCAGTCTTTAGTATCTTCAGGGTTTATTATATCTGAATTTATTACTAGTTGTTTTTTTATTTTTCATACGTCTGTGGAACAATTTATAAATCATAAATCCTTTTTTAGATATTTAAGATGTATAAAGCTCATTCAGAAACGTTTGTATAAAAGATTATCACGTAAAAGTTCTCAAAATTCAGATTGTATATAATAAGTGAATTCTGAGACAGGATATATACCATGATCAGCAAGTTTTCATGAATATGGGTCGTTTTTACAGATTCATATTTGATTATCTTTTTTTAGGAGATTATATCACCAGTACATAAGATTCTTATTTGGTTTATATTTTAATATATACGTACGGATTTGATTAAATTTTTCTGGAATAAGAATATTATCATCATCTACCCTCATGATATATCGATATTTTGTTTGTGAAACACACCAATTTGAATAATAAGCAAAGGAATGAATACTTCGTGGATCTACTTTATGAGTTCCTATTTGAAATACATTATAAGGATATTCATATACTTTTACTTTTTGCGGGTACTTTTTTGCAAATTTTTCACAAATCAATCGAGTTGAATCAGTAGATAGATTGTCTATCAAGATTAGCTCGTCTAAAAATGGAATATGTGATTCTAACGTTTGTTCTAGAAAATCATCCCCGTTTTTTAATCTTGCAACACCACTAATTCAAGATAATTTATCCTCAGTAAACCAACTATGAGGAATATTCATAGTCTTTATATTTTCGATATTTTGTAATAATGAGAGTGAGACTGGTTTAGTATTCATTTTCCTTCATATACCAGCTAATGTATCCATACACCATCGTGACCAATATATACTATCTAAATACCAATAAAATTTCAATTTTTTGTTTCCAATATACGTTTTTAATAGTTTTGTTCGGTATTTTAAAGAGGTTAATAATACTATACGTAATCCAAAAAAAAAACCGTCCTTAAAAAAATCAACAAATTTTGTACTTAAAAGATTATTTCCTATATGAACTACAATACCAGGTATAATATTGACCGATCTTAGTCATGTTTTCATATAACGATTTCCAATCGCTACCTCATCAACTGTATCTTCATATCAAAACATGATTTTCTTCATCTCATCAGTTCTTCTTAATCATGGATTATAGGAAAAACCTTTAAAAATATTTCAATCTTCATCATTTCGAAAATATACAAATTGCAAATTGTCATGAATTAAAATTTGAGATGAAAATAATTCATTATAACATTGTTTTTCGGTAATATTTTCTCTTTTCAATCAACCATCAGTGATTAAATCTCTTAATTGCACAATACCAATGTCTGGGTATTTTTCCAAAATAGATTTAGAGATATCTAGAAAATTAAAATTTACTTTTCGGAAATACCAATCTTCCTCGCAATGAAATACATATTTTGTATTAATTTTATTATATAAATCAATTAAAGCTCAATGTTGACGTTTTCAATTGGTAAAAATAACATCCCATCATATAAGGAATCCATTCCTTTGAGCTTTAATAATTTTTTCTTTATGCTTTGGATTTTTTGAATCTTCCGTAATTATTTTTTTAATATCTCTTAGATCAATATTTTGTTCAATAGAGTGAATAGTCTTCTTGAGAAGGGAATATCTTCCACATGAAGTTATGGCAATGGTAATATCAGAATAATTATTCATAAATTATGTTTTTAAGAATTCAAAATTATAATTTTCTTTTACTTTTTCCCTACTCCATTCCCACCATTTACTTGATTCTATAGCTCAAATTTTTACTTCATCGAATCTATAACGGATAATTTGTTCAGGATTTCAAATCACAATGGCATATGGAGGTACATCTTTACGGATTATTGATCATGCTCATATTACAGCACCATTCCCAATAGTTACTCATGGAAGAATAATAACACGAGCACCTATCCAAACACCATGTCATATTTTAATCTCTCATCCAGTATGATGCTCTGTATGTTCCAAAAATGGATACATTGTCAATTTTGAGATAATATGATCATTTGTTGTTATCATACAGAGATCAAAAGCAAGTGAACAATAATTTCCGATACTAATTGGATATTTCTCACTCGCAAGTAAATATGAATTTGGTCAGTTGATATATGTATATTTTCCTATCTTAATATTTCATTGTAGGGATACTTCGTACAGACTTACATAATCAGATAACTGAATAGTATGATTTAATAATTGAAAAATTGATAATCGAGAAATAGTATATTTTGATAGATATATATTTGAATATCTATGACCAATAATAATTCTTTTAAATCAATTTTTAACAAAATTCGGACATAAATTATTCCAAATATAATATATTATTCTCATAAAATGAAGTAAATGAATATTGACGGATAGTATATTAAAACTCTATTTTTCTCCAAATTTATTAAAAATACTCAAATACCATTACCACCTCTTTAGAGCTCGGACACTTCTGTTTGATGTTGATAGGGGCGAATTAATCCTATTTTGAAGGATTAATATTCTGTACCAATCTATCAAAATCTGACTCATAGAGTCTATCTTGAACAACCCTATATTGTTCGAATTCGCTCTCAGCTTTGAGTTTGGCTTCGAGCATCGAGACGGTGCCGACATGATCGAGGATGGGATGACCTGCAAGTTCGAGGAATTGCCCGAGATAGCTATCCCAATCCTTCATATTCATCACTTTTCTATTGGTAGCCCTACTTTCAGCGAGGTCGAGGTAGGAATTCACCAGAGCATTGAGCGTTTTTATATGTTCTTCGCTCAAATAGTTCTTCGCGACCACTACATCACTTTTGAGGATTTTCCCTTTTGGAGCTTGCTTCCAAGTTTTGAGTCCCATAAAAGACTTGGTACTATCTGCCTCGCTGTAGATGATTTCTGCTGCGGTTTTCCCCGTAATAGCCCAGTGGAGTTTATTTTGGACGCTTGCAAAAAAATGTTTGGTAATGTCGGACTCTGTATCGTAATCTGCCGACAGGGCATAAATATCAGTGATTTTTTGGTACAGTCGTCGCTCGCTCACTCGGATTTCCCGAATTCGTTCCAGCATCTCATCGAAATAATCCTTCCCAAAGTGCTTCATTTGTTTCAATCGTTCATCATCCATCGCAAAACCCTTGATGATATATTCTTCCAAAATAGTACTCGCCCACTTACGGAACTCTATCGCACGCCCACTATTCACTCGGTATCCGACGGCGAGTATGGCTCGGAGGTTGTAGTATTTTGTTTTGTAATTTTTTCCATCTTCCGCAGTTGTTTCCAAAATGGAAATAACTGAATTTTCTTCCAGTTCTCCCGTCTCAAATATATTTTTGAGATGTTTGGAAATAGCAGGCACATTCACTTCAAAAAGCTCTGCCATATTCTTCTGTGTCAACCAGAGAGTCTCATCCTGAAAATAGACATCAATATTGATTTTGCCAGTTGTAGTCTGAAAAATAACGAAGTTGGAGAAGAGTTGTGGAACAGAGGACATAAAAGAGGAAATTAGTAATGAAATTCATGTCTTTTTTGTATCTTACAAATTCCCCCTCTAAAGTCAAACTGAATACCATTACTACCTCTTTAGAGCTCGGACACTTCTGTTTGATGTTGATATGAGCGAATCAATCATACTTTAGAGAAAACTATGGAGCAAGAATATAGTTTCTTGGAGTAAACTCTTTTTGACAAATAGTTTTTGCTTTTCATCTAAAGTATTTCAAAGTCAGTCAAGTATGTTGTAAGTATCTCAGAGTTTCTCTAAAAATTCTATCATATATCGAATATATTCTTCAAAACTCTTGAGAGAAATATTCTCGATATGTTGGCGGTCGACACCGAAATGATTTTTTAAGATAAAATGAATATCATAGATATCCCTGTTGGCGATTTTATCCCTCATAGTTAAGGCAAGAAATTTGTTTGCAGTTATAAACTCAATATCCAGAACCGGTAGTGTTATTCATATGATATTTTTTAGAGCATATTTTCATGAAACCCCTCTTGTGGATATCTCAATTTTTATGTTATGGTCTATATCCCCGTAGGATACGATGGCAAAAATAGTATTTCTTTTTATGAAGCTATCTGTCACATTTCCATACTTTGATGCAATCTTGATAACTTCACTCAGAATTGCCTCTTTTGAGATATCTCCAATGAGATCAAAATCTAAATCTGTTGAAAATCTATCGAGATGATAGAGTAAAAATAGGGCAGTTCATCATTTAAAGACGAGTGATTTTTTTAATATCTCATTTTTCGAGATATCAAGTAAAAGAGACATAAGCATCACTTTATGCGTTTGTTTATCGAGTCTTGCTATCATTGCATTCATCGTTTATCATTTTATGAAATAGGTTTTTACTTTTTTCTCAAGATTTGCATTTTTGTATATAGGTAATAGCTCTAAGAGTGTTTGATAATCAAGCTTTGAAATATTATCAAAGTGTATATCTCAGTAAATATAAATCGTATCCAAGAAAGCTCTTTCTGGTCATGCGAGAGAGTAAATTCCGTTATTTATTATCCCTGTAGGATTGAATAAAATATCCTTTTTAACACATTTGAGTTTGATATCGAAATCAAGTATTTTCCTGGTATCTGATTTCTTGTAGGCGAGATAGACATCATTTTCATATTGGAAAATAATTCAGTGGTGATAGAGTGCTGAGAAGAATGAGATATAACTAGGTGAATATATTTTATTTGTGAGCTCAAACTTATTGATTTCCTTGTTTTTCAATGAATATATTCATCTGGTAACTCTTTCTAGAATTCATTTTTTTATATAATACGATAATTTATTTTTGAACGTCTGAGTATTGGTACTTCAAAAAATAGATAATAGCTCATCAAAAGTAAAAATAGTATTTTTTGAACTGAGTAGTTGAAATAGTATATCCATATACTGCAAGTAATTTAAATATGTTACTTCCAGTATATATAAATATAAATAAAAATCAAATTTTGAAGTTTTTTTCGGGGTTTTTGTCATAAACTTTGTTTTTGGTATTAGCTTGCTCGCCAACAGGCGAGCTTCGAGCAATTTGTTTGAGTTTTACCACCTCTTCCAACTCGGACACTTCTGTTTGATGTTGATATGAGCGAATCAATCGAAGAGAATCGCTTCTTTGATGAGTTCTTTGAGTTCTGCTATATTCGAATCGGTCGCTTCTCGTGAGAACTGACATCCGGCGGATTTTGCGAGCTCGACGGGATTAAATGGGGGAGTGGTGTTTCCGCTGGTCGTAGTTCTGGTTTTGGCACTGAGCGGAGTGGTCGATGAAGCCTGTCCGGTTGTGAGAGCATAGTTCTCGTTGTCGAGCACGAGATAGGTAATAGGATTGTTACGCCGGCAGGCATGGAGAAAATGTCAGAGACCGATTCCGTATCCGTCTCCGTCTCATCCGATGCAGATTACGTGGGTTTTCGGATTTGCGAGCTTGACCCCGATGGCGAACGGTATCGCTCGTCCATGGAGGGTTTCTGCTGCATAACCATCGATGTATTGGGAAATCTTCCCACTACATCCAACACCGCTCACAATAACAATATCCTCCTTCGGGATTTCGAGTTCCTGCAGAGCTTTTCGGATGGCTCCGAGGATGAGGAAATCTCCACATCCGGGGCACCACTGTATGAGATTTAGACCTTTTCGCATATATTTTCTTCGAAGATGGGATAGAGACTAGTAGACCGTAAATGAGAAACTTTTCATTGCCAAGTGTCTTTGTAAAGTCCGAGGCGAGGCGAGAGATAGGTTTCGAGTTGTCCAGAATAGTTCTGTTCTACGAATACGAGTTTCTCGATATCTTTACTCTTGGATTCAAGGAAATCCTTCAGTCGGAGATCGAGTGGTTGAATAACTTTCAATACGATAATTCCCCAGTTGTCTTCTCTATGGTCGTGGATAAACCCCTGAAGTGCGTAGAAATTGATTCCGTAGGTGATAAAAAATTTCTTCGCATCAGGATTGATGATATCGTATCCAGTCGAAATGAAATCTTTGTTTAACCCCCCTTCGCTCTGCTCTTCCCCCCTTGTCAGTGGGGTGTTTTTAAATTCATCTCGTACGAAGGTCTCCATTTTCCGGAATCGCTTCGCCTCCATTTGCATTTTAGTTTCATTATCTTCGGTTTCTTTTCCGTAGATATCGTGTTCGTAGGAAGTGGCGATGAATTCGCCGTTGGGCGTTCCGGGAACGCTGTACGGACTGATTCCGTCTGATTGTTCTGTGTATCTTGCGAAATCGGGAGCGGGATTATTCTCGAGTTTTCATTTCTGAATCGATTCTGCTTGTAAATGAGTTGTGTCCACAGACATATATCCCTCGGAAAATGATTTGTCCACGAGAAAAATAACCGGATGTTGGTAGATATCGCTCCAATTGAGCGCTTTTCCTATGAGGTTGTATCCGTTTTCGAATGTGTACGGTGCGAACACAATAGGAAAAGTATCTCCGAAGCTCGCATTGAGTGCGTAATTCAGGTCCGATTGTCCGGTAAATGTCGGAGTTCCGGTCGATGGTCCGGCTCGTTGTGAGAGGACATAGACTCCGCCGAGTTCCGCTTGGTTCGAGAAACTGATACTCTCGGACATAAGCGCAAATCCTCCTCCAGAGGTTCCACACATAGATCGTTTTCCTGCGAATTTCGCACCGAGCATAGACATAGCGACCGCTATTTCATCTTCTCATTGAAAAAATGTCACACGAGGATCTTCAGAAATCACATCGATGAGAGAGCTTGCCGGAGTCATCGGATAGGCGGAATAGAACTCGAGTCCGGAATCCATTGCCCCGAGACTTACCGCTTCATTTCCGAAGTAGAATTTCTTCGGTTCTGAGAGAGGTTTCAAATTCAAGATAGACTGCGAAACAGAATCGAATCCTTGAGATAAAGCAATACGATTATCTTCCCGTACCGCTTCTGGAAGCTTTTTCAGAAAAATATTTTCTATCACTTCCTTGTCTATTCAAAGTATCTTCGCTGCGAGTCCGAGAGCGAAAGTATTCTGGTTTTTATATTCTTTTTTATCGATAAAGTATTCTGTATCGAAATTATATATTTGACTGTTTTTTTCGCGAGCGAGCGCATCGAAATGGATAAAATGGTCTATTTTCCGACTGATGAAATGGTGGGTGTCCGAGATATACAGGACAAAGAGATTGTTTCCGCCTTTGATGAGCGAAGAATATTGTTTATCTCCATAGACGAAATAACCGTACTCAGAAAGGATATTTCCTAGTACGGTTCCGCAGGTATTGATTCCGCTTCCAGCGGGTCATGAGAAGGCGATGGAGATTTTCATTCGTTTATTCCTTGCGGTTATGTAGTATAGACGGTTTTATCTACGAAGAGTTTTTAGATATTCTTCCAGTCCTTCTTTCCAGTTCCTCATCCGGATAGAACTGTTATTGTTCATCTTGCTGTTTTTTGGTCGTTGAGCCTTGGTTTTATATTCGGCACTTATACAAGGCGTGAGATTTATTTTCTTGTCCGTCATCTTAAAGATTCCATTCATAAAGTCAAACAGACTTATAACTCGGTTATTAAAAAAAATCCTACCGTATATCGGTAGGATTCCACTGAATACTGAATTCAGTGCGTAGAATAGAGTCTGGCCCTATTTAAAAAAGAGAATATTGGAGGACGGAACGTCCTTAAGGTTTTTTAGTGTCCGAATGACATAAGCCAAAAAGATTAAAAAATATTTGTTTTTGTTTTTGGGATAGCTCCTAAAAACTAAGTATAGAATAAACTATATTTATTACAAGTCAAGTATTCTAATGAAGAATCTTGATAAACTGTTATTTTAGATGGAAATATAAGATTTTTTCTAAAAAATTTTGCTTTTTGTATGACTCTCCATAAAATGCAGTCATTCATCTGCACTAAGAAAACAAAACATGCAACAAGAAAATACATCATTAAAATGCAACATCCCTCTTTTATGAGAAGAAGGGGAGTGAGAAGATTCTGATAAAATTGTTGAATCAACCAGTTTTTCTATAGAAAATATTCTTCTCCAAAGTGGTAAAATAGATTTCAAAGCACTTATCCGTTTTCTCGAAGGGGAAACAGAATGAGTATACATCTCCTTCAATGAAGAGATTGTCGAGAAGATTTTTTTCCCGTTTTTCGATGATCTGAAACAGAAGTATTTTTCTGAAAACATAGCTTTCCCTGACAACATCCTTTCGCTTCTTAGAAATCATCCATCCGTACGGAATGCGATTATTACGTATATCGAGAAGAAAAATGACCAAATCAAGCCGCACATTGATCAATATGATAGTATTGATTTCCATCTTTTCCTCCTCTGAATGAACCAGGATTTCGATCTCGTTAAAGATATCTATATCGATTATTTCAAGAATATTAACACGCTTTTTGCTGATTCTACTGCAAAAGTATTGAAAATAATCGGAAATATACCAGGATGGACGTCAAAAAATCTGTCAGAACAGCTTGCTCAAGAACTGAATTATTGTATGCAGCTTGGTGAAACAATCAACAAACTTGCTCTTATTCATATGGGGAATTTTGAGGAGAGTCAAATATCTTTTGAACTCGGTATAATTATTCGAACGAATATTAACAATTTGAGACGACAGCTTCATCCGGAGATTATTAGAAATCATATCATATGAAAAAAATTGAGTAATCTTTCTTGAAAGGTTCAGGGGAATTTTGCGCATAAGGCTCTGATAGGAGGAACTATTTCCCAGATAAATGAAATAGATGCACATATACATGAAGAACAAATAGAATGACTTGCTATTCAGGAAGAAGTTGATTTCTGACAGGAGAATAAAAATGGAGAAAATTACAGAAAAGAAAAAGAGATTTCTGAAATTGTCGGTCTCTGAAACAATGCTCTGAGACAACTTATAAGTATTAGTGAGATAGGAAAAATACAAAAGTATGATTCTCCCGAACTCCGTGCAAAAAAAATGAAACCACTCAAGGATATTATCTATATCTACAATTATGCGGGGAATAAAAAATTGGAAGGGATTGAAGAAATATTTGTAGATATTAATTGTAATGGTATCCAGAACGAGTTTCAAATAGAAGCACTCCATTATCTTATTCTTTATAGTGATGATATAAAAGAATCGTCTCTTGAAAAATTAATGTCTTTCTTTTTGAGTAATCAAAATCAATCAAACAAACTTTTTTATGAAAAATACGAGGAGTGGGGGACGAAGATCATCGCTCTAATTATAAGAAGATTTCGATCCCGTATACAACCTCTCCAGTATCTTCAATTTCTCCCGCTCGTAGAGCAGATGTATGCTTCCTTGAAGGAAAAAGAGGTTTCTCATTCCGTTCTCAATTATTCCAAACTGTATCTTTCTTTGGCTCTTTTTTATATCGAGTGCTCCAATAAAGAATATGTAGAAAATGCACAGATATGCTTTAGTCGTTATAGAGATTTGAGTGCAGGATTTACTGATATTAACAAGAACTCTAACAATATCTGAGATGAGAAGGATTTTCTCATCGCTCTTGGTTATCTAGATGAGATAAATCGATATGGAAAATCGGTTCATACTAATGAAGAGTTGGAAAAGTCCTGAGAATTCGTGTTTCAAAAAACTATGGAACGTTTTCAGAGAAATTCTGTTTTGTCTATAAAATCCGAACTAGAAGAGATTATTGCTTCCATGAACCTGTGAGGTGATATTCTTATGCAAGATGGAATCAATAGTTTGCTCGGAGAAAAAATAGCAAAAGTTCTTTTCTATAATCTTTGTACTATTAAAGTACTTGGAGATTGTAAAAGTTGCAAAAGAAATGATGTCTCTCATAATCGTACTGAATGTAAGTCCTGTAGGATATCTTCCATAATAAAAATGGAAAAATGTCCGGTTGCCTTCTGAAGACGTGGTTTTCAAAAGAAGAGCATACCTCTTGATTGAGGGGTTTTTATCACCATTAGCTATCCATCAGTAGTTGAAAGAATCATAGATAAGATATTTTCTACCCAAAAAGATCTGATAAAAATTAGTTTCTGAAATCTTATCACGATAAATCATAATAATACCCTTCTTCAGCAATCAAGAACGAATCTTGAAAGATTAGCGTTTTATGATGTTCTCACGGATCTTCCAAATAAGACTCAACTTTTGAATGATATAAAAAAAATGGAGACGGTTGATAAATGAGCTCTTCTTCTTCTTAAATTCGATCAGGTTACCGATATCAGTGATGGATTTGGGTTCGATGAGTGAGATATTCTCATTAAGAAGATTGCTGAGATGCTAAAAGCGTTGGAACTAGGGAATATATATAGAACAGGATGACCTGAATTCGGTATCATTATAGATGATAGTATGAGATGGGGAGGAATAGAAATGATTGCAAAACATCTTATCGATAAGATAATGAAGATTTCAGTTGGTTCGGATGAAAATGGAATTGCTTATGTTACTCCGACAATCGGTATTGTTAAACTAGACGGAACAAGAACGTATGATAAAGCTCATACAGCTCTCAGGGAAGCATGGAGAAAAGGAATTGGTCAATATCAGATTTACGAAGATGGAATAGCAGAAACAAGAATTCAAAGAGAGCTTTTTGTGCAGAATACACTCAATACATCTCTGAAAAATAGAGAGGTTACTGCTTATTTCCAGTTGATTCGCGATAATCGTAATCCGAATAATCCAAGGAAGAAATACGAATCGCTCATGCGCGTCCTATGACTTTCCCCCGGAGAATTTATTGAAGTTGCGAAAAAACATGGACTCCTTCCAGAGCTTACACGAGAAGTATTGGAAAAGACATTCCAGATAGCACAAACAAATGAGAATCAGTATTCCGTCAATGTAACAGAGGAGAATCTTCGGGATATTGATTTCATAAGTAATTTCCAGGAATTGCTTGAGGAAAATAATATAAATGCCTCTCGAATATGTATAGAGATTACAGAAGATGTTATTAATATCGATGCTGGATATATACAGAAACTTGTGGAACTCGATGAAATGGGTTGTGAATTCTCCATCGATGACTTCGGTGTCAAGAATTCAGGATGGGAGCGTATTACACAACTGAAAAAACATCTGAAGAACTTCCGTTATATTAAAATAGATGGACTTTTTATAAAAGATATTGATACGAATATTTCCCACTATTCTATCGTAGAAGGAATAACTCATACTGCTCATAAACTTGGACTTAAGGTCGTTGCTGAATTTGTAAGTTCAGAAGCTATTCAAGAGAAAATAGACGAGCTCGAGATTGATTATTCACAAGGATTCCAGTGGACTGAAACAACATAAGAATCAAACGGTTTTTTAAAAAATCCCCCGAATTTCGGGGGATTTTTTTATTTAAGCGGAGATTTTCTTTTGGAATCGTTTTTAGTATGCTTGTCCTTATTTTTTGATTCGTCACGATATTCACTGAGTTCCTTGGAAAGGATTTTCTGCATAGTTTCAAGAACTTCAGGATCGGTGTCCTTAAGTTTTTTTTGTACATTGGTATTCAATGTCCCTCTGTCTGGATTATCAAGTCCCCAAAGGATAGCAAGGTCCTGAAGTTTTTGTTTTCCTACGGGATATCCACCGAGAACTGCTCCGAGTTTCATTGAATTCAGATTATTTTCATCATGAAGATGTAAGAGATAGTTAGCAAAACCCAAAGAATTAACATCAGCTATGTCTTTTGTACTGAGTTCTTTTTCGAAATCCTTGATGAGAACAGCTTCATTCCCCGTATCCTTGTTATATTTTACAATCTTATCTTTGGTAGAGGTTAAAGCATTGATTTCTGCTATGGTACCCGTTGTTAAATTTATTGCCTTAGATTTAACATAGGAAGATTTCTTGTCATAGTCTTGTTTTAGTGCTCAAAGAACTATCTCTAGACCCGTTTCTCATTTTAGTTCATTCAACGCTTTCTCGCATTCTTGCTGAATGACTATTTCATGATGTTGTTTTTCTTCCAATATTTTCGTAATGGCATTTATGAGTTTATTGAGTCTGTCAGGTGACATACCGGCTTTTTCCTGCGATTGAATAAAATCAATAGCGAGTTTCTCTGCACTATCTTGTTCCGATTTTTTATCGGAATTTATAATCCTCTGTTGCCATTCAATATTCATATTCAAGTAATTAAATTGTAATTGTTTTCAATCTTATCACACTCCGTGTCTTTTTGCAAAAAATCGAATTATTTTACATTCTGAGAGAAAGGTCTATAATAATAGGAACTTTTTAATAAAAAAAACCTATGCAGCAAAACTATGCGTTCATCGATGCACAAAACCTCAATTCCTGACTTTATAAACTTGGTTGGAAGATTGACTGGAAGCGTTTTCGTGAATATTTGAGAGAAGAAGCGGGAGTGGAAGTCGCTTACGTATTTCTCGGCTTTATGCTCGGAAATCAGGATCTCTATCTTATGCTCCAGAAATCCTGATTTGTCGTGGTTTTCAAAGAAGTTCTCACAATGGAATCAGGGGAAGTAAAAGGAAATATCGACGCGGAGCTTATTCTCCAGGCTATGATTGACTACGACCGGTACGATCAGGCTCTCATCGTTTCTGGGGATGGTGATTTCACCTGTCTGCTCCGGTACTTGGGACAAAATAATAAACTTCTTGGAGTTCTTGCACCCTATGAAAAAGGACTCTCATCTCTCATCCAAAAGCTTGCTGGAGATAAAGTTGAATTTCTCCGCTCTCTTCGTAAAAAGATTGAGTATCGCCCGACTCGGGAAGCGAGAGTTCGTACCGGACCAAAACCTCCCATGAAGCAGGAAATAAACATACCAGAAATAAAAGAAGTCCCGACAAAACAAAATAAAAATTCAGAGAAAAAATGAGGAGAACGACAGAAAAACCGCAGAAATCCTGTGAACCGCACACAAGAGAAAAAGATACCGGCAATGAAACAGGAACCACAAGTTCATCCCGAACAAAAAAAGAGCACTCCAATAAATGGAACACTCTATAGAGGAACTGTTAAATAATATTTTACTTTCTTTCTAGACTTACTCCGCGATTTCGGAATATCTCTTTTTCGATAGTTTCGAGAAGAGGTGAAAGATTTCCGCCTTTGAGAACTATTTTTTGTCCGTACTCGTTGTTACGCTTCGTAAAGAGTTCCTTATCGAAATAAAGTTCTATATCGGAAGTCTTTAGTGTCTCAAGTTTATTCTTGAGTTTATAGATGATATCCTTGATTCGTTCTTTATTCTGGTCCCGCACCCAGATATGGACGAGTTCCTTGTATGGCGGATAGGAAAAAGTCTTACGCTCTTCAAGTGTATGTATGAGAAAATCTCGATAATTTCATTCGGTGATATTTCGGACAAGATCCGACTTTGGAGCAAAAGTCTGTATAAAAATATCCGAACCTTTTCGGGCATTATAGACGATATTGGTATAGATTTTCTCTTCTATATCGTACTCCGGAACAGCTATTTCTGACTCGAGGAGGAGAAAAACCACGAGTTCTATGTCGTCCAAAGCGATAGTATTTCCGAGTTCCGTGGAGAGAAGTATTTGTGCTTCGGATATTTCCTGAAACTGTATTCCTTCCGAACGTTTTTTATCCGAATCTATACGGGCAACGCGGATATTTGGAAAAAGTTTTTCGAGATTTTCTTCTACTTTCTGTATCCCGAATCCTACACTGTTCAGGTTAGTTCCATGACATTTCGGGCAGCTATGTGGCATAGGATATTCCATACTACAGTGATGACAAAGGAGTTTCTGAGTCGGGGAAGTATGGACAATCATAGCGAGGTCACAATGCTCGCAAAAAAACTGGTATCCACAGTCACGACAAATGAGTGTGCGAGCGGATCCGCGACGATTAAAAAAAAGCAGGCTTTTTTTACCTTTCGCCACAGTTTCAGAAATCTTCTCCGTCAATTCGTTCGATAAAAAAGGAAGAGGACAGCGAGCGTAGTTGAGATCTATTATAGTAAACATAATATTATTCTATCTCACTTTTAATAAAATTCACAAAATCCTGAGCGGTATCGAAGTTATGATAAACGGAGGCGAATCGTATGTAGGCAACATCATCGATGTCTTTGAGTCTATGGAGTATATCTTTCCCGATACGCTTAGAAGTGATTCCTTTTTTGTTCGATGCCCATTCATTTTCAAGTTCATTGATCATCTGTTCGATCTGATTATGATCCATACTTCGTCTACTAAATGCCATAAGAATACTTCGGTGTACTTTGGTACGGTCATAGAGTTCTTTTTCTCCATCGAATTTTGTTACGAGAAAATTAATAAATTCGAGACGTTCGAAAGTCGTGAAACGAGCTTCACATTTTTCGCATTCACGCCTGCGACGTATGGACTGACCATCCTCGGTCATCCGAGAGTCGATTACTTTAGTATCAAGATTTTTACATTTTGGACAGCGCATAGGTAATTGAAGATTGAAAAATGTAAAATTGAGAATGAGTGTATGAGTTTTTTTGTTTTTGTAAAGTTTTGACATTTTCTTTATATTGAATATAAAGAAATAACTTTGTTATAATCTTGACTTGTGACCAAGGATGGTTTGCAGGAGATATAATGAAAGATTTTTTAGGAGAGAAAATATGGAACAAAATGGAGAAGTTGGGGGTAAATAGAAAAAAATGTAGGCTGGATTTTTTATGTTCTCTTGATTGTAAAAGGAAAAATAGTACTATCGTTGGTACTATTTTTTCATCTTGAATAATTATGTCAAAAAAAATGTCCGGAATGTGGGTCTTCTCGGATTAAAAAGGACGGATGCAACAACGCATGAAAACCTAAAAATAGATGCAAGGCATGCGGTCGTTCATTTGTAGAAAGAAGAATACGAAAACAAGAACAAAAACTCCGTACTTCATCCGTATTCAACACCTACATAAAAGAGTGATACTCCGTACAACAACTTGCAGAACAAACATATAGAGAAGAGCCTCTCGTTCGCCGAGATATCCAATATCGCCTTGATACAAACAAGATTCATCATATCGACGAAATATATCCATATGTACACTATCTCATGATAGATGGATATCATCTTCCATCAAAACAAGTACTCCTCGTCTACTATGAAAGCAAACAAGACAAAGTTATCTGATTCAGTATCCGAGACGGTGAAAAGAAAACATACATTGTCGAGGATTTACGTTTCTTACGAGACGAAATGTGATACTGAGGCATTAAATCCTGCTCCACCGACGGCTCACCAAGCATTATCTCGGCCTTGAAAGAAGTCTACCCCGATATCATCCATCAAAGATGCCTTGTTCATATACAAAGACAGGTTAAATCATATATCTCGAATCATCCGAAGTCACAAGCATGAAAACAGCTCAAACACATCACCAACTATCCTGTTCTTTCTAATCCTTTTCTCTTCCCGATTGCTCTGCGAGTATGGGAAACAACGTATCGATTCTACCTCAATGAAAAGTCCACCACCCAGAAAGGATGATGGACATATACACATCAAAATCTACGGAAGGCTCACAAGCACATAATCAATGCTCTGCCTTACATGTTTCAATCAGCTCTCCATAACAATCCAAGCATCGAACGAACTACGAACAAATTGGAATGATATTTCTGAGTTTTAACTACCGAATGAGTCAATGAACACAAGTGATTAAGTAATACCAGACTTCGTTCATTTTTAGCTCTTTGGATATACAAAAGAAACAATTTGTAGCCTACATTTTTTTCTATTTACCCATAGTTCTTATTAGAAATGAAAAACATCTTGAAGATTTATGATTAGTCCTATTGGATATATGAGAACATAAGGAAGCAAGAGAAATCTTTAAAGAATTAATAGGACTCAATCCAAATATAGAAAGGCATTATTTGAATCTATGAAATGTGTTTAATAGTATTTGACAAAGGGAAAAAGCTATAGAAAAATACAGTAAGGCTATAGCTTTGAATAAACAATATTATCTTGCTTATTTCAATCGTTGAAATAACAATTTTCAATTGTGAGAAATACAAGTAAAAAAGGGAGATTTTAGTAAGGAAACTGTGCTATTTGAGAAATCTTTGAATGATTATAAATTTATTGACAATAATAATTTTGATTTTGACTACCATTCAAATATGGCATGAGCTTTTATGAAATTATCTCAATATGATAAGGCTTTGGAATATATTAATAAGGCGATTAAGAGAAATCCTCATATAGATTATTCTTACAATAAAGAAATTATTGAATCTTTTTTAAAACCTTCTTTATAATTTTTGCTATACGCCTTTTGGTGCAAGTTCGTGTTCTGGCTCTCGTCAGTTCTTTTTATTTCCTCCGAAATGTCTTTTATATACATAGATATTTCCTAGTCGATCGTATACAGTCTTTCTTACAAGAGCCTCCTTTTCCCCTAATCGAATAATCTGATCATATCGTCTGAATACTTCTTCACCGATAAAAAGTAAGGGGATCTCTTTTTCGTACAAATCAACACGCTCATCTTTCATATTTATAATAATAGTTCCTACTGATTGATTTATGACTTCTACCCCTGGTAGAGTTCAAAGGGATGATATTTGTTCAGAATCTCATTTTGGAACAACAAGAACGAATCATTTTTTTTCAGTATAGGTAGCTCCTTCTAGAGAGGTATCCTGAAGTCGTAAAAGATCTATAAATTTGGTATTATGAGAGAATAAACCGAGCATTTGTTGCCATATTTCATAGGAAATCCCCATTTCTTTTGCGAGGATTCGATCCTGATCATGAATAGGGAGACTTTGGGCGAGTGTATAAGATACGAGAAATTTGGATTTTATCTGCTGCCATTGAGAGAGATTCTGAGTACATCTGTATAAAGTGTCAAAAGCATAGCCCCATATCATACCTAGGACATAATCTTTCATTTCCTCTACCTCAGGATTTTCATTTCCTGGAAGAAGTTCACTATATTCTTTCTTGACTACTTTTTGTAACCATGTCTCCGTTAATTCTCTATGAGACTGCCATACTATTGTACTCAGGAGTGCAACAAAAGTTCCAAATCCATGAGTACTCTCTGTGAGATTATTTATAATAATATTTCCTGTATCTTCAATAGATTGAATTCTCTCGGAATAGGTATTTTCTAAATCAGTCGGAGTATTTTCTAAATGTTTATTCATATTTAAAGTTAAAATTATAGAGAGTCAATACTCTGTAGGATAGGTTTTTTTTTGGAAAGTCAAATCAATCGAATTATTTACTGAAAATTTTTCCGTATTTTCTCCTCTTTTTTAAGAGAAAATGTTTTGCAAAAACCCTCAAATATGATACTATACAAGGGAATTAGTCTCGTATCAGTATTCTACTCAATCTATGAACTACTCCCGACTTCAAAAATGGCTCTCTTCCTTTTTGATTTTCTCTCTGCTTTTCCTTCAAACTTTTCAGATTCCATTTCTCGGTTCTACCCAAGCAGAAGCCAAAGTGAATGCAGATATAGTGTCCTTTATTGTGGACGATGCTATCTATAGTGGAGCGGTAAAATCAAAGATTTTCCAGTATGCGCAGGATGTACAAGCCTATCTTCCGAATACGCGCGTAGTTATTTTCCCGGTTCAAAAAACAGCGAATCCATTTGCTGTCGCATCCATTAATGAGAAACTTTTCTATGAAGGAGATGGTGAGGGGCTTTCTCGATTGGTTGGTACGATCCTTATCGGAGAAGTGCCACTTCCAGTAGTACATAAAGACGATAAAGCATTTATGAGCATTTATCCATATGTAGATTTCGATAACAAAAGTTTTGTTTACGATCAGATCAAAAAGAGTTATGAATATACGACCAAAACCTTAACCAATGAGAAGCCTGAAGTTTGGCATTCAGTTATTCGTCCGAATACCGGTGATGAATCCAAAAACAAAGACGAATTGGTTACTTTTTTCAATAAAACCCATGATTTTTATAATAAACAAGGGCTTTTTTCTGCAGAAAACATACTGAATCCGCCACGGATTTTCTATATGGATGCATTTCACGATCAAGAATCAAGCAATCCAGATTCATGGAAATCTTATCTTCTCTATTTGGAAAATATCGAAGATATTGCCTATCATCGTTTCAATAAATATCTCGCGCAGATATTCCAGAATGCTGCTCCGAATATGAATGATACAGTAATGACTCCTGCTATTCAAGCTCTTCTGGATGCGAATTCTAGCTCCACTCTGGATACTTCCAAATCTCCAGATATCACCACGAAGGATATTATAGAAAAATCAGCGAAACAGTTTTTCGAGGTATTGAGCTCAAAATATATGGGGGATATTCTTCGGTACGTGAATAATACTGGACGATATAATGATGGAACAAATGTACTTGTTGATACGACTCCTGTCGTAATCGCCAAAAAAGATCTCTTTATGAGAACGTCACTCAAAGATTCAAACACGTTATTCGAATCAATTATCGATAATCTTGTCAAAACACAACTCGCAGAACCTCTTAAAATCGCAACAGAATATACTGTTGAAACTAAAAAAACAGGTTCTCTGAATGAAGCTTCCAATACAACTCGTACATATAAAAATTATTTCTTTGGTCAAGAAGCAAGTCAGATTTCTGATATGAGTCAGTGTAGTATTGTTCGCGGAAATACGTCAAATTCTGGAGTTATAGTAGAAGCGAATCGTGGATATAATATAAACAATATCCAATCAGATGTAACTTTTTTGAGCAATAATCCTTCCGCTAGTGTTTGTCTTTCTGCAAATACTTCCAAAACAATGTCTTATTGGTGAGGAAATTCTGGATTGAACCTCAATAAAGATAAGATCGGAAACGGGGAAATGGTTCTGAATACTCATATTTACAAAGACTTCATAAATCCACTTTTTGACATAGCAGGTTCAAAAGAACTTGCGATCGATTCATTACTCCATCCAGCGACACCTCTCGATTGTCTGGATAATAATATGCTTCTTCAACCATACAGAGATACTATCCATACACGTGGTGGTGGTGACGGTGATTATAGTAGTACCAGTTATGAATATTGGCCAAAAGAAAAGAACGGAACTGCTGTTTTTGATTGTACAACAGTACATAAACCTCTCGATACTCCATTTGCAGATTATTATACGTATATAAAAAATGGATTTCCTTCAGAAAATTGTACCATTCATAAACTTAAATTGGATGGAGTTGTAAAAAAGACATCTGGAGCCGCTTGTTTTGATGATGGAGGAGATAACGGTACTGCCTCAAGCACCACTATTACAAAAACATATAGTTTCAAAACTCTTTCCACATCTATTGTAGAACATAAATCTCCGACCGATGAAGAATATGCTGTGGAACTTCAGAATATGATAACTCCGTCTCTTCCGTCCGATCGTGAGAGATATGTGGATTTCATCAACAAGCAAGCGATGCCGAATATAACAGTGAGTCGGATTTCTTATCCGAATCTTTTTCGTATTATACTCGGAAAAACAGAATTGAATTATTTTTCCGCCAACAAGAAAGTTAAAGAACTTTTGGATGCCAAGAGTACAGAAATCGCGACACTGAATGGTACGGTCGATCTCTATCATATTCTCAGTACTGATCAAAAAGCGCTCAATACTGTTATAGAAGGAGTGATTTGGAATAATATGAAGAATGCTACTTTAAAATATAGCAACACTCTTGAACGAAGTCTTAATATCGATGGAGAACAAAAAATTAGTGCGGATAATAAGAAAAACGATTATGAAATTGCCTATCTCGGAGCGCCTGGTGATGCGACGAATATGTATATTAATGTCGATCCGGGATCGAAAGGCGCTCTTCCAGCTGATATAGCAGCGATATCTGATAAAGTAAATAACTACAATGGACTTATTGATGCGACGAATATTTCTAGTACAAGTACTCAGTCAGCCAATGTAGCACAATGCGGACCACCAACCTGAGTTCCTATCGGAGAATGGTTTTCTGCTATACAATGTTGGATAAAAACTATCTTACCACCGACTATCGGTGCGGGAAGTTGCAGTTCTTCGAGCAATGCTTCCAATACAAATAATACTCCGTCTTCCTTTTCGGCTGATCCAAATAATACGCTTGATGCAAATAAAAATGGAATTCTCGATGGATATGAGATTATCGGTGGCGGAGATCTAAAACTTCAGAGTCCTCTTAAAGTTTCCTGATATAATGAAACAATACCGCTGGTGGCGGAACTTACGAAAAACGGAAAGATTATCGATATCGATAGTTTCAATGTGGTTTCTTTCGGTATAAAGAAACTTACTGTGCTTTCATGAGGAAATAATCCTACCGCAACGGTTGTATATGACCGAAATGCAACTGGTACAAATGCATCATTAGCGGAAATAACCAATATCATCCCGTATATCAATTTCAAACCGATGGATGTTCGTGCACAAAACGGTATTGCAAGTTATAGTTTTTCGACAAAGTCTGACGATCTGAATGTAATTTTCGATGCTCATATATTTACACAGGATAGCGAGGGAAATACGGTTGTCGATAAAATATCTGACCCGATAACATTTAATGTTCGTTCTGAACGTATTTCGGTGCAAGCCAAGATAAAAAATATCGGAGCATCGGATTTTACTTCCAATTCCGTTATCTCTGCAGAAAATTCTAATGGCATTCTTCTGAATCTTCAAAAAATAGGAAAGGGGAATACGATTCTTCCGAGTAATTTTCCGTATACACTTTCCGTATACGACGATATAGGTAATACTCTTTTGAGAGGACCAATCAATGTTCCGAGCAATGAATATTTTTTCACCGACCAAACGCTTCTGAATAAATCGGGAGTATATCGTTTCGTCTTTAAAGACAATGCGGGAATTAATGGATTCACCACGATGACGGTACTTCCAGCTCTTCCTGTGAAGATAGAAGCAACTCCCGCTTCCAATATTTTCATCGCTGGAGAAAAGACAACAGTTGTAGTAAAGATTCTCGATAAATTTGGAAATCTCGCTACAGGAGAAATGTACAAACTCAGTGGTTCCATATCGGGAGGAGCGGAGTTTATGGATTTGGACGGAAAGAAACTTGGTTCCACGACATCCAAGAATGTAACGGAATGATATACAAGTTTCGACGTGACGAATACTCAGACAAGTAATGCAATGAATCTTTCTTTTCGTATCGATAGTGTCAATGTATCTTCCGATACAATAATGCTCCGTTCCATAGATTTTGCCAAGATCTCAGTGAATGTTTCGGATAAAGGAAATATTGTAGTTGGAAAGGAACCACATATCGTAAAAGTCAGTATTTTAGATAGAAACAATCAGATACTCAGTGGATATAACGGAATCGTTTCATTGGATTTTCCGAAACTTTCCGGAACACTCAGTAGTCCATTTATCCATATCGTAAATGGAATTTCCAATACGGATGTAACTATTATTCCGGCATATGTTGCTGGGAAAGACCTTCGTATCCAAGCTCAGATTCCAGGTATCAATACTATAGAATGAAATAGTATTACCGTTCTTCCGGATGTTCCTATGAGTTTCTCTTTCTCGAAGAAATTTGATCGTATGGAAGCTCGTGATGGAAATCTTAATGATACACAAGCCACTCTCTATGATCGATATGGAAATGTTGCTTATAATATGACCGGATATACTCTCTCCCTCCGAATTCCTGAAACATATAGGAAATTTGCAAGCATTCCAGATAACTCATATCTATTTATTGACGGTATTCTTCATTTTAATATAGCAGCTACATCTCTTCCTGGTAAGGCGTACATCATAGGGAAAGTGAGTCCCGGTCTAGAGTCTAATAGTTTTACTGTTACTGATAAATCCAATAATTCCGTTACGGTAAACGGAATTTCTGAGAATCTCACCACTCTTGATACGTATTATATTTTCAATAAGTCGAAGCTCGATACCATGCGGTATGATGCTCAATATACTGTTCTCCTTGGTGGACAATACGGGGATGTGACCCAGAAGGAATATCTCGGAGGAGAAATTCTTTTTAATCATGATTCTAAATCCCTTGCCGTTACGACACTTCTTAATAATCCATGGAGTTCTCCTGACTTGTTCGGATTCACTCCGGCAGGGAAATATACATATGTAAAAAAGACGGACGATACTGGTGCACTCCAAGCGACTATCGGAAACGATTCTTCTAAGAGTTTTATTTCTTTTTACGATTCATATCGTAAAGAATATATAGCACGTGCTTGGTTAAATATAGATCCAAATGTTACGAGCTATCTTCCGTGTACAAGTTTAGGAAGTGATATTACTAATTGTGATATCACTACTCAGACGACTGTATTTATGAAATGATTGGTCGGAAATACTGCAATAGCAAAAGATGGATGATTGACACTTATGTCTCCGAACGATATTCCACTTGCCAGAATCAATTCCAATGGGAAGATGGAAAAATACGGAAATACAGAATTTGTCATAGATGATTCTGTCACTTCCAATCTTCTCGGTATAAAAATTGTTTCCCTTGGAGTCCAGATAGGATATATCGGTATTAAATTTTCAAGCGATTCCGTAAATACCACTTCTCCCGATAGATTACAGACAACACTTTCATTATTTAAAAATCGAATGGTGTTTGAGGTGATTTCCCAAAAATATGTTTCTCATAAAACCCATCTTGGTATCTCATCGAGAGGATCAGAAGGAATTATGTTTGCTTATAATGATATTGCGACAGGAGAATTTGGGAAAGTAAATAATGCGTATCTTACGAAATCTGTACCGAATGGACTCGAACAGTATCCGACGAAAACTGGTATCGGTTGGGAAGATACGAACCGAATGTTTTTGGAGGTTGCTGCAGGAACGACTATCGGTAATGCAACCAAATTCTATCAAACTTTCTCGACGATTACTCTCGGAGATGCCGTTTCGCATTTACCAGCAAAAGTTTCTGCAGCGAATAATTTCGACCGAACCATCGGAACTCAGATTTCCATCGGAAACGGCGAACAGATTGAATCTTACAAGAAAATCGACGTGAATGCCGACAGTGTGCTAGATATGGTTATCTTCTATGATAGCGGGAAAATCCAACTTCTCATGAACTACGGTGGAACCTTTAAAGATATGGGGTATCTTGCCTATGTTTCGGACGGTGGAAAATGAAGAAAATGAGTTGGTAATTTTTTTGGTGACGGATATGACGATATCGCTCTTAGTGATGCGAAATGAAAACTCATCGTTCTCGACAATATCCAAGGAAAATTCGTACGAACCGATCCTACTATCATGAACGAATCTGGTGCAGTGGAAAACCTTCATGGATTCATACAGCAATTGGAACTCTTCGATATGGATGCCGACGGAAAGACCGATATCGTAACGCTCGACGACAGCGGAGAGATGAACATACTCTACGGAACGGTTACAGCGGATGGAAAACATATATTTACAAAACATCTTGTAGAAAATAGTCTCGGATTGAAACTTTCACAGGAAGTACGTAATGATGGTGGAGCTTTCTCATACGCAGGACTTCAGTTTCCGACCGACAATACTCCATTGATTACTCCTGATAGTACTGGAACAGTGGATCAGAGTATGATAAACAATATCATCTACTACAAAGCCAATTATCAATCGGATAATGTAGTATCTGATTCTACAGGAACTGTTTCGGGTTCTGGAAATGCTGACCGGGTTTTCATTCGATCCGCTTTTGCTGAAGGAAAATGATTGAAAGTGGAGAAAACGTATAGGATTATGTCGACTGCCACCAAAGATGTTATGCAGACAGGCGATAAAATCCGTGTGGAAATCGTCCTTACGAATACAACTTCTCGAATATTCCGCGATGCGGTATATCTCGATTCCAATGTCCAAAAGATATTCCAGGAAGACCAGGAAGGAATCTACACGATAACGACCAATTCTGGAACAGAACAACAACTCCCACTCAAATATATCACAGAAGGTGATTTTGATTACGGATTCGACTTTGAAACTATGGCTCCTGGAGCGGTGGTAAAGATACGATATCTTGTAACTGCTATTCCGAGTGCTTTCGGACAGATGAACGTCGGTCTTCTCGAGAAAGACGAAGCTTGAGATGATACATACGGCGATATTAGTCTCTCTCCGAATAATATGTGCTGAGGAGAACTTATGATGTGGCGTTCGGTAGAACCGTATCCTCGCAGTTATGAAAAAGGAACGAAGAAATTCGTAGATAATTCCGTTCTTCCGCCGGAAGTTGCAAGAAATTCTGTTGATCTCAATAAAAATGGTATTCCCGATTATCTCGATGCGATTATGGCAGATTCGGGAAGTATGGCAAATTATTCCAATGAAGCACTTGCTGATTTTAACGCGAGCCGTACTCCTTCTGCGACAACCCCAGTAGTTTCCTACAATCAAACAACGGGAGAAATAGAAATAGGGGGTCTTACTTCTGACAAAGTTGATGCGGTTAATAGTGGAATCGACGAAATAGTCAAAGGTCTCGGTTGTGGATTCGGCGGTGGCGGATGTATCAGTTCGCCGATTAACTATGCACCACTTGCTCCAGGATCTGCTCCCGCTATTATGGGAATGCCGATAATGGAACTCACTCCCGATTCAGGTTTACCAGTATTTTCGGCATTAACAGGAATGCCACTTTACGGCCCATGGGGATGTCTTTCTATTCCTATGATTTGGCCAATTTCACCATTTAGTTTAGAAGGTGCTTGTGCTGGAACTCTCGGTGCTGGTTGATGGCTTGGAACAAATAGTACTTCGAATTTTTTCCGTCTCTTTATTACTCCGACGATTACCGGAGCAGTAGGTACGGCAATGTGTTTCTGACCTGCTGGAGCTACAGGAAATCTTCCACCTGCTGGAGTTTCTCCACTCGTTCCAGGAGGGAATTGTATCGTTGCTGCACAACCGCTCGCAAGCTGTAAGAATGACGGATCGAATGGTGATGCCGGTTCTCTCGGACTCGGTTCAAACAGCAGTAATTCTTCCGTTAATGCCAATTCTTGTATCCAAGGAGGAAGTACTTTTCTCTCTGCACAAGACAGGAATAATCTTATCGGATATATCGGAGGAGACAATTCTCGTTTACCCGAAATCAATGCAAGTATAGCGAACGGAAGTCTTGCGAATACTTCCGCAGGTCCGATTGTCGGAATCGGAAACAGTAGCGGAGGAGATTCGAATTTCAGTATCTCTATTGATGCTGTGGCTCTTGCGAGCTTCGATATTGGAAATATCGTTAAGATTAAAAATACTCGCGTATCTTCTGATCCTGGTTTCCTTATGGATTGGGTGACGAATCAGTTAGAAGAAATAGTAAATAAAATTACGAGTCTTCCGACACTTTATATCATACTTCCAGATTTCTCCGGACTTGATTTTGCCGGTTATGCCGATATCACAACAAAATTTTCGAATTGAAAAACAGCAGCCAAAGATGTTAATCCAAAAGCGAATTCTCTTGAACAGAATGTATCAGGAATCAAGTCGGCATTCGAATTTATGTCACATCTTCCCCTTTTGAAACTCCAGACTGAGATGGTGGACATTAATGTACCATGGCTTTCCGCCGAAGAAATGGACAAGTGGCTTACAAGTGCAAAATGAACTGCTAATCAATGGAAAACGGAACTTGCCGACAAAAAGACTCAATGGGCTCGTCTCGGAACTTCGAGTGGAGTGGACCAGAAAGTAGTAGTTCAAACCGAAGCACTCATCGGATCTTTTCAGGAAAATATCAATATCATAGAAGAATACAAGAAATTTCCAGAGAAATTCCAAAAATATCTAACATGGAAAGAACGATATGTAGGTCAGCTTCTCTGTAATGTTGAAGCAATCGAAAATATGATGGGAGGATGGATCTCCGATAACGGACAACGTTTTAAAACTTGGGTAGAACTCTATATCCTTATTAAGGCTATTCTTAAGTCTTGGCAAGGAATCCTCGATCTTTTCTACGGATACGAGGCAGAGTGCAGTGTATGTCGCAACGAACGATGAGATCTGAAGCATTTTATGTTCAAGCTCATCTCAGCGCTTATTCCAAGTATTCCGATTATTCAGTTTCCAAAGTGGCCGGATATTATTCTCGATATCCATAATATCCGAGCGGGAATTCGTATTCTTATGCCAGAATTCCACTTCAATTTTGTACCGATGATTCTTCCTCAACTTCCGAATCTCTACTTGCCGAATGTTCCGACAGTAAATGTAAACCTTCCAAATATACCACTCCTCCCAAGACTTCCAGAACTTCCAGAACTTCCTGATCTTCCAAGTCTTCCAGTTATTAATCTCCCGAATCTTCCACCACCTCCAACGATTCCAAAACTTCCGTGAAGTATTGCTTGAGTACTTGGAGTATTCAAGATTATTGCAAAAGTACTTTGTATTATGCGGATAAATCCGTTTGTTCCTGAATGGAGAGCAGGGGATCAAATTGCTCAAATCACGGAACGAACCGGAACACTTCCTATGGATTTTATCCGTGTTGAATTTCCTCAATTTACCTATTCTGCAATCGATGCAATCAAGATAGAAAGTTTTGTTAATCTGGAATTCGAAACTGATTTTATCGTGGCGATGTCAAAACTGACACTTGATCCGCTCAACGCATTCACAAATAACCTTTCCAATATTGGATCATCTCTCACAATACCGGATGTGAATCTCCGCGATACCGTTCCAGGAAATATCGATGTGAATATCGGAAGACAAGGATATGTTCCCAACAAGGATGCTATTATGGTTGCTCTCCTTAAGAAACTTTCCTTTGACGTGCTTCATGATTTTGTGGCACTCAATCTCTATATTTCGAAACATTCCAAAGAAGAGGTAACTGTTGCAGAATTGAAGGATATATTGACGGACAATATCTCACTCATCCGCGATATGCACGATACAAAAACGCTCGCTATCGCTGATATCTTACAAAAGGCAGTGTCGTACTCTGGAGAGAACGAAACCAAATTCATAGAGGATCTCTCGAATCAAAATACGGAAAAATTCCGTCTCATCAAAGATTACATAAAGGGTGAGAAAATGGAAACGACCATATTGAAAACCGAGATGGACAATGTTCTCAGGACTGGTACGATAGATAAGGAAACCGCTCCGTCTCTCGTACTCATCGGAGGAGAGAATATCAAAGCGCGATCTTTCTCTACCGACGTGATTATCGGAGACGATCTGAAACAAAAAATCCTTACTACAAATGAACGTGTACTTCCGAGTCTCGAACGAATACGAACTGACGGACGTGATGCAGAAGTGAAAGAGATAGAGGATATGGGAATCGATATCGTGACTGGAATCAGAACGAATCTCGATTCCTATGCTCGCGATATGAAGAGAAATGAATCAATCCATAGACTTGCTTACCAGGATACTACAGGAAAACTTCTCGGACTTACTTCGACAAGTTCCGTATATTCCTCCGCTGTGGCAGCAGATTCTTCTTCGACTTCTTCCAGTACTGATTCTTCTACCGCTTCCGCCTATAATTATACTGGTATCTATATCCTCGATAAGAACAATAAACAAGTTCATCTTTTTGACTATGTTGACTGAGTGGATGGAAAAGAAGAAGTGATATACAGCGATGTAGATAAAGACGGAGACGAAGATATTATTTATCGAATGGGAAACAGTCTCTATTTGAAGAAAAACTTCCAAACAGATGCACAAGCGAGTCATTTTTCCGATTCTCCGAAAGTATTCGCTTGGCAGAATTTCTTGCAAATAGTTTCGGATAATGGTTCTTCAAAAATCCTTTCTGCACCGAATCATTTCGAGGAAACATTTATCACTTCTGGCGAAATCAATTTCTCTTTTCAACCGGCAAATTATCTTTCGGATAATTTCTTCCGATTCGAATACTATGATTATATCGATAGGTTTGATAAGATAAATTCCTGAGAAAACGCTCTCCTCATCACTCCAAAAACCCCGGTTCATAAAGTAGACCTTGTGCCAGAGCTTTTGAACGAGACAGTTTTTGATACAAACCATACTGGTTTTATCTGACGAAAGAATACTGTTTCATTTGGTCGTTCGACCTGAGAGGCAACAGTAACAATGAACATGTACCAATATGCAACCCCCGAGACGAATAGTGCGAATCCTATAATCATCAGCGAAGGACGAACGATATATACGGACGCTTGAGGTGCTACTATTTCCTATATGCGAGATAACGATACGGAAGCACAAACACTTTCTCTTCCTGCGAATACGAACTATGAATTTCTTCAAACCGCGAAGATTTGGGTACAAAGTGGAAAACTCTATCTTTTTAAAGCATCACTTGAACAGAAACAGGTAAATCTCAATGATTTCTATGGAATGCCGGTTATGCCAGAAACAAAAATAGAACTTATTAATGATAAAAGTTATGCTTCGTTCTCTTATTATGACGGAAGTTCTATGCGATTGGACGGACCGGGAACGTATAATTATTATCCGCTCGGAACGAAAGCAGAACAGTATGCTGTGTCACTTTCCGCACCGAATGATTGGTATTATTCAAAACTCTCCTCTTTCCAGAATGATACAAATAGTACAATTCTATCATTGAACCTCATCTCTCCTCAGAAACAGGCTGATAAAGAAGGTCCGCTTATAACTTACGGAGATAAGATTCGAATCCCTGTGTATCAAAAACAGATAATCAATCTTAAGTCGTACATTGATGATATTTCTGGAATAGATAGTGTTTGGATTGACGCAGATCAGACAAAAGATACGGACGGAGACGGAGATATGAAAAATGATAAAGACAGTCTCGATTCGAATTCATCGTACGGAATTAAAAAAGGAAATACGATTTATGACCTTAATATCGGACCGTTTGACACGCTCTTTACGAAGAAAATAACACTCTTCACAAAAGACGGAAACGGAAATATTTCTTCGAAAGACCTCACTCTGACGGTATATCCGCCAGTTCCGAATATAGAATCTATCACAGGAAGTATCGTATCCGGACGTTTGGATGAAACACTCGGCGATGAACCAGTCGATATTTTCCGACTTCGAAACGGTGTCATTACCCGTATAGAATCTACGAAATCGAACTCCGGATTGACGAGAACCGATGGAACATTCCATCTTCCGACGAAAGACACGAATGGTATAGTATTAACAGAATCTGGAAATACTATCGCAACCATCAACGAACGAACCGGTAAGATTACTCTCGACGATACATCGTTCCATATCGCTGTAGTATGAGCAAATAGCGATTCTCCGCTTCAAATTCAGATTTTATCTTCGAATAATAGAGTTGTCTTTTCGGAAAGAATACATATCTCTGCAACATCGACTCTGGAGGAAACATCGAGCTTCGATTCCGTTACTGGAACGGGTATATTCGTCCTTCCGAATACTGGATTCTCTTTTGTGAAAAATACTTTGTCGAGTCCGGATCTCCCAGATGGTGGATATATAATCGATTCAAATCATAAGGCTCTCGCTGGTATCTCGAAAACGGGCGATATCTACCTTATGAATCCTGCTTATAGACTTATATATACGACGAAAGATTCTTCCATTATTCTCCAGATTGTCGATCTCGACAAGAATATCGTTGCAAATATTCTGTATAAGATCGATGCGGAATACGTGATAAAATAAATTACCAACACGACCAATATGTACCTATTCATAGACACTATTTCGAATCCTGTGACCTATATTCTTTTCGATTCCGAAAGGAATATAGTGTCGGAGGATTTTCTGGAACTTCGTTGACGTGAATCGGAATATTTTCTCGATTCTCTTTTGGAGTTTCTGAGTAAAAACTCTTTGGGATACAAAGATTTACAGGGAGTAATCGTCGTGAACGGACCGGGGAGTTTTACTGCAATGCGTATCATCACACTCACGATCAATACACTCTCATTCGTACACTATATACCGCTCTATAGCGTCGACTATTTTATGCTCGGCGAACTTTCCGGATGGACATATCCTTTGCTTCTTCGGGCAAACAGGGGAGAATATCTCCTCAAAAAAGCCTGAAATACTATTCCTGAACTTATCGCTATCTCAGATATAGAACCCGGAACCTACTTTTGAATAGGGGATGTAAATGATTTTACAAATGGCACGATTTCCATACAATCAACTCTTCGATATCCAGTATTTTGCAAGAATTTTCCCATAGAAAATCCGACAGAAAGGATAGAACCGATCTACATAAAAAAACCAAACATCACATAAAACATAAATGAACTTCAATCTTTGTATTCAAAATTCTGTTCCTCGCTCATCGTACAATAGTACGCTTCGCTTCAGTACGCAGTTTTCATACGAACTTCATCATTTTTCAAATGTTTTATACCATTAAAAATATTAATTTAACTAATCTTTACATTTTATGTCTCTCGATATTCATGGACTCAATCTCGTCGGTCTCCGAAACACTTTTCGTCCGGATGAAGAGTTAAAACTTGTTCTTAAACGCCATTGGATAGTATATATGTATCTCGGGTTTTATGCGCTTTTTCTGGTTATCTCTTCTATTATATTGGTAATGTATCATTCTTCGGTATTCTCCTTTATATCAGGAGATATCTTCTCTGTATTTTTGATTATTTACTGGTCGGCATATCTTCTTTTTCTCTATGTAACTTGGGTAAATAACGAACTCGATCTCTTTGTTATTACCGATCAGAGAATACGTGGAATAGAACAGATCTCTTTCTTAAATCGTACGATTTCAGAATGTTCCCTCGATGATGTAAAGGAGGTAAATGCACAAACCAAAGGTCTTCTCGAAAATCTGTTTAATTTCGGTACGGTTTCTCTGCATACCGCTTCAGAGAATTCCAATTTTGTTATGCATTTTGCTCCTGCTCCTATCGATAATGCGAGCATTATCCGTAATGTGATTCAGAATAATAAAGCAAACAAAATAGAACAACCAACCATTTAATTATTTAAATAATTTTCTTATGTACGATCTTATTATTATCGGAGCCGGTTCTGCCGGGCTTCCTGCCGGGATGTATGCTTCACGATATAAACTCAAAAATTGTATCATCGGAGCGATGCCGGGCGGAGCGCTCGCTACTTCTCATAAAGTAGAAAATTATCCGGGAACTCTTTCTGCGACGGGACGTGAGATTATGGACACTTTCACGGAACATGCTGTTTCTGCTGGATCAGAACTTATCCAGGACGAAGTAAAAGAAGTGACGAAAGATGGGAATATTTTCACCGTAAAAACTTTTAGCGGAAAGACCCTGGAATCTAAATACGTACTTTTGGCAATTGGGAATAAGTACCGACACCTCGGAGTGAATGGAGAAGAGAAGTTCCTCGGAGCAGGGGTTTCATACTGTGCAACATGTGATGGAATGTTCTTTAGAAATCGAGTCGTAGCACTCGTCGGCGGAGGAAATACCGCTATAACGGAAGCTCTTTATCTTGCGGAAATCTGTAAAGAAGTCCATATTATTGTTCGAGGAAAAGAATTCCGTGCCGAAACGGTTTGGATTGACCAGATTGCAAAACACTCCAATATTCAGGTTCATTTCGAAACTTCCGTTGCTTCCATAGAAGGAGGATTTAGTGTAGAGAAACTCGTTATGACAGATGGAAGCGAACTCGCGGTAGATGGAATCTTTGTTGCTATCGGAAATGAGCCAGATACGTCCATCGTCGATGGTTTAAATCCAGAGAAAGATAGTGCTGGATATATTGTTGTGGATAAACGTCAGCAAACCAATGTTCCTGGACTCTATGCAGCCGGAGATATCACGACCGCATCCAATAAATTCCAACAAACGATTATGAGCGCCGCAGAAGGATGTCTCGCAGCGCATTCCATACACGAAGATATTCTCAAATCTTCATAATTTTTTTGGCTTAATAGACATTTTCTGGTAGGTTTTTAATCCAATTTGGAGCATAATAGAGCGGTTTATCCGCTCTATTTTAAATCATATGATTAAAATCTGTCCAAAATGCAATCAAAAA
>Ga0210020_1000669_pt1 | contig 32430 bp, 32 predicted proteins | sample CryGeymeta201514_FD_183980 | JGI IMG/M metagenome (GOLD analysis project Ga0210020, IMG submission 183980) | Groundwater microbial communities from Crystal Geyser aquifers in Utah, USA - Crystal Geyser metaG 2015-14 (SPAdes) (version 2) | ecosystem: Environmental > Aquatic > Deep subsurface >... | reverse complement strand
TAAAGCAGAGAGATATAAAATTAGAAGTTTTAAACACTAAATGCCAAAAAAATAAAGGAAAATTACTGAAAAAGATTAAATAAAAGACTGTACAATATTAAGTGTTGATTTTCAGAGTTTCCTTAAATATGAATAATAAAAAAACAATTTATTTAGTTATTGGTGCGGTTGTTTTTTTGAGTTGTGTAGTTTTTGGTCTTAGTAGCTCTAAAAATCAATTAGAAAAACAAATTTTACCATCACCGACACCAATTGTTGAACAAAAAACAACAAACAATACATCGAGTTGGATTGTTTATGCAAACACAACTTTTGGTTATAGTCTAAAGTTTCCCGCAACATATCAAGTTCCACCTCAAACGCAAAAAGAGATCAGTCAGATTGGAATTGATAACAATATCGGTGTTGAAAAAAAATCAGACTTGACTGGTAATAATCTAATCGTGATTGACGTTAATATCAATAAAGATAATTTATCTCTTGATGACTATATGAACCAAAATTTAAAACTGTACGGAATCTCAGGGCCTTTAATTAGCTATAAATTTAATGGATACGACTCGTTATTTAATAAAAATCAACCCGGAACCGATGTCTTTGTCAAGCAAGATCAATATATTTATCATGTCAGTGCTCCCACTGCTTCTTCAGACAAAGAAATCGGGAGTATTGTGGCAACATTTAAATTTACACCTATACTCGACAATTAGTAATGGCTGAATCTGTTGAATAAACTTTTCTTCGGAACTGAACCCCTGTTTCTGTACCAGTTAGTAGTCTAATTATTCTTCTTTTCTTTAAACGAAATTGCTTAATTTTTAATGTTTCAAGACACTCTTCAAAAACTCGTCCGGTGACATGTTTTCATGTGCGGAATGAATTCTTTTCAAATTGTAATACTTAATGGCTTTGGAAATCAAGACCTTAATTTCATCCTCTGACTCTGCCTCATTAAATACCTGTCTCCATTCAACTTTAAATCTCCCAAAGAATGATTCCATTTCCGGATTATCTCCCGGAGTACCAACTCGCGAATAAGAGATACGAGCTTTAAGGTCAATGACAATCTTTCCTACATATTCATAAGCTTTAAACACCGATCCTTGATCTTGATGGAAATAGCTTTTAGATACATCAACTTTCCAAGAAAGCAATGTTTTAGTAGCCTGTGTTAATGCAATCATCACGGTCGTTGTTGTTGCTTCCTTTGAAACGGCATAGCCAATCACCTTTTTACTTACATGTTCCAAATATGGAATAAGATAAACTTTTGCTTTCCCATATTTGTAAACAATTTCAGTAAAGTCAGTATAGATAACTTTACCCAAGGTGTTGAACTCTTTTTCCTTTAGACACTTAACCATATTTACTCTTGAACCCATAAGTGTTAACGTACTTTCAATTCCCGAACGGGTTTTCTTGATGATTTTTCGTCTGATCCCCAGATACCACTTCTTAAGTAGTGGTAATAGTTTTTTATGGTTTACGATTACTCCCTTCTTTTTAAGTTCAGGAATTAATCTCCTGTAACCATAGGCACCATTTTCTTCAATTACTTTAATTACCTTTTCTTTCAATTTTTTTTCTTCCTCCTGTTGCTTACTAATTGTTAAAGAGCGAATATGCGTATGGTAGTAAAAACTGCTTTTTGAAATTTCAAATATCCGGCAGCAGTTATTTAATCCATATTTGTTTTTCCATTGACTGATAAAGTCAAACTTATCCTCAATATTTACCCGTAACTGCCTAAGAATTTTTTTAAAAGTTCAATTTCGATTTCCTTCTTTCCAATTATTCGTGTTAGCTCATCAGTTTTTCTTTCCTGTTCACTCGTCCTTTCTCCTTCAAAGATTTGACATCCCTTTTCTTCAAACTGTCGTCTCCACTTAGGAAATATGGTTGGATGAAAGCCGTATAATCTGGCAACCTCACCAACAGCCTTTCCTTTAATAACCTCCAAGACTGCTTGGAACTTAATACGTGAAGAGTAAACCTTTCTTTTCTGAATTTTATTATTATCCATATCTTTTTAGTTTAGCGAAAATCGTATGAAAGTTGTTGAAGAATCTAGACTATGTGGTGGTACAGATTTTGGGGTTCATATCCATTCCCTCCTACGAGGGAATGACAAAAACGGACATTTCGTTTTGCGTCAACTATACAAAGGTTGTCCTAAAAGATATTCGAAATTATGATGAATTTGCTAAAAAAGTAGTTAAATTAGTTGAAGAAATGATTAAGAATTAGAACCTTCTTCTTTAAATTCTCTAAGTAGAGGTATAGTAACCGTAAAACGAAATGTTATCCCCATGAAGATGGGGATCCAGTCTATAATTACCTTATATAATGTATATTATGTCTGGATTCCCTCCTTCGAGGGAATGACAAACAACAATGAATAAAAATTCTTATTGTGTTTATATTCTTGCTTCTCAACGAAACGGAACCCTTTATATTGGAATAACAAATAATCTTGCAAGAAGAGTATGGGAACATAAAAATCAAAAGGCTGATGGTTTTACAAAGAAATATGAGGTTCATCATTTAGTTTATTACGAAATACATGAAAATCCTGAATCTGCAATAACAAGAGAAAAACAGATAAAGAAATGGAATCGTTTATGGAAAATTAGAATAATAGAAGAAAAAAATCCAGAGTGGAAAGATTTATATCAAGAGATATTATAAAAGGTATATTATGTCTGGATTTCCCCTAAAGGGGACTGTAGCCCGCCGGAGTTTACCCCGTATTTATTACGGGGCGGGAATGACACATAGAGATACTTCACAACTCTGCTTCGAAATGGTTCATCAAGGTAGTAGGCTGAAAAAATCATGTGGGTCAAGAGAGGCGGTGCCAATGAGAAAACCATCGATTTCCTGGTTCTGCAGGTAAGAGTCAATATTTTTTTTGTTTACGCTTCCTCCATAAAGAAAGTTAATTGTACTTGGTAAATTTAATCCCTTTTTAAACTCTATTATAGAATCAACAGGATAATTATTCCCTGAAGCTATCGCTGATAGAGGTTCGAAAGCAATCATATTTGTCTTACTTGGAATTATTTGAGTTGTTTCACTGATACATACAATTGACTTGATTCCATGTTGATAGGCTTGTTCAACCTTTAATTTAACGTGATTATCAGTTTCATTGTGATTTGTTCTGCGTTCGCTATGCCCGATGATTACATAATCGACCAGATCTTTAAGCATTTGAGCGGTTGTTTCTCCAGTATATTTACCATTATCAAATTTGGAGAGATCTTGCGCGCCGAATTTAATCGATGGGATTGAAGATAATAAATAAGATTTAATTGATGTTAGAAATGCGATTGGTGGGCAAATAATTATTTGAATATTTGAATTATTATATTTCATTGCTTGGACAGAGAACGTTTTTACCCATTCATAACAGTCATTAAGATTTTTTTCTGCTTTCCAGTTAGCAATAAAATAATGCATAATATAAAAGTAATAATATTACTTAACATCATTATAACTTATGGACGAGGAAATATTTAAAGAGCTTAATTCTCAACAACTTAAGGCAGTACAAAAAGTTAATGGACCTTCTGTCATTTTAGCTGGAGCAGGATCAGGCAAAACGCGTGTATTGGTATACAAGGTATTAAACCTAATTAGTAATCATAAAGTTTCTCCTTCTTCAGTTTTGATGATTACATTCACTAATAAAGCTGCTGGAGAAATGAAAAAGCGAATCAATCAACCTTTGGGTTTTACTGGGACATTCCATGCATTTTGTTGTCAAATTTTGCGTCGTTTTGGACCAAAAATTGGGATAAACCATAATTTTGTAATTTACGACGAAGGAGACCAAAAAAGTATTATTAAAAATATTTTAAAAAGATTAGAACAAATTAAATTTTCACCGGCATATTTTATCAATAGAATTTCCGCAGCTAAATCTATATTAGTTACTTCTGAAGAATATTTAAGTATTTTTGCGGATTATAACGCGGCTGATGTTGCATTTGTTTATAAAGAATACCAAAAAGAACTTAAAAAAAATGCAGCAGTTGATTTTGACGATCTGATTATGAAAGCAATACAGTTATTAAGAAAAGACACACAAGTTTTACAGTTTTATCAAGATAAATATCAGTATATTTTGATTGATGAATTTCAGGATACAAATCACGCTCAATATGTTTTGACAAAATATTTAGCTAAGAAAAATAACAATATTACAGTTGTTGGCGACTTTTCTCAGAGTATCTATTCATGGAGAGGGGCAGATATTCAAAATTTAGAAAAATTTAAAACTGATTTTCCCAGAACAACTACTTATTTTTTAGAAGAAAATTATCGATCTTCACAAAATATATTAGATTATGCTTATAGTGTAATTTCAAAAAATCAATCGCATCCGATTTTACAGTTATATACAAAAAAAAATAAAGGGAGAGATATTGTTATTCAAAATACCGGAAACGAAGAAGGTGAGTCATTATTAATCGCAGAAGAAATTCAACGACTGAATATAGATTATCCATATCAACAGATGGCGGTTTTATATCGTACCAATGCACAATCCCGCTTAATTGAAGAAATGTTTATTAAGTTTGACATACCCTATCTATTAATCGGTGGCACACGTTTTTACGAAAGACGAGAAATCAAAGATATATTATCATATTTAAGGTTATTAGTTAACCCACTAGACACAGTTGCACTTGAAAGAATAAAAAAATTGGGAAAAAGACGATATGATAAATATAAAATGTTTTACCAAAAAATCGAAGATCAAAAATATATATATAAAACTGAGGAACTAATGGATAAAATTTTTGATGCAACGGGATATTTGGAAAATTATGATACAAATAACGAAGAAGACTATAGTCGATTAGAGAATATTAAAGAATTGAAGTCAGTAGCCCTGAACTTTCCTGATTTGACACAGTTTTTAGAGCAGGTTGTTTTAGTCGAGTCAGAATATTTTGAAAAAGAAAAACAAAAGGATAGGCTTCAAGGCGTACGTTTAATGACTCTGCATCAGGCAAAAGGTTTAGAGTTTGAGGTTGTATTTATTTCTGGTTTAGAAGAAGGAATTCTTCCGCATGTACGCTCAATAGATGATCAATTTCAATTGGAAGAAGAGCGTCGTCTGTTCTATGTTGGAATTACAAGGGCTAAGGAAAGATTATATTTAACATGGGCACAACGTCGATTTATTTTTGGCAATAGAATTGAATCAATAAAATCCCGTTTTCTATCAGAGGCAGAAAATTAATTGTTTTTTTGATATCATATAATTATGAAATTCATAAAAACCTTTGTTCACGTTTTAAAAAAGAGTTTGACTGAGCCTAAGTATTATCAAGATATTCTAAAAACTTCATTCTGGTTCTCCTTAAAATATTTATTAATACTGAATTTAGTATTAATGCTAATTGAGTCTATGATTTTGACTATAACGATATTGCCTACGATAAATAAAAAAACAGAGTTAATTAAGAACGAAATTATTAAACAATCAAAAGATTTTTATCCGCGCGAATTAGTTATGTCGATTAATAAAGGACAACTGTCAACCAATGTTAAAGAACCTTACTTTTTCAATCCACCTGAAATTATCAAATTACTCCAAAAAAACACCTCTGATAATATTTTATATTCAAATTTCATTACCATTGATACTAAGGCAAATGTTGAAAAATTTAGGGAATATCGCACTTTGTTTTTAATAACAAAAGATTCAATCGTTGTTCCTGACCGTCAAAAAAACATGAAAACATTTCGAGTTTCACAGTTTTCAAATAACTTCAACTTTAATCTTGATTATGCTAAATACAATAAATTTTATCTAAAAACGCTGCCTTATATCAATTTATTACCACAAATTATTTTTTTAGGATTAATTATTTTTATTATTTTAATGCCATGGTTTGGTGCGTTATTTCTTACAATCGGTAATCTTTTTTATCTTCTTTGGACAACATGTTTATTTTGGGTTTTTTTCAAGATTAAAAAAAAGTCCGTTACTTATTATCAGCTTTTTCGGTTAGGAATGCATGGAATTACTATCATTATTTTAGTTGGGACGTTAGCGAGTTTACTTAAAATTGATTTGGGAATCGGTTTGTTTACTAGCTTTGTCGTTTGGATGGTTTTTGTATTTAAAAATATTAATTTTCAATCTAGTAGTGAATAAAAATAAATTGTCTTTAGAAATCATCATTAAAAAAGTATTTATTCGTATAGAAAACGTTTTATTAGAATTTGGCGTTTTTATACTTCACTGTTTAGGGAATTTTCCCTCACATCTGATTCGTCGATACTTTTATCGAATGGCTGGGATGAAAATTGGTAAAGGCACGACTATTCACACAGGATTAACTTTATATGATCCAAGCGGAATAACAATTGGTAATGACTCAATTATTGGGGAAAATTCGATATTAGATGGTAGAAGTAGATTAAAAATAGGAAACCATGTTGCTATTTCATCTGAAGTCATGATCTATAATTCAGAGCATGATATAAATTCTCCTGCATTTTCTGCTATAAACGCCCCAGTTGAAATAGAAGATTATGTTTTTATTGGACCACGTGCAATTATTTTACCGGGTGTAACGATTGGACAAGGAGCAATAATTGCTGCCGGCGCAGTTGTTACTAAATTAGTTCCTCCATTTACAATTGTTGCTGGAGTTCCAGCTCGCGTAATTGGAGAAAGGCAAATAAAAGATTTACATTACCGCTTAGGTAGAGCAAGATGGTTTCGATAAGTATTTATAGATATCATTCGGATGCTTAACTATCACTGTTGGATTAAATTTTTCTAATAATTCTTTTTGATTAAATCCCCAAGAAACAGCAATGACGTCAATTCCTACCGTATGGCAAGCTTCAATGTCACGCACCTCATCTCCGATATAAATTACTTGATTTTTATCCCATTTATATTGTTTAATTAGTCGATCTAAAGCTTTATCTTTACCAAATAGATTTAATTCGTTATGAATAATTTTAATTGGAATATGATGTTTTTTTAGGAATATTTCTACGTTGATTTTTGAATTTGAAGTAAGAATTCCAACGGTTAGTTTATTGTTTATTAATCGTTGGATACATTCTTTTATACCTGGGAAAATATTGGTATGATGAATTGAATTAGACATCTCATTTCTTCCAGCTTGCAATAAAAAGGGAATTTTATATAAGGGAATTTGAAGTTCTTTAATAATTTTTTTATATTGTTTTGAACGATACTGGTCCATTTGATCTTCGGTTGGTGTTTTAAATCCAAAACTATATGCCAAACGTATTATTATTTGTTTTATGACAGGGAGAGTGTTGGCAATTGTTCCGTCAAAATCAAAAATTATAATTTGTTTTCTCATATAAAACATAAATTAATCTGCTTGACCTACAAGAAAAACTGCTCGCCATGGTTGATAGTTTGAATAAAATTTAACATTTTGAGAAATGTCTTTTTTGGCAACGACCTGATAGTTAAAAACAGTTTTTGCTCCCCACGCGGGAAAATCAATCTGTTTTACAATCCCTTTCTTTAAAATTGGATCGTTTTGATTTTCTGAGGGAAGTGGGGGTTGGATATTATAAATTGAAACTGGGGAAATGATGACATGGCGATCGTCCTTTTGACCATAAAACTTAAATGTTAATAAGTTGTTATCTTTATCATTCTCTACTTGGATTAATATATAGGCTGGGGTATTGTTAGTAAATTTTAAATCAACAGTTGGTGCAAAAACGGTTGCATCAAAACCTGGTTGCCCATCGTTTTCGTAATATGAAACTCTGTAAGCATGTGCATGTCGCTCGTTAATTGGTAGCCCTGCATTCAGAGCAGCGCGAAATAGTGTTGTTGACACTTGACAGACACCACCACCATCTCCAAGAACAGTTTTTCCTTGCTTAATAATATATGCAGGTTTATATCCTGTAAGCGAAGAAATATCTCCAACAGTGTCGTTAAATGAGAATATTTTATTAGTAGGGATTAGCACCCCATCAAACTTATATGCAGCTAAACTTAAGTTGTAAATTCTTTCAGGGATTGAATGAGTATAATTTGACTTACCTTCAGCAATTAATTCACGAATGCCAAATTTATTTATTTGCTTTAAAGTAATTTCTGGTTGAATAACAATCGTATGGAGTACAACAACTTGATTCAACTCATCTTGTTTTAAATTAGAGATGATTTTTTCTATTTCTCTCCAAAAACGTATCTTATCGATTTGTAGACCATTTTTTTCTGGACTAAAATTGATAACACGACCATCTTTAAATTTAAATAATGCGTTTATTGATGGATATTCATAGCGTTGTTGGGCTATGTCTATTAATTCTTGTAAGGGCTTTACATTATATTCTATTTTCGAAATAAAAGAATATTTTTTAAGTTTCATTAATGTTATTAACTGTTGATATATCCTAATAAATAAGTTTGGATGTCGCCCGATTTTGTATGATTCTGATATGAGATTTTTTATATTGCGATGAATGTTAATCTGCTGACCTGATAATGTAGCCATTGGAGCATTTTGATAAATAAATGTAATTGTTGTCTTAGACAAATAACGCTCTTTTTTTATAAGTTGTTGATAAGATAAGGATTGAAATAAACCACCAATCGGTTCACCATCAATATAAATATTTGGGTAAATTCGATCACGAAAGTTTATTTTGTTTAGATAAAAAAAAATAGTTATAAAAAAAAACAGACAAATTAATAACAGTAATTTTGTATTTAATTTATAACTATGTTTTTTCTGTGATTTTGATATCATATTAATATGGATGATAAAACAAATAATGATAAAAATCAAACAGAACAACCACCTGCATATGAAACTGTTACAGTTGACGATCAAGTAAATCAAAACAGTAGTGGAACAATAAATCTGCAACCTGAAGAAGTTGCTCCTGACGTTGTTTCTCCAGACATATCAACCCCTGCAATTTCAGAACCTTTTTTAAGTAATAATGGAGAGCCAGTAGTCTATGAAGAGAACAAAAATAAGTATTTTCTGATTGGTGGAGTTGTATTTTTTTTAATTCTTGTTTTTTTTGTTTTGTTTATTTTTTTTAGACCAAAAATACCAGCCTCTCAACAAAAAACAGTCAATTTAACATATTGGGGATTGTGGGAGGATAAAGAAATATTCGCTCCATTGATTAGTGCCTATCAAACAAAGAACCCAAACGTGAAAATTGATTATCAAAAAAAAACAATAACAGAGTATAGAGAAAAACTGATTGCGCGGAGTCAAAACGGACAGGGACCGGATATTTTTCGTTTTCATAACACATGGGTACCCCAATTAAAGGTCAATGATGAAAGTATTTTATCAGCATTACCGGAAAACATAATGTCAAATGAAGAATATGAAAAAACATTTTACCCGGTAATCGTAAAAGATTTAAAGATTAACGGTCGATATTATGGTTTAGCATTAGAGATAGACGGTTTAGTTTTGGTAATTAATGATGGTCTATTTAAAAAAGCAGGAATTACATCTCCTCCCACAAGCTGGACAGAAGATTTGATTGAAGTTGTTAATAAGTTGTCGGTAAGAGACGAAAATAAACAATTAATAACTGCAGGTATAGCACTTGGAACAACAGAGAATATTGACCATTTTAGCGATATATTTGGTTTATTATTAGTACAAAATGGGGGTAATTTGTCAAAACTAGATAGTCCTGAAGCTGCGCAGGTTCTCGAAGTATACCGTAAGTTTGCTGAACCCCCAACAAATTATTGGGATGAGGGTATGCCGAATTCAACTACTGCTTTTATTCAAGAAAAAGTTGCTATGATAATTGTTCCTTCTTGGCAGATTTTGACTATTAAAGCAATTAATCCAGATATAAAAATAAAAGTAGTTCCGGTTCCAAAAGGACCTCAAGGAAAACAAATATCAATTGCCAATTATTGGGTTGAAGGTGTATCAAAGTATAGTAAGAATCAAATTGAGGCATGGAAGTTTCTAAAATTTTTAACAGAAAAAGAACAAATGACCAAGCTTTACGAAATGCAGGCAAAAACTCGACTTTTTGGTGAGCCTTATTCGCGAATTGATCTTGGAGCAACATTAGCACAACATGAATATTTAGGAGCAGTGATTACTCAAGCGAATAATTTTATTTCTTTACCAATAATTAGCAAGACCCAGGACAATGGCTTGAACGACGGGATAATTGCCTATTTAAAAGATGCTATCAACGCCACAATTCAAGGTGTAGCTTATACGGAGGCTTTAATTAATGCAAAAAAAGGTGTAGATCAATTGTTTTTACGTTACAAAATACAATGAAATATGGTGACTTTAAATATTTTTAAAATGTTTGGTAAAAAAAACAGTTTAGAAAAAAACAATTATTATCTTGGTCTTTTCTTAAAAGAAACCGAAGGAATTGGTCTTGTTATGACAAAAAAAACAAATGGGTTGGAATTAGTAAATTGGCGATGGTTTAAATATAGTAATGGTTGGGAGAATCTCTCGCAAGACGTTGATAATTTATTAATGCAGTTTGAGTCAAATTTAGGTATAACTTTAACACAAACTATTTTCTTTTTATACTCTCATGCAATTAATAGTAAAACAAAAGAAGTAAAGTCGATTTATTTAAGGACCATAAAAGACTTGACAAAGAATCTTGACTTAAAACCACTTGGTTATATTGAGGTTGTGGATGCAGTAATTGCTTGGTTAGAAAATAAAGAAGAGTCATCTATTAATTCAGTTATTGTTGAAATCGATCGTAGTAATATAAGCATATTCATTATTCGCGGTTCTAAAAAGATTAATATTCAAACAACAGCGCGTACTGATAATATAGCTTCTGATATTAATAACGCTATCCAAGAAAAAGCTGGTTCAATTATTCTTCCTTCACGTTTTATTCTTTATAATTTCTATAACCTAACTAAAGATATTAATATTTTAATGAGCTATCGTTGGGATAGGGACCTTTTCGTCCAACTGCCCCGAATAGATTTATTTAAAGAAGAGGATATGATGCATGCATTGACGAGTTTATTTTCTTCACAAATAATGGTTAATATCAAACAAAACTCCGACAAAGAGATGAGGAACAATACAAAAATGGGTTTTGTGATTGGTGGTGAGACAATACAACAAAGTGAATCTGATAGGAGAATGAGAACTAAGAAGATGAATTTTATAAATCTGCTTATGAAATTTAAGTTTTTAAAATTCAACTGGACAATTATTGCTGGAATTATTTTAAGTATTGCTGCCTTGGTATCAATTGAATTAGTTTTACATCAAGCAGACCTCACAATTACTCTTCCAGCACAGAATATTGAACAAACAATGAAGTACAAGATTGGTTCAAAGGATCCGAACTTCCAAAAACAGCAGATCAAATATGAAATATCGCAAACAAAACCAACAAATGGTAAAAAAGCGATCGGAGAGAAAGCAAAAGGAGAAGTAACGATTCACAACTTTGATGACACAGATAAAAAATTTTTAAAAGGAACAATTATTGTAGGAAGCGGAAAACAATACACAATAGATGAAGAGATTACAGTTAAGTCTGCAAGTTTAGTAGCTGATGGATCAGCGAAAATACCTGGGAAAGCAAAGATGGGGGTTACCGCGGTTGATATTGGAAATGAAGGGAACTTAAGTAAAGGGCAACGTTTTACGTTTAAAGATTTTCCGGTTACTTTATTTTTTGCAATAAACGAAAGTAATTTAAGTGGCGGTTCAAAAAAAGAGGTGCGAACAGTTGCTAAAAAGGATTTAGATGAACTTGAAAACACCATATTAGAAAAAGCTAAGGTCGAAGGAAACGATCGTATTAATAAATCTATTAAACAAGGTTACGGTTATTTAGATAATCTAATTGATTATCAATTAACCGATTCAACATTTTCAAAAGAAGTTGGAGAAGAAGCAAGTGATGTTAACATTAAATCAACTATTATTTTATCCTTTTATGTTTATAAAAAAAATGATTTAAATAATCTTGCGGTTGTGGCTTTAAAGGATAAAATAAAATCAGGCCTTGAACTTGAAACGAATAAAACGATTTTACGGGTTGTTCAATCCGAAGTAAGTGAAGGAGCGACGAATATTGATTTATTAGTTAAAGGAAAGGCGATCGTTGTTATTGATAAAAGTAAAATAAAAAGACAGCTTGCTGGAAAAAATATCAATGAAACTAAGCAAATTATTAATAATAATTTACATGCGATCGGTTATAATCTACAGATTGAGCCAAATTTTATCTTCATAAAAGATAGGATACCTTGGTATTTAAATAATATTTTGATTGAAGTTAAATATAACTAATTCTTATGGTCATGCATCGGTATTTGAAGCAAGATAATTCTATTAAACGTAAAGTTGTATCCCGTTTTTCACTACTTTTATTAACGGCGGGTTCTTTACTGTTGTTTTGGTCTTTTTACCCGATTATCTCTTTTGAAATATTTGCACGGTTATTTATACAAAAACAGATAGTTTCTCCAGTTCCCACATCTTTAACGGCAAGTTCAATTAAAACGGCGAATTCGGTTTTGGGGAGTTGGATTAATCTATCAAGTAATTTACGTGATTTTACTCAAGTAAGTCGTTGGTTTCCGGATAAGCCTCAACAAAACCTAGACACTAATAAAATCAAAATTAATAAGTATTTGTTATCTATTCCGAAATTAAATATTAATCAGGCGATTGTTACGGTTGGCGGTGATGATTTAACAAAGAGTTTGGTGCATTATTTACCTACGTCATTACCTGGAGAATATGGCAATGTAGTGATTTTTGGTCACTCTACTTTATCACAGTTATATAATGTTAAGGATTATAAAACTATTTTTACTTTTTTACCTTCTCTTGACCCTCAAAATCACGATTTAATAGAGTTAAAAGTAGGCGATTTAAACTATCAATATGAAGTCATTGAAATGTTCGTAGTGGACCCTGAAGAAATTTCGGTACTAGACCAAAAATATGATGCTTCTTATTTAACCTTAATAACTTGTGTTCCTCCAGGAACATATTTTAAACGCTTAGTGGTAAGAGCAAAACTGATAAAACTGCCAATATCTTTGGTTGAATAACCCTATAATATCTGCTAAAATTCCGCCATGGGAAAACTACGAAAATTAAGCTTATTCTATCGCTTACTTTTATGGCTAATTACTTCGATAATAAAGATTGGAGAAGTCGTTCGAAAAGTTATTGATTTTTCAATATCTCCCTTAGTTCTTTTACTTAACCTTTTATTTAAGTTTTTCTCAAAAATAAAGATAGAAAAAAGCTTTGAATATAAATCAAATATATATAAATGGCGAGTAAAAGAGAAGTCATTAAACATATTATATATATTTTTTCAATCGATAATATATGTATTTAAATTTTTTCTTAATTTTTTAGTTCAAGTTTTATATTTATTTTATAGACTTTTAAAATTTATTTTTGTTAGTATTCCTAAATTTATTGTTCATCATATATCATTAAAAATCCGATATTTTATTTTTGGATTTAGTATATGTTTGATCGTGATAATAATAAATCAAGCATATATTTTTGTTAAAGAATTACCCTCGCCTCGTGAGATTGGAAAGTCAAACTATTCATTATCAACTCATTTATTTGACCGTAAAGGAAAATTACTGTATGAAATATATCGCGAGCAAAATCGGACACCGGTAAAATTAGATCAACTACCGGTATTTATCACTCAAGCAACGATTGCCATTGAGGACAAAGATTTTTATCTTCACAAGGGAGTTGCTGTTTCGGGTGGAATATTACGTGCTGCTAAAGAAATTATTTTTAATAATAGTTTACAGGGAGGGTCAACCATTACGCAGCAGTTGGTGAAAACTGCATTATTATCTCCTGAACGTACCATTAAAAGAAAAATAAAAGAAATAATTTTGGCTCTTTGGGCAGAAAAAATATATAGTAAAAATCGAATATTGGAAATGTATTTAAACCAAGTTCCATATGGTGGAGCTGCGCATGGGATTGAAGAAGCGGCAAAAGTATATTTTGGTGTTCATGCGCGAGATTTAACACTTGAACAGGCGGCATTACTTGCTGGTTTACCACAGGCTCCATCGTTATATTCGCCATATGTCAATCCCGCTCTTGCTCAAAAACGAAGAAACGAAGTCCTACGTAGCATGCAAAGTCAAGGATTTATTAGTCAGACAGTGAGTAATAAATTACAAAGTACAAAACTTGAAGTAGTTCCTCCAAGAACCAACATCAAAGCCCCCCACTTTGTTTTTTATGTCAAATCCCAACTTGAGGAAAAGTATGGAATCAGACAGGTGGAAGAAGGAGGATTAAATGTCATCACCACACTTGATCTTGATATTCAAGAAGAAGCAGAAAAGATCCTTAAAGAAGAATTGGAAAAGGTTAAAGAATTAAATGTTTCCAATGGAGCAATCTTAGTTACTCGCCCTTCAACTGGGGAGATCCTGGCCATGGTCGGATCAGTAGACTATTTTGCATCTCCCTCTGGAGCTTTTAATGTTACCACAGCTCTGCGTCAACCAGGATCATCGATTAAGCCGATTATGTACTCTCTCGCCCTAGAAAAAGAATATACCGCAGCTTCGATAATTAATGATACAGCAATTATTTTTAATATTCCAGGATCAACTCCTTATCGTCCGGTTAACTATGATGGTAAAACTCATGGTAATGTTCCGTTAAGATATGCTTTAGCTAACTCCTTTAATATTTCAGCGGTTCGTGTATTAAACACAATAGGGGTTAATAATTTTATTAATCATGCAAAGAAAATGGGAATTAGTACTTGGACAGATTCGAATCGATTTGGACTATCTTTAACACTGGGTGGGGGAGAGGTGACGATGATTGACATGGCTAAAGCATTTGGTGTTTTTGCAAATGAGGGAAACAGAGTTAACTTAACGAGCTTTAATAGAATTGTGACCTCTTCAGACAATTTATTTTATCAATATAGTCCAATGAGTGTAAAAGTAATTGATGCAGGTAATGCATTTATTATTAACGATATTTTATCTGATAACTTTGCGCGTCGTTGGGCGTTTGGAAGCAATTCAGCCTTAGAAATTAATGGATTTAAAGTAGCAGTGAAAACCGGAACAACAGATGAAAAAAAAGATAACTGGACCATTGGATATACACCAGATTACATAGTGGCAGTTTGGGTAGGAAATAATAACAATCAACCAATGAATCCATACTTGGCCTCAGGAATTACTGGTGCTGCTCCGATTTGGAACAGAATGATGAGTTTTTTACTAAAAAACTATGGTATAAAATCGCAATTTATAGAACCAGAGAATATAGTTGAAAAAATTTGTTATTTTGGTAAAATGGAATACTTTGTAAAAGGTACGGAGATTAAAGCTTCTTGTAGGGATAATTTGTTCGGAGCAACTCCTTCGCCTACCCCATAAAATAAAATCAAAGATCAAATATCAAAAATCAAAGCGTAAATAAAAGTTTAAATCCTTTAATTATTAACTCTAAACTTTGATCTTGGTTTTGCGCTTTAATCTCTGATTTTTGAAATCACTATCTTGAAATAGTTGTAAAACCTACTAGTGGTTGTAGTGCTTTTGGAATATGGATAGATCCGTCTTTTTGTTGGTGGTTTTCCAGTAGTGGAATCAAAATTCGCGGTGAGGCAATCGCAGTATTGTTTAGAGAATAACAATATTCAGTTGAGCCATCCTTTTTTCGATATTTTATTTTTAACCTTCGCGTTTGAAAATCTCCGAGAATTGAATTTGACGCAACTTCTCCATAACTTTCTCGAGAAGGCATCCATACTTCTGTGTCATATTTTTTTATCTGAGGTTCTCCCGTTTCGCCTGTGCACATGAGCATTATCCTATATGGTAACTCAAGTTCTCGAAGAATTTCTTCGGTATTGTTTTGTAGTTCTTCATGCAAGCTTATTGCTTGTTCTAAAATATTATTAGTAATAATTACTTGTTCTACTTTCATGAATTCATGAACGCGATATAAACCTTGGGTATCCTTACCATACGATCCGACTTCCCGACGAAAACAAGGAGAAAATGCCACCATTTTTTTCGGGAGCTCTTTTTCATTAAGAATTTCATTTGCGTAAAGCGCAGTAACTGCCACTTCGGCTGTTCCAGATAAAAATGCGTCCTCATCATTTAATTTATATACTTCAGGTTCTCCCCAAGGAAAATGAGCGCTTCCAAAAAAAGCAAAACCTTTGGCAATGGCTGGTGCAACTAAAGGAGTATATCCTTTTTGTATCAACTTATTAAATGTATAAAATAAAACTGCCAAATGTAGTTGAGCCGCTTGGTTTTTTAAGAAATATCCGCGAAATCCTGAAGTTTTCGTTCCGCGATCAAGATCAATTAAGTTTAGTTTATTTCCAAGTTCGATATGAGATAGGGGAGTGAAGTTAAACTTAGTCGGATTTCCCCATGTTTTTATTTGTTGATTTGATTTTTCATCTTTACCAATTGGAACTTCATCAAGGGGAATATTTGGGACATATGATAATAATTTATTTAATTCAACCTCAGTTTTTCCCAGTAATTCCTCAGATGTTTTTAATTGAATTTTTATTTCTCTTCCGCGTTCACGGATTTGTTCTGTAAATTTTTCTTTGGAAATTTTGTTTCTTTCTTCTCGAAGTGTTTGAATTTGTGCAATTAATTCACGGCGTTTATCATCAAGAACAATTATTTTATCAAGTTCAATTACACGATTTTTATTTTTTGCTGCTGTAGTAACCTTTTCTTTATTAGCACGGATAAAATCGATGAATAACATAATCAAGTTATAAAGTTTTTAAAGTTAATAAAGTTCATCAAGTTATAATTATTTTAGCAAATCTATATAAACAATGTCATTGCGAGGAGCAAAGCGACGAAGCAATCTCGTTACCAATAAGACGTCCTAGATTAACGGGATTGCCCCTCGACTCATCTCGGGATTATAACTTCACCCTCGAATACTCTCGGGTTCGCAATGACAGTGGAATTATCTTTATTTTATCAAAGTATAAGTTATTTTTTGTATCAATCGGTTTAACGCTTTTATTCGGTGATTAATCTGTTGGTGTTCTTTCTCAGTTAATTCATCATAATATTTTTGATACTTTCCGACGATAAAAAGTGCGCGATAAGGATAACCGTGCGTTGGTCGACTACTTGATTGTAGCGCTATTTGACCTTTTGTTTTTTCAGTTTCACAAATTATCTGCTTATTTTTTGGATTATAGAAACATAAACAAGTTTGTAAATAGGCAGTTCTATCAGATTCTTTAGCATCTTTGAGACGAAGAAGAGCATAGTTAATCAATTCTTGATCAGTGGCTTTTTGTCCAAGCCAACGACTTGATTTCACTCCAGGTTCATTGTTTAAATAGGGGATTAGCAGTCCCCCATCGTCGGCAATAGTTGGAAGATCGGTTATATTACCATAAAATTTCGCTTTTAATTTTGAATTTTCTTCAAAAGTTTTTCCGGTTTCTTCAGGCTCTTGAGAAATTTTTAAATCTTTGAGAGTGACAATTTTTATACCTAAATTGATTAAGGGTTTTACTCCAAGCATTAATTCCTCCAACTTGGCTTTATTCGTCGTAGCGAGAAGGATTTGTTTCATGAAAATAATTGGAAGCTGTTTAACAACTTTAACAACAGCTTCATAAGTGCCTGTAATTGAAAACTATTTCAGCCTTAATAAATAGTTTTCAAACAGGCTCTTAGATTTATTTCGAATATTTTACGTGATTTTTAGTATAGAATCGCAAAGCAAACCAATATCAGTTTTAAATGATTTGACATTGTATTTTATACAATCAGTCCATTTTATTAGATCAATCATTTCTACCGGGAAATCGATTAATCTTCTTGAAACGTCGATTGGAAAAATTCCTACAGCTTTTGAATTAACATCTGAAAATATCTTTTTCCAATTAACTTTAATTTTTTTTGAAATCATTAAGATATCAACTACGTCTTTTGTTTCATCACGACTAATAAGGGCAGATAATTTATTTGATAAAATATTTTCCAAATTATCAACCTTAGAATAAATTACTTTCTTTTCTAATTTACCGTATCTAAAAGATACATCATTTACAAAATCTACTTTTAAAATATCGTTAATCATTAAAGAAGCGTAGCTTTTGGATCGAATTATGACGTTAACCTTAAATTTTTTGTTTAAATTGATTAATATTGAATCGATTGTTTTTAAAAAATGTGGTTTATCATTGACAAATAAGTCTAAATCATCAGAATATCTATGGTTAAGATAACATCTGGACAGTGCTGTTCCACCAGTTAAATAAAATGGCGTATCTAAATCATCAATTAATTTTAATACTTTATCCTGCAATGGATACAGGGTATCGTTGTAATAGGAATTCATAGCCATTTTTGATAGCTTTATTAAATAATTTTCCCTTAACATAACTCCATCTATTTCTTAAAACGTCATAGGGAACAAGAACCATTGCGTCATAATAATTAAGATTTTCTAAAACTCTAGAGATAGCCCAATCTTGGTTAAATGTTCCTATTTCTTTCTTCCCAGAAAGAATTTTTGTGAAATCATCAGGGGACAAATCATAATCCCACACTAATTGTTTATATTCATCTTTTGTCATGAGGATATTATACTATAAAAATCGAGGCGGATAAAGTTATGGCGAGGAGGATGTGTTTCATAAAATATATTATTTACCCCAATTCATTGGGTCTTTAAACCAAAGGTCAACTTGTTCTTTTTCTTTTAAATTAATAATTTTTTCATTAAGTGCTTCTTCAACGATTTTTTTTCCTGCTGTTAAGGTAATTAATTTGATATTGTTTTCTTTTAATAATACAATTGATTTTTTTGTTTCGTATGATGTTGTTGCAATACAATATTTTACTGTTCCTCCAAGCTCTTTTATTGTTTGTGCATTACCAATAACGTTTGTTGCAGTTGATATATGGTCTTCAATTATTACAACTTTAGCACCTTTTTTCATATATCCTTCCATTTTGTTTCCTTTTCCGTATGCTTTAGTGGTTGGTCTAACAAAAACCATTGGTAAATTTAATTTATCCGCTACCCAACAACCTTGAGGAATGGCCGCTGTAGCTGTTGCTGAAATCCACTCAACTTTATTAATGCCAATTTTATTTTTAATTAATTTAATATAAAAATCAATAATCTTTTTTCTTACTTCAGGATATGACATTACTAATCTGTTATCCAAATAAATTGGACTTTTTATGCCACTCGTAAATATAAAGGGTGGATCAAACCTAAATGATACCGCCTTGATTTTTAATAATAATTTTGCGGTTTTTTGCGCAATTATATTTTCCATAATATTAATTAATAAATAATAATTTATCTATATTTATCAATCTCTTTTTTTAATTTTATTGTTTCTTCTCTTGCTTTTTTGGCAAAATCTAATCCTTTTGAGGCAAAGATAATTCCTCGTGAAGAGTTGACAATCATTCCAGATTTTTGAGAATTTAAGCCAGCTTTCATAGTTGCTTCAACATATCCTCCTTGCGCTCCGATTCCGGGAACTAAAAAGGTCATATCTCCTGCAATTTTTCTTACTTCAACTAATTCCTTCGGATACGTTGCTCCCACAACCAAAAGACAATTGTGATTCGTATTCCACTCACCTACAACTTTTTCTGCCACGATTTTATATAAAGGTTTTTTACTAATTAATAAATCCTGAAACTCACCTGCACCCGGATTTGATGTTCGGCATAAGATAATACATCCCTTGTCTTTTCTATCTAAAAAAGGTTTAATCGCCTCGTACCCTAAATATGGGTGTAACGTTATAGCATCAACTCCAAGATAGTCATATGTATAAAAAACATACCCGTTGTTTGTATTGCCAATATCCGCTCGTTTTGCATCAAGAATAATAATAATTTCCGGATAAGTCTTTCGTAGGTAATCACAAGTCATTTTTAACTCTCTTATTCCTTTTTCCCCTCTTGCTTCATAAAAGGCAGAATTTGGTTTATACGCGCAGACCAAGTCATGAGTCGTATCAATAATTGCTTTATTAAATTCATACTGCGGATATTTATTATTTCTTACATGTTCGGGTAATTTATTCAAATCACTGTCCAATCCAACACAAACTAAAGAGTTGTTTTTTTTAACAATCTTGTCCAGTTTTTTTTGAAATATCATAATTAATTATTATTAATAAATAAAATCTTAAGTTTTATTATTCATTATCTCCAAGCTTACTCACTCCAACTTCTAAAAATATTAATGCACAAAGTTCAAAAGGTGATTTTGTGGTTGACCTTTCCGGTACTCCAATCAGCTCCCTTAAATAATAATGACTACCTAAACGGGAAGGAATTTGAGCGGGAATTAAAATACAAACATGAGATAATTTTGCAATCGGTGATTTGATATCTGCAGTTAAGCTGATTATTTTCGCTCCCATCATTCGTGAAATTTTTACGGTTTCAAGGACATCGCTGGTTTCACCTGAACCGGAAATAGTGATTAATAAATCACCGCTTTTCATTTTCGGATTTACAGTTTCATGAACAACATAGGTTTCTTTATGGAGCCGAACTAAACGCATTGCTAAGTTCTTAGCGATTAGACCTGAGCGGCCAACACCAACCACAAATACCCTTTTAGCATTTTTTATTTCATTAACAAATAACTTTAAATCGTCAGTTTTAACTTTTTTTAAAACCTTTTTTAAATCAATCAGTATTTGTTTAAATTCCATATTAAATAATACCACGAATGGTTTTTAACGATTTAATTTTTTCAGTTATTAATATTGATTTCATTTCTGTTTCAATTGTATTAAATATTTTTTGACCGCCTTGATAAATTGCTGATCCAATACCAACGAGCGTTGCTCCTGCCATAATCATTTCAATTGCATCTTGGGCTGAGGAAATGCCACCAATACCGATTATAGGAATTTTTACTGTTTTAAAAATATCATTAACACAACGGAGAGCAATTGGTTTAATTGCTTGTCCGGATATTCCTCCGACGCGGTTTCCGATAATTGGTTTTCGTTTTTTGATGTCAATTAACATCCCTGGTCCGGTAGTATTTATTGCAGAGATTGCATCTGCTCCAGCCATTTCCACCTCATGAGCAACGCGTTTGATATCGAGAGTATTTGGAGTTAACTTGGCGATAATCGGAATATGTTTTATCACTTTTTTTACTTCCGTAACTGCAATGGCTGCAATGAAAGGGTCAGTAGCAAAAGGTTTTCCCGCTTCATCATCGACGTTAGGACAGGACAGATTTAATTCAATAAAATCTGGTTCACATTTTGCGATTTCTTGTACTAATAAGGAAAATTCCATCATTTGAAAAGCAACAATGGAGACGATGATTGGTTTATTGGTTTTTTGTTTAAGGAGTTTAATATCTTTTATGGCTTGATGAACACCGGGATTACGTAAGCCAACAGAGTTGATATAGCCAACTTTGAAACTGGCAACCCGAGGAATGGGATTTCCTTCACGCGGTAAAATACTAATTGATTTTGTGGTTATGCCACTGACCCCTTTAATTTTGGATAGATTAATATTTCGATTAGTGTCAACAACAATTCCGGAGACAGAAATAAGCGGAGATGAAAATTTAATTTTACAAAAAGTCGTTTTTAAATTCATTATTTGATAATCAATTTTTTTTAATACCTAAAACTTTTAAACCGTTAATTGTTGCGATTTTAACGAGTTCGGAAAAATTAGTATAACGATTTCCTGTTGCCAAAAGTTTCAACTCTGACCACATATCCCCATCACAAAACGGAACCATATAATCAGCAATATTATCAGTACCAAGCGCCACAGGAATTCCTAGTGGTATTAACTCGTCAATTGGAGTGAGTGAATTATGAAAAGGGGTTGAGATTTCAGTTCGATGACTATCAATCCATGCAGTTGGACAGGCAATCACCATCAACTTTGCCTTTTTCATTTTTTTATATATTTTTTCGCGATATATTTTCGGATGCGAAGCAATGGAAATACAGTGTATTGCAACAACTTGCCCAACCATGTCATGCTTTATTGTTTTGTCACATAATATTTCCGTTTCCTTGTCATTGGGATTGTTAAATTGATCAACATGGACATGAACTAATTTATTATATTTTTTTGCCGTGGATAAAAGTATGTCTAAATGTTCTTTTCCTTTACCATAGTCACGTTCGTCCCGACGAGGAAGTCCACCGATTATATCAACTAAAGGAGCTCCTTTATCAAACCAATAACGCGCTTTTGGTTCAATCACTCCTTTTAATGTTTGGTTAATAAATTTAATTTGTATCACTTTTTTATATTTCTCGCGTGCTTTTAAAGCTCCGTTAATAGCGTGATCTTCACAAACTGGATCAATATCAATAAAAGATCCTACTGCAGTTACACCCTGAGAAATCATCAGTTCAATTGCTTGAGAAACGCGTCTATAATAATCATCAACTGTTGCGTTTATCTTGACTTCATCAACAATATCCCACTTTTGTTCAAGTACATATTTTTCATAAATGTCAAGTTTTTTTGGTGTAATTGTAAATGCACGGTCTGCGTGGACATGAGAATTCACCCATCCTCCTTGTTCTTTAATCTTCTTAATAAGCAGATCTTTAAAATTCCAGAGAGAATTTTTATTTTTCATGTCGAGATAATTTATTAATAAATTCTTTTGCAACGTCGACGTTTGTAATTAAATGCGCCTTATGTTTAATTGCTTGTTGGCGGATGATTTTTCCGTCGGTATTTTCTTTTTCCGTGATTTTTTTGGCGGTGGGGATATTAATGATTAAATCGAATCGGTTTTGTTGCAGGAGATCAAATAAATTTGGTTTAAGCTGCGGTTGAGAAATTTTATTAACAAGCATGCTCTCAATCCTCAACGTTTTTAAGAATTTATGAGTTTTATAAGTACTATAAATTTTAAACTTAAGATCAGCTAATTTTTTAATATCGTGAACTAATGCAATTTTATTTTTCCTTTTTCCAATTGAAAGCAATACGGTTTTTTCTGATCTTTGAGCTGTACGCATTTGCAATGTGAATAATTCGATAAAACCAGGAGAGGCATTTTGATTAAAGGTTGAAACTGCCATAAAAGTTGCCAGTTTTTCTTCAAAAATTGTATTAGGTGTATCAACTGCAACAGCTTCAACTGTTCCCTTGTAGAGTTTAAGCGTGACTTTTCCTGTGACTTTTTGATTAACTCGGTTGATATAGGCATTGAGATCGTCCATTAAAGGCTCAAGCCATAAACCTGCATAACAAATATATGCCCATTTAGTATCAACAATTGATTTAAATTCATTCTCATAACGAGTTGAGACATACTTTTCCAGGTTAAAATGAGCCGTGATAATTATTTCTGCTGCCGGAGCTTCATAGACTCCACGTACTTTAATTCCTACTACCCGGTCTTCAATGTGATGAATGATTCCAACCCCGTGTTTTGCACCGATTTTATTTAACTCAATGATTAAATCAGCCAGTTTCATGTGCTTTTTATCAATTGCAACCGGGAGTCCTTTGACAAATTCAAGCTCAATTAATTGAGGTTTATCCGGAGCGCTTTCTGGCAAGACACAGACAGATAAAATTTTATCAAGCGGGGGAATGAGTGCTGGATTTTCAATTTCCCCACCTTCTCCGGTTACTCCCCACATATTATCATCATATGAATAGGGAAGAGCGACTGTTTGTTTAACCGGAATATGATGTTTTTTTGCATAAGCCAATTCTTCATCACGCCCCATTGACCATTCGCGTACAGGGGCGATAATTTTAATATTAGGATTTAATGCAAGCGCGGTTCCTTCAATCCGGACTTGATCATTGCCTTTTCCAGTGCAACCATGAGCAATGCAGTCTGCTCCTTCTTCAGCAGCAATTTTTACGGCAATTTTTGCCAGAAGCGGCCGTCCAATTGGAGTTGAGAGGTGATATTTTCCTTGATATGAAGCATTAGCTTTTATTCCTTTTGCAATATATTGTTCTGCGAATTCGTCTTTTACATCGATCACAAACGCCTTAATCGCTCCCAGTTTGATTGCCTTTTTTTTGATTGCAATTAAATCATCGGCCTGTTGGCCAATATCGATTGTAAGTGCAATGACCTCGGCTTTATATTCATCCTGAATCCATTTTAGCATTACTGAAGTGTCAAGACCGCCAGAGTAAAGAAGTACAACTTTTTTTACCTCGCCTTTTTTTCCTTCGTAGGATGAGACCTTTACATATTCTTGTTTTTTTAGCATTTTTTATAAAATATTAATAATATTTATCTAAAAAAATGTAATTTTCTTTAAAATATTAATGAATACTTTAGAAAATGTCAAATGTAAATTTAATACAACCATTAAATAATGGTTATGGGTCTTGATTGGAGAATATAAATCTTATTTTTGGAAATAGCCCATTCAATGTCTTGCGGATATTGGAAAGTCTTTTCGATTTTAAAAGCAATTTTAGCTAGTTTTTTTAAAATATTTTCATCAATCACCTTAGGTTTATCCTTAAAAGAAAGATCATTGCGGTTAATCAAAATTCTTTTTGGTTTTCCGGTTCCGTCAGTTACCTTATTTCCTCCCCCTGGGACAGCTTCAATTAGAAGAAAATGTTTATTTTTATTAATGACATCAATTGTAAAAATATTACCAGCAACTTCAGGATTTATCATTTCATGAATCATTACAGCCATTTGAGCTTGATCTAAATAGATATTTTTCCGCCTAGAATAAACAATTACCCTGTCAGAAAAAAGCGACGCCCAACATTTCAGAACATTGTTTAATATATTTTTCTTTTTTACGTTTAGATATGATTCAAACTGTCCGGCGAAAGAACCGTTTTTACTGTCTTCAACGGTAGCCGATGACCTTACACTCACTTCATTAAAATCTAGTTGATTGACAGAATTAATAATAATGTTTCTTAACTTAGTTGGTATTGTTCCTTTAATAATTTTTTCTTTTAACTGTGATGCAATAAACAGAGAATCTTTCACAGAGATATCCTTACTTAACGTTTTATGTAGGAACTCAAGAAAATTTGCCTTTAAAAATAATTGAAAACTTTCTGTTGTAATAATAATGCCTTTCGGAACAGGAAAATGATGTTTGAACAATCTTGTTAAATAGTATGCTTTATTTCCAATAATTATTGAATCCTTTTGTTTAACTTCTTCGAATTTTATTATATATTTCATACTAAAAATTGATGTCGTGCCACCAACTCGCCATCTTTAATTTGTACCACCGCCTCTTCTCCGTCGTTGAAAATTTCAGATCCAATATATACGATTGTATGGCCCATCTCACGGAAAATAATTGAAGCGTGGGCTGTAGAGACAGAACCGGGATAGAGAATGACTTTTCCTTCAGGTAAAGTGCAAGCAAGGTGGGTTAATAGATCCATATTTCTTGTTTTAATCACCTTAGGGTCAACAAATATGATTCTGTTTGTAATTTTTATTTTATTTATATCTTCTAATGTTCTTACTCTTACAATTTTTCCGGAAAATTGGATAGAGGGTTGGCTGGTTTCTTTTTTCGCATATTCGGTTGCCTCGATATAAAAAATTCCGGTTTTTAAAACGTCAAATTCTAAACGATGAGGTCCATATATTTTATTAAATTTTCTATAATGACGTGCAATCTTTAAAATAATATTATCTGGAAATACCTGAACATTTCTTAGTTTTCTGGGAATATAGATCGTCTTATATTCAAATTGATTCACTGCTGACAGACACTGATTCTTATAATGAATTGTTTTTCCAATAAATCTATTTAGTTTCAAGTCTAAGATATAGTCATCATGAGGGAAGGATTGGACTCCTTCATCATTGCCATAAATTGCTTCTATTAAAATTCCTATTTCTCCGTTATGTCCTTCTCCAGTGACACAACCTCCTCCAAGAGGAATCTTGGGATTGATATGGGGATGAATAAAAGCACTAATTTCCGATCCCTTGATATCAAATTTATTTTTGATTGCAAAGTCGAAAATCTTTTTTATTTCCAATATTAATATTTGAAAATCTTTAAACGAAGAAGAACGGGGACCAGGGGGACTTTCTATTCCCGGAACAACATAGGCTCTTCTTACGACAATTCCTTTTTTTGAGTTTTTAACTCTCATTATTCTGTGAATGGTTTCGAGTTCTTTAAGTATGTTATTAGTTAAACCATTTTTCTTGTATTCAATAAAAGCGCTTTGATTAATGACAAATATTGGTTCCGGGATTGGTAAACCGGCTTGTTTTAATTTTTTGAAACCATTAATACGAGGTGAGTTGCCAAGATAATCTTCAAGATTCAAGGTATATTTGAATTTTTTAATCATATATTTATCGATTTAGATTGTAACATACCATTATTAAAATGTCAACTTTGGAGGCTTTAGTATCAAAGAATATCAATTATTTTGCAATTAATGAGCAATTTGTCAAACGCAGTTTGGATCTATTCCCATTCCATTGTTGCAGGGGGCTTGGTGGTGATGTCGTAGACGACTCGCGAAACTCCGGGGACTTCGTTGATAATACGGGTTGAAATCCGTTGCAGAACATCATAAGGAAGATCAACCCAACTGGCAGACATACGGTCTTTTGAATTAACGATGCGAATTGCAACAACGTCTCCAAAAAATCTTGTATCTCCTTTCACTGCGGTGCTTTTTGAATTTGTAAGAATCGTCCAGCATTGAAAAACTTTTTCGTACCATTTACTTTTTTTCATTTCATCTACCAAGACTGCATCAGCCAGAACTTGTTTTTCAAGACGCTGCGCAGTCACTTCTCCCAAAATTCGTACTGCGTGTCCAGGTCCGGGAAAAGGTTGTTGAAACACAACATCTTTTGGAAGACCTATCTGAAGCCCGATTTCCCTTACCTGATCGGTATAAAAATATTTCAAAGGTTCTAAAAGCTCCAATTTTATATCCTTCGGTAATCCGCCCACATTATGATGACTTTTTATATATGCCGCATGTTTCGTGCCTTTTGAATGAATAAAGTCCGCATATGTTGTTCCCTGCATAAGAAAATGAGCTTGAGGAGTATTAATGAGTTCTTTTTCAAACAATTGAATATAAAGTTTGCCAATGGCTTTTCTTTTTTGTTCCGGATCAACAACTCTCTTCAAGGTCTCGAGAAAGTTTTTTTTAGCCATAATGATCTTTACTTTCATACCAAGTAATTTTGGAAATACTCTTTTAATTCTTTTAATCGTTCCCTGCCTCATCAAGCCGCTTTCAATATAAATTGGAATAAATTTCTTTCCAATCGCTTTTGTAACCAGTGCTCCGGCAACTGCACTGTCTGTTCCTCCGGAAAATGCTCCAATTACAATTCTTTCTCCAACCTTTTCTTTTATTTGTTGGATAATTTCCTCAACATTTATTTTCTTTGGTACAAGTGGAATCTTACATATCCGAGTAATGAAATTGTTGAATAATAACCCCCCTTTTTCGGTATGAGAAGACTCTGGATGAAACTGTATTCCAAAGATATTTCGTGTATTGTGTTTGACAGCAGCAAAAGAAACTGATTCAGTTGAAGCGATGGTTATAAAATTATTAGGAATTTTTGTTACCGTATCTCCATGAGATTCCCAAACAGATGTTTTTTTTGGAAATCCATAAAATAAACTGTCAAAATCAGAGATTTTAAGATTGGCTGGCCCATATTCTTTTTTTCCGGATTCAACTTTACCTCCAAGTAAATAAGCAGTGAGCTGCCATCCATAACAAATTCCAAGAATTGGGATATTTAATGAAAATATCTTTTTATTAATTGTGGGTGCATTTTTTTCATAAACAGAAGAAGGTCCACCGGATAATATAATTCCTTTAGGTTGATACTTTTTTATCGCTGATAGGACATCTTCCGGGTCAACGATAATAACTTCAATTCCCAAGTCCTTTAATCTTCTTCCAATCAGATGACAGGTCTGCGAACCAAAATCTACAAGAATAATTGAATTCATAAAATACTCAGTAATAATGTTTTCATTTGTTGGCTGGCTTTATTTGCCTGTGCGACGACTTCTTTATGATCGTGTTTGACAAAGGCAAGATTGGTGACAAAGGCGAGCCCGAGTACATTGATATTTAAAGATCGCGCAACCAAAACTTCAGGAGCCACACTCATTCCACAAACATCAGCACCGATTTTTGCCAATGCTTTTTTATCGGAAAATGATTCATAGTTTGGTCCATGATAATAAACATAATTTCCTTCGTGATGTGAAAGACGATTTGTCTTAGCAATTTTTAACGCTGTTTTTCGTAAAGTACTTGAAAAAGGTTGAGAGAGGTCCACAAACTGCTTTTCTTGAAGTGGACTGTCAAGCGAAAGAAACAGAGTAATAATATCATTTAAAATTATGAAGTCGCCTACCCGATATTTTTTATTCAATCCACCACACGCAGCTGTTAAAATTAAATTTTTCATGCCGGCTTTTGTAAATACCCGAATTGGAGTGGTGGATTGATAGGCAGAATATCCCTCATACATATGGAATCTACCGGACATAAAAGCCACACGTTTTTTATTAACAGATGCAATTATTAGTTGTCCTTTGTGTCCAGGAACTGTAGTTTTAACACCAAACAGTTCATCATAATCTATGATAATTTCAGCGCTAACATTATCTAGTAATTTATTCCATCCAGAACCAAGAACCACTACAGTTTCGGGAAAATCAATGATTTTTTTCTGGAGTTGTGAAAATGCTTTTGCGTCATCAAACATATTTATTGATAAACTTTAACGGTAGACCAATTGTTGTCAATCGTTTAATCGATTGTACATTAGTTAATTTCTGTTTTCTAAATATTTTATTTAGGCTTTCGATTGTTTCTCGCGTTTCATAGGGCAGGATAATCCATTTATTTACTGAGTGCATGTAGTAATCTGGAGTGAACTTTGTCCATGGTTTAATAAAAAGTGAGACAGTTGTTATATGCTTTGCTCCTAGGCTTTTTAAATATTTAATACCACGAATAAAAGTTTTTCCGGTATCGGAAATATCATCAACTAATAAAATATTTTTATTATGAAGTTTATTTTCAATTTTGAAAGTGATTTCTGGAAGACTTGATTGTTTTAAATCTCGATAGCTGGAAATTGTAAATGATGTGATAGGTAGTGATAATAAATCAGACAGTATATGAGAAATACAATATCCACCACGAGCAATACTGACAATCAAGTCAAATTTAATTTTATTCTTACTAATTTTTTGCGCGAGTTTAAATGTAGAGTCATGAAGCTGTTCCCAGTTAACTAAGTGATATTCCATGTTTAATTGTACTATAAAAATTGCCGTTGACAATTGGAAAACTGTGTGTAAAATAAAATATGGAGACTAATTTTTTAATAACTTACCCGCTAAAAGGCGGGTTTTTTAGTCCTTCTTTCCTGATTACATCGGGATTAGAAAGATTTATCCGCCTAAGTTTCAACAAAGGTGGATTGCGTTATAAGATTAAACATAAATATAAATTTTTCGGGCTGCAACGCCCGTAAAGCGCCCCGCCATCAAGATGGGATTTTTTGTTATGGATATTTTTTGTAAAGCAAAACAAAAACTAACAGAATCAATTATCGAAGAGACAAGTAATTTTCTTATACTTCATGATGGATTTCCTTTGTTAAAAAGTCATTTACTTGTAATTCCGAAAAAGCATTATCGTTGTTTTTTTGAAATTGATAGTTCATTAAATAACGAGCTGAAATCAATAAAACAAAAAATTTACAAATTTTATCAACGTATTTATAATTTACCGACGGTTATTTTTGAGCATGGAATTGTTGGACAAACAGTTTTACACGCACATTTGCACTTTCTTCCTACAAAAATTTCATTATATAAATATTTAATAAAAGACTTTTTACCAGTGAAAAAAACAAAAGTTCCCTACATTTATTATAAAGAAAATATGAAAGAGACATTTTTCTCCCCACTTAAAAAAATTGAAGATGGGTATTTGCATAAGTTATACGCAAAAATACTCACAAGACCAAAAGAACAATCAAGAACAGCTAACTTTCAAAAGTGGTGTTATGAAGTAAAAAAAGAATGGATATTTTTTTTAAAACGATACTCACATTGATAAAAAAATATGGCCACTGAACAAATAAATAAACATTGTGTTTTCTGTCATCCAGACACAACAACTAACCCACATTTCAAACCTTTCGGAAAAGCTGATTTAGCTCAGGTGACCCTTTTTAGAACAGATCATATTTTTGTGAAACCTGATTTACTTCCAGGTCGTCCTGACGGATTACATTTTCTTATGATACCAAAACCACATCAATTCTCGTTTGCATCATTGCCACATTACCAAAATGAGGTCGGGGGTTTGATTCATCGTATCGAAAAAGTTTTTGGCCACCCCTTTGTTTTTTTTGAACACGGTAGTGCTGCCGAGGGTGGAAAAAATCAAAGTATATATCATCAACATGGACATTTATATGGAAATCCAGAAGAGTATGCTATTTTAGCATATATGGCTGAAGTATTAAAACGAAGAGGGGTTTATTTTAAAATTTTCGGAAACGCTGATAAATCGCCAATCGCAAATTTAACAAAATTGTATCGTGGTTATAGTTATTTATATGTACAGATGGGGCGTTTTGGATTAATCGCTCATGATGGTACTGGGGGTTTTCCTTCTCAAATAACGCAAAAAGCAATGTCAAGATTTTATGGACAAGAAGTTGATTGGAAAACTATTCCAAGAGAAAGCCCAATCGCTATACAACATTCAGAAATGGCGAGATTATCTGTTGAAAGAATAGGACGATTAATTGATCATTGTCAACAGGTTGGTGTTTTGTAGTTTTAGTTTAATATTTTTACTTTCAAACAACCCCCACCATTTCCACTTTCCCTCCACAATACTTAGTGATTATTTCGACAACTTCTTTTAAAGTGCGTTCTACTATAGAACGGTTAATGTCGTGGATTCCATCGATGTTGATAAGAATATTATTGATAATTATTCTTCTTTTCGTAGTGTTGGAAAAAGAATCACTTCTTTGATTGCCCAGGTGTTGGTGAAAAACATTGTTAGACGATCAATTCCGATTCCTATTCCACCAGTTGGAGGCATGCCATATTCAATTGCTGTTAAAAAATCTTCATCGATCTGCTGTGCTTCTTCTTTATCTTTACGTGTAGCTTTGACATCTGATGTAAATCTTTCCCGTTGAATAAGTGGATCAGTTAATTCCGACCATCCGTCACAGATTTCCCGACCGCCAATATAGCCTTCAAAGCGCTCTACCCATCCGGGCTTTGATCGATGTTCTTTAGAAAGTGGACTCATTTCAATTGGATAGTCAATAATCCAAGTTGGATTAATCAATGTTTTTGGAATCTTATGTTCAAAAATTAAAAAAATTAACTGACCTTTTGATTCTCCACCAAGAACTTCAATTTTTTCGTTTTTACAGTAAGCTAGTAAATTTTCGATGGTTATATTTTCAACATCGAGTTGAAGTTTATTTTTCATGATCTGTGCCATAGTGATTCTTGGCCATTTTCCTGACAGATCTATTTGCATTTCATCAATTTTCATTTTTGTGTTACCATTGATTGTGTTTGCGAGATGCTTAAATAAACCCTCTGTCACGTCCATGACACGTTGATAGTCTGCATAAGCCTCATACCATTCAATCATGGTAAACTCAGGATTATGAGTGCGGTCAACTCCTTCGTTTCGAAAGTCTTTTGCAATTTCATAAACACGTTCATAACCACCAACAATTAGTCTTTTTAAATATAGCTCGTCAGCAATACGCAGATACATTTTTTGCCCAAGTGCATTAAGGTGAGTAACAAACGGTTTTGCATTAGCGCCACCATAAAGCGGTTGGAGAACCGGTGATTCTACTTCCCAAAATCCTAAATTATCAAGATAATGACGAAGTTCCCTAATCACTTTTGTTCGGATGTCAAATCTTTGGCGTACTTCTGGATTAAGTAGTAAATCTAAATAGCGTTGACGATAGCGTGCTTCAACATCTTTTAGTCCATACCACTGATTGGGTAGAGGCAGGAGTGATTTTGATAAAAGCGTATAGCTTGTTGGAATAATTGAAAGTTCGCCGGCAATTGTTTTTGTAACCGTTCCCTCAACACCAACATAATCGCCAATATCTAAAAGCATTAGATTTTTATAGCTTTCATTACCAAGTTCGGTTTTTTTGAAAAATAATTGGATTTTTCCGGTTTCATCCTTTAGATCAGCAAAAGCAATATTTCCGTGAGTTCGAAAAGAAAAAAGCTTTCCAGCGGTTTTAACAACCTTTCCTTCCATTTCCCTTGTTTGAGCAATGGATTGTTTTTTATCAAAATTCGCCGGGTAGGGATTAATTC
>Ga0210020_1000663_pt1 | contig 32787 bp, 71 predicted proteins | sample CryGeymeta201514_FD_183980 | JGI IMG/M metagenome (GOLD analysis project Ga0210020, IMG submission 183980) | Groundwater microbial communities from Crystal Geyser aquifers in Utah, USA - Crystal Geyser metaG 2015-14 (SPAdes) (version 2) | ecosystem: Environmental > Aquatic > Deep subsurface >... | reverse complement strand
TAACATCGGACGAATTAGCCGATTACAGACGTCGAGAGTCAGTAAATCCTAAAGTAGAAATACCAAAGGTAGATTCATTGAAACGTCTAGTCAGTTTTATAGATTTTTATAAAACGGCATAATTATTTAATAACCAGGAAAAATATGCTACCATCAACAATACTTAACACAAAATCTGGCACATTTGAAATAACAGACGACGGGTTAGAAACTGTTACTGTCAATGGGCCTGACGGTAATGGCATGGCAATTTTTAAATACCCTACCAACGGAAGTCCAGTATGGCCAACCGTAAATGAATGGCAATGTCAAGCAAATATGTCAGCTTACCAATTTTGCTATTCGTGGTCATCTGATAATATTAACGAGTTGCGAAATACTGAATTATTAAGGCACAATGAAACTTTTTTAAGGCACAATGAAATTTTTGTAGCTAATACAAACACCTTGTATGACTTGCGCGATGATATACGCGCAGTAAAACACCGTGCTGTTAACGTTGATGCTGGTATTTACACACAGAAGGCATGCTGGGAAACTGGATGCGATGAAAACACCAGCCTTAGAAAATATTTTATGGAAACGAGCCCAGCCAATCCAGCAATAAGTAGCGGAGCACAAACATTGTCTGATGAGTATGTGACATCTAAATCTCATAGTTTTTCCACACACAATCATACTATTGACGTGGCTAATGATATACCTCAAGTTACCCCTCGCACGAGCGGTTCTGTTTAATAAGGATTATTATGTCAGGAGCATTTCGAACTGGTGACTTTGATGATGATGACGATATAATGCTCTCTGGATCGCAAAATGTCATTACTAACGGTAGATTACAATGCAGGTCTGGTGATTTTGACGACGACGACGATTTAATGATCTCTGGATCAGTTACTGTAATAACAAATGGCAGGTTAACTTGCAGAATAGGAGACTTTGATGATGATGATGATGCGGCTATATCTGGGTCTCAAAATGTCATTGTTGGAAGCCAAACATTTCCAGTGTTAGCGGTAGCAGTAGTGGTTGAACCTGGTGTTACAAGCGTGGGTGGTGTTCATGTTTACGATAACTCTGCACCCGGTCAAGCAGCAGCTCGCCGTGATGAAAATGCGTTTGATCCTTTACTTGGTGCATCAGAGAAACCTGGCATTGCTCCACCGCCAGCACCAAACGAATCTCCATCTACCCCTGTCAGTTGTGACAAGTTTCCTGCTGTTATCACAATGTCAGACATGTCGCTTCAAGCAAGTAAATATTTTAAACTATCGCACAGTGCGAAGAGTGGTATGATTACAGCGCAGCGCGGTCTTACTGCATCACAAATCGCTTGTAATTGGGCAGCACTTTGCACAAATATTCTTGATCCAGTATATGAGCAATTTAAGTTCAACTTTAACAGCGGGTTCCGCACTGTTGAAAGCGGCATGGGAAATACTGATCACGGCATAGGCTGTGCTGCAGATATTTCAATGTCTACTACTGAAGATACTATAGCGATGTTCAAGTGGATGGTTCACGCTAACCTACCCTTCTCGCAGATTATCTACGAGAAGCATAACTCAGCATGGGTTCACGTAGCCTTCAATGGTGCTGGGCCCAAGGGCGATGCGCGAACAATGTGGACTTTGACGGGGTCTGCACCATACGGACACGGCGGCAGCACGGGCGGATCACTGCCATCCATGCTAGTGTAACGTAGAAAGAGTCATATTTCTTGCCATTTCCGTCGTTCTATGTTATTATTGCCCTATGTAAGCATAGGATAAATAAGTAACAGGCTTTAAATCCTGTGTAAATTGCAAACAAAAGGAGACCCAAATAATGGAAAGATCTTTCTTCCTAAATAAGTTATCATTTGCAGTTTTTTTATGCGCAGCCGTAGTCCTTTATCTCGGCTCATTTAGCAAATCATTTAAAAACTTTGATACAACCCAAGTAATCAGCAATGTAAAAGCTGATGTAACTTCTGTGCTTGACTTCTATCTTGAAGTGAAAGCAATCACCGTGCGAACTCTGGTTCCACAATCGTTAGTGCCACTCGTAACGAGCAAAACTATTCCTACTAATGATCTTCAGTGTATGGCTGAAAACATTTATTACGAAGCTGGCAACCAAAGCTATGCTGGTAAAATAGCGGTTGGACAAGTGGTGTTAAATCGCACTAAAGCAAACGGATATCCATCCACAGTCTGTGGTGTCATCTATGAAGGCAGTCAAAATACTCAAACGCTTGCTTGCCAGTTTAGTTGGACGTGCGCTCCGCATACTGGTGTCGACAAGCGTGGTGAAATGTGGTCGCAGAGTTTGGCTGCTGCCAAAGAACTTTTGCTAAATAAAAATATGGTTGTAGATATTACTGAAGGTGCGACTAACTACCACGCGGACTATGTTTCGCCCGTGTGGTCAAAGCAGTTGCACCAAGTGACTAAAATCGACCAACATATTTTCTACAAAAAAATCTAAGTGACTGAACCAAATCATGCTACTGTAAGAGAACTATTTAATGACATGCTGTCGTTGAAAGATGAGTCTACTGAAAACTTTAACTTTACATTAGACGAGTTTACTGCTATTTTTAGAAAATACTCAGGTAATCTAAATGTAGCCGTAGAGGCTAACACTTCTGACGATGTTGATTTTAACACGGTAGTTATCACCGGGGACTATGATCCTGACGCTGAGTTTTTAGATGGAGCAGCGATTGTTATTCACATAAACTTCAACACTGAGCAAGAAACCATTTGTTTTGCTGATTTGGATTGGCCAGCATTATGCCGCGAAATGATATCTACAGTTGGCCATGAAATCATTCGCCGGCAAGAATATCGCAATCGCAACTATGACATACCTGCAGTAATATACGGCAGCAAAAAAAGTTATGGACACATGCTAGAGATTAAAGAGTTTTTGGGGAATGTAGACGAGATCGAGGCATTTGGGTATAACATTGCCCTTGAAGTTTTCTTAAAGTACGGAACCAACCACGCCATGAATGGCAAGAAAGCGTTAGATACTCCTGTCGCAAAGACATATATTAAAACGTTTGGCTATGATCACCCAATAACCAAGATGGTACTGCAAAGTAGCATTAGATACTACACTTATCTTGTCAGCAGTGAAAAGAAACTTGGAATATTTAGCTAACTGTCTTAGCTACGTCTACTAACGGCGCTAGCAGAGTAAAGTTGCTCTTGGCTATAGCGTTTGACGACACGATCTTGTCAATGTTTACATCGTGCCCACCTTTAGCCACGCGTTGCCTCACCTGATCCAATGCTTGCTCAACTGGGCGCTCTACTAATAGTAGCATGACACTGTAACCGTGTTCTTTGGCGGCAGCGATTTTGTTTTTTTGTGCTTGAAGGTTAGATGCAGTTGTTGGGTGTACTACGTTTTCGCGATTCAAAAATGCTTGCAATAGCATTGGCTTGATTGCAGAAATCGCAGCAGACACCCCTAACTTGCCCTTGATTGCATCAACGTCAACCAGTTGAAACGACGATAGAGCACTGTGCTCTATGTAATAATTTTTCCCAGACCCTGCACCGCCAATGACGAGCACGAACTGTGGTTTGATTTCTGATAACTGCATCTTGTATTTAGTTACGTGCCAGAATATCCCCATTCTGGCATACGTTGATTGGCATCAATTTCTTGAAGCAAGATTTCGTTGTTTAAAACATCAACGCCAAACTCTTCAGGGCGTCTAATAGGGCCTTGAAAACATACCCAATTCCAATAATTTGTCGCTAAGAGAGGATCTGTTTTCGCAATCATGTCTTTCACGAACGCACTCTCGGTGTTCACTATCGCCCGGGCAGGCTTTGCGATTTGCTTTTGCTGGCATTTAGCAATCAACTCAGTTTGCTCTTTGGTATACATAGTAAGTTTCCTTTGTTTAAGGGTTTACGCTGTTAAGCTAAATTGCTGGCAGTGTTTAATGTTGGGCAAAAAGCGTGGATGATGCCGCATTCCAAAGCGTGAGCAGCAGCCTTTCCACGCACCAGCGCCAGCACACCATAGTTGAAGTTGGCAGTGCCATGCTCACGCAATGCGCAGCACAGCCCCCAACCCTTGTTTTCGTTGCGGGCGCGTTCCGCATGCTTCTGCATCCGCACCTTCAACCGTTGTTTAACGCTACCTGAGCCAACAGTAATGCCAACATACTGCTCCCCAGTCACAATGCATGTGATGACATACACAATGTGGCGACGATCGCAGCGGACCTTGCGGGATTTAGCAGTAGTAGCATTCTTTGTTTCCATACACTAATTATAGTGCGGTCACGCCAGAAAGTCAACAATTTCAGCCATATTTCTTGACTTTTTAGCCTACATTTCAGCAAAATAGTTGTTGACATTATGGCTAAATACTTGTATAATACACACTGTAACAAGGAAATAACATGAACGCGATAACTAAAGGTGTTAAGATTGCTGAAGATCAAGCCAATGCCCGTGACGGTTTGTTCCGCATGGTTGCTGAATGTGTTGGCAAGAGTGTTGTGAATGAGCAACAGGTTCTTGAATATCTTGACACTGCCGTTTTTCCTGAAGATTTGACCTTTGCTGTTAACAGTGCTGCTGATGTTGATACTGCCATTGCTGGGTTCAAGTTCGCGTAAAGTATGGCGCTGGTCATCAAGTTCAGCAACAAGTTTCAGGGGTATTTGCTCAAATATTCAGTCACTCAATCTGAGTTGAGTGGGTTTCTTAACGCGAAACTCGCTGATTCAATGGGCAGATACGGCAAGGACAAGCCGTATTCAAAGGGCGAACTGTCTACTACTCACACTTGGCATTCGCTTGTTCGCGGCACTGATCTTTACATTGTGTATCGCATTGCGGGCAGTAATCCTCAAGAATTGCTGGTTTATGGGTTTACAACGCATGAAGACTCTGGGACGGGCAATCCTCCCAAGCTGAGTAAACAAAAAACTTTCGCAAATCAGCTGAAAAATATGACATTTTGAATCAGCGTGGTTTTTCATGACTGTAAGTTGTTGATTTCATTGACCACAAGATGGGTGACAGTGTTTTTCGCACTTGGAACGCAATAGGATGCGCGGATCTGCTCAACGAAGCACGATAAACCACCCATATTATGCCAGAAAACAGTTGACAGTCAAACCTTTTGGCTGTATAATACATACATCGCAAAACAAACCAGGAGTTTAAAATGGCTTATATGAATCAGTCAAAGAAGGCAGAACTTGCCCCGGCTATCAAAAATGTGTTGAAAAAATACAAGATGAAAGCTTCACTCGCAGTGCGTAATCACTCAACGCTGGTGTGTAATATCAAGTCTGGTCCTATTGACATTATTGGCAACATGTTTGATATCGCCATCAAGCAACCTAACTCACACTACAGTCGCAACCCCGTCAAGCCCACTTACATTCAAGTGAATGAGTTTTGGATTCAAAATCACTATACTGGCGAGGCATTGAAGTTCTTGACTGAACTAAAGGATGCGATGAATGTTGGGAACTATGATCGCAGTGACATGCAATCTGACTATTTTGACGTTGGCTTCTATATTACCATCAACGTTGGTAGCTGGGACAAACCTTACATCCTTACGGCCTGATTTAGTTGACAGTCAAGCCTTTTGGCTGTATAATACAGACATAGCAGAAACAATCCAGGAGTTAAATATGTTTGCAGTTAAAGTTGGTGATGAAGTTGGATTTGGCCGTTCTACACTGTATGGCTCATTGCTTGGTGCGGGCTTTGCTACTGTTACAAAAATCAACGGTCACGGACACATTACACTGAGCAATGGCAAGGTGTTTGACAAGCATGGTGACGAGCGCGGCACATCTTTTGGCGCACGGTTGGTTGAAGCTGAATGGTTACATAAGAATCAAGCTGCTGAAGCTGCGATCCGCGAAACGAACCACAAGGTTAAGGAACTGATTGCCACCCTCAACGGCACCTTTAACTACGGTGGCCGCGCATTCATTGATGAAGCTAAAAAAGCAGAACTGATGGCCCTTGTTGCTGCCCTGTGAATAACTGTCGACAGTCAAGCCTTTTGGTGTTATAATAGTCACATAGCAGAAACAGACTAAGGACCTAAAATGTTTACATTTGATGAAGTTTCAGTATCCGATCTCCATAAGGATGCGTATGGCAATCGTCCTTCCGAATCTTGGTGGTATGGTTGGACCCATGCTACAGATAAACAAAAGCAGGCAATGTGGAATCACATGATTGAGATACTGGCTCGTAACAATGATGGTTGGGTGAGCACATAGTTGTAAGTATCACAGCCACATTGTGGGAGTTTATTATGGCTTACAAGACCTACGCTGTTGACGCAATGCGCATCAAGTATGGCCCGCGCAAAGGGTTGGAAGGACCATTTGACTTTTCTGGCAGAGTGCTGTATTATGACACTGTAGAAGGAAAATACTATGATCCTTCCACTGATTTTTTTGTTGAGCAAGACGAGATGGATTTTATCAACACCACCTTGCTGGCTCGAGTCGCTAACCGTTAACTTTGAACTTACATATGATTTTAAATAACGCCCCCCAAAACGAAGCCACCATCAGTAATGTTGCTGAAATCGGCGAGTTCCGTATTCGTAACTCCGCCAAAGCCTTTGGCATTTTGTCAAGCAGCCTATATGCGAACAAAATCCGCGCCATTATCCGTGAGTTGAGCTGTAACGCATATGACTCGCATGTTGCTGCCGGCAATCTTACCACTCCATTTGACATGCACCTGCCTAACCAGCTTGAACCCTGGTTCAGCATTCGCGACTATGGCGTTGGGTTGACCCACAAGCAAGTAGTAGATATCTACACCACCTATTTTGAATCAACCAAGACAGGCAGTAATGATTTTGTTGGGGCACTTGGCCTTGGCAGTAAGACACCGTTCAGCTACACTGATAACTTCACGGTAACAGCAGTCAAGGACGGTGTGCGTGGTGTTTACTCAGCATTTATCAACGAAGCGGGCATTCCGAGCATTGCGTTAATGATGAGCGATGAAAGCACAGACCCTAACGGCGTTGAGATCAAGTTTTCTGTAAACACTACTGAAGATTTCACTAAGTTTGCGTATGAAGCAAAATATGCGTTGACTTACTTTAAGCTGCGACCAGTTGTCACCGGTTATAACGGGTTTACGGTGACTGAAACACAATACGAAGAAAAAGATATTATCCCTGGCGTTCATTATCTTGCTTCATATCACGAAGGGTCATACGCGATCATGGGCAATATTCGATACCCGATTGATCGTGACGCGTTTAAAGAAATCCCTACGGTGCATAAGTTGTTGGGATGCGGATTGGAACTACATTTTGAAATCGGTGAACTTGATTTTCAAGCGTCACGCGAAGGGTTGAGCTATATTGCACAAACTGTTACTGCGATTAGCAGCAAGGTTGAAAAACTGAACGCACAGTTGGTAATCCACATTGCCGAGCAAGCCAAAAAGATCAAGAACCGCTGGGCGCGGGCATATTTCCTTGAGGGAAAACACAATCAAAATTTGTATTGCGATGCTGTTGAAAAATATGTGACTGACACGAAGTTTGAGTTGTTCCGAGGTAGAGTGCCAAACTCTCGTAACAGTTTTTATGCACTCAAGGTGTTCACCTTGCCTGTTTCATTGTTGGCAGAAAAATATAACATTACCGCAACAATATTCAAGTCAGAGACACGCTATAGAAAACATGCCAGCATGGAAAAGCCAACCAGTGTGATGATTGGTGGAAAGTCAGAGCAAGCAAATCAGTTTTACGTTAGTTCAACAATGAAGTTTGTGCTTCAAGATACTAAATCTGGGGCACTGACTCGTGCAAAATATCACTGGGCTAACGATGCTGCTACTCGTAACGAAGGTAGGCATACAGTTGCCGTTCTTTCTCCAGCAGACAAAACTAAGCCTGCCGACTATGCTGCATTTTTAAAAGACTTGGGAACACCCCCTGCCAAGCAAGTGTTCAATGCATCGGCTCTGCTGCAAGCTGAACGCCGAACTGTAGTTCGCTCCAAAAACGTGACCATCACCTCGCTGCAACGTCGCTGCACTGGTGGCTACAATCAACGTGATGAAATGGTGTGGCGTGATTCCGCAAAGTTGGACTCTTTTGACAAAGGTGCAACCTACTACTATTTACCGTTGAATGGATTTAATGTGGCTGGGTTCCCCAACCAGACTGGAAAGGATTTTGCGGCTTACCTTAGCGCACTTCATATTCGTGGCCTTGCCCATATCACAGTATACGGCGTGCGGAAAGCTGATTTGGAAGAAGTTAAAAAGCTGTCAAACTGGGTAGACTTGACAGTTAAGGTTGGCGAAGAACTTGACGCCCAAAGTGAGTCTCTGCAGCTATCGTGGATGCTCAAAAGAGTTGACCAAACAGCGGGATTCAGGTATAATGAAGCCATTGTAACTAACGTTGGCAGCAAGAATAGTGAAAGCCTATATTATAAGTTTATGAGTAGATTCACTGGCATTACTGCCCATGGTCGAAATGAGTATGCTCTAAGTAGCATGCTTGGTTTGTACCCCGCTGCTAAAGCAAAGTTCAATATGTCAGAACGGTTAACTAAGTTGGATGAAGAGATTAAAGAAATCAACGCTCGTTACCCGCTGCTACGTCATGTCGGTGCCCCCGTGTCAGCAGTTGTAAATTATATCAACTTGGTTGATGCTGCAATGAGTAAAGAAGAAGTTCAGTGGTGAGATTATTTTTAACAGGAGTTTATTATGTCTAAGTCGTCGTCAGTAACAGGTTTTCCTTACCTTATTCAAGGAAACAACATTGTCGTGGTTATTGACAACAAGCCACACACGATTTCCAAAACGCACATCACCTATGAGAAGGTGCGTGAAGCAATCAAAGCCAACGACTGGGATTCGGTTAAAGAGTTGATCAACCCTGTTGAAGTTGTGGTTAACTATGCCCAAGGTAATGTGAGCATTGTTGATGGTCAGTTCTTCTGGCGCGGTGCTCCGTTCAACAACGCGTTAACTACACGTATGGTTGCAATGCTGAAGGATGGTTTTCCAATCACTCCAATGGTGTTGTTTATGGAAAACTTGATGAAGAATCCAAGCAAACGTTCAGTGAATGAACTGTATGGTTTCTTGGAAAAGAGCAATCTACCCATCACTCCAGACGGTCACTTCCTTGCGTATAAGAAAGTTAGGGCAAACTATAAAGACTGCCATAGCGGCAAGTTTGACAACAGCGTTGGCCAAGTGTGCGAAATGGATCGAAACATGGTTGACGACGATAAGGATCGCACCTGCTCATCAGGACTGCATTTCTGCAGCCAGGAATACCTTAAGAGTTTTGGCGGTGACCATACTATGATTTTGAAGATTAACCCGCGTGATGTAGTTAGCATTCCGTCAGATTATAATGACACGAAGGGCCGCACATGCCGCTATGAAGTCATTGGAGAGTTGGAAGTTGCCCCTGATGATGCGTTTACAAAGCCAGTGCAAACTACTGCAGTTGGTAGCGTTGAGCCGCCAGTGATGTCAAAGTCTGCTCATCCGTTGTCAATGACAGCGAATGCGATCCGTAAACGTGCTCAACGTGCTGCTAAGAAGGCTGCAGCAACGACGACGACGACTTTAAATCAAACTAAATGGCCACTGCCTAAGAAAAACTGAAAGAACAATATGAATTTAGATGAAAAAACGTTTGGTGATACACCAGCTGCGATGTATCTCGCCAGAGCTTTGAACGAACTTAACTCATTGAACCTGTCACGGTCTGCTGGTAAGCGTATTACTGCTACTAGAAAACAAGTAGTAGATCTTGAAGAAGCATATACTGTTGGTGTTCTGCCATCAAAGACTGTAGCCAACTGTTTACGATTAATGCGGCTTGAGATTGCGAGTCAAGAAAACCCTTATACTGATCGTTGTAAGGAACGATTGATTGAACAGTTAATTCGTAATGTTCAGATCGGATACATTAAGAAGGGATTGCGTCTATGCTCCGTTGCTCGTAAAGCAGAACGGAAACTTGAAGTAGCAAGTTTAGAAGATGGCTTCGGTGAACTGTCTTATACAGTTAAACTTTATGATCGTCAGTCTGAAAAATATGTCAATGCCGGTGTTATCAACTCAGAAGGTCTTAAGACTAAAACTGTAGTTTTTTCGTCAGAAGTCGAAACAGTGACCCCCGAAGTGTTGATGACACGATCTAATCGTCGGTGTGCCCGACTTGGTAAGCCACACATGGCAGTATGAAGACTCGCTCGTTTGCCATTGTAACTCACATTATGCTGTCATTTTTGACGCATAATGACTCATACGACACTATTTTAACTAGAGACGATGGAAGTTTAGAATTCGATGGAGCCGATATCATTTTTGTGAACAACGCTGGAATCAAAAAAGTGTCAGTTACTACTAATAATGCGATTGAACTTTGGATTAAACAAGGTAGAATACAGGAGATTTAGCATGAAAGCTATAATTACTTACACTTACACTTACACAAGTAGAAGAGTATGCGGCAACACCATTGGCGCAGACGGTAGTGGAAATTATGGTTACATTTTAGATAGTGATACAGAAGAAAAGTTATATGAAAAGATCAAAGAACTATTTGCTCAGGTGTTAAACAAACCCGAAGTTTCTAATGTTGCATGTGTTTTAAACGAAGATCGATATAACGGATTCCCCATCACAGAGATTAAGTTGTAATATGAATATGTTCAACAAGTTTGATGAAAATGATTTAGTTTACCGATTGTCTAAGCGAGCGGAGATTCGCAGACAAATTGCCTCGCGCAAATCTGTCCAAGAAGGAAAGCCAGACAGAATCTCTGATCTGCTTGAAGAAGCAGCAGATGAAATCGCTAAACTTAGAGAACAACTATACGATATAGATACAAAATGAGTGTGAAAATCTTAATTATGGGCTTGCCTGGATCAGGTAAGACTACTTTGGCAGCAGCATTGAAATCACGATTGGAAAACGCAGGCAACACTGTGGCTTGGTTTAACGCTGATCAAGTGCGTAAAGAGTATGATGATTGGGATTTTAGCGATGCAGGCAGGCAGCGCCAAGCAAGCAGAATGCGGCAACTTGCTGATGAAAGTGACGCTGAGTTCGTGATAGCTGATTTTGTTGCGCCGTTCCCGTCAATGCGCGATATGTTTAACGCAGAGTATCTTGTGTGGGTTGACACGATTTCAGCTGGCAGATATGAAGATACAAACAAAGCATTCATTGCCCCTGAATATTATGATGTGCGGGTAACTGAACAAAACAGTGAGCAGTGGGCAACACTGATCTTTGAAAAAATAACTTTAGATTGGAGCTAACATGAGTAACTACATTACCCACGCGGAAGCAGAGTTCAAGGCGGTTGGCTGGACCGATGAAAACGGTGTATTCAAAGACGAAATGCAGGAACTTTTGTGTAACTCGATTCTTGAGTTGCTTGAAGTTTTTGCTAAAGAAGGTCATTCTGGCAGTTCAGCCCCTTACGCGATCAACTTATTCTCAAAGCTGGCAAAGTTTGAACCTATTGGCCCGATTACTGGTGAAGATTGGGAATGGAATGAAGCCTCTTCTGGCGTATTTCAAAACAAACGCTGCTCTCATGTTTTCAAAGATCCAGCACGGTTCAATGGTCAAGCATACGACCTTGACGCAGTAGTGTTTTATGATACTCACGTTGGTGATGATGGTGAGGAATTCAAAACATACTTCACAGGGAAAGATAGTAGCCAACCAATCACCTTTCCTTACGTTCCGAAAACAGAATATCGGCCAAGTGCTGACGAGGTTAAACGGATGCTAAATGATGGAAACAATGATGGAAACAAGATATCGTAGCTTAGTGAAAGCAATCAGTTGGAGAATAACTGGGTCTATTGACACCTTCATTGTATCTTGGATAATCACTGGTGAGCTAATAATGGCAGGCAGTATTGCGTCAGTTGAAGTCATCACTAAGATTGCGTTGTATTGGGCGCATGAAAGAGTTTGGAACAAAATACAGATTGGAAAAGAACATGACACATGAAGCAGGCAAAGGTGATGCACCAAGAAAAACAGCTGATCCTAAAAAATACGCTGAAGGGTGGGAGCGAATATTTGGTCATAGAGCGATGAGATCGCAGCGAAAAGACTCTGCGGATGCCCCTTCACCGGTAAACACTGTAGGAGAGAGTAAGAAATGAGACCGAAATTCTTGACGACCACCACTCCTTCTACCATTGGTGACACGGTAGATATTGTGCTGACACTTGGTTTGCTGATAGCAGCAATACCCGTTGGAATCATGCTAACATTGGCAACGGCAGTTTCAAGCAATGATATTCCACAGCACGTTATTGATGATGACGAAACTTCTTGACTTTCACTAAAAAACAGTGTATAATGAGATATCGCTACAGGAGAATAATATGACCAGTGAAGATAGAGAGATGCTTGAATATTTAGTTTCCATTGGACTGATTGCGATAGTACCAGTACACTCACCTAACCACTCAGGCACAGATATGCTGATTGAGTTGGAAAATAGTCCAGAAATTTGGGATTCTGATATGGATGTTACTGAAGCCAACGAAGTGCTAAAACAATTCACACTGTGAAAAATCATGGACATTCAATTTAACTATATTGGATGGTGTAAGGAAACTGAACCAAACGGTTCTGAGCACGACAAAATCTGGACTGCCTTTGAATGTGAAGGAAAATACTTTGCTGGGTGGGGTAGACGCGGTAAGAAAATAAGTTTTAAGCAGCATGGCACGTTATTTTCGTTGAATACTGTTCAACGCAAAAAGCAAAAAACATACAAGGAAGTTGATCAGTTTCAGTTGTTTGCGTTGTTTCCAACGTTTAAAGAAGATGTTGGAAAGTTTTTAACTTTTGATTTGCTAGCAGGTAAGGTAATGTGATGAGCGAGTTTAAAGATATTCTTGGACGTCCACTTGCGGTTGGTGATTTCGTGTCCTTTGATACTTCAGTATTTGAAATAGTACGGTTCACTCCAAAGATGGTAGGGCTTTCGCAACTTGGTAGCCGTTATGGCCGCAAACCACTCAAATACAGTAATGAGTTAGTATTACTCCCGCCACAAGATGTTACTGTCTGGCTGCTAACTAAAAAAGTTTAAACATAAATACATGTAGTGATTAGGAAACTATATGAGTCAAAATGGCATTTCAACGTTGCCGAGTAAGGCAGCACGAGCAGCGGCTAAGCTGGCACTGGCAGCAGCAAAACGTTCTGCGGCTGGAACACCCGGCTATCGTCCACTCCATACTCTCAACACGGCGTTAAAATCTCCTACTCCAGGTAGACCTTGGCAATAACTGCCAGAATATTTGATTTGCGTCATCACAGTGTGCTACCATTGTGAAATAACTAGGAAATATTTATGTTTTTAGGATTGATAACTCTTCTTACCGCTTTGACGATTTCTGGCATTGCGGCATTCTACAGTATAGTAGGTCTGACTGCTATTTTTGCCGGCACGTTTTGGCCTATTGTAATAATGGGTGGCGCATTAGAAATGGGGAAAGTAGTTACTGCATTGTGGCTTCATTATAACTGGGAAGAAGCCTCATATAAGTTAAAAGCCTATTTGGTTCCAGCCGTAGTTATTTTGATGCTCATTACCAGTATGGGAATTTTTGGATTTTTAAGTAAAAGCCACTTAGATCAAGGGGTGCCAACTGGAGATATTCAAGCTCAAGTATTACTTTTTGATGAAAAGATTCAAACCCAGCGTGAAAACATAGATTCCGCCAGAAAAGCGATTACACAGTTAAATGGCGCAGTTGATCAGTTATTGTCACGAAGCACAGATGAGAATGGTGCATCCAAAGCAGCAGCATTGAGACGTTCACAAGCCAGAGAGCGTGCTTTATTGCAAAAAGATATTGACGCTGCCCAAAAGAAAATAACGGCATTGCAAGAAGAAAGAGCACCTATTGCCTCTACAATGCGTAAGGTCGAGGCCGAGGTAGGGCCTATCAAATATATTGCAGCATTGATTTACGGGGAGACAGCTACACAAAATATGCTTGAATCTGCGGTTAGATGGGTAATCATTATCATAGTGATGGTTTTTGACCCTCTTGCTATTGTGTTGATTTTGGCAGCAACTACATCCATTGACTGGGCAAAAGCGAAAAAGCTGGTTGCTCGTGAAAAGAAAGAGCATGCATTAGAAGATGAAAAAATAGCGGCATTGCTAGCACAAAAAGAAATTGAATACGAGCATAAGTTAAATGCTGAGATTAAATCTATTACTGACAACATTGCGAACTCAGTAATAGATACTAAATCCGTTGCCAACTTAGTCAGTACTGCTACCGCTGGAGTGGAAGCAGCAAATAACGAACTATCAGATGTCATTATGAACATGCAACATGACAATGAAAAGGTTCTTCAAGTAAGTGCAGAAGAAAAACAGCTAACTGCTAGAATGCAGGAAGAACTATCTGAGCTAAAACATATTACTCAGTCAATGGAAGAACGTAATAACCTGCTATCTGATCAACTTATAAGATCGGCTCAACTTATTGAAGAATTAGCTGCTAAAAACGCGCAAGAAAATGATGACCATGAGCGAGTTGAACTTGCAAGAGTGTTGAATCAAGATATAACAGATGAGGAAGCGCCACAAAATCACGATTTTCCAGTCATTGAAGAACCAGTCATTGAAGAACCAGTCATTGAAGAAGAAGTTATTGCTGGCACGTTGAACACTGATACTGGTGTTGTTGAGTTTACAGTAGCTGACCCAGAAGTTAAACAGTCTGTTGAAGAGCCATTGCCAGAATCTCTGCCCAACGAGCCGGTCAACACTGCTAACTTTGGAATAACATTCCCGTCAAATCCAGTCAAGGGTGATTTATTTTTGCGTGTGGATTACAATCCAAACAAGTTATTTAAATATGTTGGGGGCAAGTGGATCGAAACAAATAAACTTGCTACTGATGCGTATGCTTATACAGAAGAATATATAAAACTACTGGTGACACAGATCGGATCTGGTGAGATTGATATTGACGATTGCACCCCGACTGAGCAAACTCAAATTGCCGAATACTTGGAAAAAACTGCTGTACCTAAGGAACAAGAATGACAACGTTAACTGATGTAGAAGTTGTAAGTAACATAATCACTCCCCCAGATTTTGTTTACAACGCTAACTCTAATGTGGTCGTCATTGACCCGTCTGAATCAGATGTTGAAAGCATAGCGTATTACTTAAAATCGTCACCATTGCGAGTAAACTTGTATGTTTACGACTCAACTGAATCAAACGATTCAGAATGGCTTGAAACTGCGATTGCACGAGCAGATGCTTTACTTATCAACACAGCAGAGAGCAGTATTAGTCATCGTAAAGATAAGTTGGCGGTGGATAAAAAAGCATACCATTATGGTGCTAAAAGATTTTTGATGTCTATGGATCGACATCTGGAATCACCGATTGAATATTTCATCAAACAAATTTCACCAAAATAATATATTTTAATGGTAAGAAGTGTATAATAAATACTGTGCAATGTGCCGATGGTCGGGCATTGCATACGATTCACTTGCTTAAAAGGAGACTATTATGAATCAACGTTACTTCACATCAACCTTGGACGTTCCGTCCTTACTCGCTCACTTGAACCGCGCATCAGTTGGATTTGATCGCATGTTTGAGACTTTACATAACACTGCGGCAGGGGTGCCATCAACTGGCAACTACCCACCACATGATATTATCAAACACAGCGATACCAAATACAGCATTGAAATCGCTGCGGCTGGATTCAAAGAAGACGAGTTGTCAGTTACCGTTGACAACAACGTGCTGACTATCACTGGCGAGCAAAAATCTCGGCAAGAGCGGGATTATTTATATCATGGCATCAGTTCAAAATCGTTTACTAAGACTTTGAACTTGGCAGAGCATGTCATTGTCGGTGATGCTAAGTTTGAAAACGGAATGCTCATTGTGGAAGTAGAGATTGTAGTTCCAGAGGAGTTCAAACCTCGAAAAATTGCAATCAAATCGTCAACACCAACTCAGCAGATTGCTGCTGAATAAGCAACGACGATGAAATTCGCCCCGAGTAAGTTATTTACTTGGGGCGGGTGTGTATTTTAACTTACTTTTAGGAAATAAAATGGCAGAGTCAGAAGTTGCAACTAAAGAGCGTGTGATTGTTAAACCAAATATTCAACCACCTAGTTTATTTAAAGTGATCTACATCAACGATTCTGTCACCACTATGGAGTTTGTTGTTGAAAGTCTGATGTCAGTATTCAATCATTCCGCAGACGAGGCAACCCGGCTAACTCAATTAGTTCATGAAGAAGGTGCAGCAGTGGTAGCTATTTTGCCTTATGAGCTTGCGGAGCAAAAAGGTATGGAAGTTACCTTACTTGCTCGTAATAATGGATTCCCACTCGCTATTAGATTGGAACCTGCAGTTTAAACTAGCAGTAAACTATTATGCACGTATGCCTAGATATAGAAACTCTAGGGACAAAGGCCGACACTGTAATCTTGACATTAGGTGCGGTTAAGTTTGATCCTTACAACAGGCAAGATCCGCATACCCCGTTGTATGTTAAACTTGATGTGGATGAGCAGGTTGAGGCTGGGCGAACCATTGATGAGGGAACTCTAGTATGGTGGGAGCTACAGCCCAGGGAAGTATTTGAAGATGCGATGTCAGATGAAGATCGTATTAGTTGTAAAGAGTTTACCAAACAACTCAATCGCTATCTAGTAGGTGCAGAACGTATCTGGACGCAAGGTCCCACGTTTGATATTATTTTGCTAGAGCACTTATATCGCTCACTTGGAATTCCGGCACCATGGATGTATTACAGCATTCGTGACACAAGAACGATAATGGACATGGGTGATGCGTCAGCTAAAAAGAATAATGTGGCGGCCCATAATGCCCTAGCTGATGCATATTCGCAAGCAGTTATGGTGCAGCAAATCTATCATCAGTGTGGAGTAGTGAAAAAGTGACCTCTGATTTGCGAAAATATATTGACATGGTAAGCGATGAGTGGGACCATGATCAGTTATTTGAAATGGCAAATGTGACATCAAAACGTCACGGAATAGAGAATGTCGTTATATGGGTTGGAGCAGCGCCAAAACAGCACGGGTTACGAGTTAAAATATCAAATCTTGCAAACAAGATGGATATGAGTAATAGCTTCGTGATTAAAATGCCTAGCTTAGATTATGACCCAACTCAAGTAGCAGATTGGATTACCCCAAAAATTATGAGTAAATTATTAAGTTGGATTAAACTAAATCAGAAAGTGTTATACGATTATGAATCTGGTGTTCTAACCGATACGGATGATTTTTTAAATCAGCTATCAAAGGTGTGAAATGAATCTAGAAACAGTAACTGGTAAACTGGTCAACGTAGTAGACCCTGATCCCGCAAGCATTTGCATTGATGACATTGCGTGGGGGTTGTCTAGGACTCCGCGATTTTGCGGGCACACGGTGACAGAAATCCCCTACACTGTAGCACAGCATTCCGTCTTTGTTGCTAACCGTGTTAAACTTATGAACGAGTTTGATTCAACCGGTGTGCAGGTGAGGATGATGTTGCTCGCATTGCTGCATGATGCTGCGGAAGCATACACTGGGGATTGGCCTAGTCCTATCAAAAGAATCCCAGAACTTCGCCCCCATATTAAAGCATTGGAAGGGAAGCTGATGGATGCTATTCACATTGCGTTGGGGATATCACCTCCCACTACAGCAGAAGAAATGATGATCAAAGAATCAGATCGGTTTGCTCAAAAGATTGAAGCAAATGAGTTTATGCCATCACGAGGCAGAGACTGGCCAGATTTGCCTGAGGTGTCACTTGAAGAACTTCAAAAGTTTGAACCCCCGCTCCCATCGTTAGCAGCATACAAACTGTTTATGAAAACTTTCAAAGAGCTGACAGCAAAAGTAAATACAGCATGAACATTATATTTGGCCAAGAAATAGCTGATGAAGTCAGCAGCAAAAACTTAGTATTAGAGTTAGAGACTTTTGAAGTTAACGGCAAGCTGGCTACTGCCTATTGTGTAGTCCCGCAAGAGGCAATACCACTTGAGGAAATGCCACAACTTGAAGTTCTACGCGAGTTGCATAAAGCAGTTATTGTTGGAATCAAGAATGACGATTGGAAAATGATTACCGAAGGTATTGGACATTTGCGTGGCAAGTTCAAAGGTGAGATGGACAGTTTCTACGATGAAATACTGTCACGCAAGGATAAAAAGGTATAACTCATGTCGGGTAATATTAAATCAATCACCGCAGATCTGACAGACAGCTTTGTTAAAGATCTTCAAGCGCAAATCGCTCGCCAAGTGCAAGCAGATGTGGCACAAAAGTTAGCACAGATAGACATTGCTGGAACAGTGAAATACTATGTTGATGCGGCTCTGAAGAACTATATCAAGAATGTAGATTTTCCCTCAGGTAGCATTCCTGGCACTGCTATAAATCTTCAATCCTTGGTTGTCTCTGGGGACAATGTGTTGGGTGGGACACACAAGGGATTTCAGAGCACTGGCATTCAAGATGCAGCGACTGATTGTAAAGTCACCATCCTTGACGAGCACACTGTAGTTGAAAACAACTTGCTAGCAGCATCAGCAGAGATCAAAGGTAACCTTACTGTTGACGGCGACTTTATTTTGCGTGGAGAAGTTCCAACGGATTCGCCCTTCTACCGTGAACTACTAGAGCACAGTGCAGGCCTGGTTAAAATGAGCCTAGATGAGGCATTTTTTGAACAATATTCGCATAAAGTCTTTGAAAAAATCAAAGAAACAGGCATAGATCTTACTAAAATCAGCGTAGCTGGCAGAGAGCTAGTGTCAGACAATAAGCTAGGATTATTTGTCACAGAATCAAACCTGCAAACACTCGGCGAGCTACGGTCGCTGGTTGTCGCCGGCTCATCCTCTCTGGCAGATACACTTACTGTAGTTAAAAAGAGAGTAGGGATCAACACTGAAGAACCATCAGCAGCGTTATCAGTATGGGATGATGAGTGCGAGATTGTTACCCACAAACTGAGAAAAGATGTCGCGTGTGTGAGAACTACTCGCAATCAATCCTTAGTATTAGGCAGCAACGGCAAAGAAAATCTAACGCTGGGAACAGACGGATCAGTCACCCTATCTGTTATGAAACTAGGACAAGTGGTAATGACTGCTTCTGATGAACGTCCGTCATATCTTAGCTCACCTGGCGTTATTGTTTGGAACTCTCAACCAAAAGTTGGATCACCCATTGGATGGGTATCTTTAGGTGGTGCTAACTGGGGTTCAATCAGCACCATAAGTTAGTGAGGTTACACTAGAAAAACTAGTGGAAAACCACGATATTTGTGTTATAATTGCTGCGACCGCACATAAATACTATTGTAGGTGCCGCGTGTCGGGCTTATAGTTTTCAAACTGCATTGTGAATGGTTCGCAGTGTAGGTGAAAGCAACATTATATCAAAAGGAAAATCACTATGTTCTCTAACTTAGAAAAAACTCTCTCATCAATGACTACACCGTCTGCTAACGATATCGTTGTAGCACAACGCCAAATGAGCACTACTTTGCTCACTATCGTTCCTGAATCTGATTTCAAAGATTTGATCGCAAAAGCAGCAAACACATATTATGCGGCTGCAACTTTGGTTGCGGATCAAATTGATCATACTGTATCAGCATTGACAGAAACTGTAAAGAAAACGGCGGAAACGACTTTTTCTGGGGCCAAGGCCTAATCATGTTGAAAATGATATTATCGTTCTTCACAAGCATGCTCGAACCAGTTTCAAGAACATCTGAACTTGAAAAATATATTACTGCGCGCGATCCAAAGTCAGTGGCAGAGGTTGAGCAGTTTGTAACAGAATTTGATCAATCTGTTGGGGGGAGACAACTATGGTGGCGTTAATGAAATCTATTCCTCGCGAAGTATGGTGGTTTTTAGAAAAGATTGGTGAAGCACGATACGAAAAATATCGCAAAAACCCATCAGCATACTGGTACTAAAACCAGTATTTTCAGCCAAAATAGGGCCTTTTGTGCCCTATTTTATTGACTTTTTCGTCAGTTGATGCTAGAATACCAGCATATGACATACATGACTGATCACTTAAAATCGCGTTTCTTTGACGTTGAGCGTTACAGTCATGTCGCGTTGACTGAGGATACAGTCACGTTCCCACTTTGGAATATGAGCGGGCAGATGGCAGGATACCAATGCTACTCACCCAAACTGCCCAAAGTTCACGTTGACGATCCTAAGCAAGCTAGATACTACACTTGGGTCACCAAACCCTGCGCCAGTAAGACGGCAGAGCTCGCAGTGTGGGGGCTGGAAACAATTACGTGGGCATCACCACTGGTGTTCCTCACTGAAGGGGTGTTTGATGCATGTCGCCTCCATCATCACAATCTGCCCGCATTAGCAGTGCTGGGCTGTAATCCGCAGCATTTAGCGGGATGGTTAAAAACTTTGCCAGCCTTTAAGGTAGCATGCGTTCAAGGTGACGCAGCAGGGAAAAAGTTGGCAGCGTTTGGCGATGCTGTAGTGATGCTGCCTGCAGGTAAAGATGTTGGCGACCTTACTGAGGTAGAGTTTGAAGAACTGTTTAGGAAATACTTATGAGTGTATTTAAGAGACTTTCACCTGCACGTGGGTCAAATGCATCACTTACTGTAACGGGAAAGCGAGTTACCGATAACTACACGATGCTGAAGTTGTCAGTGTCACCTCAACTTGGGTTCCATGACATTGAAATGTGGTGTATTTCCACTGGGTGCGGCAAACGGGTGAACCGCACCTCCTTTGCGTTTAAAACTGATGCAGATTTAATGATGTTTACATTACGTTGGGCGCCTGTTTACGCCTGCTAAATAGTTAAATGAATACTACTAAACTGACCACTATTGATGAAGAAAAGTTTGATGATTATTGAGAAGATGACAGGGAAAGATTTTAGTGAAGATCTAAGTTTTGGCTTTTCAATAAATCAATGGGCGCTACCGCGAAGCTTTAAGCATACTGTTGCTTTTTCACAACAAGAAAAATGATTGACTTTTGACTATTTTAGCTGTATAATACTTACATCGTAAAACAAGCAGGAGTTTAGAATGTTTGGATTTAAAGCCTTTTACCGCGGTAAAACTTGTATGGTGAATGCTGCAACGAGTTATCAAGCTCAATTAGAAGCTGCGAAGCTGTTTAAAGCAAAAAAATCGTACGAGGTTACCGTAGTACGATGCGATATCCCAGTTTCCACTGCTAGTTTGTAACCCTCACAAAGGAATTATTATGTTAAAAACCGTAATCGCAACCGCAGCAGTTGCATTATGTGCTGCAGCATCGGCCACTACAGTTCTTGACTTTGAAGATTATGTGACTCAAGGGCTTACCCCAGCGAGCTACGTGCAGGGCTCTAAAGTAGATGAAGATTCAATGGTCACAACTCAATTTTCGGGTATCACCATTTCTAATGCTGCATTGGTTGCAAGCGGGCTGGGACATGCTGCTTCTGGCGAGATGTCAATCGCACCAGTGAACGCTGACGGTGAAATAGATTATTCCGTGCCAATTACATTTGAATTTTTGTCAACCCCCGCTACATCACAGTTTGCTAGATTTGCAACACCATCGTACGCGGCAACTGTAAATTATTTCGCATACTCCACTGATCAATGGGGGTATAGCGGCAACACCGTCACGCTGCGCGCCTACGGGTTAGATGACGAACCCGTAGGTGAGATTAGCTACGTTGAGCGAACAACATTCAAAGACCCGTTGGTTTTGACAGATATTGGAGATTTTCATAAAGTAACGATCAGCCAAACGTTGTATTTCCAACATACTGGCGGCATCGCATTAGATGAGGTAGCTTACGGCACCATGTCAACAGTTTCTGAACCTGATAGTGGTATGCTACTGTTACTAGGTTGTTTAGCACTATTTGCAGTGACAAATGTGAAAATCGCAGTTAAGGCATCTGCTAAAAACGCCAGTCAATGATGTATATTTAACAAGGAGCTTCATCATGAACCACAATTATCTTATCCTCGCCGCACTTACATTGGGCATGGCACCAACCGTGTATGCTCAAACCTACACCGACTCTGCCCGTGTCATGGGTGTTGAGCCACAGTATTCCAACGTGCGAAATACACGGCGCGAATGTACCCAAGAATGGGTCACAGTTCAAACTCCACAGCAAGGGTCAGCGCCACTGGCTCGCAACTACGGCGGAGCGATCGTTGGCGGCTTGGTTGGCGGTGTTATTGGGCATCAGTTTGGCGGTGGGCAGGGTAAGGATCTTGCGACTGCAGCTGGTGTTACGATCGGTGCGATCGTGGGCGATCAACACACGAACGGTGGCAGTGCTACTTCTGCCCCACAACCAGAGCAACGGCAAGTTGAACGGTGCTACAACGTGAACGAGGTAAACCCGCAAATCACTGGGTATCACGTTACTTACGAGTACCGCGGACAACTGTATTCGGTGCTGATGCGCAATCGCCCTAGCGAAGTAATCAACGTCCGTGTTACTGTTAACCCCATTGATTGAGCGCATTATTAGCTCTGTCTGCGAAACCACGCTGCAGCGTGGTTTTTCATGACTGTAAGTTGTTGATTTCATTGACCCCGAGATGGGCGACAATGCTTTTCGCACTTGGAACGCAATAAGATGCGCGGATCTGCTCAACGAAGCGCGATAAACCACCCATATTATGTCATGAAACAGTTGACAGTCAAGCCTTTTGGCTGTATAATACATACATCGCAAAGCAAAACGGAGTTACAAATGGCAACACGTAAACCAGCAACCGCTTCCAAAACAGTTGAAAAAGACTTGGCAAAGACAAAATTGTGCTATGTCTGCCGTCGCAAACCAGCCGACCCTTTTTGCGTTGGCGCTTGCAACTCGCCACGCTGTATACTGCAATCAATGCGCGACCACTGCTAAAAAGGCTTGACAGTCAAGCCTTTTGGCTGTATAATGGTTACATAGCAGAGATAACCCAGGAGTTTAACATGAGCTGGAACAAAACAGGTGAAACAGTTACTTCTAACTATTTGGGGGAATTTCAAGTAGTTGGTGTTGTTCAGGCTAGCCGGGTTAAATACGGTGGCAAGGTCCAACACACTGTAAAGATCAAATCACCTATCACAGTTTACGGGTCAGACCGCTCTACGCTGTTACTTGACGAGGATGAGGTCACTGTTATTAGCGCGGAGTAATATACTCATGTTTAAATATGCTAAATTCGTTATTTACGATGCGGTTAAACAAAAACTCGCACGTAAAAACTGGTTTATTATGGCTTACATAAATGAGGCTGGTGCGAAAATTGATTGCTTCAACCTGAACGGTCGTCGGGCTGAATGCGGGCTTCGCTACATAGTAATGCCGCTCGAAAAGTATCAACAAATCAGTTGACAGTCAACCCTTTTGGCTGTATAATGGTTACATAGCAGAGATAACTCAGGAGTTATTATGTCGTACGTTATTATGAATGTTGGCACGGAGTCCTTGTATCGTGCTCCTCGTGAGTACGCTCACAAGAGCTATGCTTCTCTTCAAGGTGCCAAAGCAATGACAACTCGGCTCAACAAGCAATACGGCGAAACAAAACAATGGGTCGTAATGTCGCGTGACCAGTTTGAATACTTCTACAACCCGATGGTGGAAACTGTGAACTGCCTCACTGGTCAAACGTGTATGATCCGCAAGTCGGAAAAAGGTGGTTGTTGTGATCCGGCAATGGATTCATATCACCAAATGTGAAAAAGGTAAATACCTTACACTGGAGTATGAAATGAACAAGTTAACAGAATCAAGTTTAAGTCGCGTTTGGCAACATTTTGCGGACAACCGTAAGAGTTGCGCGCTACTGACCGCATTTCGAGGTGAATATGACTATGAAACCAACACCCGCAGGAATCACGAGCTAGCTGCAAAGATTCGAAAGTTAGGTTATGGATTTATTTTTGTGGACGGGTTTTGGGTTGAAAATGCTGGCACTGCCAACGAAATCCACGTATCCGAGGATAGTTTGTTTGCCAACGCATCTGCTAACGATGCCTCGTTTGCTGGCAAGATGCATTCCCTAGCAAATGAATACAACCAAGATGCAGTGCTAGTTAAAGATAGCAGCAGCACACGGCTAATATTTTCAGACGAAAATACTCAGGTATTAGGTAGGATGCAGCCAGGTAAAATGGGGGCACTATATACTAAACTCCGCAACAACAAAAAGTCAAACACTTTTGTTTTTGAGTCAGAGCGTGATGACAGCAGCTTTTTAAAAAGATTGTCAATCTTAGCTGGTATCAAGAAATGAAGTAGTTGACAGTCCTCCATTTCGGTGTTATAATAAACACCTAGCAACAAAGAAAGTGAGAGCATTATGTTTAAAGTTTTGGTAATGTGCGCTGGTTCTGTATTGGATTCTGAAGTTTTCAAGACTGAAAAGGCTGCTATTGCGTATGCATCTGAGCAGCAAGATGCTGGACATCGTGTTCGTATCATCGAACAACTTGACACTGACGATGTCGCAGACGAAAACGACAACGAGTTTGCGTAATATGACTAAGCTCGCATTTAACGATCTGCCTGAATCCAGTCAATCTGATTTGATTGACACGGGTCTTTCGTTTATACGGGCAGTGACAGATGCATACGGATCTGACACTGGCATGCAACTTTGGGATACCATTGCATCTACTCTTGATCCTGAGATCAAGGGGCAGATCTTTTTCAGCATGTTAACTGGTGCTAGCTTAAATAATCTTACCCTAGAATCGTCGACTTCAAAGTCGCGAGGCCAGTTCATAGAGTTCATAAAGAATGTTCGCAATGCGACTGGGCTTGGATTAAAAGAAGCGAAATATATTTGTGATTTGGTTGAAGAAGGACGTCCACAAAAAATAACTCTCATTAACCCAGTGGATAGAAATTCAGTGAAGCGTAATTTGGTGAATATGGGGGTTAAAGTAATATGATTACATTGATGCTAAACTTAACCAATCCATTTGCCAAGGAAAAGTTTGACAACTTGTTTTGCCGCAGCGGTATGATTACTGCCCACAAAGCGTGGGAGTTTGAACTCATCAAATACAGCCGCACCTTTCTTAAAGCAGAGGTTAGGTGGACAGTTAAAACTGATCACGCTGGCCCATCTATTGGCATTGGTTTACTTGGGTATGAGATTAGTTTCCAGATTTACGATACGCGGCATTGGGATGGTAAAACAAATGCGTGGGAAGTCTACAACGACTAACCACTACTATATTTTTGAGGCAGCAAGATGAGTCAAGTTCTAGTTTGGAAAAGTGACGAAGATGGAAAACTCTTCGAGATTAAATCTAAGTATATCGCTCATCTCCGCAAGTTGTCAGCGGCGAGAATGTACAAGAAAAAAATCGCGGCTGCAGCCGCCGCCCGCCAGCAGTTATTCACTGACATGGGCAATGCGGTTACTAGTGTTTCTAGTATTGAGCAGTACATTAAAGATAACTGGTCATGGTTTTCTGCCAATGGTGCTATCAATAACACATGGCGTGGGATTCCAGCTAGCACTAGGCATAAACTCGTCAGTATCTCTATTACTGCCAAGTGGTATGACCATGTTAGCAATAGTCATTCTTGCCCTCGTGGTGGTGTTACCAACTGGAGTAATTCCAACGCTGCTCCAGGAACTCCTACTGGATATCCAGGTTGGGTTGGCACCATTACCTTTACGATTGATGCTGGAGTAAGTGAGCATAAAGTTCCAAGAAAGTATGACGGATTTGGATCTGATTATTTTGAAAATACTACCCTTCACACTGGATCTGGTGGTAGCAGTGGCAACAATCAATATAGGTATGATCTTAAACTGTTTGCTGCAGATTTCCCTGCAATGACTGCTGCACGTGAAAAAGAGCGAGTGTGGGAAATCGTAAGCGATGGTAAGGAGTACGTATGATGGGCATTGGATACAACACACTGCGGCGGTTTAGTGATATTGAAAAAGAGGCTAACGATCTTGGGTTTAGATTTGGGCAAGGGGATAGATATTCAAATGGTGATCTGATTACACTATTCCCTGCTGATAATGAAGCCCTTCCCATTCACTCTCGCGACGCTAATATTTTTTCTGGTGACATCTACGAAGTTGAAAAGTTTTTGCTCGGCTGGAAAAAGTCTAGGGAATACTTAAAAATGCTTAAAGCAACTAGCGACAAGATTATCCAGCGTGAAGAGCAGAATGTTAGAAATAACTCATTGCTGAAAACATTAAAAAAGGCATAAATGAAAACTGTATTTTTCAAAAAAGAAGGAAAAAAGTATATTCCAGTATCTGAATACGATAGTGATGTTCTTGACTCGTTACCGTATGGTGATCACCTTATCTCGGTCTACCCGGGCGGGATGAGCCGCAAGATGATTGACCCAAACTTTGCTGCGATGATTGCCGCCGGCAGGTATGCTGAGGATAGTATTGCGAAAAAAGTTCAAGAAGCGTCCGATTTGCGGCCAAAGAACGCCCTATTGACACAAGAACAGCGGGATGCGTGGGCAGCGTTGTCTGTTGCATTTGGGGAAGAAATACACACCTTAGCTTGGCCATCTTCTTGGGACGCTGCTAAAGCAGGTGTATCTGCAATGCAGGAAGAAGCAGATAAGCTAATGTCTAACACTGCTGTTAAACAAGCATACGATCAGTTTATGTTTTTGGCAAAACTCACAATGGAGAAGAAAAATGACTCTACCGTATGAGCGGACACGGGCTATCCTGTCTACAGAGCAGTTTCTTAAAGACTTAGCCTACACTGCTACTTATAAACGAGTTCCGAAAGCAGTGAAGCAGCAAGCGATTTCTTTGCTACATCATTATCCTCATAAAAGCGATTTAAAAATGACGCATGCTGGCTGGGGTAGTAAGTTGCACGAGTTTATGTTTGAATGCCCCATTGGCGATCCTGACGAAAAGTTTCTATGAAACCAGAGATTACAGTAATACGCGGGAGCGATATGTCAGAGCTCATTTCTGGGGTAAAGTGGTTACGCAAACATGCTGGGATTGGTGGAATGTGGAGGGTAGTTCCAAACTATCCATACAAATCAAAAAAACAATGGTGGGCGCAAAGTTATTCAAACTGTTACATGATTTGGATCAAAGACCCGCATATAGCATTATTGTATAGATTGAGTGTGAATCATGAGCAACTTACTCTACAGGACTAAAATCAAAATATATAGCTGGTTTGATATTCCAGAGTGGAAGGTCTGCGGGTATACTAGTGAGCGAGCTTGGAAAAAGAAACACGATCCTAAAATCTTCAAAGGTGCGTCTACCGTAAGCAACTACTTTTGCGGATATCCGTATATTGTCGAAGTGCCCTACACACCAGAAAGTTTCGACGCGGTGATATCAGCATACAACAACTCAAATAATTATTTCGAGCTCTTTGACAACTGGGCAGAAGAAAATAATATTGAAGACTATCACTTTGAATTTTTGCGATCAGCAGGGAATGATATAACAGAGTTTGGGTACGATAGATTTTTCGCAGGATTTACACATGAAGATAACGCAATGTGGTTCAAACTGCGATGGTGTTAAGAGCCAAACTGATCGACTATTTAACAGCGTTATTTTAAAATGTTTTAACTATGACAAAACTACGCATCGCATCTGACCTTCACCTCGAGCACTACGGCAGGACATCAGTCATTGATTTAGTTGACATCGCTCTTGAGAGATCAGACGAAGACGCTGAATCAGTGTTGGTGTTAGCTGGAGATATCACTGGCAACAAAGAGGTGCTAGTTGATTTCATTTCACGAGTTGAGAACAGATTTAAGCGAGTAATCTACATTCCTGGCAATCATGAATACTATCGCAATGAGTATCATACTTGGAACTTGGAAACTGACAAGTTATTTCAATCAACTTTAAACAACACAAGTTATGCACTTGCTACAGTAAATGCTGAAGTTATTGATAATACTAGGTTTATTTACGGAACAATGTGGGCTGACGGTGGCCACACATTGGAAGAGCGAGCCAAGGTTAGCTGGGGGTTAAACGATTTCAGAGTAATCAGATACGGTACTAAGGTGTTTACAGTAGCTGACATGTGTGATATCCACTTCAAGCAAAAGCAAGAAATCATGCGGCACTTGCTGCTACCACATGACGGTAAAACAGTAGTGATCACGCATCACATGCCTACCTACCGGCTTTGCCACCCAAGGTTTGGAGATGAGATCAATGGTGGATTTGCTGCTAACTGCGAAGATATTATTGCGTATGACCACGCCCCTGATGTTTGGATTTATGGGCATACACACGACTCACACGATGATGTTATGTGGTCGACTAGACTAGTTGCTAATCCAATGGGCTATCCAAATGAGTTTTACATGGGCGGTCAAAATTATAACACGTTTAAAGACGGCCCAAAGTTCATTGAAGTTTAGGTTGACATTACACTAACTGTTAGTGTATAATAAAACGATACCAATAATTGGAGAAAACAATATGCGTAAAATAGCAATGCTTGAGGAAGAAGTAATGGAGCAGGCTCGGTTGCTTGGTATGGGCAGTGAGCGTGAAGCCGCATTGATGGGGAAAGTAGAGCGACTTGAACGAGAAAACGCCAAGCTAAATGCAGCATGGAATGCCAAGGTGCAGGAGATTACGGCTGAGCGTGACAAGCTGGCAGAACAGTTGAACCAACTTTCATCAAACTAAGAGAATTACTATTATGATTAACACTAAGCAAGTTATGATCGACATCGCTGGCGCGTATGACCAGCATCCGCCATATGACGTTTTGATTCAGCGTCATGCTAAAATAATTTCTGATTTGCTCGACGAATGGGAAAAGGTTTCTGATCGTGTTCCAAAGGATAAACAACGAGTTTTTGCGATTCAAGATCTTTCAGCAGTAGGCCGTGGAAAGTTCGTAGGAACTTATTATTACCGCGAAAACATTGGATTTGTTGCTTATCCATACGCTGACGATGCATATGGATTTATTACTCACTGGTGCCCGACCGGCGAACAAGACGAATACGAAGTGATAGCACGAGAATTCGTGGATGACGACGACCGCAAGTTTGAAGTGTCTCATGGAAAATACGATACTGAATCCGGAGATACGTGGATTTTTGGCATCGATTCAGAAGAAGAAAGCATTAGCATTACGATTAAAGATCTTGACAGACTGATCGATGCTTTGCAAGAGCTCAAACAACTTGAAACGTAATTATGAAAATAGCATATTGTTCAGATCTTCACCTCGAAGTAAGTGAGAAGAACTTTGATCTACCAACCGCAGACTTGCTTATATTAGCTGGTGATATTTGTTTGATTTCTGATTTGGCTGATGCGTGGGCGATGAATAAAATTCCGGCCAGGCAACGAGATTTTTTTCGAAAAGTTTCAGCCAAATACAAAAACGTAATATGGATTCCAGGTAATCACGAATACTGGGGTGGCTCATTGACAAGTGCTGTAACAACCGCTAACCAGTTCTTACTGCCAGAACACTTAGACAATATCGTGTTTTCGCCCTGCTCGAGCATGCGACTCAACGGTGTGAAGTTTGTCTTTACTACGTTATGGACTGATGTTTACGAGCCGCCAAAACTTCCATACTCGTCGTCATATTCAAGTAACTATATGTGTGACTATGACGAGGTTAAGGTTGAATCTGAAGAAGAAAATGTGTTGCCTCGCCACTTGCGGGTAGCCGATACCCGAAAAATGCATGCTGATCAGAGAGCATTTATTATGGCCGAGATCAAGGATGAAGAGCGGGTAGTGTTAGTCACGCATCACGCTCCGGATTTGAAATCATACGACGCGACGCGCAGCGATGGGTTGGAATACTACTACTGCTGCACTGACATGAAAGAGATTATTGAGCAAAATAGTCAGATTGAATATTATATTCATGGGCATACTCACAATCCGATTAAATACACTATTGGAAAAACCTCAGTGATCAGTAACCCGCGCGGGTATTATGGTTATGAAAGTATTTCAAACGATTTTAAAGTAAAGGTGCTAGAACTATGAAAGAAGTGAACTTAAACCGTGCTGATGTGTCACGGCTAAATGATGTGTTGGAAAAGTTTCCCGAGATTGACAACTTTACTCTTGTAGTTGAAGATACGTCAGGCATTGGGTATACTGTTGATCTTAAGTTTACCCGAGAGGAAAAAAATGTGATTTGCCACATTGTGGTCCCAGTAACAGACGTAGGAGAATGGTGAAATGAAAAATGGATTATCGTTAAAAGAAAAGATTTTTGTTTTTGTTGTTATATTATTTACTACAGTAACTGGCCTGTATTTTACAGTAACCACTTATTATGGACATTTTGTTGAAGAAATGTTTCATCATACTACTGGATCAATGATTGCGGTGATTGTATTGTGCGCAGCTATATTTTTTGGTATTGCGGCTACTGTTTATAACAATGGAGATAGTGAATGAAAAAATATATTTGTGCTGCATTGATTGCAGTATCTTCTGCTGTTTCTGCAGCTGAAGATTGGCAGTTGCTATCTGACGGCGGAAATGCTCGATTATTAGTAGACACCTCGAGTTTTCGGGTTGATAACTCGAACGCGGATGGCCCGGCGATTGCTGCCAAGTTTCGTTATTTTAATGACGGGCAGATGCTTACCCCTTTTGTCTTCGCTACGTTTGCAGAAACGTGTGTGAGTAAAGCTGGTATTATATACTCTCGAAACTTTAAGGATGGAGCATGGGTAACTACAAACACATATTTTTGGTCAGCTGATGGTAGCAGGATGTATGATGAGGCTGGAAAATTCCTTTGTTTATTATTAGAAAAACTGGTTCAAAAATCATCTAGTAAGGATGCTAGTAAAAGTAAAATCACCTTGTAATAACGTATATGTAAATTTTTTCAATGCCTTGCAGTAAATACTTAACACCGCGAGGCATTTTTATGGGCAAATCATTTGAAAAATATAAACTTAACCATCCTGTATTGGATTTAGAACATTATCTACTGCTGAGTAAGATGAGTAGAATCATTGATCTCGCATCATCACAGCATTATGTTGACAAATATATAAAAATGGATATAGAGTTGTTTTTGATTGAGTGGCTGTGTCATATTATGACTGAAGAAACACTTATGCGTGAATCAAAGTGTCCTGACATTGAAAAACATTTTAACATACATACGCAAATAAAATCTGCAATAACAAACCTGTCGCAGGCAATAAACACACAAAATTCTGACCTGATGATTACTCTTCCAAAATTGTTAGAATCTACTGGAAAAGTGTTAGAAAATCATATTTTAGAGGATGATAGTAAGTTCACAGTGTGGCTTTCTGCTCAAAAATCTGAGTAAAAAGGCTTGACTTAGTAGTTAAAATGTGTTATACTGACTTTGATTAAAAAGGTCTTACCATGAAAACTACACTATCTAAACTTGAAGCACTGCCAGTCGCAGAACTGATTGCGATTAAACATGCCCAAGCCTTCAAGCATGTTACTGCTGGTGAGTGGAACGCTGAAGATTTTGAGTTCTGGTTTGAAGCTAGACTGAACTATGCGTTTGGCGACGGTTATGACGAGGGCTACAGCATGGCAGAGGGCTTTGTTGCTGAAAAAGTGGGACTATTGCCCGAGCAAATCGTAGCATCACAGCCGTATCTAAACTAAATCTACTTTTGGAGTAGCAATGCCAACATTAGCTGAAGAGTTTACCATTAGTCGGTATCAACCCAAGTATGAGTTCATGGCACGAGTTGAGGGCAAATACAAAAATATTCCATTCGTCGGCAGTGTTGGTAACGACACTGTGGTGAACGATGTTGATGGCCCAGTGTTTCACATTCATCTTGACTTGCCCATGAAAGTTGGTGGCAAGTACATTGATCACTTATTTTGCAAGCACTCTGAAATCAAAAGTTTAAAACGAAGGTGAGAAATGAACGATCCAATCCGCGAAGCGTTTGAGAGAACTACTGCACCAACTTTTGGTCATGAATTGACCCAGACTAGAAAAAGTAATGGTGAGTACGTTTCCGGTATTCTTGAAGATCACTAGCAGACATTCCAAGAAGGTTGGGAATCTGCGATGGAATCTGCTGTAAAGATGTTGAGGACGAAAAATGAACCAAATAAATGAATTAAAAGAAATACCCGATAATATAAAACTTATTAGAGGATTATCTGACGAAGAACAGCATCAATGGTATTTGCGGATTAAAGCATCGCTGCCACAACTTAAAGTGTTATTCCCGGCAACTAATTTTGAACAGGTTATCGCAGAGTATGAGCACAGGCATTCTATAGTATGAAAATCACTGAGATTACTGCTCACACCAGCAATGTAATAAAGCGGCTGCAACGGTTATACTCATCGTATGTTTTAAATCCGAAAAGTTATGTACCACTATGCGATTTGCTTATTGTTGCATCTAACAGTAATGACATTGAACTTAAACGAGAAGCAGAACTCATACAAGAAAAACTATTAAATGAATTATTAGAGGCATTAAAGAAATGAACCAACGAATTGAAGAACTTATGCTTGAGGCAGGATATGCAGCACCGCACTTAGCTGGTTGTGCTCATATGCTAGTTGGAGTGAAATGAAATGTTAGGAATGTCAGAATACCAACTTGAATTACTGCTTGAATACATTGATCTCAGTCACAATGCTTTGACTTATGGCACACCACGCAGGTTAATAGAGATT
>Ga0210020_1000652_pt1 | contig 33224 bp, 19 predicted proteins | sample CryGeymeta201514_FD_183980 | JGI IMG/M metagenome (GOLD analysis project Ga0210020, IMG submission 183980) | Groundwater microbial communities from Crystal Geyser aquifers in Utah, USA - Crystal Geyser metaG 2015-14 (SPAdes) (version 2) | ecosystem: Environmental > Aquatic > Deep subsurface >... | reverse complement strand
AGGTCGAGGTCGAGGTCGGCTGGATGTACGAGACGCTTCACACCGATGGCAAGACGAAGGGCCGGATCAACTACACGGTGTGGAGCGAGGTCTTCACCTGCCCCGACTGCTCAGGCGAGGTGAGCTTCGTCGAGGAGGCGCTGGACGCGGACACCAAGAGGGTAGCCGAGGCTTTCCCGTGCCCGCACTGCAAGGCGGAACTGACGAGGAAGCGCTTGGAGAGGCTCTATGTATCGCATTTCGACGCTGTATTGAACGACACCATTCGCACGCCGAAGCGCGTGCCCGTCTTGATCAACTATGACGTGAAAGGTGCAACGTTTGAGAAGACTCCAGATGGCGCCGACCTGGAACGACTGAAGCGGACTGACCAGCTCGCTCTTCCGCGGGAGGTGCCGACTCAGAAGCTCCCGCATATGCACATGACCCATGAGCGGGCGAGGATGGATTCGGTTGGGATTACTCATTTGCACCACTTCTTCCTCCCCCGCGCCGCGCAGGCACTCGCGGCCCTGTGGCGCCGCGCAAACGCGGAGCAGGATGCTCGCACACGGAACATGCTCCTGTTTTTCGTCGAGCAGGCGGTATGGGGTATGTCCGTTTTGGCACGCTACGCGCCGACACATTTCTCTCAGGTCAATCAGTACCTTAATGGTGTCTACTACGTCGGGTCGCAAATTGCCGAGTGCAGCCCTTGGTACATCCTGGACGGAAAGCTGGATCGACTGGCAAAGGCCTTCACCCCGATGCCGTCGGCTGCGCAGACCTCGATCATCACCACCGGCGACTGTGCCCGCATTCCGATTGTGGCGAACAGTGTCGACTACATCTTCACGGACCCACCCTTTGGCGAAAACATCTACTACGCCGACCTGAACTTCCTCGTTGAGTCGTGGCACCGCGTGCTCACGAACTCCGACAACGAGGCGATCGTCGACCGCGCCAAGAAGAAAGGGTCGCACGAGTACCAGGAGCTGATGCGGAGGTGCTTCGAGGAGTACCACCGCATCCTCAGGCCTGGCCGCTGGATGACCGTCGTCTTCAGCAACTCCTCGAACGCGATCTGGCGCGCGATCCAGGAGGCGATGGGCATGGCGGGATTCGTCGTGGCGGACGTGCGCACGCTCGACAAGCAGCAAGGCTCTTATCGCCAGGTTACAAGTACCGCTGTCAAACAGGACCTGGTCATCTCGGCCTACAAGCCGACCGAGGGCTTGACCGAGCGGTTCCGCCTTGGCTCGGCAACCCCTGAGGGCACCTGGGCTTTTGTTGCCGAGCACCTGCGCCATGTCCCGGTGTTTGTAGGCAAGAACGGTCAGGCCGAGGTCATCGTTGAGCGCACGCCGCAGATGCTCCACGACCGCGTGGTCGCCTTTCATGTTCAGCGCTCGCTCGCCATCCCTCTGTCTACAGGCGAGTTCCTGGCTGGGCTCATGCAGCGATACCCCGACCGCGACGGGATGTACTTCCTCTCCGACCAGGTCGCGGAGTATGACCGGAAGCGAACGAGCGTCGACGAGTTGCGCCAGCTCAACCTCTTCGTCAGCGACGAGGCCAGCGCAACGCGGTGGGTGCGCCAGCAGCTCCAGAGCAAGCCCCAGACCTTCCAGGAGCTGCAGCCGCAGCTCATGCACCAGCTACAGACTTGGGCCAAGCACGAGAAGACCATAGAGCTGAAGGAGATCCTGGCGCTCAACTTCCTCCGCTACGATGGGCACGGTCCCGTCCCAAGCCAGATCCACAGCTACCTCAGCACCAACTTCAAGGATCTGCGCAACCTCAGCAAGGACGACCCCACCCTTCGGGCGAAGGCCGAGGATCGCTGGTACGTTCCAGACCCGTCGAAGGAAGGTGACCTCGAGAAGCTGCGGCTGCGCACCCTGCTCAAGGAGTTCGAGGACTACAAGGCCTCTACGAGCCGCAAGCTGAAGCAGTTCCGCACCGAGGCCATTCGAGCCGGGTTCAAGGCTGCCTACGATTCCGGCGACTACAAGACCATCGTCAGCGTCGCAGCGAAGCTCCCGGAGGCTGTTCTGCAAGAGGACGAGAAGCTCCTCATGTACTACGACGTTGCGAGCATGCGGCTAGGAGAAGAAACATGAATGCCCCGCCCTGGAACTGGAACGGCGCTCGGTGGTGGAAGTTCGACTTCCACACGCATACCCCCGCCTCCGACGACTACGGCAAGGGGCCCGAGCAAGCGCTGTTGAAACCGCGAGAATGGCTCCTGGATCACATGCGTGGCGGCGTAGACTGCGTTGCCGTCACGGACCACAACAGCGGCGCTTGGATCGACCCGCTCAAGGCTGCGTTGGAGCAGCTCGAGGCGGACCGACCCAACGGTTTTTGGCCGCTCACCCTGTTTCCGGGCCTGGAGATTTCGGTCCATGGCGGGGTTCACGTCCTCGCGCTCTTGAGCCCGGAGACAAACACCTCGGACCTCGATTCGCTGCTCGGCGCGGTGGGATTTGCGGGCACGAAGGGCGGCAGCGATGCGGTGACCAACAAGTCGCTGGTCGAGGTGGTGCAGGCCATCGACGGAGCCGGGGGCCTTGCAATCCCCGCGCATGTCGATGGGCCGAGCGGGGTCTTCACGGCGATCTCCGGGACCACGCTCGAACAGGTGCTCGCCTGCACGTCGATCTTCGCCATGGAGGTCGTCGATCCGACCCGACCGAAACCGCAGCTCTACCTCGACCGCAAGCTCGCGTGGACTGAAGTGCTGGGCTCGGATTCTCACCACCCGAGCGGTACTCGCAGCCCGGGCAGCCACTTCACCTGGATCAAAATGGGAACGCCGAGTCTCGACGGGCTGCGGCTCGCGCTGCTCGATGGGCCCCTCTCCGCGCAGCGCTCCGATCTGAATGCCGACGACCCGAACCGACACGCGTCGCTGGTGCTCGAGTCGATCGAGATCACGCAGGCGCGCTACATGGGTCGCGCGCAGTCGTTCACCGTGCAGCTCAACCCGTGGCTCAATGCGCTCATCGGCGGTCGCGGGACCGGCAAATCCACCCTCGTTGAGTTCTTGCGCATCGCCATGCGCCGGGAGGCCGAGATCCCCGAAGCGCTTAAGGCAGATCTCCTGAAGTACCGGACGGTGTACGCGAACCGCGACGATGACGGCGTGCTGACCAAGGACACGCGGTTCATGGTCACCTACCGCAAGGACCACGCGCGCTTTCGGCTCCAGTGGACCCCGAGCGGCGAGGTGGACCCCATCCAGGAGGAGCGCGCTGACGGGACGTGGGCGCGCGTCGAGGGAGACCTCCAGCAGCGCTTTCCGGTCCGCATCTACAGCCAGAAGCAGATCTTCCAGCTCGCCAAGGCCCCGTTGGCCCTGCTGCGGATCGTGGATGATGCACCGAAGGTCGGTCGTCACGCCTGGGAAGAGCGGTGGAAGGAGGAGGAGACCCGGTTCCTCTCCCTGCGGGCGAAGGCGCGGGAGATCGACGCGGGGCTGTCAGAGGAGCCCCGCCTCCGCGGTGAACTGGACGACGTAACGCGCAAGCTGGCGGTCTTCGAGAGTGCAGGGCACGCCGAGGTCTTAAACGGCTTTCAGAAACGACAGCGACAGCAGCATGCGGTCGAAGCCTGGGGCACGTCGTGGGCCGACTCTGGCGAGCGCATTCGCCAGCTCGCGGGGGAGCTCTTCCCGGATCCGCTCGACGCCTCCGCGCTCGATCTGGGCTCACCGCAGGACGCGATGCTGCACGAGCGTGCGCAAGCTGCTCACCAGAGCCTCGATGCGATTCGCCTTGCCCTGGCCGAGCTGGCAAGAAGGACAGACGAGGTCATTGCCCGTTGGAAACTGGACCGCGATGGCTCCGCCTGGAAACTGGCCGTGGACGCTGCCTCTCGGAGCTACGAGGAGCTGAAGAAACGGCTGGCCGCTGAAGGGGCCGGTGACCCGGCTGCATTCGGGGAGTTCGTCCACCGCCGACAGACCATCGAGCAGCGCCTGAAGGACCTGGTTGCCCGGCAGCAGCAAGTCGTCGCGATCCGGGCGCAGGCGGACGCGAGCCTCGGTCGTCTGCTCGCGCTGCGTCGAGAGCTGACAGGGGCCCGCGACGAGTTCATCAAGACGGTGCTGATGGGCAATCAGTATGTGATGATCCGGGTCCTTCCCTATGGAGCGACGGAGACCATCGAGGCTGAGTTCCGCCGGCTCCTCCAACTCGAAAAGGGCTTCGAGAAGGAAATCGGCGCCGCAGACGGCGACGGGCTGCTCGGACCGCTCTACGCGAGCGGTCGCGAGCCGGCGGCGATAGAGAAGGCGCTCGAGGCGATCAGGCGCGAAGTCGGCACGCTCGCACTGGGCCAGCCGGACTCCGCGGTCGGGCGTCAGAAGCTCGCTGCCCACCTGAGCAAGCTTCCCCCCGAGGCGCTCGACCGGCTGGACCTCTGGTTCCCCGAGGACTCGCTCGACGTGCAGTACAGCACCTCGAGTGATGGCCGGAGCTTCCGCTCCATCCAGGAAGGCTCGCCGGGCCAGAAGACGGCCGCGCTGCTCGCCTTCCTGCTCTCCTACGGGGAAGAGCCCCTCATCCTCGATCAGCCGGAGGACGATCTCGACAACCACCTCATCTACAACCTAATCGTCACGCAGATTCGGGACGTCAAGCAGCGGCGGCAGCTCCTTGTGGTCACCCACAATGCCAACATCGTGGTCAACGGTGACGCGGAATTGGTGGTCGCTCTCGTCGCCCGCAACGGTGAGACGCAGCAGGAGTGCGCCGGCAGCCTGCAGGAGAGAAAGGTGCGGGAGACGATCTGCACCGTGATGGAAGGTGGGCGCGAAGCGTTCGACCAGCGCTATAGACGTATTGCCCTGGAGGCCCGCCATGTATGACAGCCCCGAGGAACTGCTGCGGAAGATTCGTCTCGGCGAAGATACGTCGCTCGAGACCAAAGCGGTGTATTTCAAAGGCTCTCGAGTCGACGGCCCGCGACGCGACGAGCTGGCCGACACGATCTGCGGGATGGCGAACACGGCCGAAGGGGTGCTCGTGTTGGGGGTCGACGACAAGACGAAGGAGATCCTTGGCCTTCCACTCGAACGTCTCGAAGAGGTCGAGCGCTTCATCTTCGAGATCTGTCAGGACAGCATCAAGCCCCCCGTGGTGTTCCGAACGCTGCGGATGGAGCTGTCCGATAGCACCGGCACGTTGCGACCCATCCTGAAGGTCGAGATCCCCCGGAGCTTGTTTATCCACCAGAGTCCGGGCGGATACTTTCACCGCCAGGGAAGCTCTACACGGCAGCTACCGACCGACCTGCTGCTGCGCCTTGGCCAGCAGCGCAGCCAGGCACGGCTCCTTCGCTTCGACGAGCAGGTGGTTCCTGAATCCGGGCTCGCGGATCTCGACGAGCCGCTCTGGCGCCGGTTTCTCTCTTCGTTTTCAGGGGAGCCGGTCGCGCGTCTCCAGAAGTCGAGCCTGCTCACCAAAGACGACGCGGGGCAGGTGCGTGCCAGTGTGGCTGGCGTTCTCATGTGTTCCCGGAGCCCCGAGCAGTGGCTTCCCGGAGCCTTCATCCAGGCCGTGAGGTACAGGGGTACACGGCAGGACTCGAATTACCAGACCGACGCACGGGAGCTCACCGGACCGCTCGACGAGCAACTTCGGACGGCCCTGGCCTTCGTACGCAGGAACATGGCCGTGGCGGCTCGGAAGGATCCGGCGCGCACGGAATTGCCCCAGTTCAGTCTGCGCGCGGTCTTCGAGGCAGTCGTGAATGCCCTCGCCCATCGCGACTACTCGATTCACGGATCGAAAATCCGACTCTTCATGTTCGATGATCGACTGGAGCTTTACTCACCCGGTCCACTTCCCAACACGGTCACCATCGACAGCCTCGCGCTCCGCCAGTCGACGCGAAACGAGCTGATCACGACACTCCTGGCGAAGTGCCCCGTCGACGATCCGGCCGGCGCGCCGGGACGGCGCTTCCTCATGGAGAAGCGAGGGGATGGCGTCCCGATCATCCTGGAGGAGAGCCGGAAGCTCTGCGGGCGCCTGCCGGTGTATCGGCTGATTGATGATGCCGAGCTTCTACTCACGATCTGGGCCGCTGCAGCGGATGAGCAGCCGCGGGACGACTGAGAGGCGATGATGCAGCCGGGAGACTGGCTTTGGAGCCTGGACCATGATGAGCCCTGCCGGGTGGTCGACACGGAGGTCCTCTGGAACCAGGCCACGTGTTTGGTCTGGCTGCCACGCCGCGGGTCTACGGTTCGAACGCTTCAGGGCCGCCTGGCGCCGCTGAAGACGATTGAGTCTGGGCTCCTCGACCGGCTCTGCTTCACCAGCGCTGCCGCCCGGATCGCCGACGCACTCGAACGCGATGCTCTGGTCGCGCCTCTGGAGGGCAGCGTCATGCCGCTGCCTCACCAACTCCACGCCCTACAGAGAGCGATGTCCGGCGACCGCATCCGCTACCTGCTCGCCGACGAGGTTGGGCTGGGCAAGACCATCGAGGCCGGACTCATCCTTCGCGAGCTCAAGATCCGCGGTCTCGCGCGCCGGATTCTCGTGGTGGCCCCCACCGGGCTCGTGACCCAGTGGGTCAGCGAGATGAAGACCCACTTCAACGAGAACTTCCGGTTGATCATCCCGAGCAACCTGGCCGCGCTCCGTCAGGTAGCCGGGCTCGATGACGCCGAGAACCTCTGGCGTATGCACGACCAGGTGGTCTGCCCCCTGGACTCGGTGAAGCCTCTCGAGGCTCGGCGAGGATGGACCCGCGAACAGCTCGCCCGGTACAACCGTGAACGATTCGAAGACCTCGTGTCGGCGGGCTGGGACCTCATCGTGATCGACGAGGCCCATCGGCTCGGTGGCAGCACCGAGCAGGTGGCCAGGTTCAAGCTGGGCGAGACCCTCGCCCAGGCTGCTCCGTATCTGCTCCTGTTGACGGCGACCCCGCATCAGGGAAAGTCCGACTCCTTCCGCAGGATCATCGGCTTCATCGACGCCGACGCTCTGCCGGCCGGGGACGCGGTGACGCGGGAGCTGGTTGCTCCTTACGTCATCCGCACCGAGAAGCGACGCGCGATCGATGCCCAGGGGAATCCCCTCTTCAAGCCGCGCCATACTCAGCTCACAGCAGTGGCCTGGGGACCTGCGCACCAGGAGCAGCGGGCGCTCTACGATGCCGTCACCGAGTACGTCCGCGACGGCTACAACCGCGCGATGCGGGAGAAACAGACCGCCGTCGGCTTCCTGATGATTCTGATGCAGCGGCTCATCACGTCGAGCACGGCGGCGAGCCGCACGGCGCTGGAGCGACGCCTCGAGGTGCTCGAGCTTCCCGCGGGCCAGCTTTCCCTGTTCCCCGAGGACATCGCCGAGGAGTGGTCGGCCCTCGACGCACAGGATCAGCTCGACACGGTGCTCAAGGCGAGGCTCAAGGGGCTCAAGGACGAACGCAAGGAGGTCGAGCTGCTGCTGTCCGCCGCCCGTCGCTGCGAGGCGCGTGGCCCCGACGTCAAGGCGCTGGCTCTGCTGGAGGCGATCCAGCGGCTTCAGCGAGAGGACAACGATCCACAACTCAAGGTGCTCGTCTTCACCGAGTTCATCCCCACTCAGGCGATGCTGGCGGACTTCCTGGGCCAGCGCGGCTTCACCGTGGCCTGCCTGAATGGTTCGCTCAACCTCGACGAGCGCCGCGAGGTGCAGCGGCGTTTCGCGGCCGACGCTCAAGTGCTCGTGTCGACCGACGCCGGCGGCGAGGGCCTGAATCTTCAATTCTGCCACGTGGTCGTGAACTACGACCTGCCGTGGAACCCGATGAAGATCGAGCAGCGCATCGGGCGCGTCGACCGCATCGGCCAGAAGTTCATCGTCCGTGCGCTGAACTTTGCGCTCGACGACACGGTCGAGCGCCGCGTCCGAGATGTGCTTGAGGAGAAACTCCAGCGCATCCTGGAGGAATTCGGCGTCGACAAGCTCGCCGACGTTCTCGACTCCGAGGAGGGTGGCATCCCTTTCGAGGAGCTTTTCGTACAGGCGGTGTTGTCGCCCAGGGACGCAGAGAAGAAGGCGGCCGCGCTCGCCGAGGAGATCCGGCGCAAGGCAGAGGAGGCCCGGACCGGGGCCAAGCTGCTTTCGCCAACCCCACGACTCGACCCAGCCTTCGCCCAGAAGGTCGCCAGCCACCAGATGCCCTTCTGGACCGAGCGCATGACCGTAGCCCACCTGCGTGCGCAGGGCGCCGCTGGTGCCCGCATCGAGCGGGCCGAAGTGGGCTACGATCTTCGCTGGCCGGATGGCCACGAGGTGAAGGGCGCGGTCTTCACCCGTGACGACGCGGAGCTTCCAGGAGCGCAACTCCTATCGCTCGAGGACGAGCGCATCCGGGGGCTCATCAGCCAACTTCCGGTGTTCGCCCCCGGCCAGCCGGTTCCCGTGGCGTGCATCTCCGGGGTCTCCGACAAGGTGTCCGGCGTCTGGTCGCTGTGGCGCATCAGTCTTCAGACCACAAACAGCCGCCGGCAGCGCGCGATGGCCCTGTTCCTGAGCGACGACGGCCGGGTCCTCGGCCCGACGGCGCGCACGGTCTGGGATCGGCTGATCGCCCTCGAAGACGGTGTGCGGCAGGTGGAGGGCAGTCTCAGCGATGTCGCCGCCGCCACCGGTACCTACGAGACCTCCCACAAGGCCGCAGAGAGCCACGGGGCGGTCGTTTTCGATGAGCTGCTATCGGCCCATCGGGAGAGCACACGTCGAGAGCGCAAGAAGGGTACTCACGCTTTCGCGGGTCGGAAGCGGACGATTGAGCGCCTGGGACTTCCACATGTGAGGGCACACCGCCTCGCGCGGCTTGCTGCCGAGGAACAGGAGTGGTCTGCGGAGCTAGCAGCCCGAGAGGCTGCGCTGCCTGAGCTCACCGCCATCGTGCTCGTCCGCATCGCACCGCAGGAGCACCTGGCATGACCTCCTGGCGCGACCCACTTCTGGCGCACTTCACGCCCGAGATTGCGGCGGTCGCGCGGCTCACGATTGTCGCCGACCCAGACCAGCTCCTCACCGAGGCGGGGATCATCGAGGGGATACATCTCCGGGGCTTCGAGGTCATCAGCATCGACGACCACGCCGCGTTCCGGTACGCCTACGAACAGCGGTTCCGTCGTGTCTGGGATGCGGGAGACTCGACGAACCTGGTTGTCGTACTCCGCGCCCCACGAGCCGAGCTGGATTGGCTTCCGTTCGACCTTCTCCAAGAGGCCCGCCGGGATTTGCGACTGCTCTCGTTCAGCCTGGCCGAGCTGTTTCCGAACCTCCAGCCACACGTCGTAGCCGAGCTCGACCGGCACGATCTCGATGCCGTGTTCGAGGCCCAACAGGCTCACCAGCCCGAGCAGCTCGGTGTCAACGCGACCAGGGACTTCATCCTGCGTCAGGTCTACGAGGTTGCACCGGAACTCATCAAGACGCCTTCCGACCTGCTTCGCGTGCTGCTGCGGCGCCACTACAGCGGTCGCGTGTTCCCGCCGTCTCTCGACGAACATCTGCTGCGACTGCTACGGACCAGCGGGCGGTGGAACGCGTGGCCGCTCGATCAGATCGTACCGAGCCGTTCGTGCTTCTTGGCTTTCCTCCAGGAACGATGGCCCATCTTCGTGAAGCGGAAGCTCTCGGCGGAAGCGAACAAGGGCGCCGAACCCGAGGAGCCCTACGGCCTTCGACACGCTGGGCCCACCGACCTGCCCTTCGAGCACGACGACGTGAGGGTCTACATCGACAATCTGTTCGTCGAGGGACTCCTCGTGCCGACGGGTACGGTCTCCAAGGCCAGCGTGAAGGGTGCCTGGTACGCGGTCGGCGTTGGCGGTGACGACACGACCGACAAGATCGGGCGCGTGTCCAAGCTGGTCGATCGCCTGTCCTCCGAGTTCCCCAACGACTCGGCCGACCACCAGCAGTGGCTTCAGGTGGCGCAGCGCTTCGGGGAGGCCCTGGCGTTGCGGTGGTCGCTCGCGTCGGCGCTTCCGGAGCCTGTTCGCGACGCCTTCGACCTGCTGCACGGCCGCCTCGAGGCGGCGTTTGATGGGTGGCTTCGCGTTCACTACGCCGCCCTATCGTCTCTGGCGCCCTGGCCTCGCCCCGTGATGGTGCACCATGTTCCGCGGTTCCTCGCTCATGGGCTTTCGTCTGCGACCTCCGTGAAGCGCGCGCTAGTGGTAGTGGACGGGCTCTCTCTCGACCAGTGGGCCGCTCTCCGTCAGGAAACTCCCAGCCACCGCTGGTCGACCGACGAGGGTGCACTGTTCGCGTGGGTGCCGACCCTGACCTCGGTTTCTCGTCAGTCGATTTTCGCAGGCGACCCGCCGTTCTTCTTCGCTCCGAGCATAGCGACCACCAGCAAAGAGGAGCAGCACTGGACCCGCTTCTGGGAGGACCAGGGGCTCAAGAAGACAGAGGTGGCGTACCTTTGCCAGAAGTCCCAGGAGGAGGACGACGCCTACCTCGAGCGTGTGCGGGAGCAGGCAGAACAGCCGAGATGCCGCGTCCTCGCAGTCGTGGTAGGCACCATCGACCAGATGCTGCATGGTGTCGTGACCGGCACTGACGGGTTGCACGCGAGCGTCCGGCACTGGGCCCAGCGGGGTGCTCTCTCGAAGCTCATCGAGCTGCTCGTCGATGGCGGCTTTGACGTGTCGCTGACCGCGGACCACGGCAACGTCGAAGGCCATGGGCTTGGGAAGCCAAACGTCGGCGCGACCGCCGAGCAGCGCGGGGAGCGCGTCCATGTGTTTCGCGACGAGCTGACCCGCAGCTCCGTCGCTCAGCAGTATCCAGGGACCATCCCCTGGCAGAACGTCGGTTTGCCACAGGACTACTTGCCGTTGCTCGCGCCCGATCGTCGCGCCTTCATTACAGAGGGCAAGCGAACGGTAGCCCACGGCGGCGCGTGCATCGAGGAAGTCATCGTGCCGTTCGTGCAGATCGTGAGGACGACATGACGGCCGGCGAGCAGCGAACGATAGGCATGGACAGGCCGGTCAAGCTCGAGTGGCTGGATGCCGTTGCCGGTCGGCTCGCGGCCGGGGACTCCCCGAAGGCTGCCAGGGAGTACGTCTGGAACCTACTCGAGGGAGTCGTGGCCGGCGCAACGGCCCAGACGGCAAGAGGCAAGACCCTCACCGTGCTCGCTCGGGTGTGGCTGACGCCACCTGCTGCCGCCCTGGCCTTGCGCGAAGCCGCCGTGAAGGCTCTCGTTCAGGCGTCGGCGGACGAACGCCTCGCGATCCATTGGGCGATGCTCTCTGCCTCCCATCCGTTCTTCGTCGACGTTGCCGGTCTGGTCGGCAAGAGCCTGGGCCTCAACGGTGAGGTGGCGCTGTCTCAGCTCACACGCCGGCTGGTCGACACCTGGGGCGACAGGTCGACCCTGCGACGCGCCACACAACGGCTTGTGCGCTCGATGGTCCAGTGGGGAGCGCTGCGCGAGGGTGGGAAGGTCGGCGTCTACCTTGCGCCGTCGAAGAGGATCGCGGTGCCATCCACCCTTGGAGGGCTGCTTGTCGAGGGGCTCCTGATCGCGGCGCAATGCGGCATGCCCCTCAACCAGCTCGTGAGCCACCCGGCCGTCTTTCCGTTCGACGTGCGCACCGACCTGACCGCCCTGCGTCGCAGCGAGCGCCTACAGGTCCATCGCCAGGGCGATCAGACGGACTTCATCGAGAGGGTGGACCGACCGGCTCCGAAGCCCCGCGACGACGCGGCGAAGCTCCCGGGCGACAACGGCGCGGCAACCATCCGGCCATCCACGAGCCGGACCAAGAACGCGAAGGGGATTCAGACCAAAGGCGGCAGAGGCTCGGGCAGCGGCAAGCGGGAGTCCAAACCCGCCAGGACCAGCAAGCAACTTCCGCTGTTCGGCAAACCACCCGGAGCTTGTTCATGACTGCTCGAATGGCAAGAAGGCGGCCTCCGGCGTTTGGCGTCGGCCGCGGAGGTATGAGAAGGCAAGCGAGCAACAAGTCCGGCGTTGATGCGCAGACGGACACGGAGGGGTGAGGATGGCGACGCCGAAGGAAACCCTGTGGGAGTTGGACCCGCACACGAAGGCCAAGCATGAGATCCTCGGGCGGTACCTCGCCGCGTGGTTCCCGATCCTCAGCACCTACCACAGCCGGATCGTCTACATCGACGGGTTCTCGGGGCCTGGGCGGTACAAGGGGGGCGAGGCAGGCTCTCCCGTGATTGCCCTCGATATTGCGGTGAACCATAGCAAGTCGATCGGCGGCGAGGTCGTCTTCTGGTTCATCGAGGAACGGGAGGACCGCATCGAGCACCTTCGCCAGGAGCTGAGTGCTATCAAGGTGCCTGCCCACTTCAAGGTCGTCTCCGAGTCGGGGAAATTTCACGAGAAGTTCGGCGAGATGCTGAAGTCTATCGAGTCGGGCAAGGACACCCTCGCGCCGACGTTCGCGTTCATCGACCCGTTCGGTTTCTCGGGCATCCCCTTCTCTCTGATCGAGGGACTTCTGAAGTGCAAGAGGTGCGAGACCTTCGTCACTTTCATGGCGGACGCGATCAACCGTTTCCTCGAGCATCCGGAAGACAAGGTGGTGCAGCACATCGTCGATGCCTTTGGCACCGAAGATGCTGTCCGAATCGCCAAGGGCTCCGGAGATCGCGTCGCAAAGCTACGGGAGCTTTACCAGTCGAAGCTCCAGCAAGTGGCCAAGTACGTGCGGTACTTCGAGATGCGCGATCGGCAGAACCGAACACAGTACTACCTGTTCTTCGCGACGAACCACGAGACGGGCCACCTGAAGATGAAGGAGGCGATGTGGAAGGTCGACCCGGACGGCGACTTCAGGTTCTCCGACGCGACGAATCCAGACCAGATGGTTCTGTTCGAGGCGGACACCACGCCGCCCCTCGTCGGTGAACTCCGCAAGCAGTTCTGTGGTAAGGGGCAGGTCACCGGCCACACGGTGCGGACGTTCGTCGAGAACAAGACGGCCTACCTCAAGAAGCACATGAGGGCGGCGCTCCAGCAGGAGGAGGACGCGTCGCGGGTCCGCGTCGAGCCGCTGAAGATAGACGGGAAGAAGCGGCGGGCGAACACCTACCCCGACGAAGCGAGGCTCGCATGGGTCTGAACTCAGCCATCGAGTGGACCGAGTCCACCTGGAACCCCGTCACGGGCTGCAGCAAGATCAGCCCGGGCTGCAAGCACTGCTACGCCGAGCGGATGGCGAAGCGGCTGCACGCGATGGGGCAACCCAACTACGAGCGTGGCTTCCAGGTCTCCCTCCACGAGCACGCCCTGGATCTCCCACTTGGCTGGAAGAAGCCGCAGATGATCTTCGTGAACTCGATGAGCGACCTCTTCCACGACAAGGTGCCCGAGGCGTTCATCCGCCTGGTGTTTGACGTGATGCGCCGGGCCTCGTGGCACACGTTCCAGGTGCTCACGAAGCGGGCCGAGCGCATGGAGACCCTCGGACGGAAGCTCGACTGGCCGCCGAACGTCTGGATGGGGGTCAGCGTCGAGGCGCCGAAGTACCTGTACCGGCTCGACCACCTGCGACGAACCCCGGCGCGCGTTCGTTTCATCTCCTTCGAGCCCCTGCTCGAGGCGCTCGGCGAGATCGACCTCCGGGGCATCGACTGGGTGATCGTCGGCGGCGAGTCGGGTCCACGCTCGCGCCCCATGGATTCAGCCTGGGTGACCGAGATCCGCGACCAGTGCTTGGCCGCTCGAGTCCCGTTCTTCTTCAAGCAGTGGGGCGGGACGAACAAGAAGAAGGCCGGCAAGCTGCTCGAGGGCCGCATCTGGAACGAGATGCCCCGGCTGGTTCCTGCCGCGCCAGCGAAGCCAACCCGACGCCTGCCGATCGCCCGCACGGGCCCCTGCTTGCCCGACGCGGCCACCTGAACGCGACCCATGGCCATCGCAGCCTCGTCGTGCGCACCGCCGCCACTGGCGGCCACGCGGGCCACGACGGCGACGTCCTGGGCGACCGCCCGCTGCCTTCCACCTGTGAACCACGTCGCCCACCGCGGGGCGCGTGGGGTCGGAGCCCGGATGCGGACGCCGGGTTAGCAGGAAACCGGCCTCGGCTGTTAAGCGCGCTCTCCACCTGTGAACCGCTCTCTGGCGCTCTCTCCCCGGCAGGCCCGCAAGAGAGCGCTCTCGGGCGAGAACGGACCGCCGTCGGCGACGGTCGTGATCTCTGGCGATGATCGTGGAGAGCGGGAACGAGGACGGCGAGCGCGCAGATGCCCGCGAACACTGGCCCAGAAACACGAAGCCCCGAGGGATCACCTTGGGGCTTCTGTTAAACTGAACGCCCACCCGATTTGGTGGACGGGCTAATTTGGCTCCCCGAGCAGGACTCGAACCTGCGACAAGCGGATTAACAGTCCGCTGCTCTACCAGCTGAGCTATCGGGGAAGAGTGGCCGCGGCTTGTACCATCCGGCGCGGGGCGAGATCAAGATTGGGCGTTGCCCGGGGCCATGGCGGCGAGGTCGGCGCGGAGCGCGTGAAGGAGTGCTTGTTCGCGGGCGATCTCGGCGCGGCGGGCGGCGAGGTGGTCGGACGCGGGGTGGGTTGCCGCGTACGACTCCTTGAGCTCGTCGCTGTAGAAGGGGGTGAGATCGAGGTTGGCGAGGGCGTCGGCGAGGTTGGTGAGCTGGCGGTCGAGGTCGGCGAGGTCGTGGGGGCGGTAGCTCTTCACCACCCCGGTGAGGTAGAGGAGCCGATCGAGGCGGAGGCTGCCGCGGGCGCCGGCGGCGGTGAGCCAGGCGCGGAGCAGGGCGGTGCGCTCTTTTCCCTGCCACTGGGGGAGGCGGCAGGCGTGGCGCGCCGCGGCCCGCTCGGCCTCGGGGAGGTCGCGGTCGAGGAGCGCGGCCACCTCGCCGGCGAGGGGCGCGGAGAGGGTGAGGAGGCGGACGTACCGCTCCAGCAGGACCGGCGCGACCACCATGGGGTAGGTGTCGCTGCCCGAGCGGAGCGGGGCCACGATGGCGCGCTCGCCAAGCCGGCGCACCACCTCCTGCTCCTCCGCGGGGCTGAGGCCGCGGTCGGGGATGAGGGCGAAGGCGCGCGCCTGGAGGTCGACGTCCGGGGTGAAGAGGCGCGCCAGGCAGATCTCCACCTCGAACTCCTCCAGGGAGGGGAAACGGACGGTGAAGAAGCGATCGAGCTCGTCGGCGGGGAAGTTGTACTCGGCACCGATGTGGGCAATCACCGCCGCGCTGAGGGGGCGGTCGGCGGCGAGGTCGCCGGCAAGGAGGTCGATGAGGGGGGTGAGGTCGGTCATGGGCCACCCGCAGGGGCAAAGGTTTCTGGCCTTGAGTCGCACAGTTTGGCGGACCACACAAAAACAGGCGGCCGGCGGCGGGCGAGAGTGGGCGCGGGGCCACCGGCCACGCCACCCTCGGCCACCCGTCGCGGCCGGCGGCGGTCGCGGGCGCGGCGGGTGGCTACCCCGAAAGGGAGCCCCTCCACCGCCGCGCCCGGCCCCGGTCATGCGGCGCGGGCGGAGGCAAGGGTGCGATGCGTGGCTGCCCCGGGCTGGATCGCCCGCCCCGTCCGGGTCCGGGCGCGGCTCCGGGCGCGGCGGGTGGCGCCCTCGGCCGCGGCTCGTGGCGGTGGCGACGGTCGTGCTGTCTCACGCCCCCACCGCGGCGCAGAGGGCGCTGGCCGCGGCGGCTTGCCCGCGGCGACAGGGTTCACGGGTCGCTGGGCCCGCAGCCGGCCCATCGTTTTGACGCCCACCGAGCGCACCCGCGACGGGGTTCAGAGGTCGATGCCAGCCTCCTCGATGGTCTCCTCCGCCCAGTCGGCGCCGAGGCGGCGCAGCAGGGCGGCGGCGCTGCGTGCGACGACCGGCTCGCTGCTCCACAGGGCCCCCTCCAGGTGGCGCAGGCGGTTCGGGTCCGCGTCGCCGCCGACGTGGAGGGCGCGGCAGGGCGCGCACAGGAGCAGCAGGTTCTCCACCTCCGGCTCCGCGGTGGGAATGGTGGCCACCGGCGCCAGCCCCGCCTTGGCGCCACACCATTCGCAGGTGAAGTGGGCGCGGCGGCCGAGCTCCTTGCCGAACTGGGCGATCTCCTGCTGGTGCTGCTTGTTCGCCTCGTACCCCTTTGCCATTCTGCAGTGCCTCCGCCGGGTCGGCCGGTTGCCGGTGCACGGTTGCGCCACCGGCGCCCGGGCGGCGGCCGTGCTCATCCCCGCTTCACGTCGTACGATGGCCCTTCGCCTTGCCACCCTCAACCTCGCCTTCGTCGATCAGAACGATGGCGACGCGGCGGATCGGGATCGTCCCCGCTTCCCGGCGTGGGAAAAGCGGCGGGGCCGGATCGTCGCGGCGCTGACCGAGCTGGCCCCGGACGTGGTCTGCCTGCAGGAGGTGGTGCGCTGGGAGGCGACGGCGATGGCGCCGGCATGGCGCGCCTGGCTCGCCGAGCGGCTGGCCCGCCCCTCCCTGGCGGTGCGCTACGACCAGCTCGCCGACCTCGCCGGCCGGCTGCCGGGCTACACGGTGGTGGGCGAACCGTTGCCCGTGTCGTGCTACCAGGACGAGGAGATGGAGGGGTTCCAGTGGGGGACCGCGCTCCTCTCCCGCCTGCCGGTGAGGACCAGCCACCGCCTGACCCTTCCCCAGCTCTGCGGCGACCTCACCCGCCGCATCCCGCTCTTTGTCGAGCTGGAGGTGGCGGGCGAATCGTTCTGGGTGGCGAGCGTCCACTGCGATCCGCTACCCCGCCACATCGACGCCCTGTGCAGGGCGGTGGCGGCGCTCCCTGCGGCGGCTGGGGTGGCGCTGCTGGGCGACTTCAACCTCGACGATCGCCACCCCCTCTACCGTTGTCTGGTGGAATGCGGCCTCACCGACTGCCGCACCGCCACCACCCCCACCGTTCGCTGGCGCGCCAACGCCCCGTGCGCGGCGGCGGAGACCATCGACCACTGCCTGGTGCGCAGCGCCGCCCACCCGCCCACCGCGTTTCTGCACCTCAACGACTACCCCTACTCGGACACCCATTGGTTGCAGGTGGCAGACCTGGCGTAGGGGCTCGCCGCTGATCGCTGGTTTCGCCGTGGACCCCCTCTCTCCCCTGCGCGCGATCGACCGTGGTTTTATGGCCGCGGCCCTGGGTCTGGCGGCGGCGGCCCTCGCCCTCGGCGAGGTGCCGGTGGGGGCGGTGGTGGTGGTGGGCGGGACGGTGGTGGGGAAGGGGTGCAACCGGCGGGAGGTGGACCAGGACCCCCTCGCCCACGCCGAGCTCCTCGCCCTCCGCGCCGCCTGCGGCCGCCTCGGCCGGTGGCGGCTTTCCGACGCCACCCTCTACGTCACCTTGGAACCGTGCGTCATGTGCGCCGGGGCGTTGGTGCAGGCGCGCGTCGGCCGCCTCGTCTTTGGCGCCACCGACTTGCAGTACGGTGCGGTGGGCTCGCAGTTCGACCTGCCGCGCGACCCCCGCCTCAACCACCGGGTCGAGGTCACCGGCGGCGTCGAGGCTCGCGCCTGCCGCGCCGTGCTCGATCGGTTCTTTGGCAACTTGCGGGCGCGGTGAAGGCCGGGGAGAATGGTGCCCTGCGCGCCACGGCGTGCACCCAGCGTGGAGAGGTGACCGAGCGGCCGAAGGTGCACGACTGGAAATCGTGTGTGGTGCAAGCCACCGGGGGTTCAAATCCCCCCCTCTCCGCCACCCTCATGGGCGGGCGCGCGGGGAACCCCGGGGCGCCGCTTCCCGGCAAGAAAGAGAGCGACAGCACGTGGTGAGCGAGCGGGTGGGCGCGGGCACGACCGTGTCCCCCGTGGTGTATCCGGAGAGATGGCCGAGCGGTCGAAGGCGTCTGACTCGAAATCAGATGTGGTGAAAGCCACCGGGGGTTCAAATCCCTCTCTCTCCGCCAGCACCCGCCACGCCTGCACGACCGGCGATCGTCCGGCGCGGCGGCCGCGCGGTCTCCCCCCGCGCGCCTTTCCCGGTGCGCCCCCCTTGAAGGCCGTGTTGGCGCGGGCTGTGGGCGGTGCTGACCCCCGCGCCGCGACCCCTCGCCCGGCGCCGCGCGGGGATGGCGCGGTTCGCGTCTTGTCTCGGAGCCTGGCGACGTGGGTCGAGCGCCGGCGCGCGGGACAAGGTCCGCAGAGGTCTACCCGAAGAACCGCCGCAGCCGCGTGACCCCCTCCTCCAGCCGCGCCAGCGGGGCGGTATAGGCGAAGCGCAGGTGGCGGCCGGCCTGGTAGTCGCCGAAGTCGATCCCCGGGGTGACCGCGACCCCTGCCTCGGCGAGCAGCCGCTCGGCGAGTTGGAAGGTGTCGGTGGTGAAGGGTGAGGCGTCGGCGTAGAGGTAGAAGGCGCCGTCCGGGAGGACCGGGAGGTGGAAGCCGAGTCCGGTCAGGGCGGCATAAAGGAAGTCGCGCCGCTGCCGGTACTCCTGGGCGCGCACCTGCAAGATCGCCTCGGTCTCCTCGGTGAAGCAGGCGAGGGCGGCGTGTTGCGCCGGCGTGGAGGGGGCGAGGAAGAGGTTCTGCGCCAGACGGTCCACCGCCTCCTCGTAGCCCGCGGGCACCACCAGCCAGCCGAGGCGCCAGCCGGTCATGTGGAAGTATTTGGAAAACGAGTTCACCACCAAGCAGCCCGGGGAGAAGGCGAGGGCGGTGGGGGTTGGCTCGGTGTAGACGAGGCCGTGGTAGATCTCATCCGCCACCACCCGGCCGGAGCGCCCCTCCACCACGGCGACGATCGCCGCCAGCTCCGCCGGCGGGATCACGGTGCCGGTGGGGTTGGCGGGCGAGCAGACCATGGCCGCCACCGTTGCCGGTTGCCACGCTGCCGCCACCGCCGCGGCGGTGGGCTGGTAGCGCGTCTCCGCTCCCACCGGTAGGGCGACCGGCGTCCCGCCGAGGAAGGTGACGAAATGGCGGTTGCACGGGTAGCCCGGGTCGGTAAGCACCACCTGGCTGCCCGGGTCAATGAGCAGGCCGAGGGCGAGGAGCAGCGCCCCGGAGGCGCCGGGGGTGACCACGATGCGCTCCGCCGCCACCGCCACGCCGTAGCGCCGCTGGTAGTCATTGGCGATCGCCGCGCGCAGGGCGGGGAGGCCGAGGGCGGGGGTGTAGTACAGCTCGCCACGCTCCAGGGCCGCGGCGCCGGCGGCGAGGACCGGCGCGGGGGTGGGGAGGTCGGGCTCGCCGATCTCCAGGTGGACGATGTCGCGTCCCGCCCGCTCCATCTCCCGGGCGCGGGCGAGGAGCGCCATCACGTGGAAGGGGTGGATCGAGGCGAGGCGGCGGGCGAGGGGGCGGGGGGTCTCCACGGACGGGCGGACAGTCGATAAAGGGGAGGCAGGGGCAGCGAGCCTACACCGCCATGATTCGCCTTCTAAAACAGACCGTCGAGCGCACGGAGGGGCGGTCGATCCGCGCCGGCCAGGTGGTCGCCGCCTGTCTCTACGGCCTCGCCTTCGCCCTCTTCGTCTGCTGGCGGCGCTTCGCCGGCTGAGCGCGGCGGGCCGCGCCGCCGCCCCGCCCCTTACCGCCCCCTCTCCCCCGGCGCCGGCGCGCTCAGCGCACCGGCGTATTCAGCGCCCCGCCCCGCCGTGCCCGGCGCCGCCCCACCCTGTCCACCGCCTTGCCGCGTACGCCGTACCGCCGCGCTTTGCGCCCCACTCGCACCGCGCCCCTCCCCCACCCCGTACCGCCGCGACCTCCACCGCAATCCGCCGCGCCCGGCGCCGCCCCGCCCTGCGCCGCGCCCGTGGCCACTGCGCCCGGCGCCGGCGCGCTCAGCGCACCGGTTGGTAGCAGCGTGCCGCGTCGACCTGCACCAGGCGGTCTTCCTCGGCGATCCAGGCGGTGAGGCGGCCGCCATAGCAGCAGCCCGTATCGAGGCCGCGTAGCCGCTCGTCTACCACCAGGCCGCGGCGCGCCCAGTGGCCGAAGACGACCGTGCGCGCGCCGCGGTAGTGGTGGTCCCACGGCGCAAACGGCAAAGGCGGCGGCGGCCAGTCGGCCGCGGGCCGCCGGCCGTCGGCGGTGCAGTAGCGGACGTTCACCAGCCACTCCACCTCCGCCGGCGGCTGGGCCAGGTCGAGGGGCGGGGCGAGACGGGTGGCGAGCCGCTCGAGGGTCGCATCGTCCCAGGTGGGGGCGAGGCCGGCGTGGACCAGGCAGAGGTCGTCCCACAGGTGGATCAGGGGGCGGGCGGCGAGCCAGGTGCGGTTGGCGGGCCGGCCTTGGCGGTGGGCAAGCCACCACAGGTCGTGGTTGCCGAGGACCGCGAGGGCATCGAGGCGGCGCGCCAGGGCCACCACTCCGTCCGAGTCGGGCCCCTTGTTCACCAGATCACCGACCAGACAGAGCTGGTCGCGCCGGGCACGGAAGGCGCATCGCTCAAGGAGCGCGACAAGCTCGTCGCGACACCCCTGCACGTCGCCGACGAAGATCCGCCGGCCGGCGGCGGGGGGGGCGGGGGGGTCCATGGTCCGAGTGTGTTGGGCGGGGGCGGGAGGCGTCCAGGCCACCCCCCACGCGGTGGTGTGGGGGTCGCGCCCGGCGCGCCGGGGGAAGGCGGCCGAGGCTGTTCCTCCGCGGGACCCCCGCACGATCGCCCGGCGCGCTGGGGGAGGCGTTGGCGGCGAGCCGCAGCCCCTGCGGGTGGGCAGCCTTGGTCGATCGCCGGCGGCGAGCAACACCGGGCGCGGCGAGCCCACCGGGCGCGGAACTTGGCGGCGTGGCGGATGGGGGCCGGGGGGGTTGCCCGCCCCGGTCGCTCCGCGCGGTTCTGCATCCGGGCGCAAGCCCGCTCTTCTCGCGACGTTCGCCAAAATCCGGCCCGCCATCGCTCGCGCCGCGCGCCGGCCGCAAGCCGCGCTGCAACCGGGCGCTCCTTCCGTGGTACATAGGGCGGCCGGCGTGTTCCACCCCTCTCTTTTGCCGCCCGCGGGGCGGCGTGGGGCGGCGTGACGCTCGGCCCGCCCCCTCCGGAGTTGTCCATGGCGCCTCGTACTACCTCCTCCCATGTTGTTGGCGTGGCGGTGGCGGAGGTGGAGCGGTGGATCGCCACCCATGCCCCGCGAGGGGAGCAGGCGCACCTGGCGGCGGTGGCAAAACGGCTCATGGCGGCCCCCTCCACCGCCGCCGCCGGGCTCACCGTGGAGCAGTGGGTGGTGGTGACCGGCGCGGTGGTGGACTTCCTCGGCCGCGCGGCGCCGGCGGCCGAGGTCGCCCGCATCCTGCCGGCCAGCTGGGACCTGGTGGTGGCGAACCTGGAGCGGTGTACCGGTCCCTGCTGCCTGACCGTGGAGACCACCACGGTGATGGTCCGTTGCATGGACTCGCCCTTCATCTTCGAGGGGGTGCGGACCTTCCTGCGCAAGGAGGGGATCCGTATCTTCCTCTCCCTCCACCCGACCCTCGCCGGGCTCGACGGCGCCGACCACCTGATCTACCTGCAGATCGAGCGGATCGTCGACCCGCGCCGCCTGGCCCGCCTGCGCACCACCCTGGCGTGGCTCCTGCGCGGCCTGCGGTTGTCGATCATCGACTTCCCCCGTTTTCAGAGCCGCCTGGCACACATCGGCGCGGCGCTGGCGGCGCGTCCGGGCGGCGCGGAGGCGGCGGCGTTTTGTGGCTGGCTCGGCGACGGCCACCTGATCTTCCTGGGCTACGAGCAGCGCCGCGCCACCGCGGCCGGCGGCTGGGCCCTGGTGGATGGCGCGGCGCTTGGGCTCGCCCGCGACCGCCGCCTCCTCGACCGTCTCATCCCCGGCCTGGGCGGGGAGCTGGCGGGCGCGGCGGCGGTGGAGGGGGGGTGGGTGGCGGTGGACTTCAGCCCGGCCGGTACCACCATCCGCCACCACCGCGAACCGGCGGAGACCTTCTTCTTCGAGACGCTGGATGCGGAGGGGACCCCACGCCGCCACTGCATCGTCGGCCGCCTATCACGCGGCGGCGTGCAGGCGGCGGCGAGCGAGGTGCCGCTGTTGCGCGCCAAGCTGGCGCAGCTGCTGGATGCGCGCGGGCAGGAGGGGGGCCACTACCAGCGGCGCGAGATCGCCACCCTGTTCAACCTCCTGCCGAAGCGCGAGCTCCTCTATGCGCCGCTTCCCGAGCTGGTGGCGCGCTTCGACGAGCTTCTCGCCATCGAGGGCGACGAGGGGCTTTCCGTCGGCTATCGCGCCGGGCGCGGCGGGCGCTACTGGGCGGTGACCGTGGGGCTGCCGCGGGTGCGCTACGGCGAGGCGGTGGTGGAGCGGCTAGCCGCGGCGGTGGCCGGCGCCTTCGCCGCGCCGGTCATCGATGAAGTCGTTAGCCTCGGGGACGCGGTGGCGGTGGTGGTCTTCTACCTCGCGGTCGTAGACGGGGTGCGGCCGCCCGCGGCGCTGGCCCTGCGCGAGACCCTGCGCGCGGTGCTCACCACCTGGGAGGAGCGGCTGCTCGGGCGCTTGATCGAACGCTTGGGGGAGCACCCCGCCTTCGTGATGCTGCACCGGTACGGGCCGACCTTCCCCGCCCTCTACCGTGAGGTGACCACGCCGGCGGTGGCGGCGGAGGACCTCGCGCGCCTGGCGCAGCTCGGCGACGCGGAGGGGGTGGTGGTGTACTGCACCAGGGGCGAGGGCGGTGGTCTGCAACTGCGCATCCTCACCGACCACCGCCTATCGCTCATGGCGCTCATCCCAACCCTGCGCAACTTCGGCCTGGTGGCCACGGACGAGACCCAGGCACCGCTCGGAGGCGGCGCCTATACGGTCCACGTGGTCCACCTCGGCGGCGACCCGACCGTGGTGCGTGCGCGATGTGGCGATTTGTGCACCGCCCTGGGGTGGACGCTCACCGGCCACCTGCAGGACGACCCGACCAACGCCCTCATCCTCCTCGCCGCTCTGTCGCCGGCGGAGGTGCGGCTGGTGCGCACCGTGCGCGGCTACCTCTTGCAGGTGAACCCGACGCTGATGGAGGGCGGGGTGGTGCGGACGCTCTTGGCCTACCCGGCGGCGGTGGCGGCGCTGGTCGCCCTGTTCGTCGCCCGCTTCGATCCGGCGGTGGCTGCGGGACGGGCGCAGGCGGTGGCGGCGGCCCAGCGCCGCTTCGCGCACGAGCTCGCCGCGGTCAGCCACCTGGCGGACGACGAGGTTCTGCGCGGGTTGGCGAACGTGGTGGCGGCGACGGTGCGCACCAACTTCTTCCAGCCGGGGGTAGAGGTGGTGGCAATCAAGGTCGATTGCAGTCGGGTGGAGCGGATGGTCGAGCCGCGGCCGTGGCGCGAGATCTACTGCCACGGCGCCGAGCTCGAGGGGTGCCACCTGCGCGGCGGACCGGTGGCGCGCGGCGGCCTCCGCCACTCGGACCGGCCCGACGACTTCCGCACCGAGATCCTCGGCTTGATGAAGGCGCAGACGGTGAAGAACAGCGTGATCGTGCCGGTGGGGGCGAAGGGCGGCTTCTGCCTCCGCCACCCCCCCGCGGAACCCGAGGCGCGGGCACGCTACCTGCACGACCAGTACCAGGCCTTCATCGAGGTGCTCTTGTCGGTCACCGACAATCTGGTGGGAGGCCAGGTGGTCCACCCGCCGCACACGGTGGTGGAGGATGGCGACGACCCGTATCTGGTGGTGGCGGCGGACAAGGGGACCGCGCACCTCTCGGACGCGGCGAACGAGGTGACGGCGCGACTGGGGTTCTGGCTCGGTGACGCCTTCGCCTCGGGCGGCGCGACCGGCTACGACCACAAGAGAGAGGGAATCACCGCCCGTGGCGCCTGGATCTGCATCCGCCGCCACTTCCGCGAGCTCGACTTCGACATCGACCGGGAGGACTTCACCGTCGTCGGGATCGGCGACATGGCGGGCGACGTCTTCGGCAACGCCATGGTCCGCTCGCGCCACTTGCGCTTGATCGGCGCCTTCAACCACCGCCACATCTTCCTCGACCCCAACCCGGACCCGGCCCTGAGCTTCGCCGAGCGCGCCCGCCTCTTTCGCCTCCCCCACTCCACCTGGGGTGACTACGACCGGGACAAGATCAGCGCCGGCGGCGGCGTGTTCGAGCGCGACGCGAAGCAGATCGAGCTGCACGAGGCGGCGCGCGAACGGCTCGCGACGCGCAAGGCGCGGGTGTCGGGCGAGGAGCTGATCCGCCTGCTCCTCAGCGCGCCGGTGGACCTGCTCTACAACGGCGGCATCGGCACCTACATCAAGGCGGCTAACGAGCGCGACGTGGAGGTGGGCGACAAGGCGAACGACCGGGTGCGGGTAAACGGGGCGGAGGTGCGCGCCCGGGTGGTGGGCGAGGGGGGCAACCTCGGCATCACCCAGCGCGGCCGCCTGGAGATCGCGGCCCACGGGGGGCGGATCAACACCGACGCCCTGGACAACTCCGCCGGCGTCGACCTGTCGGACCACGAGGTCAACCTCAAGCTGCTCTGCCAGCACCTTTGCGAGATCGGGAGGCTATCCGGGAAGGCGCGCGATCGCCTCCTGGCGCGGGCCACCGGCGAGGTCGCCGCCCTGTGCCTCGCCGATAACGAGGGACAGTCGGCATGCGTCTCCCTCGACGAGCTGCGCTCCCACGACCACCCCACCCCCTTCCTCCGTCTGATCGAGCAGCGGGTCGCCGAGGGGCTCCTGCCGGCGGCGGAGGTGGTGGCCACCCCCACGGAGCTTCGGGAGCAGGTGGCGACGCAGGGGCGGCTGGCGCGCCCCACCCTGTGCGTCTTGCTCGGCCACGAGAAGTTGCGCCTGGAGCGGCTGCTAACCGACTCGCCCCTGGGGGCGGCGGCCGGGAGCGAGCCGTACCTGGCGGGGTACTTCCCCGACAGCGTCGCCCGCCGCTTCCGCCGCCACCTCGCCGGCCACCCGTTGCGGCGGCAGATCCTTGCCACGGTGGTCGCCAACCGGATCGTCAACCAGGCGGGGGTCTGCTTCTTCTTCGAGGTGGAGGAGGAGAGCGGCTGCGCGGCCTGGGAGATCGCCCACGCCTACCTCTTTGCCGAGGCCATCTGCGACGCCGGTGCCACCCGCCTGTGGATCGCCAACCTCGAAGACCGCCTCGAAGCCAGGCTCCAGTACGACCTCCTGTTGCGCCAGGAGGCGCTCCTTGCCGAGCTTACCCGGCGGCTGCTCCACCTCTCCCCGGATGCGCGGCCGCCCCTCACCGCCATCCCGGAGGTGCGCCGCCAGGTCCACGCCTTCGAGCTGGAGCTGCAGGGGCGGCGGTACGAGGGACAGGTCGCGGAGCTGCGCGGTAACGGGGTCCCGGCGGTGTTGGCGCGCCACGTGGCACGCCTTCCGGCGCTCGCCGGGATCCTCGAGGTCCTCGATTTGCACCGCAGCCACCACCTCCCCTTTGGCGCCATCGCCAAGGCCCTGGAGGAGGTGGCGGAGCGCCTCGCCCTCGACACCCTCGCCAGGCGGCTCGGGCGGCGGATCGCCCGCGACGCCTGGGAGGAGCGGGCCAAGGTGGACCTCGAAGAGGAGGTCGATACCCTCCGCTACCGCCTCGCCCGCCACCTCCTCACCACCCGCCACCACGGCGAGGGGGTTGGCGCGGCGGTGGAGCGGTTCTTCACCGAGTGCGCCGAGCCGGTGGCCGCGTACCACCACTGGCTTAGCGGGTTGGAGGCAGAGGCGCGTCTCCTGCGTTACACGGTGGTGGTCCACCACCTCCGCGCACTCCTCCCGGGGGAGGGGGTCCGACCGAACCCTTCCTTCGCGGGGCGTGGTGGACGGGGTGGATCGACCGCGCCGCAGCGGAGTGCGGCCGGGGTCGTGGACCGGCGTCGTGGACCCGGATCTAGGAAAGGGGATGAAGAGGGCGAAATCCGCCCCCGGCGGTGATCTCCGGCCCGCGTACCGCCGAGAGGCGCACGGAGCCAGGCGGACTTTGTCCCGCTCGCCTGAGCCGCGCGGACCCATGGCCGGAGTCGTGGGCCCGGAGTCGTGGACCGTGCTTCGTCGCCTAGCCCCACGTCGCTAGGCGAACGCCCTCCCCCCGGGCGCGAGCCCGCCCCTCCGCCCCCGAGGGAGGCCGCGCGGCTCCGGGCGGACGACCGGGCGGACGTTGGGTCGGCGTGGGGGGGGAGCCGCTTTGGAAGTGGCAGAGGGCGGTGGGCTCAGATCGGGGAGGGGGGCCACCCAGCACCACGGTCTACGGGGTGGTCAAGGTCTGGCTGCCGTTGGGGCTCGCCTGTTCGAGCTGGAGGCCGGCGAGGTGGCGGTAGACCGCAAGCCGCCGGGTCGCCGCCGCCTGCGCCTGGGCGGCGAGGCGGTGGAAGCGCTCCGGGTTGATCCGCTCGACCATCCGGAAGCGGGTCTCGTGGCTCATGAACTCCGCCACCGGGATCTTGCCGCCCTCCGCGTCGAGGATCAGGGGCGGCTCGCCCGCGGTAAGGCGCCGCGGGTCGAAGCGGTAGAGCGGCCAGACGCCCGCGTCCACCGCCCGCTTTTGCTGCTCGACCCCGAAGGCGAGGTCGTAGCCGTGGGCGATGCAGTGGGAGTAGGCGAGGAGCAGCGACGGGCCCGGGTACGCCTCTGCCTCGGCGATCGCCTTCACCGTGTGGGCGTCCTTGGCACCGAAGGCGATGCTTGCCACGTAGACGTGGCCGTAGCTCATCGCCATGAGCCCGAGGTCCTTCTTCGCCACCTCCTTGCCGGCGGTGGCGAACTTGGCCGCGGCGCCGAGCGGCGTCGCCTTGGAGGCCTGGCCGCCGGTGTTCGAGTAGACCTCGGTGTCCATCACTAGGACGTTGACGTTGTGGGTGAGCGACAAGACGTGGTCGAGGCCGCCGTAGCCGATGTCGTACGCCCAGCCATCGCCACCGAAGATCCACACGGAGCGGTCCACCAGGGAGTCCGCCACCTGCGCCAGGCGGCAAGCGCGCGGGTCGGTGAGCTTGGCGAGCCCCTGGCGTAGGTGCGCGACCCGCTCGCGCTGCGCCTCGATCCCCGCCGGGGTGGATTGGTCAGCGGTGCGCAGGGCGTCGGTGAGGGTGGCGCCAAGGTCGTTGGCGAGGCACATGAGGAGCGTCTCCGCCTCGCGCCGCTGCGCCTCGACGCCGAGCCTGAGGCCGAGGCCGAACTCGGCGTTGTCCTCGAACAGCGAGTTCGCCCACGCCGGGCCGCGCCCGGCGCGGTTGGTGGTGTACGGGGTGGTGGGCAGGTTGCCGCCGTAGATCGACGAGCAGCCGGTGGCGTTGGCGATGATCATCCGGTCGCCAAAGAGCTGGGTGATCAGCTTGATGTACGGCGTCTCGCCGCAGCCCGGGCACGCGCCCGAGTACTCGAACAGCGGCTGGAGGAGCTGGACCTGCTTGACGTTGAGCTTGTCGAGCTGGGTCCGTTGCACCTCGGGCAGATCGAGGAAGAAGCGGTAGCGCGCCCGCTCCCGCTCCAGGACCTTGGCCCGGTCGGTCATGTTGATCGCCTTGCGCCGCGGGTTCGCCTTGTCCTTGGCGGGGCAGACCTCGGTGCACAGGCGGCAGCCGGTGCAGTCGTCGGGCGCGACCTGGATGGTGAACTTCCAGTCGGCGAACGGCTTGCCCTTGAACTTCCACGACAAGAAGCCGTCCGGCTCACCGGCGAGCGCCTCTTCCGGGTACGCCTTGGCGCGGATCGCGGCGTGCGGGCAGACCAGCGCGCACTGGTCGCACTCGGTGCACAGCTCCGGCTCCCACACCGGCACCGCGAGCGCGGTGCCGAGCTTCTCCCAGCGCGTCGTGCCGGTAGGCCAGGTGCCATCGGGGGGGAAGCAAGAGACCGGGAGCTGGTCGCCGAGACCGGCCATCATCAGGGCGGTGACCCGCTGCACGAACTCCGGCGCAGCCGCGCTGACGACCGGCGGCCGGGTGTGGTCGCTGGTGGCGGCAGCCGGGAGGGCGATCTCGTGCAGGTGGCTAAGGGCCGCGTCCACCGCCTCGAAGTTGCGCCGCACCACCTCCTCGCCCTTTTTGCCGTAGGTCTTCTCGATCGCCTGCTTGATCTTGGCGATCGCCTCGGCGCGCGGCAGCACCCCGGAGAGGGCGAAGAAGCAGGTCTGCATGAGGGTGTTGGTGCGCCTGCCCATGCCCACCTCCTCGGCCACCCGGTAGGCGTCGATGGCGTAGAGCTTCAGTCCCTTGGCGAGGATCTGTTCCTGCATCTCGCGCGGCAGGTGGTCCCACACCTCCGCCGGCGCGAACGGCGCGTTGATCAGGAAGGTGGCGCCGGGGGCGGCGGCGGCGAGCATGTCGTACTTGTCCACGAACGGGAACTGGTGGCAGGCGACGAACGACGCCTGGCGGATCAGGTAGGGGGCGTGGATCGGCCGCGGCCCGAAGCGCAGGTGGGAGATGGTCACCGCCCCCGACTTCTTCGAGTCGTAGACGAAGTAGCCCTGGACGAACAGCTCCGTCTCCTCGCCGATGATCTTGATGGTGTTCTTGTTCGCCCCCACCGTGCCGTCGGAGCCAAGGCCGTAGAAGATCGCGCGCACGGTCTCCGGGGGTTCGATGTCGAACGCCTCGTCCCAGGGGAGCGAGGTGTGGGAGACGTCATCGACGATCCCGACGGTGAAATGGTTCCGCGGGGCCGGTGCGCTCGCGGCGGCGAAGACCCCCTGCACCATCGCCGGAGTGAACTCCTTGGAGGAGAGGCCGTAGCGACCACCGACCACCACCGGCCGCTGGGCGAGCGGCAGGCTCCCGGCCTGCGCCGCCTCGGCCACCGCGGTGACCACGTCGAGGTAGAGGGGCTCGCCCACCGCGCCCGGCTCCTTGGTGCGGTCAAGCACGGTGAGCGTGCGGGTGGTGGCGGGCAGGGCGGCGAGAAGCAAGTCGGCCGCGAACGGCCGGTAGAGGCGGACGGTGACCACCCCCACCCGCTCGCCCGCCGCCACGAGCTGGGCCACGGTCTCGCGCACGGTCTCCGCGCCGGAGCCCATCACCACCGCCACCCGCTCCGCCTGCGGGTGGCCGGTGTAGTCGAAGGGGTGGTAGTGGCGGCCGGTCTGCTGGGCGAAGCGCGCCATCATCGCCGCCACCGCCGCCGCGCCGGCGGCGTAGTACGGGTTACACGCTTCGCGCGCCTGGAAGAAGGTGTCGGGGTTCTGCGCCGAGCCGCGCAGGATCGGCCGATCTGGATCGAGCGCCCGGGCGCGGTGGGCCAGCACCGCCTCCTCGTCGATCAGCGCCCGCAGGTCGTCGTCGCTCAGGCGGTGGATCTTGGCGAGCTCGTGGGAGGTGCGGAAGCCGTCAAAGAAGTGGATGAAGGGGATGCGCGAGGCCAACGACGCCGCCTGGGCGATGAGGGCGAAGTCGTGCGCCTCCTGCACCGACGAGGCGCAGAGCAGCGCCATGCCGGTCTGCCGGCATGCCATCACGTCTGAGTGGTCGCCGAAGATCGATAGGGCGTGGGTGGCGATACAGCGCGCCGCCACGTGCAGGCAAAAGGCGGTGAGCTCGCCGGCGATCTTGTAGAGGTTGGGGATCATCAACAGGAGCCCCTGGGAGGAGGTGAAGGTGGTCGCCAAAGAACCCCCTTGCAGGGCGCCGTGGATCGCACCCGCGGCGCCGCCCTCCGACTGCATCTCGGTGAGCGACGGGATCGTCCCCCAGATGTTCTTCAGCCCCTTGACTGCCCACTCGTCGGAGATCTCGCCCATCGGCGAGGAGGGGGTGATCGGATAGAGGGCGATCACCTCGTTGAGCCGGTACGCCACCGATGCGACCGCCTCGTTGCCGTCCATCGTCACCATCTTCGCCGCGGCCATAACCACCTCCCCTGCAAACCGCCGGCGACCGGCGGCGGATTAGAAAGTGCGCAAGTATACGGTATCGACCGCTGCTCCCGCAGAGGCGAGGCAACGGGCCGCCAGCGCAGTTCGTGGCCGCGCACCGCGCCGGCGCGGGTCGGCGAGGGGGTGGGGGGATGACGCCTCGCCACCCCCCCGGCGGGCGGGCGAGAGGGTTGCGGAGACGGGGTGGAGCGCCCCCGCTCGCGATCGCCGCGGGGGAGACCACGCGCCGCGCGAATCACCGGCGGAGGGGGCTTTTACCGGGGAGGCGAGGGGGGCGCGTGGTCTCCCCCGCGAAGCTCCTCCCGTGGGAAGCAAGAACCCCTGGTCACCGGACGGCCGGCACGGCGCGCCGTCCGCCGTGGCGGGCGGCTCCCCCGTTCAGGAGGCGCCAGAAAGAGACGGTGGCCGGCGCCGCGCGCCGCCGGCCACCGTCCCGGGATGGCGACCGTTCCAGGCCGCAACCGCGCGCGGTCGGTCCGCCCGCTCTCTCCCGCCGCGGCCGCGGCGGGAGAGAGCGGGTCTCAGTCGAGCTGGTCGCGCAGGAAGGTCGGGATGTCGAGGTCCTTGGTCGACGGGAAGGTGCGCCACGCCGCGTTGGACTGCGGGCTGGCGGGGCGCTCCTCCGGCGCGGGACGCGGGCGCCGTGCACCAAAGGCGCCGCTCGGGTCGGCGTAGAGCGGCTCGCCGTTCACCACCTTCTTCAGCTCCTCGACCATCGGCATCGTCACCGCGGCCACCTCGTGCGGCGCCACCTGCTCGCGCGGCCGGTCGAAGCCGGTGGCGATCACGGTCACCCGGATCTCCCCGTCCAGGTTGTCGTGGATCACCGAGCCGAAGATGATCTCCGCGTCGTCGTCCGCCTCCTTCTCCACCAGCGAGGCGGCGCTGCTCACCTCGGCGAGGGTGAGGTCGGGGCCGCCGGTGATGTTGATCAGGATGCCGCGCGCCCCGGCGATCGAGCTGTCTTCCAACAGCGGCGAGGAGATTGCCTTGAGGGCCGCCTCGGTCGCCCGGTTCGCGCCGTTCGCCCGCCCCGACCCCATCACCGCGCCGCCCATGTCGCGCATCACCGTGCGCACATCGGCGAAGTCGAGGTTGATGTAGCCGGGGGTGGTGATCAGCTCGGAGATGCCGTTCACCGCGTTGGTGAGCACCTCGTCCGCCATCTTGAAGGCGTCCAGGAAGGAGAGGGTGTCGTCGGCCACCGAGATGAGGCGCTGGTTGGGGATGACGATGACCGTGTCCACCACCCGGCGCAGCTCTTCGAGCCCTTGGTCGGCGATGCGCATGCGCCGCTTGCCCTCGAAGAGGAACGGCTTGGTGACCACCGCGACGGTGAGCGCGCCGACCTCCTTGGCGATCTGGGCGACGATCGGCGCCGAGCCGGTGCCCGTGCCGCCCCCCATGCCGGCGGTCACGAAGACCATGTCGGCGCCGGCGAGCTGCTCACGGATCGCCTCGGCCGCAGAGGTCGCCGCCTCCCGCCCCACCTCCGGCCGGGCGCCGGCGCCGAGGCCGGTGTCGCCGATCGCGATCCGCGTCGTCGCGAGGGAGCGCTCCAGGGCCTGGACGTCGGTGTTGAGGGCGATGAAGTCGACCCCCTTCACCCCGGTGGCGATCATCGTGTTGAGGGCGTTGTTGCCCCCCCCACCACAGCCCACAACCTTGATGACGGCGGCGGGGTCGGTCTCCTCGGCGAAGGTAAGATTCATGGCCATGCTCCTTGTCCCGGAGCAGGGTTGGCCCGGATGAATCACCCGGGGTGGCGCGCGCTCGCTTCGCGCACGTCCGACCAGGCTCGACATCCGCGCCAGCGCGACGCGCCGGGGTAAAACAGGGGGGAGGGGGGAAAGACGGGTGGCGGGAACGCCAGACGAGAGGTGGGCCAGAGCGGCCCGGAGGCGGGTGCCCCGGGGAGGGGCGGAAGGAGGGGGGAGCGGTGGTTCGTGGCTCTTATGGAATGGCCCTGAAAAAATGTCAAAAGATTTTTTCAAACCAGCTACGCATGCGCGCCGTGAGGCTAGCGAGGAAGCCGTCGCCCGCCTCCAGGGGGTGAAAATAGGCATCCTGCATCGACGCCTTCGCGCCGTAGAGCACCAACCCCACGCCGGTGGCGTAGCTTGGGTTGGAGGTTGCCTCCACCAAGCCGGTCACCCCAATCGGCCGACCGATTCGCACCGGCATCTGGAGGACGGACTCGGCGGTCTGCTCCGCCCCCTCGATGCACGATGCCCCGCCGGTGAGGACCGCGCCCGCGGCGATGAAGTTCGAGTAGCCGGAGCGCTCGATGTCCTCGCGCAGGAGGGCGTAGATCTCCTTCTGGCGCGGCTCGATGATCCCCGCGAGGATCTGGCGGGAGAGCTCGCGCGGCGGCCGGCCGCCCACCGACGGCACCTCGATCATCTCGCCTTCGTTCACCATGGTGGAGCGCGCGCAGCCGTGGCGCTGCTTGATCCGCTCCGCCTCGGCCATGGGGGTGCGCAGGCCAATGGAGAGGTCGCTGGTGACGCTGTTGCCGCCGAGCGGCAGGCCCGACGTGTACCACACCCCGCCGCGGTAGAAGATCGCCAGGTCGGTGGTGCCGCCGCCCGAGTCGATCAGGGCGACGCCCAGCTCCCGCTCCTCGGGGGTGAGGACCGCCTCGGACGAGGCGAGGGGTTCCAAGACGATGTCCGCCACGTCCAGACCGGCGCGGTTGCACGACTTCATCAGGTTTTGGGCGCTGGTCACCGCGCCGGTAACCACGTGGACCTCCGCCTCCAACCGGCCGCCGAACATCCCCACCGGCTTTTCCACGCCGTCTTGATCGTCGACGATGTAGGAACGCGGGATCACGTGCAGGATCTCCCGATCCGCGCGGATGGTGACCGCCGCGCGCGCCGCATCCAGGGCCCGCTCCACGTCCCCCTGGGAGACCTCCTCCCCTTCCACCCGCACCGCCCCCTGGGCGTTGAAGCTCTCGATATGGCTGCCGGCGATCCCCACGAAACAGCGGGTGATCTCCTCCTTGGCCAGGCTCTGCGCCTCCTCCACCGCCCGCCGGATCGACTCGACGGTGGCGTCGATGTTCACCACCACTCCTTTGCGCAGGCCGGTGGAGGGGTGGGTACTGATGGCGACGATCTCGATCTCATCGTCGTCGGTCAGGTGACCCACCACCACGCAGATCTTCGTCGTTCCAATGTCGAGACCGACGATCGACTCACGCTTCACGACGCTCCTCCTCGTTCCAGCCCACAAGGCGCCGAGTATCGACCGGCCGCGGCCGGGCCGTCCACCAGGCGATCCTCGCCGCCGCGCAGATCGAGCAGGTCGTGACGCTGGTCCTCGACGGGGGGGACCGCGACCGGTTCGACTTGATCCTCGACAGCCACGTCGCCGACTACCGGGAGCAGCTCGACGCGGCCGGGCAGGTGGGTTTCAAGGGCAAGGCCAAGGCGTTCCCGCAGGCGATCCTCGCCGCCGCGCAGATC
>Ga0210020_1000626_pt1 | contig 34017 bp, 32 predicted proteins | sample CryGeymeta201514_FD_183980 | JGI IMG/M metagenome (GOLD analysis project Ga0210020, IMG submission 183980) | Groundwater microbial communities from Crystal Geyser aquifers in Utah, USA - Crystal Geyser metaG 2015-14 (SPAdes) (version 2) | ecosystem: Environmental > Aquatic > Deep subsurface >... | reverse complement strand
ACTTTGCCTACAGGCTTCCTTCAGATTCCACCTCGCGATGGACACCCTTGCCCTTGGCTAATGGTTCCCACTGCCAAGCCCATAGCGGACTTTCACCGCCAAGCTATCGCCCATGCCGGGCGCACACAAAGAAAAAACGGGGGCTACAAAAGCCCCCGTTTTTTTATAGCGCTAAAGTCTAATTTACCTGGTGCTTGCAAGATGGTATAATATTGGGGCCAATGCTAGCCGGTAATATTAAGCTTTTCGTGGCTCATCTATGTAATTAAAAGCTTGCTTCTGTTTACCTAAAGTAACATGATTTGGATCCGGGCCTCATTTGCCGGCTTCGAATCATGAAATCATCAGCGATGAGAGTTTTTAAGTTGAAAAAAAGCGCGAAGAAAAGCAGGACGATTGTTAACGGCCTAAGCCCAATAGAAGTAGAAATCATGCAGGTTATCTGGAGAGATGGGAAAGTGACGGTAAGAGCCGTCCATGAGGAACTTCTAGAGAACGGATACATTCCCTATACGACCATTATGGCCGCGATGAACAACCTTTCCCTAAAAGGGATTTTGAAACAGAACAGGGAAAACAAAGCGTATGTCTACTCCGCCGCTATAAGCAATACCAAGGTGGCAAACCAAATAATAGATAGTGTGATTGATAGAATCCTGGGAGGGTCTAAGAATCCTATCTTGCGACACCTGCTAAAGATCAAGGACGAGGCCGAGTTGGAAGAGCTTCTTAAGCTCAAGGAAAAGCTGTAGTCCTAAATTCGTTTTTGCATTCGCTCGGTCGTCTCTTGAGCGTTACCGGTTATGGCTTAAGGTTCTTTACGGCGTTCATATCGAGCTTTTTGACAACTTCGACTATCAGGTTTACGGCGTTTTCAAAATCGTTATGGTCCATGATTGAAACGTGGCTATGGATATAGCGGGTTGGAACGCCGATAACAAGACTCGGTACTCCTGTGCCGTGTAGATGTATTCTGCCTGCATCGGTACCTCCCCTGACTCCCGCCTGGAATTGGTGCGGGATATTGTTTTCTTCTGCTGTTGTTACAGCCAGATCACGTAATTTAGTGTTTGGAATCAAGCTGCCATCAAGAACTACGATAGAAGGTCCCTTCCCTAGTTTAGCCTGGGCTTCGTTCTCACCCACGCCCGGGGTATCGCCGGCAATTGAAACCTCGGCTGCGATCGCCACATCGGGGTTTATAAGAGCAGCGCTGCTTTTAGCGCCCCGTAATCCTACTTCCTCCTGAACGGTACCGACGCCAAAAACGCTGTTGGGGTGATCGATATCCGTTAGCCTCTTGACGACTTCCATAAAAACAGCGCAACCGACGCGATTATCCAGGGCTTTTCCCATAAGCATGTTGTCTTTTTTCATGCGGGTGAACGGGCTTTCGGGGACGATGGGGTCGCCCGGCTTTATGCCCATGTCTTTAACATCCGCATCGCTTGAGGCGCCGATATCGATGAACATGTCCTTCATCTCAACGACCCTCTTTCGCTCTTCAGGGGAGAGAACGTGGGGCGGCTTTGAGCCGATTATACCTGGGACGTCCCCCTTTGTGCCTTTTACGGTAACCCGGTGGGCGAGCATGACCTGATCCCACCAGCCGCCAAGAGGTTGGAATTTTATGAATCCTTCTTTGGTGATGAACGAGACCATGAGACCGACTTCGTCCATATGGCCGGCAATCATTATTCGTGGCTGATCGCTTGTGCCTTTTTTCTGGGCGATGATGCTTCCCAGGTTGTCGACTTCGATATCGGTGATCGATTCGAGATGGCGACGGATCAGCTGTCTGACATCGCCTTCAAATCCGGACACCCCGGATGCGTTTACCAGTTCTTCTAGAAGTTTGATTGAATCGGACATTATTTTTCCTCCCGGCGGTTTTGTTTACTGGGTTACTACCCGATGATTACTATTCTTAGTATCCTTAGCATAGTTTAAAGCATAACGCTTGTATAGGTAGGGCAACTGCCCTTTCCTACCTCCTCGTCAATGCCTCATTATGCGGCGGATGATTGCTCGCTTAAGACCTGTACCATCAGCTCGAAGGCTATTTCGCTCTGTTCGATGTCGTTTTCTTTTGTGTCGAACGCAACGTGTGGTGTGAACCAGAATTTTGTCATGGGCAGGGAGATCAACAAATCGTACGCCCAGTTCTTGCTCGGCCTTCTCGCTTCGGCGAACGTCGTAGTAAAGCACCTCTTGTAGCTCGAAACCCGAGAGGCGTTTTGCGACGGTTTGCCCGATCCTGCCCATACCGACAATCCCCAGTGTTTTTCCCTTGATCTCAGTCCCCTTCGCCTGCTCCCAGACGCCGGAATAGACCTTCTCGACCAGATATGGGATATCCCTCAATGCGGAGCCAAGCAGAAAGACGGTCATCTCGGCAACGGCGTTAATGGATGAGCCCGTAGTCTCAAGGGTGATACGACGCTGCTTGATTTTGTTCATCGCCTCGTCGGTGAAGAAGGTATCGGGTTGCGTTCCCCAGAATATTATCGCCTTTAGGCACTCAGCCGCATTGATTACGGCACCGGTTACTTTCTCGCTGCCGCCGAGAATATAGCCGTCGACATTTTTTATGGCTTCTATAAGGTCTTTTTCACGTAAGTCGGCAGGTTTTCTGATAACGGCTATGTTATGATCTTCAAACTCGTGTACCGTTTTTGGGACGAGCACATCTCCAGTTACTAAAATCCGCATTGTTTCCAGCCCCCAAGAATCGTAAACCGGCTTTATATAGCTTATATGTTGCCGAGAACCGAGATCGGGAAACCCTGCGCGGATGCATTTATGGTTTTGGTGGAGTACGGGCAACCGTTACGGGTCAGGCTGTCTAAAAACCTCTTTTTGAGGAAATTTGGACAGCCTTTTTCAAAAGTTACTAAGAACTGCAAATATCTTGGGCCGTAAGCTCGGGTTTTCTAGTTTTTTAGGCCGCTTTTAATCTCATTATCAGGCCGATTTCTTCTCCTTGGACTCCCTTTCTTTTTAATCCGTTAAATATCTTAATCAGGTTATGCGCCGTACAGGAGAGACCCAGCTCAACGGAGACCATCTTCTTGCCTCGACAGAGGAACGTGGTTAGTTTTTGGTTGTACTTTAAGTTACCGATCACCGGCTCGATTTCCCATATTCGTTCCCCATGTGCGGCCTTGCCATGAGCAGAGTTGAGCTTCTCTCGCATTTCTTGCCGTAACTGCTCCAGGTGAAGGTTAATCTTGATGCGTCGTGCTTCGCCTGAAGTGCAAAGGTGCTCTCAATTATGGAGAGATCTAAACCATCAACAATGTCGTTTACCATAAAGCAAAAGTGGTCAGGAGGCAAGCATTCTTTAAACGATGGCGGCAGAAGCATAGCTTGATTTTGAATGTATGGTTTAAAGTTCATGTAAAAACATCCTAATTACTTCATACGTTATACGTATAGTTTACGCTCAGTTAAGCGTAAAAACCAGTAGTTAAGAGGATTTTAACGCAGTCTGCCATTGAATTGGGGCGTTGTTCTACATGCCCCATCTTTCCTTGAACACTATAAAGCCTTGAACACTAATAACGGGGTATTACAATATTATGCATTGTAATGCAACTCACTTTACATATTAATATTAGCGACGTATACTATCTAATAAGCCCTAGCATTCTTAAATATTCGCTAGATAACTAAACGGGCCAGCACTCGACAAACCAATAATCTCCAATATTAAATTTTATTTCTCATTATTAGCAAACCAATAAGGCAATCTTCCAATGAGAACTCTTCCCGCATATGTTTATTGCCTTGGAGTTAGACAAAGGAAACGCTCGATTCAAAAACTAAGTCAATTTATCAACATTTAGTAAGCAGTATTTCATAGAAGGAGCATTGCCTATGGTCGGATAATGGCTGCAGATTGACCAAATGAACCACCCTCTCGGAACGTCACCACAAAGATTATGTATGGTTTTAGTTATTACGTATCATACGATAAGTCAAGAGAAGGGATGCATAATGATAAAGGTTGTTCCTATTTTGAAGTTGCGAAGATTACTCCGCCCAAGTACCGTACGCTTAATAGTTTTAAGTCTTATTGTTACTGCAAATATTGCAGTAGCCGCGCCAGCATTTGCAACTCATTTATTTGATGGTGGCTCAAGATGGGTAGCAAATAATACAGGAGCCGCTGCAACCATCGAAACTGCAGTTAATCCTACTGTAGCTTCTGGCGGATCATCATCAGCCTGGCCAATGGTTGTTGGGTATTACGATGCTGACCAACAATATATACAGGTTGGTTGGTGCAAAGACTATCCCCAATCAGCACCGGTTTATTTCTGGGAATATAGTAATTATCATTCCCCGAACCAAATCCATTATATGAAATATTTGGGCACATCCACTATTGGCAGCTACAACGATTTTATGGTTGGCAGGGACAGTAGCACATGGTACGCTAAAATTAACGGAAACATTGTTGGTACAGTAGGATATAGTGCTCTTGGAATAGAAGGTTACCGCACAGATTTTCTAGGTGAGACTTTTACGCGGAGTGACCACATGCCAGGCATAACATCTAATAAGAACTCATTCGGCAGTCTTCAATACAAAGATTCAAGTTTTGTGTGGCACACCCAAACAGTGGGTAGTGTTATAAATGACGCAACGGATATCTATGCTAACAATGCCGTTGCCGGTGCTGCAAGTTTTTGGATTTGGGATAAGCGATAGTGTAATGTTGTATTTTATAAAGAGAGGAAGCTAAAATGTTTAGTGGTTCTACGATTAAGGTTATACCTGCTGTGCTAGCCATAGTATTGATATTGAGTTATGCCGCATATGCATCAGTAAGCCATAAATCAGCTAGTAAGCATATAGCAGAGGCATCTAACACTGTTTCAGCGCAATCAGATTTGGAAATGTTAGCATCTGATCCAGGAATGAAAGAGCATCATTTTGAATTGAAGCAACCTGCAAAATCGGCAGACATGACAAGTAAAGAGGCAATAGATAAAGCAAAAACATATATAGCAGGTGGGTATGACAGTGAACATGCAACTGGCGTACATGCTGTATATGCGTTATTTACAGATAATGAAACACCAAAATTGCCAGAAAAGGACATCCTGCTAAAAGATCTACCGGTTTGGATTGTTACGATCGAGGGCCTCAAAATAGAGGGGCATGGTGGTGTTGCGCACAGTGGCACACCAGTGAAAGCCCAGCCTCCACTTACCCAACTGCATATTGTTATTAATGATAGTACTGGTGAAGTGCTTGAAATGTTCTCTTACAAGTAAGGCCAAGATAATAGTAAGACTTTAAAGCAAGAGGGCGATTTTAAAATCTCCCTCTTGCTTCACTTTATTTCAATAAACGATGGTAAGATATGTTGGAGTTCATAGTATAAGCGGAAGTCCCAATTATTAGGAGGATAGTTTTTAGACAGCCTGGGGTATAATGAGACCATGGCATTGGGAAAATACCGGGAGAAAAGAGAGTTTAGCGAGACACCGGAGCCTACCGGGCAACCGGGTACAACCTCGCAACAGCGCTTTGTGGTGCAGGAGCATTATGCCAGCCACCACCATTTTGACTTTCGCCTCGAACTGCCCGCCGACTTCTTTACATCAGGCGACCCGTCCGGGCCCATTGTGCTTAAAAGCTGGGCGGTACCCAAAGGGATTTCGGATGAAAAAGGGGTAAAACGGCTGGCGGTGCAAGTAGAGGATCATCCCGTGGGCTATATTGACTTTGAGGGTACGATACCCGAGGGGCAATACGGGGCCGGGACGGTTTCGATTTGGGATACGGGCACGTTTGAGATCGTCGAAAAGAAACCGAAAAGCCTTAAAATCGTCCTCCACGGGAAGCGGCTTTCGGGAGAGTTTCACCTGGTACATACTACGTTTGGCAAAGGAAACGACTGGCTTATTTTTAAATAACTTCGAGTATTCCCCCGCTTGTTGGGCCAGCGTTCGGGTAGTATAAACAACCGTAAGCATTTATGGACTGTTAGCGATTAGTTTTTAATATACTGCCAGGTCAAGGAATTTGGTAATTAATACCATGTGCCTAGTTGGTTGACTTATCGAGCCCCTAGTGGTTAAATTTTGAACCTGCATGGTACCTTTTAAAAGACATTATCGCACAACAGTTTTAATAATAGCCGTACTAGTGCTCTCTCTTCTAGCTTCAACGGCGCTCGCATCCCAGTTGGATGACAAACGCGCGCAGCTTAGAAAAGTTAAGGCCAAGGTCGAGGCAAACAAGAAGCTGCAGCATGCTGCCGTGAAAAAGCAGGCCGACGTCAAGCAGGAGATTAACCTTAACTTAAAAAAAGCCGGTCAGTTGCAGCTAGAGATTGTGAGCTTACAAGCGGATATAAGGTGGAGTACCTCTAAGAGAAAAGTCGCCGAAGCGCGACTCTTTGAGGCGCAGAAGCAGCTTAAGGCAACCCAATCCGCTCTTTCGGTTGCCGAGATGAAGCTTGCCTACAAGCGCGAAACTTATGATATGCGCATAAGCAGCATTTACAAAAACGGTCCGACGACAATCCTTCAAGTGCTGCTTAACTCTCGCGACCTGGGCGATTTGCTGATGCGTTCTTCGCTGCTTACTACCATCGCCGAGCATGATGGTAAGATGGTCGGCGATATGGAACACGCAAGAAAAGATATTGTGTCTAAACTCGATGAGGTCACGGCTCAGAAAAAGGTAATTGGCAGACAACACCTGCAATTAGTAGATGAAGAGAACCACTTGAAGGTGGTCAAGTGCAGATTGGTTGGGAAGCAGGATCTCTTCAAGAACGAGGTTAACCGGCAGAAGCAAATATTTGCCCGGGTCCAGCGTGATAAATCCAACCTGGAAAGCCAGGAAGATGTTCTTTTGTCCACGTCACAAATGGTGGCCGACCAGATTAAAACCCTGCAGAGGGGCGGGAGCATCACTACCTCGCGCGGCTATAGCAGGGCTTCATCCACCGGAGGCTACATCTGGCCTGTTTCAGCGCCGATTACCTCGCCCTTTGGCTGGCGCTTTCATCCGGTGCTCGGGTATTCGCGAATGCATACGGGGGTCGACCTTGGTTGCGGCTCGGGCACGCCGGTTCACGCCACGAAGGGCGGTACGGTCATTATGGCCGGATGGATGGGCGGCTATGGTAATGCGGTCGTAATCGATCATGGGGGCGGCATTTCCAGCCTTTACGGTCATAACGAAAGTCTTGACGTGAGCGAGGGCCAGCACGTGGACCAGGGCCAAATTATATCGCATTCGGGCTCAACGGGGATGTCGACCGGACCTCACCTGCATTTTGAAGTAAGGGTAAACGGGAACCCTCAAAACCCGCTCAATTTCCTTCCGTAGGTAACGGCGCAGCCTACCGATTACGCCGATTTTTTGTCATCGAGTAGCTCATCGCAGATTTTCTGGGTTCCTGGGCGAGTTTCTTGATTTGGCGTCGCCTGATTTCTCGATTTAACGGTTTCTCCTCTTGCAGCTTTGTATTCCCTTCCATCCAGCCCTCGGCAAAGTACCGGTTTTTAAAGGTAAAACCCGTTTTCCAGAGCAGATACCCAAGTAATCATATCTGGCTTCTGCACTTAGTGGCCGCAGTGGCCGCAGCCGCTGGTTGTTGCGATGGTGCCGCTGAGGTAGGCGATTACGGCTGCGTCGGGGCTTGTCTCGAGCGTCATGACGGGGTCGATGCCTGCGCTTTGCAAGGCGTGAACCATACCGCCGCCCATGCCGTTTGTTATAACTGCCGTGCAGTCGGATATTGAGCCGACAAGGCCGCCGTGGCCCGCATTGTGCACTGAATGATGGTGATGCTCGTCGTTACCGTGGTGGTGCTCATGGCGATCGTTGGGGCCGTGAACCGGTGTTACCTGGCGTATTTGCCTGGATACGATCGTGGCGCCCTCGACCTCATAGATAAATAATTTGCTGACATGGCCGAGATGGCCGCATACCGACACTTCGTCGGCTGTTGATACTGCGATTTTCATCGTAAAACCTCCTGATGTTTTTATAGATAGCTAGAGATTTGATAGGGAGCCCCTTATTTTGTTAATTGTTTCCCTGTTTAAAGAATAGTATATCCACTGTTTGTCCTTCCTCGATTTAACGAGGTCAGCTTCTTTTAACACGTTAAGGTGATGGGAGATTGTCGACGGAGAAAGCGGTATGCTCTCGATAATTTTACAAACGCTGAGTTCTCCATGCCCGTTAGAAACATCGTTTCCCCCGTCTTTTTCGGAGTTACTCAACAAAGACAGTATTTCCAATCTAGCAGGATTTGCCAGCGCTTTGAAATAGTTCTTTAATATACTTCCCTCCGGCATGGCCCGATATAGCAAGCCCTTACCCTTAATGCTTAAAAGCGATTATCATGTATAGGTTAATTAATAATATACCCGGTAGGGTATGTTGTCAATATCTGCGGGGACAGTGGCCGGAAGCCAAAGTTGGTAAGAATTACATGAAGAATACTTAGTAGATAAAACCCAGCTTTAAGAGGTTCCAAGGCGATATTAGTATAGGCATCCGATCGTATCACTGTCCGGCTCATCTGAAAGGCTAAGCATATCGAGGTCATATGCTTTTGATACCGCCTGCGCCCTGTCTGCGGCATCCAGCTTTTTAAGGATTACCCTGACGTGGGTTTTGACCGTATCGTAGCTTATTCCCAGTTCTGCGGATATGCGTTTATTTGTAAATCCTTCAGCAATCATTTTTAGGACTTGCAGTTGCCTGACCGAAAGCTTTATCTCCTTATAGACATCACTCTCATCAAGCAAAGCGTCGGCTATTTGCTGACTGATATATGTGCCGTCCTCATATACCCTTCTCAAGGCAAGTCTGATTTCATCAAGCTGACAATCCCACCTGAGTAGGCCTTCTACTTGTAGTCCAAGAAGCGCTCTCTGTATCTCGACCAATTTACCAACTACAAATGCAAGGATTTTTATCGACGGATCGATCTGCCGGGCTTTTCTAACAAGATCAGGGCCGGAGATATTGGGTTTTATAAAGCTAACGATAAGCACATCGGGCCGTTGCTCGGATATGATGCGCAGTGCGTCATCACATGATGACGTCTGCCCTATAATGAGTACATCCGGTTCGGAAGACAGGGCCGACTTAAAAGCCTCCCGCACTATCGGATACCGATGAACCGTAAGAACTTTAATTAAAGAAACCATCTCCTTATTTTGTCAGATTTTTATCGTGAAGGTTAAATCTACGTTAACATAAAAAAATAAATGAGGAGGTCACCCCCCTCATTTTTATCTAATTATTGCTTGCATCTTGAATATTTGCAAGATGCATACCGCTAAATATAACCCCTTTTCAAGACTACTGAAGCCGGTCACGCATACCCCACATAGCTATAGAGGTATCCTATCTGCCAACGGTAGCTGCTTTTATATTAACATATATTACCACTATTGCAGACAATAGAAAACTTGACCTTGTAGATTAACTAGACTTTGGCCGGTTCCGTGATCCCCGTGAGGTAAGCCGCAGCTTCTTCGGCCGCCTTTGTGCCTGAGTTTATACAATCGGGTATGCCGACGCCGCGATACGAACCGCCGGCCAGGAACATGCCGGGGTGTGCGGATGCGCGCTCTTTTATCTTTTTCAGGCGATCGAGGTGTCCGAGGGTGTATTGGGGCATGGCGTTCGGCCACCGGAATATCCAGGTTTCGGCCGGTTCGGCATCGATACCCATAACTTTTTTAAGCTCCGCTTTTACCACAAACTCCAGCTCGTCATCGGGTAGGAATGCGTTTTCCTGGGAACGTGCGCCGCCCAGGACCACGCGGATCATAGCGTAATCGTTATTGGGGATACGCCCGCTCCACTTGGTGGAACTCCAGGTGCAGCCTTTGACTTTGTATCCTTCCCCGAGCGGAACCAAAAACCCGAAACCTTTGAAATCGTGCTTTATGTCTTTTCTGCGGTAGGCAAGAGAAATGGTCGCCGACGACGCCTGCGGGATTTCGTTCAAAACGCCGGCCAGCTGCGTATCGATGTTTTCGACAAGCGTTGCCGCATCGTTTGATGGGGAAGCAAAGACTACCGCATCCGCCACGATAGTCGTGCCATCGGTCATCTGCAGCTTGTATGCGGTGAAGCCATCTTCGCCCTTTACTTCGTCAATCCCGGCAACTTCGGCGTTTACGAGTATCTTATCTTTATCTGCGGCTTTGTAGAGTTCATCGATGATATCCTGCATACCGCCCTTCATTGACATATGAAGCGTGCGCTTAGGGCCCGCCGGGGCGCCCGGTTTAGCCCCCTGGGGAGCGGCCTTAAGCCTGGCCTTCATAGCTGCGATCATACCTTTGGTTATGCTGCCGTATTTCTGCTCCATATCCAGAAGGATGGGGAAGGTGGCTGCAAGGCTCATCGTTTCGGGATCGCTTGAGTAGATGCCGGCGACCAGCGGATCGGCAAGCCTATCCAGGCACTCTTTGCCAAGACGCCTGCGAACATAGCTTGCCAGCGTCTCATCGCCCGGTTCTTTCTTGGGGATGAAAAAGTCCATGGCCATGCGGATCTTGCCCGGCCAGGAAAAGAGATCGGTGGTTATAAACGGCATGACTTTGGTCGGGACGATCATCATGACGCCGTCCGGCAGCTCGCGCAGCCTGTTCTTTACGAGAATGTAGGTTTTTTTCACCTCGTCGTTACTCACGATGAATTTGTCTTCGCAGCCGAGTTTCTTTGCAAGCTCGAAAATCGAGGGCTTGGTTGAGATGAAGGAGTCGGGGCCGCCTTCGACTACAAACCCGTTAGCAGTGCGCTCGGTGTGGATTTTCCCGCCGAGGCGAGGGCTTTTCTCGAGCAGAACGTAGTCGATATCCGCCCCGCCGTCGATAGCCCGCTTAACGGCATAGGCCGCAGAGAGCCCGGTTATACCTCCACCTATGATTGCCACCTTTTTCATGCTTTCCACCTTCTTGTGTTAGCTGTCAGCTTTCAGCGGTCAGCCATCAGCTAAAATCTATACATCACGCTACGTACTACTATTTAACGCTTCCAGCACCATGGATGCCAGCGCCTCTATGAATTTGGGCGAATCGTTAAGCGCGTCGGAGCGCTCGTAGTTTAATCCCAGCTTCTCGGCCTGCCCTTTATGAAGAATATCGAGGTCCCAGAGGGTCTCGACGTGATCGGCTGCAAATCCGACGGGAACGACGAGCACGTCCTTATGCCCACCGGCGAGTATTTCTTCATAGACCTCTTCCACCACCGGCCCCAGCCAAGCCCCGGGGATGCTCCCCTTGCTTTGAAATGCAAGCTTCCAGGAAAGCGGACCGGTTTTTTTAAGAACCTCATCGATTGTCGCCTTGATTTCCTCGACATACGGATCGCCGGATTCGATGTAGGCTACGGGGAGGCTGTGTGCGCTAAAGATAACCTGGATACCGGATTGTCGTTCGCGCGGGAACCTTTCGAGGGCTAAAGTGATCTTCTCGGCAACCGCCTCGATAAAGACCGGGTGATTGTACATGCCGCCGATTATCTCTATTGAAATATCGAGGTTTTTCTCGGAGACCACGCGATCGATCTCCTCGCCGTACGCCCCCGTGCTGACCCTCGAGTGGTGCGGGGACATGCTGATCGCAAAGGCGCGGCGTATGCCGTCGGCCGCCATTTGCGTAATCGTATCCTCGATAAACGGGTGCCAATAGCGCATTCCAACGCACGTCTTAAACGATACGGACCCATCGCTTAGCTCGTTAAGTTTAGACTCAAGGGCATCGGCCTGGCGTTTTGTGATTTCGGGAAGCGGGGATTTTCCTCCGATGAGACGGTACTTATCCTTGGCCCTTACCACTATCTCGGGCGTGGGTTTTCTTCCCTTCATGAGTTTTTCCATGAACGACTCGACCGCATCGAGGCAGTCCGGCCCCCCGAAGGCCATCAGCATAACGCCGATTGTTTCTTTACCGGATTGGTTAGAAGACACCTTGATCTCTCCTTTAAGATAGTGCCATCTTCCTCGCTTGCTATTTGGCATTTATCAGATGTCATTCTGAGCGAAGCGAAGAATCTAGATCGCACTCACAGATTCTATCACTGGGCTTGTCTAAGCTTTGATATACCGTCCTAAGAAGCATCTACAAGCTTTTATCAACCATCTATCTCACTCAGGTTATCTAAGCTTAGACCCTCCTGCTATAAAAAAAGCACTGCGCCCAAGATTCTTCAGTCGCTTCGCTCCTTCAGAATGACAGGCAGCGCTGCTTATCTTTTGATTAAGGATTAAGGGATTAAGGATTAAGGGGACGTTGTTTCCTGTGGGTCCTAACTCGACGAGTTAGGACCCACAGGAAACAACGTCCCCCAATACTATCTCTTACTTAGTTTATGTACCGCGTCGACCAGGGCTTTGGCGTGTTCTACGGGGGTATCCTTGTGGATGCCGTGGCCTAAGTTGAATATATGACCGGGACGTCCGCCCGCGCGGTTAAGAATATCTTGTACGCGCTCCTCGATACATTCCGTTGGACCGAACAGGGTCATCGGGTCGAGGTTTCCCTGTATTGCCTTGTCGTAGCCGATTCTCTGCCATGCGACATCAAGGTTGATCCTCCAATCGACACCGATCACGTCGCCGCCGGCCGCCGCAACAAGTTCTAGCAGCGTTGAGGCATTGTTCGCAAAATGTATCCTTGGTACGCCATCGCCCGCAAGGTTGTCCATAACCCGTTTGCTGTACGGCATAACGAATTTTTCATAGTCTACCGGTCCAAGCGCGCCGACCCAGGAATCGAACATCTGAACCGCCTGTGCGCCCGCCTGTATCTGCATCCGCAGGTAGCGGGTGACGATCTCGGCAAGTTTCTCCATTAGGCCGTGCCATGCCTCCGGCGCCTCGTACATCATGGCTTTGGCGTAGCGGTAGTCGCGCGAGCCGGAGCCCTCGACTATGTAGCTGGCGATGGTAAACGGTGCTCCGGAAAATCCGATAAGGGGGACGCGGCCTTCAAGTTCGCGCCGCACTATCTTGATCGCCTCGGCAACATACGGGGTGGCTTCTTCGGCTTCGATAATCCTGATCGCATCGACATCGGCCTTGGTGCGCACGGGATTATGGATGACCGGGCCCTCGCCTTTTGCGAACTCAAGGTCAATACCCATGCCTTCCAGGGGGAGAAGAATGTCGGCGAAGATAATCGCCGCGTCGACGCCGAGCACATCGACCGGCTGCAGCGTTACCTCTGTAGCTACTTCGGGTGTTTTGCACATCGTGAGAAAGTCGTGTTTCGCCCTTATGTCGCGGTATTCCTTTAGGTACCGGCCCGCCTGGCGCATTAACCATACCGGTGTCGCGTCTACCGGCTCACGCCTGCATGCTTTCAAGAAACGATCGTTAAATGCCATTTTCGTGCCCCTTTCAAAGCCGCTTATAGCTGATAGCCGATCTTTCCTTCAGGAGCTTTATCTCGATGTAGTCCGGTGGTTTCATGATTGCGTAGTTCTGAAGATTACTGCTTGCTTCTCAGCCATATACTTAGTAATTCTATAATATCGAAGCTCGATATATTTTTTTTTACTTATATTTTATGCTCCCGGTTACAATACTACCATTACAGCCTGGGTATTGTATAACCTGGACTTTTTACAAAAGCATGTTATACTTAGTTTATCTAAGTATTAGGAGAAATGCAAGGTGCAGTTTCTTGATCGCAATATAGATGAAATACTGGACGGTCTCTTAAGCATATTAAGGAAATCCCGCCCGCAGCATGTGAGCAGGATTTTGGGTATCAGCCGGGCCGAGCACAACGCACTCAGGATGCTCTCTGCAAACGAGGGATGCGATATCTCTACGTTTGCGACCAGCATCGGCGTCAGCCAGCCCACAGCGACCGTCACGGTAGACCGGCTGGTTGAGGCGGGATATGCGACGCGCACCCCCTGCACCGCAGACCGCCGGGTCACCCGCCTTCACCTAACAGATAACGGCCGCGATGTGGTTGAACGGTCAAAAGAAGCGCACCGCATGATATTGACGCCTTACGTCGAGCGCCTCTCAAGGGGAGAGCAAGAAGAACTCATCCGCATTCTCAAGAAAATGAACGAAGGATAACTGCTAACATCTGGTCATGGATAAACCCGTTGCTGGCAACGATTTCGGGGACACGTATGTCGTAGGACCGGCCTTCCATCCTGGTAATCCTGGCTCCGGCCTCGGCGGCAATTAAGCCGCCGGCGGCCATATCCCAGGGCTTCAGGCCAAATTCCCAGAAGCCGTCAAAACGGCCGCAGGCAAGGGAAATCAGGTCGATTGTAGCGGCCCCCGCCCTTCGAATCCCCTGGGCGTTGAGAGAAAAGCCGGTGAAAAGTTTAATTATGCGATCGGGATCGGTCCTGAAGTTATAGGGAAAACCGGTTGCAAGAAGCGATCTATCGAGTTCGCGGGTCTCGGAGACCCGAATCGGTGCGCCGTTTAGAAACGCGCCTTTCCCCTTTTCGGCTGTAAAGAGTTCGTCAAGGTTGGGTTCGTAAACCACGCCGACGGTTATCTCTCCCCGGTATTCAAGCGCGATGGACACGCCGTAAACCGGAAAGCCGTGCGCGTAGTTGGTGGTGCCGTCAAGCGGATCGATAATCCAGAGATACTCTGATTCACCCTGCTCGATGCCCTTTTCCTCAGCTAAAATACCGTGGTCGGGGAAACGCTCTTTTATCCCGGCGATGACCAGCGCCTCGGATGCAACATCGGCTTCAGTCACAAGGTCGACCGCCCCTTTAAAGGTTATCGTATGGGATTGTTTCGCCATTCTCTTGATGAGTTGACCGGCATGAAGCGCAAGCTCGACCGCAGTATTTAAGAAGTTTCCGGAGTCTTTCGTGTTTTTAGTACTTTCCATGGTATCTCAATTTCTAATAGCGGTACCAACGGCATCGAAGACAGCCCCGTCTATGCTATCTTCGAGCTTGATATACCCTGTTTTTGCATGACGTAAAAGAGAAACCGGCAGATAAGGCTATGCTGCCGAAATCTCCATAGTTCTTTCTTCATGCCACCCATCAATCCTACTATTAGTTAAGAAAAAGGCTTTATTTACGGTCTCTTTAACATCTTTGGGTAAGTTCTCAAACTTGTCGGTGAGATTGAGATAACTGAAATCGAGGCACTCGCGGGCGATTTCCATAAACTTCGCAAGCGATTTTTCGGTGAGGCGACCGTGCTTTTTCCACTGGTAGACGTAGAGGTTATAGAAGCTCAGTATGAAATCGGCGATTCGTGCGGCGGACTGCTCAGGGCGCCAATCGCTTACGTTTGGCGATTCGAAATTCTCGTTTAAACCGGTGATATACCTGATAAAGCCCTCCTGCCGACCCAGGACGAAGTCGTCTGTCATCGACTGAATGAACGCCAGGCGGATAAGCTTTTCAAAACAGTAAAGGCCTTTGCTGTCGATCTCTGTATTCTCGACCGCACAATGGGTTTCTTTAAAATATGATCGTATAATTGAGCCGCCGCCGGATAGCCTGATGTAGCGCTTTGCGTCGGCGAGTTCCGCAGGTGTAATATCAGATGTTCTAATAGATGTTTTGGATTTCTCTGGTCTTCCCATTTTGCCTCCCTATCGCCCGGATGTGGATTTTCTTCAAAGGTTGTATCGGCAAGTGAAACCGGCACTTCAGTGGTAAGTTTAAAATTTGTCTAGGGTATCAGATGTAAGATTACAGGATGGTGCTGTCACTCACCGTTGACTGGTTCAGGGAAAAACTTATAGGCGCTATCGAGGGCGAGACCAGAGTCGCGTAGCTAAATAGTTACGACTTGGTATCTTTACCGAGGGCATCCATGACGGCCTTCCAGCGATCTTCACCCAGGCATGAGCGCGCGGACTGGCACCATTGGACGCAGGACGGGGTCTCTTTCTTCTCGACCCACTCCTTGCATTTAGGGCATCTTCTTCTCATCTCATCTGAAAATATCTCAACGGCATAACCGCAGTTGGGGCACGCATACACTCCCGCGGTTATGTTTCTCATATCAGAACCGGGGCACTTGGCAGACATTGTGATCTTCCTTTACAAAAACTTTACGGAACGTCACCGTTATCATTTTTACGGCTTAAGCTTAACATAAACAGGAGTCAGGAGCTAAGAGACTTCAGCGTTCATTTCGTTTACCTCGCGGGCGCCATCCGCTAACAGCTTACCTTCGTCGGGGGCGAGTATGCTGAGGAGGCGTTGGAATTCGCCGACATGGACTCGCTCCTCGTTTGCGATATCGATAAGGACTTTCTTTGAGAGCGGATCATCCGTCGCATCGGCATGCGTCATATACAGATGAACGGCCTCCTCTTCTGCACTAATATCCAACCGTATCGCACGTATCAGTTCTTCTTTCGTCATTTTTCTGGGCACCATGCCGCTAAACGGATTTACAAAGTCAGGCATTGGGATGCCTCCTTTCGTTTCCTCTCAAGTTCTTATCCTTGCCGATCATGCAGGCGTTTACCTTATACTGTAGTGTTTATACCCATACCTGGGGTGCTTAAAACTAAGAAAGGTGGGTGAACATCGTCACCCACCTCATTACTTAAGGCATATACTCAAGACATTATAACTGGACCGAATAACTTAAGCGGCCTTTCTCATGCGCTCTTCAGCCGGCATCGCGCGGGATTGCATCTGGCCTACTTTGTAGAGTGAATAGATAGAGTATAAACCGGCTAACCCGACAATCGCGAATATAACGTTGGAGAATAGAGTAATTGTCGCAGTCGGTGATCCGTTTCCGCTAAAGATCGCTCTAACCAGGTCGTAGTTGAAGAATCCGACCAAACCCCAGTTAAGTGCACCGATAACGGTGATAGCAAGGGCGGTCCAATCTAGCCAGTTAAGCCTAGGTCTGTTCATTACTGCCATCGATTTCACCTCCTAAAATCGTTCACTAGTACCGGTGATAAAACCCGGCTCTAATACACCGAGCCGGATTCGCCGGTCTACGTATTTAATTTCCCCGATCTAGCGTGTTCTAACAGGATATTTTATGTAATTAAAGCGTTCGGAGAAACGTATGAACTCTTCTGGCTAAAATGCCTGGATATGGAAGGGGTTAGAGTAGGGCCGGGTGGGGTACTATTTTATAGTTCGGCGGTATAGCGACCACCTTCTTGTACTTCGTGCTCAAGCCGTGCGACTTCACGCTTGGTCTCGGCAAAGAAGGAAAGCGATACGCCGATGGCGTCGAACCCGGATTTTATGAGAAACGGCAGCACCTCCGGGCTTCTTGCGCTCTCGCCTGCAACGCACGTGAATATGCCGTTTCTTCGGGCAGCACCGGCTATCTCGCCGAGCAGATGAAGCACCGCCGGATGGTCGGGCCTGAACAGATCGGCAACCTTCTGGCTCTCGCGGTCGACGGCCAGCGTGCACATCACGAGGTCGCTCAAGCCGATACTGATAAAATCGATGCCCTCGTTGATAAAATCGCCGAGCGTAAATACAACCGCCGGGTTTTCAACAGAGATGCCGACTTGGACATCCTCATGGGGTTTCAGCCCGACTTCACGCATGATCTGCTTTGCCTTGACCAGTTCATCGACAAAACGGATAAAGGGAAGCTTAATGCCGAGGTTTCCACCGGCTTTATGAAGGGCCCGCTTCATCGCTCTGAGTTCGAGTTTAAGCATCTCGGGCTCTTCAAGCTCGCGCCCGATTCCACGCCAGCCAAAGAGGGGGTTTCGCTCCTCAACGTCTTCGGAGCCTTTTAGCCTGCCGGACTCATCGGTTGGGGCATCCATGGTTTTGTACCATACGGGCTTATCCCCGAACATCGAAAGCGTCTGGATGATGCCGTTGGTTATGTTGTCCTCGAGATACGGCCCAAGCCCCTCTTTGATCATCTTGATAGGATGAACGCCGGATTCAAGCATGAAATAGTCGTCCCGAAGCGACGAGACGCCATCGGCAAGCGGGGCGATGCTGCGGGCTTTTTCGGGGATGAGGATCGAAACGAACACCCGCGTTTCGGTCGGCGGCACAGCGGGTATTTCTTTTACCGTAATACCAAGATCGCCCTCGTAAACCACGCCGCGAAAGCCATCGACGGTTACCACTTCATCCTCTCTAAGCTTTTCGGTAGCGTTGCCCGTTCCAAGAACGCAGGATACGCCGAACTCGCGCAGGATGTTGGCGCCATGGCTGGTGCTTCCCCCCTCATCGGTCACTACCGCGGCGGCCCGTCGCAGGTGGACGGCGAGGTCGTTGGTTATCCGGCGCGCAACGATGACGGTGTTCGGCGCAACCTCGGGTACTTCTTCCGGGCTGATCATATGGACGTACCCCGAGCCCACGGCAGGGCTTACGCCAACACCCCGCAAGAGAACGGTCTGCTCACCCACCTGGGGGAATAGCTTTTCATAGCGCTCACCAACAACAATGGGTCGTGATTGCAGAACGTAGAACCGGCCGTTGCTAAAAGCCCACTCGATATCCTGAGGGCTTCCGAACAATTGCTCAAGACGTATCCCGATCTCGGCAAGCTCGCACACCTCGCGGTCGCTGAGCTTCGGTAAGCGCAGCAATTTTTCAAAGATCGGCTTTCGCTCGCCGGTTGGGGTGATGAATTCGGTCTGCCTGCCCATCCTGCGGCTCACTATCATCTGCCGCTTACGCGAGTAAACATAGCGCTCGGGGGTTACCTCGCCCGATACGATTTCCTCGCCGAAACCGAAGATGGCGTCCACGATGATCTTGTCGGTGTCACCGGTCACGGTATCCATTGAAAACACGATGCCCGAGCGCTCGGCCGGTATCATCGCCTGGATTAACACCGCGACCCCGATCCCGGTTTGCCGGATTTGTGGGGTTTGCTTGGTTCGACGGGTTTGCCGGATTTGTTGGGTTTGTGTGGTCTGTTCGGCTTGCTGGGGCTGCTCTGTGAGCATGCCCTGTTCTTTGAGGTAAATGTGCGCCTCGGGCGTAAAAATAGAGGCCCAGCACCTGCGTACCGCATCGATCATATCTTCGAGACCATGAATGTCGGGGTACGATGAGAGTATCCCGGCAAAGCTTGCCTTCGGGGTGTCCTCGATGGTTGCCGAGCTTCGCACGATGAAACCGGCTTGCGCTTGCGGCGTTAAATCTTCGTAGATTTGTTGGAGCGCGGCTTGTATGTTGTTAGTAAGAGGCGTCGTCAAAATCGCTTCACGAAAATCGTTACATATATCTTCGAGAGTTTCGGATGGCGTCTGGGATGAGAGAAAGTCTGAGAGCAGCACAGCGATATTGGTACCGGCGCTGATATCGTCCAGAACCGTATAGAAGGCCTCGGCGGATAGGATGAGGCCATCGGGCACGCGAAAACCCGCCCGGTGCATGATCGCAACATTAAGCCCCTTGCCCCCGACCAGGGAGATTTCATCACGCTTAACCTCGTTGTAAGAATAAATAAGTTTCATAGTCATAAATCCTTTTTGCCACGCGGAGCGGTAGTTAAACTGCGTTTTATGGATCGATGTATGGTTTCGAGTTTTAGAAATCAAAAATAAACCTAAACCGTAAGGTTTTTATTCCCTTTTTGTCGGATATGCTCTTAATATTAGGTATGGCTATATGTTTGAGCTATGGGTTGCTTATCTCCTGAGTGTGGAACCTTTAGTGGTGTGGGAACATCGGACCGTTAACCGCTGTGACGTTGCCACCCGAAATGCCGGATGATTTTAACTTTGTTATGATACACTGTAGAAAAGCTCAGCCGGAAAGGTGGTATTCTGCATGTCGAAGACAATTGCGAAACTGGTTTCGCCGGATATTTCTTGTATGCATTGCGTGATGACCGTAAAGAATGGCCTGGGTCATGTGGATGGTGTGGATAGCGTAGAGGCCAACGCGGAGACTAAAGAGGTTACTGTGGAGTTCGAGGATGACAAGATCAGCCTTGACGATATTAAAGCAAAACTTGCCGAGTTGGGGTACCCAGCCCAGGGATAGGTTAGAGCGAGGGGCCCCTATCCACCTGGTATGTCAGCTTGATATCGCTTACGCGGGCGCCGGGTTCGAGAGTATCTGTCAGAACTAAGGTTGAAGCTAAGGCCACGATTACGGTTGTTCTATCTGTGATATAATACCTCACATGCAGGAACTTAAAGCAGCTTTATTTGATGTTGATGGGACGCTTCTCGATACGTCCGAGTTTATATTTCAAGCGTATGAGTACACGCTCGATAAGTTCGGGCTGGCTCCGAAGACGCGAAGCGAGATGGCCACCCTGATCGGCAAACCCCTTGAAACGTGTTACGAGTTGCTTGCGCCGGGCGTGCATATCGCAGGCATAGCAGATATAAAAGATATAAAAGATATAAGAGAGCTGGCGAAAGAGCTGGCGAAAACCCACCGGTACTTCCAAGGCGAGCACCTCGACCTCTCAAAACCATATCCGGGAACCGCTACAGCCCTTGAGGCGCTAAAAATCGCCGGGATCAAGATAGCCGCCGTTACGACACGGCAGAGGTCGTCATCGGTAAAAACGCTTGAGCTTGCGGGGATAAGCGAATTCATTGATTTTGTGGTGGCGCTTGAGGATGTAACGCACCTGAAGCCCGACCCCGAGCCGGTGCTAAAAGCACTTGCATACTTAAACGTGCAACCGGTCGATGCCATCATGACCGGGGATAGCGATGTCGATATCTTTGCGGGCAAAAACGCGGGGACGGCGACCGTTGGGGTTACCTACGGCTTTCATGGCGTGCGAATCGCGGATAGCAACCCGGATTATGTCATCGACAGTATAGGGGAGATCATCCCGGTAGTTCTGCCAGAGGTGTCCGAATGCCCCGTATCGCGTACCTGATCCGTAAAACCAGCGGCGGAATGCAAACACACATCTGCGGGCTACTCTCGGAGCTGGACCGCTCGAAGTTCGAGCCCATCGTACTCTCGCCAGCAGCGCCAAAGCTTTTTTCCTTCTTGAGCGACCTCGGGATATCCTCTTTTGAGGTCGAGATGGCGGATTCTATCTCCCCGAAAGCCGATTACCTTTCGGCGCGCTCGGTTGCCGACGTGCTGCGCCGGGTGAGACCGGATATCATCCACATGCACGGCAACAAAGCGGCGGTTGTCGGATGGATGGCTTCGTATATGCACAAGGTAAAGTACATGATTACCACGGTGCATAATTTCCCCAGTAACTTAAACCCCTCGTTGAAGTATTATGTCGTGGCCAAGCGGGTGAATAAGATGATACTCAACAGGGCGGACCGCCTGATTGCGGTATCAAGCGAGATAAGGCGCTGCCTGGAGGACGAAATTGGGATAGCGCCGCGCAAAATCGACGTGATCCCAAACGGGATCGATATGAAGTATTGGGAAGTTTATAGGGCCGAAGATAAGGACGCAGGCAACGTAAATATGGGCGATAGGGGAACTGGCGCTGACAGTAAGAAAATGCTGGGGTTACCTGAGGGTGCGGTTTTGCTTGGGGCCGTAGGGCGGCTTGTGCCGTTCAAGGGGCATGCTGTTTTGCTGCAAAGCATGGCGCGTGTGATAGCGAATCATCCCGGCGCTTATCTTATAATTATCGGGGACGGCCCGCTACGCGGTGAGCTTGAGACCCAGGCGGGCGAACTTGGGATTCTAGACCATGTAAAGTTCTTGGGATTCGTCGATGAACCGGGGCGTTACATGGCGGCGCTCGATATATTTGTTCTTCCATCGATTAAAGAACCGTTTGGGATCGTTATCCTGGAGGCAATGGCGCTCGGCCTGCCGGTGGTAGCAACACGCGGCGGCGGCGTACCAGATATTATAGAGGACAGCGTATCCGGGCTACTCGCGGAACCTGAAGACGCTGAATCGCTTGCCGATGCGATTGAGAGAATGCTTGCCGATAAGGATTTGCGGGAAAAGCTTGCCCGGCATTCTTTGCAGATGGTTACCGCAGACTTCACCATCAAATCCATGGCGGATAAGACGTTCAGGGTTTATTCCGAGCTTTTAGCAGGTAGATAACCTCGACCCTATTGCCCGGTAAAAGCCGAAATTCCCTCACCGAAGAGCGCGCCCACTGTCGCACCCATCACGATCATCGGGAATTTCACATCTATGCGTGATTGGTTAGAACATAACGTGCTTATAAAATATCCTTTTTGCCAGCTCGGCCCCTGCGATATAGAGGACAAGGATACCTCCCAGGACCGGCAAGAACACCGGGGGTATAGCTGTAAATGAGAAGAGCTTTGAGAGGGAGGTGAAGGGAAGTAGTATCGTTACACCGAAGACGAGCAACGTGGCCGCGGCCAGATACTTGCTCGGCCTGCTGGCAAAGAACGGCTTTCTCGTGCGGATTACGAGGACGATGAGCGATGCCGAGACAACCGATTCAATAAACCAACCGGTCCTGAACTCGGTCGGCCCGGCGTGCAGGATGAAGAGGAGCGCCCCAAATGTAAGGTAGTCAAACACAGAGCTTAAAAGACCGAACGTCAGCATAAACTTGCGGATGAAATCGATATTCCAGCGCCTGGGACGGTCGATCAGTTCGCGGTCGACAAGATCCGTCGAGATGGTCGTTTCGGGAAAATCGGTCAGAAGATTGGTAAGTAAAATCTGCGTCGGCAAAAGCGGCAAGAATGGTAAAAACAATGAAGCCCCGGCCATGCTGAACATGTTGCCAAAGTTGGCGCTTGTCGCCATGAACATTGGCAAACGTCGTTCTCCCCTCCTGAACGCCTTTCGAAAGCACGCTCAAGTCCTTTTCCAGCAAGACGATATCGGCCGCCTCTTTAGCAACATCCGCCGCAGTATCAACCGAAATCCCCACGTCTGAGGCATGAAGCGCCGGGCCGTCGTTGATACCGTCGCCTATGTAGCCGACCACGTTCCCGGCCTTCCTTAAAGCAAATAGGATGCGCTCCTTCTGGTTTGGCTCGACCTCCGCAAAGACCTCGGTGTGGTTGACCCTCCTTCGCAGGGCGTTATCGCTCATGTGGTTTAGCTCGCTGCCGGTGATAATGTGCGGGTTAGCTAACCCGACCTGCTTGCTCACACTTGCCGCGACCAGCGCGTTATCCCCGGTGATAATCTTTAGGTCAACCCCCAAATCCTTCATGCGGCCGATTGTTTCGATAATGCCCTTCTTCGGCGGGTCGTACAGCAGAATAAACCCGATGAAGGTCATACCGACCTCAGAGTCTTTGGTAATATCGATGGTCGACCCCACATCCTTGCAGCACACCCCGAGCGTGCGGAAGCCCTCTGCACTGAACTGCTTAAAATGTTCTCTAATCTGCCCGTCGACCTTATGGATATCGACAACCAGTCCATTTGGCAGCTCTGCCTGAGAACACACGTCAAGAATACGTGCCAGCGCGCCTTTCGTCACCATCAGGTGTGCGTCGTCCTTTTCAACCAGCACGCTCAGGCGTTTCCGAATAAAATCGTAGGGGACCTCATCGATCTTTCGATAGGCAGATACATCAAGCTTTTTATGCGTGCGGATCGCCTCGTCGATCGGGTCCATAAAGCTGGTCTCGTAAAACGCATTGAGGTACGAATAGAGAAATACCTTCTCGCTGTCATTGCCGTCGATAGCAAGCGCCCCACGCACACGCACCACGCCCTCGGTTAGCGTACCCGTCTTGTCCGAGCAGAGAACGTTCATGCTGCCGAAATTCTCGATTGCCGCAAGGCGCTTGACGATTACCTTGTTCTGCGCCATTCGTTTTGCGCCGTGGGCCAGGTTTATACTGATAATCGCGGGCAAAAGCTGCGGCGTAAGCCCCACGGCCAACGCGAGCGAAAACAAAAACGAGTCGAGCACCGGGCGGTTCAGGTACACGTTAATGGCAAAAATCGCGACAACCAGCATGAGCGTCACTTCCAGCAAAAAGTATCCGAAGTACTTTACCCCATGCTCAAATTCGGTCTCGGGGGCCTTAAGCTTCAGGCTCTCTGAAACCTTACCGAATTCCGTTTCCCTGCCCGTGCGCACGATAACCGCCTTTGCGCTTCTGCTGACCACATGCGCTCCCATAAACAGGGTGTTTTTGCGCCTGGCAAGGGGCGTATCCGCGGGCACGACCCCCGGCTCTTTTTCCACGGGGTAGGTCTCACCGGTTAACGTCGCCTCATCTACATACAGATCGCTCGATTCAAGTATCAGGCAGTCCCCCGGGATACTGTCCCCCGCCGTTAAAATCGTGATATCACCGGGAACCGCCTCGTCGATCGGGATATCCACCTGTTTACCGCCACGTAAAACCGTTGTTTTCACTTCGACGATTGCAAGCAGCTTCTCAACAGCGTCGGTCGCACCTTTCTCCTGCCAGAACCCTAAGGAACCGCTGATAAAGATAATCGTCATGATGATAAGGGCGGTCACACGGTCCTCGAGGAAAAATGAGAGAACGGCCGCAAACAGCAAAATGATGATTATCGGGCTTTTGAACTGGGATAAAAACAATGTAAACGACCCCATCCGGCGTCGCGATTTGAGCAGGTTCGGGCCGTAGCGCTCGAGCCGCTCGGACGCTTCGGGGGTCATGAGACCGTCGGGGGTCGTATTAAGGTTCCTGAGCGCTTGCTCTGCGGAAACGCTCCAAAATATGGTTAACTGCTCGCTCATAAAAAGCCTATTCTCCTTACATAATAACCAGAGCACCCATCTTTGACTATACGGTAAATGTCACGCTCAACGCCAATTCTTTTCCACGCTATCACGCCGGCTACCCTCCCGGCTTTTCCCCTGGTGCACGCTTTCTCCGTCTACCAAATAACGCGCTGAAAAACGGGAGTACAAGGCTTACCGATACAAGCGTGGCGGCGGTCAAAATACCAAAAATAAGGCGGTTGACCATTGAGTTTACGCGGATTAGCTCTTCATCCAGCCGGGGTTGGTTCGTAACAACCGAAAGCTCGCCCCTTGAAAGCTGCCCTAAAATCCTGCGGAGCTGTCGCGGGGCATTGACGCCGATATCCGCATAATCGAGCAGTGCGCGGGCCGACTTTTTAGCGAGCGCAAACGGAGAGCGCGTTTCTTCCCAAACCCTCCTGGCGAACGGGGTCATGGCCTCGGCGAACTTAAAATTAGGGTCGAGGTGCATAACAAGGCCTTCTTCCATGGAAATTGTCTTGACCAGGAGCGCAAGGTTTGCCGGCATCCGCAGGTTGTGGCGCCGGATAAGCGAGGTTACATCGTTGAGCACGCTGCGGACGTTAATCTCCCTGAGCGATAGCCCAAAATACTTAACGATGATGGAACTGATTTCGCTTCTCAACTCTGCATAGCGCTCGACACGCCCTGCTACCCCGAGATCGATATAGGCATCGATGATGCCGTCGGGGTCCTGGTCGAAAATCGCAATAAAAAGGTCGACGAGGTTCCCTTTCGTATCCTGGTCGACATAGCCCACCATACCGAAATCAACCAGGCCGATTACCCCGCCTTCCATAACGAAAAAGTTGGCCGGATGCGGGTCGGCGTGAAAGAAACCGTGGATGAATATTTGTTCCATAAGCAGATCGGTGCTTCGCGTCGCGATTATCGATGGCTCGAAACCCGCCCTGATGAGGGCGTCCCGGTCGTTGATGCGCAGGCCGGATATACGCTCCATTACAATTACGCTTGAGGTCGTATAATCCCAGGAAATCCGCGGGATATAGACGTGCTCGTCCGCCTCGAAGTTCCTGCGAAAACGGTCGGCGTTGCGGCCTTCCTGCAGATAATCCAGCTCATTAAGAAGTGTTTGAGTAAACTCCCTGGCTATTCCCTCGACATCATAGTTTTTTACAACCGGAAGTCGCCTACTCGCAAGGTTCGCCAGCTCATGGATGATAGCAACATCGATATTGACCTGCTCCTCAACCCCCGGCCGCTTGACCTTGATAACTACTTGTTCGCCGGTCATAAGCGTCGCGGCATGTACCTGGCCGATCGATGCGCTGGCAAGCGGCGTCGCGTCGATGCGTTCAAATATCTGGTCTACGTCGCGACCCAGCTCCATCTCGATCTGCAAGCGGATAGGCTCAAAGTCTACCGGCGGCACACTATCCAGCAGTTTCTCCAGCTCATGGATGTATTCGGGCGGCAGCAAGTCCACCCTGGTACTTAATACCTGCCCGAGTTTAATAAAGGTGGTCCCGAGTTCCTCAAATACCATCCGTACGTGCTCGGCCTGCGTATACGGCTCAACCCGCCGGGGATGCCCAAGGAGCCCCAACTGAAACGGAACAAACCGGGTCAGACCAAGCTGGGTCACCAAGAACCCAAAACCGTGCCTAAGCAGGGCGCTTGTAATCTCCCGATACCGATTTCTATATCTTCGCGAAACAGCCAACCGGCCGATCTGCGGAATAATCCAAGCCACCCGCCACCCCCTTTCTAGCCTTCTTTCATTAATTACCCTATTTAGCTGCTTGGTAACTACAAGGGGGTAAGGCTATCACTATCTCCAATAGTGGCCGAGATAAAAGCAACCGTACGGTATCTTTTCGAGGAGTAACGGCGTAAAGTGTCCGCAGGACCACTATGTGCGCGCAGCACTCAATGTTGCGGTGAATTTAATACAAGCCATAGAATCGGCTTGCAAGTAAAACGCATATGTCGTTAAATTAAGGGAGTAGATAGCAACCGCGCTCCAGGGGTTTTATGACACTTGGCGATGTTTTAACCCAATATCCATCGAGTTTTATTACGGTCGGTACGGCGTTCGCCTTTTTATGGCTTGCGCTGTACGTCTTCCGCGTCAATCCCGAAGACACCGTATCAAAACTGGCTTCCGGCGCTATGGTGACGGTCTTCTTCTACCTCTTCAGCACGTTCATGGTGGGTACGGCCGCATCGAAATCCCAGCTCATCCTCTATCAAAAATCACTCTGGTGGCTACCCTTCGCCCCGGTTCTATGGCTTCATCTCTCGCAAAAAGCAACGCGGCCGCTTCAGGCGGGCGGCGCCGTTGGTCGCCCGCTGGGAACCATTTTGAACGCGGCCCGGTCAAGCGCCGTGACGGGGGCCTTTTATGGAATTGCCGCCCTCTTTCTGCTGGCCGGCGCCTTTACCGATAGCCTCTTTAAGTTCAGCGCACTAACAAATACCGACCTACCGCTTAGATACCATAGTATCCCAACCGGGCCGGGTTACATCCTGTTCACCGCATTCATCTTCCTTATGATATCCATCGCCCTGGCAAACTTCCTTGCCGCCTGGTGGCAGGATAGAAAGCACTCGCAGTTCTTGTGGCTTAGCCTCGGAAGCCTCCTGTTCTGGATGGCCTCGACCGGTTTGTTGATTACCGGCATAACCGGAGCCACGGCGGGCTTTATTACAGGCAACAGAATTATGGCGATAGGAATTGTAATCGTTGCGATCGCAATACTTAAATATAACGCGTTGCTTAAAAAAGAAGCGCTGCAGAAGGACGCGATTTACGTCTCTATCGGCGCACTCGCAATCACTCTCGTGTATGTAGGGGCCGTCTTTATCGGAGAAGGCAGTATTCTTGATGTTCCCGTAGCAATTGTCGCGCTGGTAACTGCGCTCGCCCTTAGCAGCCACATGCTTGCCGACGCCCTCAGAATCTGGTTCAGCCGATTTATCGGAACGAGGTTGGGCCTCTTCACCGAAACCGAAGTCGATAAGATGAAGCACTTTTACAGCGAAGCTTCAAAGGTCAACCGGCAACAAGAGCCGGCAATCGACCTCTTTGACGACGGTGATGCGTCGGTTGACCGGCTCCTCGATCTGCTCACCCCGCGCCAGCGCGAGATAATCACGTTACGGGCGAAAGGTCTCTCAGATAAGCAAATCGCCGACACCCTCGACATAAAACTACCCACGGTTCGCAAACACATCGAGGACATCAAAACCCGCATCGGCTCCCGCGACAAAGCCGACTGCGCCATATACTGCGTAGTAACCGGCCTCCTCACCAAAGACGACCTCCTCGACTGGTTCGACTCGCTCGATATCAACGGAAACGGACACCGGTAAACTTACAACTCTCACTACCTGTCATTCTGACCCTACTATTTGTCATTCTGACCTTACTGTTTGTCATTCTGACCTCACTGTTTGTCATTCTGAGCGAAGCGAAGAATCTAGAGAGCACCGGCCCAGCAAGTTATTAACCGTCTAAGCTTTTATAGCGATGTGCTGGAACAGATACCTACGAAAACCAACCTTCACTTAAATCTCTCCATATAGGATTCATTGATTCAATAAGGTCGGTCTTCCTTTTCCGTATCCAACCTTTAAGCTGCTTTTCCCTTTCAATAGCACTTTTTATATCCTCGGTAATCTCATAATAGACAAGCCGATTAACATTATACTTCTCAGTAAATCCCTCGACGAGTTTTCTTTTATGCTCAAAAACTCTCCGCTCGAGATTATTAGTAACGCCAATATATAGGGTTTTAGATCTATTGGTCATAATGTAGACGTAATACTGGTTCATAGTAGTTATAGTTCGTCAATGTACTCTCGAGTCCTCTTATTAATTAACAAGCTAGCTAGAATTTTAGCTATACTTATAGGACGCTAGATAAAGCGCATTATCTATCATAGACGATTGAGCCCTAATAACGCTTTACAGTATCTAGATTCTTCGCTTCGCTCAGAATGACAAATAGTAGGCTCAGAATGACAAATAGCGAGCTCATGAGCTCAGAATGACAGGTAGCGAAGCGAACGTTTATCAAAGCCCGAAAGCCGTCTGCTTTTATTCTAGTTCCGTCTGCTTTTATCTAGTTATTTCTGCGTATATCCACCCACCTTACCTGTTTGAATTCGCTTGCCTAGCATTTCTACCAACAGACGCCAATGATCTTGGCCCGTAGACTTTACAATAACGGCATCCAAGAGAGGGAGGGCGCGCCAAAGAAAAACAGGGTATCTCTCGCAAATTAATAGTTCGAGGGAGGCGCGCACGCACACGCCAAAGTCTAGCCCCGGGGTCTATAAATTTGGGGTGGGTTGCGAGGCGCGCCCGCACACGCCAAAGTCTACATATCTGGGGGGGGAGATTATTATGGCAAGAACAAGAAGAACCGGCATCGGAAACAGCGGCGGCAGGTCGGCTCAATGCCAATCGGTTCAGATTATCGTTAATCCAAAAACATGCAGAATGGATAAGACCATGCGCGACATCCTCTCGATCAGCGAGCTTGTGACCGGCAGGATACGCGGCATCAGGCTGAAATCAATAGCCGTGAACGATTACTTCGCGGTGGTTAAGGCTGATATCCCAAAAGGATTGGGGCTCGAGGAGATCACCCTGCGGTTCTACGAACTAAAAGGCGCATGGAAAATGAGGGGCTGTGCCTTTTCTGATGAAGAAAAGCCTTCAACAAAACTCCAACATGAGCCCCAAATAATTTTTGAAAAAATTACGAATTAGGTATTGCATACCCTAGGGGGTAGTGGTATATTATATTTACTAAGGCCATCAAGGCACAGAAGCTCCCCGGTATGGGGGTTTCTGTGCGTTTACGGGCAGTTTTTCGTTGCTCGTGTCAGATACCCAACAAGCGGCAAAACTTTACCATATACATACCCCTGTAAAATACCATATTTTACCAATCGCTATCCACTTATTCAGAATGAAACCTTCTTCTAGAAGCCAGAAGAGCAGTAAGCAGTAGGCAGAATAAAACCTTCTTCTTACAGTAGCTAAACTACGCCTAGACGCTACTAAGTGACAATCACAGCTAGTGCACTCGAGATTCTTCGCTATCGCTCAGAATGACACCTAGCAATACTCTTCCTTTAAACCCACACTCTCAACCCACACACTGCCTACTGCATACCGCCTACTACCTACTAAAACACACTTCCTCAACCCACACCCCATTCACCGATTCACCAATTTCTCCTGGATTCCGGCTTCTGACTTCTGGTTTCTGTTCTCCGGCATTTGCTTTTTACTCGCGCCTCTAGTTAAATGAATATGGATGTTGGCGTTAGCAAATAGATCACCCAAGCTATTGCGTCGATTGCACCGGCAAATTACCGACGAACACAGGCAATGCGTTGCCGCCCGCTTCCAAATTATTCGCTCGGGAGGATATCTTGAACACTAGCAGAATCAAACTCATTACGTTCTTTGCATTTGTCGTAGTCTTCTTACTCGCGACCTTCTCAAAATCACTCGTTGTTCTTTATACGGATTGGTTGTGGTTTAAAGAGGTGGGCTATACCTCGGTCTTTTTGGACATCCTCAAGCTAAAATTCACAATAGGGGCTATCGCCGGGTTCGTGTTTTTCGTGTTCCTCTACATCAACATGCTCATCGCTAAGAGGATGGCGCCGGTATTTCCCATGTGGCGCGGCTCGCCGGACGACCCGCTCTACCAAATCCTGAGGTTCTTTAAATCACCGATGTTTATGAGGTTTTTCAACCTGATTCTGCTCGCGGTCGCCGCTGTCGTCGCTTTCGGCGTAGGGGTGCTTGCATCGGCCGACTGGAACCTTGTCCTGCGGTTCATGAACCAAACAGCGTTTGGAATTAAGGACCCGGTATTTAGCCGGGACATCGCGTTTCACGTATTTTCGGTTCCCTTTTATAAGGGAATTATTGGGATAGGTTCCCAGGCACTCATCCTGGCGGTGATTTTAACCGCCCTGGTGCACTGGATTAACGGCAACATATCGTTTCGACCCGGGGGCAAAACATTTGCCCCCCATACCAAAGCACACCTCTCGGTGCTGCTCGGGCTGATAATGATACTGCTCGGGATATCATTTAAGCTTAGCTCATATGACCTATTGCTTTCCAGTGTCGGGGTGGTATTCGGGGCCGGATACACGGACATACATGCGAAACTGCCGGCGCTAAACATCCTCTTTTACTCCTCGATTATCGCGGGCATCATGTTCATGGTTAACATCCACTTCAAGGGATGGAAACTCCCCGCCGCAGGCATCCTCTTTATCATCGCGGTATCGATCGTTGCAAACGGCGTTTATCCCGCCTTGGTGCAACAATATAGCGTCTCACCGAACGAGATCGTAAAAGAAACGCCTTACATCAAACAGGGGATTAAGTTTACGAACCGGGCTTACGGCCTCGATACGATAAAAGAGCAACAGTTTAATGCGGACCAGGGCCTCGATCGGTCGGGGCTTGATAGGAACAAGCAGACCATCGACAATGTCAGGCTCTGGGATTGGCAGCCGCTCGGCAAAACATATAAGCAGATTCAGAGCATACGACTCTACTATGATTTTTCTGACGTGGACATCGACCGCTACCTCATCGACGGCGACCGCCGCCAGGTGGCGATCTCGGCGCGCGAACTCAACACGGATAACCTGCCCGACAACGCAAAGACCTGGCTTAACCAGCACCTTGTCTACACACACGGGTACGGTGTGGTCGCAAACAAGGTAAATGAGTTTACAGAGGAAGGTCTGCCGAAACTGATTGTAAAAGACATTCCGCCGAAAACGGATATCCCGGTCCTTAAAGTCACCAGACCCGAGATCTACTTCGGGGAGGCGACAAACGATTACATTATCGTCGATACTAAAACGCGCGAGTTCGACTATCCGAAGGGTAACGAAAACCAGTACGCCAAGTATGCGGGCGCGGGCGGCATCACGCTCGACAGCCTGGGCAAAAAACTGGCTACCGCCTGGCGTTTTGGCGACCTGCAATTGCTTCTGTCGGATTCCCTAACAGATAAAAGCCGGGTTGTGTTTAATCGCAACATCATCGAGCGCGCCCAACTCATCGCGCCGTTTCTCGAATACGAGGGCGATCCCTATATCGTAATCGACAACGGCAGGCTCTATTGGATGCTCGACGCGTTTACAACGGACAACCATTACCCGTACTCGCACCCCTATGACGAAGCGGGGAACAACTACATTCGCAACTCCGTCAAAGTAGTCATCGATGCCTATAACGGCGATACCAACTATTACGTCTTCGACAAGAAAGACCCGATTATCAGGACCTACGAGAAGGCGTTTCCAAAGCTGTTCAAAGACGGCTCGCAGATGCCCGCCGGTTTGATGGCGCATATTCGCTATCCGGAATCGCTTTTTAGCATCCAGAGCAACATGTTTGCGACCTTCCACATGAACGACCCGCAGGTCTTTTATAATAAGGAGGATCTGTGGAATATCTCGAAAGAGGCGGTCGACGGCGAGCAAAAGAGCATCGCCCCGTACTATATGGAAATGCGCCTGCCGGGCGAGGATAAGACAACGTACCTGATCATGAACACGTTTACGCCGGGCACCAAGAACAACATGATCTCGTGGATGGCGGTCAACTGTGATCCCAAGCAATACGGACAGATGCTGGTCTATATGTTCCCCAAGCAGAAGCTCATCTACGGGCCGATGCAGATCGAGGCACGCATCGACCAGACGCCCGACATTTCGCAAGAGCTAACCCTGTGGAGCCAGAAAGGCTCGCGTGTCGTCAGGGGCAATATATTCGTTATTCCAATCGAGAACTCCATCCTCTATGTCGAGCCGCTTTACCTGCAGTCCGATCAAACGGAGCTGCCCGAGCTTAAACGGGTGATCGTCTCCTACGGCTCCAAGATCGTGATGAAAGAGGATCTTGGATCGGCGCTTGACGCCATCTTCGGCCAGGGTAACGAACCCGGCCAAGATGAGGGGAATAACCAGGGCACGAGCGCTACCGGCACGGTAAACGCACCGTCAACCGCAGCAATACCGGGATCGGTTAAGGATCTGGTAAACCAGGCGTCGAGGCTCTTCGCCGACGCCCAGCAAAAGCAGCGAAACGGCGATTGGGCGGGATACGGCGATGATATGAAGAGGCTTGATAAAGTTCTAACCGAGCTGAAACAGAAAACCGGAAAATAAAGGGGATTAGCAGCAAACGTCAATTAGTTTCAACTGTGAATTATTTGCAATTAACTGAAAATCTTTATCGGTGCTAAGCAAGAGAAGCTCATTCTTAACACAAACCGCAGCAATTAAAGCATCGATTGTTCCAACCTGCACGCCTTTCTTTTTGCAGTCATTCCTGAGCCGTGCTGCCCCAATATAGTCTTCTCGCTCAACCGGCACCATGGGAAATGCCGCTAGATGATCCTTTAGCTGACCAAAGAGCTCCTCACTCGCAACTCCCGACAGAATCTCTTGCAATATAATCCCGATCAAGCATATATACTCACCGGTTTCAATATAATCCTTAAGAAGATCGGCTGCTTTAGAGTTTGCGTCTTTCTTCCTCCTTAAGGCCAGCGACCATACCGACGTATCGACTAAGATTCTCACCTTGCTTCTCTTTCTCTTTTGTAATCATAATCCGGCTCATACTCCACCTGGCCAAAAAGAGAAACAATCTTTTTTTGTTTTCTGCGCTGTATGTATTCGACTAAAGCCTCATTTACGGTGTCTTTCTTTGTTTTCTTGCCGCCGAGTTTTTGAGCTTCTTCTAGTAGTTGCTGGTCGATTGCCAAATTTGTAGCCATAATCATCACCTCACACATTATTCTACACATATTGCTACACATAATACAACGGTAATTTTCAGTGAATGTGGAGTGAAATTCTGCAGTCCTTCAAGTCTCCTTAAGCATCAGGGAATAGCGCTTTCCCGTAACGATCGGCAGATTTAAGAAAAACCGCTCTACAAAGCGGTTTTTAAAAAGTCTTGAAACGCATCCCCGGATTCTCATTTATTCAAACTATATACAGAAATTGCCAGTTTGATTGCTTAGAATTTTACGGCTTGTTATTAGAAGGAATTCGGATAACTTGCTACAGTAACACTCTCTCCGTTTTTTCGGGGACTAGGGCCAGAGGATAGTTTTACAGATCAAAAAATAATCGTCTACTTGGGACCGCTTGGATCAATGATCAGCAAGACACGACAAATGGTTTACCATCATGAGTACATATAACCTCGACCAAAGATTTCGAGCTTGTCCCTGGCCTAGTTGAAATTAAGAGGCGGCCCAGTTAGCCTAAGGTTGGTAACTAATCAATCATAGACAAAGGAGCCGCCATGAAAAAACAGTACAACAAAAGGAACAAGAAATCTACGGGAAAGAAAGATCAGG